>Ga0351891_1030_pt1 | contig 11095 bp, 8 predicted proteins | sample TotcelFGM3001K13_FD_206768 | JGI IMG/M metagenome (GOLD analysis project Ga0351891, IMG submission 206768) | Enriched cells from coal bed in the Powder River Basin, Montana, United States - Total cells FGM rep3 HSBNCT.FGM.300.1.K13 ... | reverse complement strand
GATCGGCGTCAGCCGCACGGCGGGATCGATCGTGTTGAGCACGGTGCCCGCGGGATATTCATCCGGGTCCATCTCATCGGTTTGGACGTCGCGCATGCCGTTGGCGTTCAGGTCCGCGAACACGACGACGCCTTCCAGCGGCGGTTCCTCGGGATCTTGCTGCCCATTTCCGTCCAGGTCTTCCCACTTCACCCCGCGGATTTCTCCCGGACGCAATTCACCACCAGACGCCAAGCTCTGGACGGCTTTGAAGACATTCAACCGGCCGCCGGTGACGGTGAGGCCCGCGAGGGATTGAACGGGATCAACCGTGCTGAGGATAGCATCCTTGATTTGCTGACCGGATGCGGCAGGAACCGCCGCCGCTACGAGCGCCGCAGCACCCGCTACGTGCGGCGTGGCCATCGATGTGCCGCTGAGAGTCGCATAGGCCGCGTTCGGCGTATAGGTGCTGAGGATGGCCACGCCCGGCGCGCCCAGGTCAACCGTCGTCGGCCCATAATTGGAGAACGAGCCCCGGTTGTCGTACCGATCCGTCGCAGCTACCGAGATCACGTTGTTAAGATCCAGATTGGCGGGATAGCTGGGGTATGCGTCGTTGTTCCGATTCGAATTGCCCGCCGCGGCGACCAGCAGCACGTCGGTGGCGCTCATCCGCTGCGCGGCATCGAACAGTGATTGTGAGTACCCTACGCCGTAGCTGTTATTCGTCGCTCGGACATCGACTCCATAGGTCGAGCGCATCGTGGCGACATAGTTCATGGCCGCCGTGGCCGCCGCCGTCGTCGGGCCAGACGTGCCAAGCATCAGCGGCATCATCAGGACGTCCCAATTGACACCGGTCACGCCCAAGCCGTTATTGCCGACCGCGCCGATCGTCCCGGCGACATGCGTGCCGTGACCATAGTAATCCGTCGGGTCTTTTTGGTTCGTGTTGAAATTCCACCCGACGAGATCGTCAACAAAGCCGTTGCCGTCGTCGTCCTGCCCGTTGGACCAACTGCTCTGCAGCAGGAGATCCTTGCCATCGATATAGCCGTTCCCGTTGACGTCGGCGACATACTGGCGATTGGGTTGGGCGTTCAGGTCGCGAAAGGTGATCAAGCCATCACCGGTCGTGTCGATGAGCAGGGAACGCAAGTTCGGGGGAATCTCGCCTTGGTTCAGCCAAATATTCTCATAGAGATCCGGGTGCGCGAGATCCACGCCGCTATCAAGCAGACCCACGACGACGCGGGAACTTCCTGTGGTAAAGTCCCAAGCCTCCGGCGCGTCGATGTCGGCGTCGACCTTGCCGCCTAACTGGCCCGAATTGTTCAGCCCCCACATCTCGTCGAACTGCGCATCGTTCGGGATCACGTCCCAGCTACCGATAGAGTTTGCTTCAACGTACTGGAATCCCTGCAATTCATTCAGGGAACCTACAATGTCGTCGTGTCCGAGATCCGTGGGGGCCGTGAGCAGCGCGAGTCCGTCCGCCCCCAAGTAGTCGATGACACGCAGTCCCGTTCCCGCTGTGTCTACGAGTTGCTGAATCCGTTGCGTCTGTGCATCCGGCGCCCCCGAAATACTGCTGAACCGGACGAGCCACTCTCGCGATAGTGCCGAGCCGTGAGTCACGGAAACGCTCAAAAGTGCCCGTTGCTCAAGCATTTCCAAGCTGAGTCGTCTACTGGAGTTGTGACGAGTCGATCTTCGTCGCCGCAGATTTCTGCGCTTGCAGGATCGAGAATCGGAGATCGACGACACGCCAACGGTACTTAAGTGCAAGCGTTCCATTCCAAAGCTCCCCTCTATTGGACAAGAACTGCTGCCGGACGAACAGACCAAAAGACCCCTGGATCAGGTGCTCTTTAACATAACGCCTGTACTATGTCAAGAATCGCCCTGAAAAACGTCAGGGGGCCCGGATGTACCTATTATGGCTACGTCAAGCAGAGGCGGGCGTGCTGCCGCCGCGGTCACAGCGCTCTTCTCTCGTCGTGTGACAGGGCTTACTCGCACGCCGGAAACCGTGCTCCTGATGACCCGACGCTGCCGGCGCGCGAGTCAGCCGTGTGCGTCAATACCGCGCCACGTTCCGATGCGCGGGCGTTCCGGGCCGCGGTGAAATGGGGCGTCACTGGGCTCATCAGCACTTCTGGGAACAGATGACAACCATTTCACGAGGGGAATCGGCGCGGTTCCAAGCAGTGCCACACCGGGCGTTGTGTGAGTCGGTCGGAGACGTCAAGGCCGCGGCGGAACGCGTCAGATCGACGTCGCGTGGCGCATCGGCACTGCTGGGAACCGTGGACAACCCGTTCAAGATGGTGAATCGGCGTGGTTCCAAGCAGTGCCACACCCGGCGGCGTGCGAGTCGGTCGGGGGCGTCAAGGCCGCGGCGGAACGCGTCAGATCGACGTCGCGTGGCGCATCGGCGGCGTGCGAGTTTGCCGTGCGCGTCAACGCCGCGCGACGCTGCGAGGCGACCGCTCAATTCGCGTCGAGTGGAATGGGAAAGGCATCTGGGCCGCGGCGTGTGGCCAGCGCTTCCATCAGGCGTCCTCGCAGCCCCGACTGCCAACCCTGTTCCAGGGCCAACGCGATCGCGACGTCGACCGGCAGATGGCGCACTTGGCGCAAGGCGGTCACCGCCGCGGCAAGCCAAACACGGTCTCTTTCCGGAAGGCTGCCGATCCATCGTGCCGCCGTCAGTTCGTCCACTTCCTGCAGCACGATCGCCGTGCGGGCGAGGAGCTTTCCCAGCAACGCGCCTTCGCCCAGCAGCGGCAGAAAGTCGCGACGAAAACCGTCCACGGAGGTGTCCCGCAGTCCGCGCAAGGCAAACTGGCGGGCCAGCCGCGGGTCCACCCGTTCGACGAGCCATGAGACCACGAGCGCTCCCACCGGGCCGATTTCTTCGTCCCGATAAAACTGCTGCAGCGTGGGCTGCAGATACTTGGCTTCGTTGGCCATCGCAAAGGCCGATTCTCGACATACCGTCCACATCCAGCTGCCATGCGGGAAACAGGTGTCGGCGGCGAGGAATGCGAAGCTTCCGGCGATCGCTCCCAGAGCGTTGGACGGTCCGGGGCCCTCGCCGGGAATCGACAGCCGGATGGGAATCTCGCGGAACCAATCCACGGCATACGCATCGATATCCTGCAGGATACCGCGTTCCAACATCGTCCGAAACATCGGCATAGCCTGACATCCCGCCTGAATCCAGGGTTCCGTCCGCCACGCCTGGGGCACAGCGGCCAGTGCATCGGCCGCGAATTCCAGGCACGAACTGACGGGCCGGGCGGGATTGAACGCATTCGAGAGTTCCTCGATCACGGGCCGCAAATCGCCCCAACGCTTTGAGAATGCGCCGGGCACAAAAGCGATGGTGACGCCGTTCTCTTCCCCCTTTCCCTGGTAATGCAGCAGTCGTCCGCCGGCTTCCTCGATGACGATCCGTTCGCGCTCGGTTTCCACGGTCAACTCCGTGCCCTGCCAAGACACCCGCGAGCCGTGCAAATGCGGAAAGGCCAGAGCGGCCGAGGGTGTGACGTCCAGCGAAAAGCGGACGGCGGAGCCGCTGGAAAAAAGCTCCGACTTCTTGGAGTCCCAGCGAACTCCCATGTTGATCCGGAAGGGCTTGTCCGGTTTCTCCGGCTTGGCCTCCAAGCTCAAACCGAGTTGCAGTTCGAGGGTCGTGTCGCCGACGGGGAATTCCAGCCGTTGCGGCACGCCGGCAATCCGCCAGAACAACCGTTCGGTCGTGGACACCACCACAAACCGCGGCGGCGCGTCGCCTCCCGGCGGGCCTTCGACCACCAGCAATCCTTGTTGGGGCGACAGGACCATTTCCAGCGTGCCGTCCGGCGTCTTGCGCGTGAGGACCAGATCCGCCTCCCAACCTTCAGGGTTGCAGAGCCAGTCGCGTCCGCGCAACATGGCCTTGGATTCGCGTCCCAGCTCTTCTTCCAGCGGCGCCGAATAAGCGGACTCCAATAACTCGATTTTGAGCCGTTTTCCTGCCTTGTTCTCGTCCGCCGGTTCCGCCGTCACATGGTGCTTGATGAATCGTCCCGAACGGCTGAGTCGCTGGTCCAAGTCCGCCAGTCTCCGCCGCGTCAAGACCTCGCCGGGGCGGATATCGAGCGTTTTCAGGATCGCCGCCTCGGAGGACCGCTCGTGCCCGGTCACGGAAATCGCCTGCAGCGCGGCCGGTGATCCCCAATCCGCGATCGTTACCACCAGATCCGCCGTTCGCGTCTGGGCGTGCGAGCGGCGCGCGACTTCGAAGCGGGCGTCCCGATAGCCGAGATCCTCCAGGGCCTCGCGAACCTCGCGCTCCAGCCGCGACTGAGCTTGAGAACTCAACGGTGCCGGTTTGCCGGCCTCCCAAACCGCCGCTTTCAAGTTCACCGGTTTTCCGTCCTGGTTCAGCCACTGCACGGCCTGCTCCGCACCGCGCTGGACCGTCTGAGGACGCAGGGCTTCGGCGGGTGGATAGGGGCGCGTCAGCCGCTCGTGCAACGCTTCGACGGGAATCAGTCCGCGGCCTTCGATCCGTACTGCGCCGCGAACGTATCGCGGGCCCTCGTCGATGGCGACGCACAGCCGCTGGGCGTCCGCGTCCAAGCGGACCTCGACGCCCGCCTCGCCGAAGCCCGAATCCTGCAACGCCGCCCGGATCTTCTGCGAGACGGTCGTGGCCAGTTCGCTCCGCGGGGCCAGTGGATGGCAGGCCAGCTGGGTGTGCAGATCACGAAGGACCGCGCGCCGCACCTCGTCTTCCCCAGCCTGAACCGCCCCGGCAATGCGCCACCGCCATACATCGCCGAACTTGCCGACCGGATCCTGCCCCTCCGTGCGCGAGCCGCCGGCCGCCAGCCAGAGCATTCCCAGCAGACCCGCCCGCGCGATCCAATGCCTCGTCCGGGTTATCTCGAAGAAGTGCACAATGGTTCGCATCGATTCTCTCCCGACCCCAAATCCGCCCAGCAGGAGAAACCAAAATAGCTTATCACTTTTCCAGCAGCGAATCTTTTACCGGCTCTCTTCCTCGGCCAGCCGGCTGTAATATTCCTCGATCAATCGTTCGTACTTCGGCAAGAACTGTTCGATGAGGGCGCTTTGCATCTGGTCGCGGATCTTGGGCGGCAGGTGTCCCCACACCTGCTTGAGCATGATCTGAACCCGCGCCAACTCTTCGCGGTCCGAGGCCGTGCCCTCGGTGCGATCGGTACTGTCCTTGGCAGGCTGAGTGGTTCCCGTGTTTTCGCCGCTGCCTGCGCGGCTCTTGCCCTTGGGCTTGGCCCCGCGCTCGGCCGGCGATGGGGCGCCGCTCTGGCTGCTTTGACCCTGCTTGTTCAGTTCCTCGATCAGCCGCGCCAAATCCTGAATGACCTGTTGCTGAAGGCGCTGTGTTTGCTGCGACGTCACCTGACGGCCGATCAAGCTTTCGGCCAGTCGCATCCGGCGGCCGATCGTGCCCAGACGATCCTCCGAAGGCTGGCCCACGTCTTCGCCCGCGCCCAGTTGCTCCCGCAGCAGCGCCTCGAAATCCGCTTCGCTGCGGGCCGGCATCTCGTCGTCTTTTGCAGCCCGCTGCGGCTCGCTTTTCGGCTTGGCAGGTATGCTCAAATCCTGAAGCAGCGCGTCGTCCATGCTGTTTTGAAGCAGTTCGTCCGCCGGCGGTTTCGTTGCCGGCCGCGGCGTCTCGGCCGCCGTCGAAAGATTGGATCCGACGGCTATCGCCGCCAGGCAGATCGCCGCCTGCAACAGCGTGCAGACCCGTCGCCGCAGATCGAATAACGTGATCATGTCGCACCCGCCTCTCGGATCATGAGGAAGACGCCGCCTACCGTCGGTCCTGCGTTTGCCCCTTCACGTTTGTCCCCGTCACGTTTGCGGCGCCGCTTTGCCACGCCATTTCTCCTCGGCCGCGCTGCTGCGATAATACCGCGGATTCAGCGTCCACAGATCGTGGCGACTTCCCGCCTGATGTTCGCGATAGGCCATTCGCCCGACCGTTGCGGCTTGAGGCGTCCACCGCGAGGCGTCGATAACCTCGACCTCGGCCGGAATCCGATCGACAAGCCGCACGAGACCGGGGCCCGTGACCGCGATGCCGGGTGACAAGCCGGCCAGCCACTGGGCGACATCCACGATTCGTGTTTCAGAAACCTCCGTCAATTCCTCGCCCTGAGACTGGAAATCGGCGGCAAACAGCTGCTGCCGCTGGGCGTCCAGCACGGCGCAAATGCAGGACGCGTGTTTCATCGCCTGCTGGGCGATGACCTTCAGCGTAGGGATCCCCAATACTTGGGCGCCCACCGCGTAAGCCAGCGTCTTGGCCGCGGTTACACCAACTCGCAAGCCGGTGAACGAGCCCGGTCCGACGGTGACGGCCACCAATTGAACGTCCGGCGGACGCCATCCGACGCTGTGCAACTGGTCCGCGATCGTGGGGGCAAAACATTGCGCGGTCCGGCGGCTCCGGTCCAACGTCACTTGGCCGAGGACGCGTTCGCCCTCCAAGACGGCCACCGAGGCGTCCAGTGTCGAGGTTTCCAGAGCCAGGATCCGCAGGGCCATCGAATTGCCTCTTGTCCTTTCTAACGCGGCGATGCGACGTGGCGGCGTGGCGGTACTCCAGCGACTCGATCCCGCGCTATTTCCGCGATTACCGTGCCAGACTCTCCCAGGCCCCAAGTAACAGATTCGAGGCCCGGTCGATCTCTTCTTCCGAGGTAAACCAACCCACGCTCAAACGCATCGTTCCCCGGGCATCGTCCGGATCCAGACCGATCGCGGCCAGTGTCGACGAGATACTTGTCGCGTTGCTGTGGCAAGCCGAGCCCGTCGAAGCGCACAGTTCGGGCAGTCGGGCGAGCATTTCGGCGGCCGAAACATCCGGGAAATTGACGCTGAGCGTATTGGGCAAGCGGGCCGCGGCGGAGCCGTTCATGGTCAGCCGCGGGCCGATGGCCTGAATCAAGTGTGTGGCCATGCGATCGCGCAACATCTCCAGTCGCTGCGCGGATTCCTCCAGGCTGCGGAAGGCGAGCATGCAAGCCTGGCCCAGCCCGACGATATAGGCCACGTTCTCCGTACCAGGACGAAGTCCCGCTTCGTGCCCGGCACCGTGCAGCACCGGTTCCAGCCGCACGCCGCGGCGCACGTACAACGCGCCGATGCCTTTGGGAGCATACAGCTTGTGACCGGCAAAACTGAGAAGATCCACGCCCAACTCTTCCACAAAGGCACCGATCTTGCCCACCGTCTGCGCGGCGTCGGTGTGCAGCAGCACCTGGTGGTCGCGACAGACTTGGGAGATCTCGCGGAGGGGCTGAACGACCCCGATTTCGTTGTTGGCGTGCATGATGCTGACCAGCCGCGTATCGGGCCGCATCGCCGCAGCCACTTTGGCCGGACTGACCACGCCTTGCGAATCGCAATCGACGAAGGTCAGGTCGAATCCCAACCGCTCCAAGTGTCTGGCGGGTTCCACCACCGCCGGGTGCTCGAACGCCGAGATGATCAGGTGTCCGGCCACGCCTGGAACACCTTGCATCATGGTGCCGCAAATCGCCAAGTTATTGCTTTCCGTGCCGCCGGAGGTGAAGACGATCTCGTCCCGATCGGCCCCCAGCAACGCCGCCACCTTGCCTCGCGCGTCCTCCATCGCTTCCCGACAGGCGCGGCCCAAGGCATGATTACTAGACGGGTTCCCGTAGTGCTCCTTGAGGAACGGCTCGAGCGCCTCGAACACGCTGGGAGCAACCGGCGTGGTTGCGTTGTAATCCAAATAGATGGTTCGCATGTCGGTTTGCCCGTTCAAGTTCCATGATCCGGCGAGATTGCTACCTAGTCTTATACTAGCAGGATTGCCCGGCCGTCGAAAGTGCCGCTAAGCAGGTGCTCGCCGGGCGCAAATCGGCCGCCTCATTATCATTTTCTGCCGCCCAGCTCTCCACTTCATCTTCTCGTTCCTGCGAAGTTTCCGGCTGGGCAATTCGGGGCAAAGCAATGGCTGACCCCTTGCGTCCGCCCGCGAAACTCGCGACGATGCCAAGGGCTGTAGCGACGAGGAGCACAAACGTGGACTTGGGGTTAATCGACAAAATCGTCTTGGTTACCGGCGGCTCGCGGGGACTGGGCAAGACGATTTGTGAGATGCTGGGCGCAGAGGGCGCGCGGGTCGCCGTCAACTATCGCAGCCGTCGCGAGGAAGCGGCAGCGGTGGCACGTGACATTCAAGAAAGCTTCGGCCGCCCCGCTGCTGCCGTGTACGGCGATGTCTCGCGGGAAGCCGACGTCAGGGGGATGTTCGATCAAATCGAACGGGAACTGGGCCCCCTTGATGCCCTGGTGAACAACGCCGCCGTGTGCCCGGTGGGGCCGACGACGGAGTTGGCTGTCGAAGATTTCTGTCAGGCATTGCAGGTGAATATGACCGGCACTTTCTTAGCCAGTCGCGAGCTGATTCGCCGCTTGTCGGCGGCCGGACGGCACGGTCAGATTGTCAATATTTCCTCCCAAGCGGCTTTTCGTGGTTCGCAATCCGGCAAGACCGCGTATGATGCGAGCAAGGCGGGAATTATCGGCTTCACCATCTCACTGGCCCGCGAAGTGGCCGCGCGGGGAATCAACGTGAATTGCGTGGCTCCGGGCTTGATGTACACCGAAATGATTGCGGCAGCGATCGATGCCGAGCCCGACCGGTTCAACCGGCGAGTGCCCTTGGGACGGGTCGGCCGGACCGAAGAGATTGCAGCCGTCGTCGTCTTTCTGTGCTCGGCCCGCGCCAGCTATATGACCGGCGCGACGGTGGACGTCAGCGGCGGATTGGCCATGCATTAGCCGGAAGTTTAAACAGCTGTACGATTCCGTTGGACCTATTTTATATGAGCCCCCCCACTACGAATCGCGTCGCCATCTATACCGGTACGTTTGACCCTATTACACTGGGGCACCTGAACGTCATTCATCGCGGGGCCGGCTTGTTCGACGCCCTGATCGTCGGCGTCGGCGTCAACACCAAGAAGCTGCCGTTGTTTCCGGCGGAAGAGCGAGTGGAATTGGTACGGCGCGTGTGCCGGCCCCTGGGCAACGTGGAGATCCGCACGTTCAGCGGATTGGCAGTCGAATTCGTGCGTCAATGCCGCGCCCGCGTGATGATTCGGGGGGTGCGGCCTCTGACGGATATCGCCGCCGAGTTTACGATGATGCTGGCGAACAAACAGCTGGATCCCGGCATCGAAACGATTTTCTTGATGGCCGACGAAGAGTATTCGCATGTCTCCAGTTCGCTGATCAAAGAGATCGCGCCGCTGGCCACGGACCAGATGTTGATGCGGTTCCTGCCGCCGGAGATCATTCCGGACCTGCGCCGGCGACTCCACGCGCCGGCGAACCGGCAGCCGTGACATCCGCCCTCGTGATTTGCCATCAGCGGCGAACCATCTTGAAAGCGCACTGCGCACCCCAGCCGCCGAAGATCGCCAGGTGGATGTACAGCATCGCCATCGACTCGAGGTAGCAGGCGTTTTTCAGCGGCCCGGCATCGACGGGTTCCATGTCCAGATCGAGGGTCAGTTGGCGAACGACGGCTTTGGCTGGATCGTCGTCGCCACAGTAGAACATGGATGCCTGCTGGTTTCCGTACAAGGCGTCGACCATCGTGGCATCGCTGACCGTATTGAACGCCTTGACGACGCGCGCGCGGGGCGCCCAGGCCGCGATCTCTTCGGCCGCGGACGGCGCCGCGCCCAGCATCAACCCCGAGAAATCCAGCTTGATCGGATTGATGCAGTCCAGCAGAATCTTGCCGTCCAACGGCCCCAGCGATTCGACGACTTCGCGCGTCACGTTCCAGGGAATGGCCAGCAGAATCACTTGACTCAAGGCCGCCGCCTCGCGAACTCCCACGGCCGTCGCCCCGACCCCGGTTTTCTCCAAGACGCCGCGGACTTCCACGCTGTCAGCTTCGCGCACTCCATACACTACCCGATGGCCTCTGCCCGCCCAACGTGGCCCCAAAGCACCACCCACGCGTCCCGTTCCCAACACGGCAATGTCCATAGGAATTCCTTTTTCTTTTCCGCCTGTTGCACAAAACCGCGATTTTCCTCATTTTGCCGTTTTCGGCAAGTGGCTCAGCAACACGCGCGTCTTTGAGGCGATAGTGAGCTATTCTCTACGAACCAAAAACAGCACCCTACCGCTTCTTGCCGTGCTCAACTTTTTTCCAGTACCGGTCGAACGCGCCTTCGGCGTGGAAGTCGGGGCTATTGTCATAGTCGTGGCACTCCATGCACTTCTTCTCCGCCTCGGCCAGCGGCAGGCGGACTTCCTCGCGGTACCAGTCGATTGCCTCCTGGGTGGGATTTCCTTCGCCGTTTTCCGCGGCCACGTGCGCCGAGCCGGGGCCGTGGCAGGATTCGCAGCCGACGTGAGGCAGGTGCGGGGTTTGTTTCAGCCCCAAGTAGCCGGAGATGTAGGGAATGTACTTTTGCGGATTCCAGCCCACCACGTGGCAGCTGATGCACTCGGGATCGAAATGGCGGGGAACCTCGCTCCGTTCGCCGGGATGGGTCAACGAGTCCAAGGCGTGGCCATGACTCGTTTTTTTCCAGATGGCATAGTCTCCGTCGTGACAGTCGATGCAGGCTTCCGAGCCGACGAATTGGCGATCGATCGGATAAGGGATCGGCTTCACGCCCAAACCTTCGAGGCCGGCGGCTTTCAGCTGGTCTTGGTACGAGGCCAACAATTGAAGCATCTCCGGCGCATCCGGAAACCGAGCGTCCAGGGGGACGCGTTGATATCGCAGAGGTTGGTTCGGATCGTCGAACAGGCCGATCACGCCGACATACATGCCTTTCGTGCCGACCTGGACGATGACCGCACTGGTGCCGGCGATCTTTTCGGCTTCATACGTCGGTTCGCCGGCGCCCCCGGCAGTAACGACCACGTCAAAATGGGGAACCTTTCGGGCCAATTCCTCCGATTCTTGGAGCGACGCGTGAGCCAGTAAGACGTAGAGATCGCAGCTTTGCTTGTCCAATTCCTGCCAGACTTCGCGCAGCGCTTCTTCCGGCGGCTGCTTGATGAT
>Ga0351891_1264_pt1 | contig 11222 bp, 8 predicted proteins | sample TotcelFGM3001K13_FD_206768 | JGI IMG/M metagenome (GOLD analysis project Ga0351891, IMG submission 206768) | Enriched cells from coal bed in the Powder River Basin, Montana, United States - Total cells FGM rep3 HSBNCT.FGM.300.1.K13 ... | reverse complement strand
TCGAGTCTGGCGTCGCCCAATACGGTGCCAAGCTATGCTCAGGGCGCGGGTGCAACAAGCGGCGGGTATGCAACCAGCCCGTATCGCAGTCCCACCGCGAGCGGAACGCCTGCGACACCGGCGAGTTACGGGACTCAGCCAGGCAGCGCAAACACTTATCCGAACGCCGCTTATGGCGCGGCACCTGGCGCAGCTCAAAGTGCCCCACCCGCGAATGCTTACGGCGGCTCGGGCGCGTCGCAAGGCTTCTACTCGAACGACTATCGTGGAGCTGCTGCGCCCGCTGGCGCGCCCAACGCGTACGCTGGCCAAGCCGGCCCAGCCGGACCTCCGGCGACGCATGGTGCGGACGCCTACGGTGCATATGGCCAGAGCGGTTATGCGGGCACGTCGCAGACCGGTCAGGGTTGGAGCCAGGGCGGGGCACCGGCTCCGTATGATGCGACCGCAAATGCATACGGTCAACCAGCCGCTCCCCCAGCGCTCGGCAGTTACGACCCGACTGGCAACCACCGCGGCAACGACGGGTACGCGGCTGGCGGCGGTGCTTATGGCGGCAGCACATACGGGGACATCAACGCCTCTGCCGCCCCGATGCCTTCGGCTCAGCAGCCGTATCCGGCCGCGGTTGCCTCCGGCGGTTATCGCCCGGGAAGTACCGCCAGAAATACGCAGTTCGGGACCAGCGAGCGTCTGAATGTACCGGGTGAATCCGTGCAACCCGCCTCTTTTGCGGGGAGCAGCCAGGGAGGAAGTGGCAGTTCGCTGTCCGCTCCGAGCCCGGTCGGTGGGAACAGCAACTACCAGTATGGCGAAGACCCGCCAACGCGAACCGCCACGGGGAGCGACAGCAACTACCCCTATCCGAATACCTACCAACGCTGAATCGACGATCTTGGCAACAGGAAAACGCGGGCACTTGGGCTCGCGTTTTTTTCTGGTCCGCTGTCGGGCCGGCAGACGAGCCTCGGAGTTTTCCTTCCTGCGAGCACGATTCGTGAGACAAGCCGCAGGATGGCCGCCTGCCGATGTTCCCCCATTTCATGGGCCGCGCTCGCTGCCACGACGCTGCACAGACGTGCGATGACGACGTGAACCAAACTGGCCTATTGCGAAGAAGCGACGGATTCCTTACACTTTGAACTTGAGTTTAGGCTTTCAGTGCCAGCGTAGCTTCAATTGGCAGAGCACCGCATTCGTAATGCGGGGGTTGCGGGTTCGACTCCCGCCGCTGGCTCTTGATGTGCTCGCAGGGGGGTTATCGGAGAGCCGATATGGCGGCAGGTATGCAGCTGACGATGGTTGACGTTCGCGAAGTAGTGTTGTCCAACAGTTCATTCGGACCGCAGGAAATTGAGGGCATCGTCCGGGCCGTTCGCGAGGATACGTCCCGCCATAGCGTCTTGCGAGATGCTGTCGCGGAGCTGTCGGCTCGTGGCGAACAGACGCCCGCAAGTGCCGTCCGACTTGGGGTTTGTTACTATTTGATGGGCCGTTACGACCAGGCCGCACAGACTCTTGCGCGGGCTGATGGCGGAGCGCTGGCGCATTTCTACTTGGGGCGGTCCAAGCTGGAACAGGGCAAGCAGCTCGAGTCGATCGCATGTTACGAATCGGCGCGGACGGCCGGGTACGATCCCGATCTATGCGCATTGGCGATTGCCGAGGCGCACCGGCTTTCTGGTGACGCTGCGCAGGCGATGTCGATTCTGGATCAGATGTTTGGGCCGGTCGAGCAGACCGCCGAGTATCTCTACCAGCGGGCCGCGACGGTTGCTGCGACCGGCGGCAATCCCCAGGAGGTGGTGGCGCTGTATGAGCGGGCCGTGGACGCGGATCGGCGTCATGCCGGGGCTTTGTTCGGGTTGGCGATGGAGAACGATCGGCGGGGCAATGACGAGGAAGCCCTGCAGTTGTACCAGCGGGCTGCCGAGTCCTTTCCGACGTACGTCGGGGCTTTGTTGAATCTGGGCATCCTGTACGAGGACTTTCAGTACTACGATCGCGCCCAGCAGTGCTATCAGCGGATTTTGGATCATTTTCCCGATCATCCCAGGGCGACTCTGTATCTCAAGGATGCCTCTGCCTCGCGAGACATGTTCTATGACGAAGAGGCGCTGAAGAGGCAGGACCGGCTGTCGCAGATCCTCAGCGTTCCGGTCTCTGACTTCGAGTTGTCGGTACGAAGCCGCAACTGTTTGCAGCGGATGGGGGTTCGCACGCTGGGCGATTTGGCGCGCACGACGGAGGCCGAACTGCTGGCGAGCAAGAATTTTGGCGAGACTTCGCTGGTCGAGATCCGCGAGATGCTGGTCTCCAAGGGCCTGCAACTGGGCCAGTTTGCCCACGAGCGTCCCGAACCGGAGGCGCCGGTGGACACATCGCACTTGTCGGCCGAGGAGCAGGCCCTGCTCACGCGTCCCATCTCGGAGCTGAATCTTTCGGTTCGCGCTCGCAAGTGTATGGTCCGATTGGGCTTGACGTCCATCGGCGAGTTGGTTCGTAAGACGGGCGACGATCTTCTCGAGTGCAAGAACTTTGGGGTGACCAGCTTGAACGAAGTGAAGGAGAAACTGACGCAATACAATCTGAAGCTCCGCGGCGAATAACCGGGGGGGTGGATTGGACGGTCAGATGTTTAGCTTCGAGCTGCGGGCCGTTGATCGGCGCTGTGGTGCGCGGCGCGGTTCTTTGCTGACGCCGCACGGCTTGGTGGAAACGCCTGCCTTTATGCCGGTGGGCACGGTGGCGACGGTCAAAGGATTGTCTGTCAGCGCCATTGGGGCCACAGGTACGCAGATGCTGTTGGCCAATACCTATCATCTTGCGCTGCGTCCCGGCGAGGAAGTCATTCGCGAGCTTGGCGGATTGCATCGCTTCATGGGCTGGGACGGCCCCATTCTGACCGACAGCGGCGGTTTTCAGCTGTTCAGCTTGGCCAAGATCAACCGCGTCACCGAGCAGAGCGCCGTCTTCCGTTCGCACATCGACGGTCGGTTGCTGGAGTTGAGTCCGGAGCGAGCCGTCGAGATTCAAGAGGCTTTGGGCAGTGATATCGCGATGGTTTTGGATCATGTCGTCTCGCTGCCCTGCGAAGACGAGATTGTCCGCGATGCTTGTGATCGGTCCGTTCGTTGGGCTCAGCGCTGTCAAGCGGCTGCCAAACGCGCCGATCAGGCCCTGTTTGCCATCGTCCAAGGCGGGCTGGACGCGGATTTACGCACAAGTTGTGCCCGGCGGCTGGTGGCCTGCGACTTTCCCGGTTATGCGATTGGAGGGCTGAGCGTGGGCGAGGCTCCCGAAGAGATGTATCGCGTGCTGGACATCACATGCCCAGAACTGCCGGCCGGCCGGCCTCGCTACCTCATGGGGGTAGGGACTCCGCAGGATTTGCTCGAGGGCATCCGCCGCGGCGTGGACATGTTCGATTGCGTACTGCCCACACGTAATGGCCGTAACGCCTTGGCATTTACGGACTTTGGGCCACTCAAGCTCCGCAATCTGAAGCATCGGCGCGACGGCCGTCCGATCGATCCCGCCTGCGATTGTCCCGCCTGCAGACACAGTCGAGGCTATCTGCGGCATTTGTTTACCGCCCGCGAAATGCTGGGCCCAATCCTGTTATCCGCCCACAACGTCACCTACTACCAGCGTCTGATGGCCGAGGCGCGAGGGGCCATCGAAGCGGGCACTTTTCTTGAGTTTTACGAGGCGAAACTCGAGCGTTGGCGGCTTGGGCACGGCGATGACGGCTGACAATAACCGCAACAACCGTGTGATCCGTTCGCTAGCTGCTCTTGCCCCTTACGACACAAGCCCTTATCATACTGGGCTTAAACTACCGCCGCGCCGGGTGCGAATGTTGCGTATCGTTGGGCCGATCGCTACTGCCGGACGGGGTGTTTCGCAGTGCCCTGCCGTTACCAACGGGAATCCTTCATGCCGAACGGTCTGCCATTCATCGAATGCATCGTCCTCGCCGCCAACCAGGGGCCCGATATTTTCAGCCTCATGATGCCAATCGTGATGATCGGCGTCTTGTTCTATCTGTTGATTGTCCGGCCAGAGAAACGCAAGCAGTCGGACGTGGCAAAAATGCAGGCGAATCTGAAGAAGAACGATCACGTGGTGACGGCGGGAGGCATTCTGGGCGTGGTGGTGAACGCGCCGCAGGGCCTGTCGGAAATCACGCTTCGCGTGGACGATAACACGAGGATCCGCGTCCTTCGCAGTTCGATTCTGCGCGTGATGTCGACGGATAAGCCGTCGGACGAGGAGCGGGAGGCGTGACGCGCTGGGCGATGATCGCAGCGTTTGCGTGCGTCTGGGCCTGCGTGTGGCGAGACGGCGCGGTCGCTTGACAAACGACCGGGTAACTGTGTCATGCATGTCCCCGGTCTTTCTAGGCAATCGGATAGTTTTACAAAGTCTCTCGGGACCAGGAAGTTCCTGTTATGTCGTTTGATTTGATTTCGTCGGTCTTGTTTGGGCAAGGGTGGCTGCTGTCTCCGGAAGTGATCACGCTGCTGAAGCTGATCATCGCCATTCCGCTGCCGATTTTCTTGGGGACGTGGCTGGCCAAACAGCTTCGGTTGCGGGATTACGGCTGGAAATTGTCCTTGATCTTCTGCGTGTTGGCCATCGGCGGAGTGTTGCTGGTCAGCTTTCCGTTGCGGTTGGGCGTGGACCTCAAAGGCGGCGTGATTTTGGTTTACGAAGTCGACCGCGAAGCCCGGGAGGCCGAGGATCCCGGGGGAGCGTCGTTGCGGGATATGAATTGGGGGCACTTGTTGCAGCGGTTGAACGACCGCATCAACCCGGCGGGAACCAAGGAAATCGTCGTTCGTCGATACGGCGATTGGCAGGTTGAAATCATCGTTCCCGACGTGGACACCAACGAGGTCGAGCGGATCAAGCGGTTGATCAGCACGGCCGGTTCGCTCGAATTTCGGATCGTCGCCAATTCCGTGCAACATGGGGATGCGATCCAAGCGGCTGTCCAGCAGGCGGACGACCCTGTGAAACGCCGTTCGAAGTACATCGTCCAGGACAACCAGCAGAAGGCCTATTGGGCTCGCGTTGGACGCGAGGCCAACGAGGTCAAAGGCGGCTTTCGCCCGCTGAAGGTCCAGGTTGCTAGTTACACCATTCGCAACTCGTCGACCGGTGAAATCATCCAGTTGCCGACGACGCTGCGATGGGATCAGGAGTACGCTCTGGAGCAATGGCTGAAAGAACAGGGCATCCAGGACGTCGACGTGCTGATGTACACCGGCGACGAGCATAACGTGAGCGGCGAGAACCTGGGCATGGTCAGCAGCGGCTACGATGAAGTGGCTCGTCCCTGCGTCATGTTCAACATGAAGACGTCCGGGGCCGGATTGATGGGCGGGTTGACCGGCGAGAACTTGCCGGACGAGCAGCGAGGGTTTTACAGCCTGCTGGGGATCATGCTGGATGGAACGCTCTTGTCCGCGCCGCGAGTCATGAGCACCATTACTGACAGCGGACGGATCACGGGACAGTTTACGCGAGAGGAAGTCGACTTTCTGGTCGGCATCTTGCAGGCGGGCAGTTTGCCGGCCTCGCTGAAGAAAGTGCCGATCGCCCAAAACACGATTGGGGCCGTCCTCGGAGAGGAAACGATCTACCGCGGCAAGATTGCCGCCGTACTGGCCTTGAGCACCACCTTTGTGTTCATGTTGGCTTGGTATCGCTTTGCCGGCCTGGTCGCTTGCTTTGCCCTGGCGGCCAACCTGTTGTTGATCTTGGCCATGATGAAATTTCCGCTGCGTGCTCCGCTCACTTTGCCCGGTTTGGCCGGTCTGGTGTTGAGCGTCGGCATGGCGGTCGACGCCAACGTGCTGATCTACGAGCGCATCCGCGAAGAATTGGAACGCGGCTCCGCCTTGCGGATGGCTATCCGCAACGGGTTTGACCGGGCGATGGTCACGATCATCGACTCGAACCTCACCACGCTGATCACCTCGGTGGTCATGTACGTGATCGGCACCGACCAGGTCCGCGGCTTTGCGATTACGCTCACCTTGGGCATCCTGATCAGCATGTTCACCGCGGTGTTCTGTGGGCGTGTGATGTTCGAGATCTGCGAACGCAAACGGTTCCTCGTCAACTTGCGAATGACGAAGTTGCTGGGGGTCACCCATATCAACTTCTTGGGCCAGAAATACGTCGCCATCACCGCATCGATCCTGTTCATCGTGGTCGGCTTGGTTGCGACCGGCGTACGCGGCAAGCAGATCTTCGATATCGACTTTCTGGGCGGCACTTCCGTCACGATGATCCTGCAAGAATCGGCGGAAGAACGCGAAATCCGCACCAAGCTGGATCAGGAGTTCGCTGGGATCCGGGTGAATAATTCCGCCGTCCAGTACTCGGTGAACCGGGTGGATGTCGAAGGGCAGAAGGAGCGTACGGTCTGGAAGATCGATTCCTCGCTGGAGGAAGTCGAGCAGTTGGAGGACATCCTGCAACAGCTGTTTCCCGTCGCCACGCACTCTGTGATCGTCAACCAAATCCAAGAGAAACGCACGCCTGTCTCGCTGCCGCCCGGCAGTCCGCCAGCCCAAACGCCGGCTCCACCGGCAACCGATGAAACGCAGACTACGGACACGGTACCAGCACCACAAGCAGCCGAGTCCAAACCGGAACCGGCGCCCGAGTCCAAACCGGAATCGGCGCCCGAGCCCACACCGGAACCGGAGGGGGAAGACGGGGCAGCACGCCGCGACTTGCCGCCGGCTACCATGTTGGCTTTAGCCAGCGAAGGCGACGAGATGCCGGCCTCGGCAGAGACGCCTGAGCCTGAGACACCCCAAGTATCCGTGGATGTCGAGCCGGAACGTAAGCCCGCAGATGCCGATACAGAGACCGTAACCACCGGCGCTGAGCCGAGCGGTGCCGAAGAACCGAAGCCCGCGGCGAGAACGGCGGAGGCGATAACGACACAAGCTACGCTCACGTTCGATTATCGCATCAACGGCGATTCCGTGATCCACGAGATTATGGAAGCCTCGCAAGTCGTCGACGTTCTGCTGACCGAAGAGGACGTCATCGTCGACTTGAATCCCACGGACTTGGCCGACAATCCCGACTGGACCATTCGGGATTCGGTGGGGTACAAGGAGTGGATTGTCACGCTTGCCAAGGATCGAGCCGAAGCGGAAAAGGTGTTCCATCAGCTGAGCAAGCGAATGCAGGATTCGCCGGTTTGGTCGACGTCCAGCAAGATCGGTGGCAAGGTGGCCGGGGATACGCGAAAGCTGGCCCTGGTGGCCCTCGTGACCAGTTGGGTTGGAATCGTGATTTTCATCTGGATTCGTTTTCAAAAAGTGGCTTTTGGCTTGGCCGCCGTAGTCGCTCTGATCCACGACGTGTTGGTCGCCGTTGGCGCGATCGCCCTCAGTTACTGGCTGGCCGGCGTTTTTGGATTCTTGGGTATTCAAGAGTTCAAGATCAGCCTGACGGTGGTTGTGGCTTTCTTGACCATCGTCGGCTACTCCGTGAACGACACGATCGTGATCTTTGACCGGATTCGCGAGGTTCGCGGCAAGAGTGCCGTGTTGACGGCAGACATGATCAACTCGAGCATCAACCAGACCCTGAGCAGGACCATCCTGACGAGCCTCACGACGCTCATCAGCACGCTGGTGCTGTTCGCGGTTGGCGGCGAAGGGATCCACGCCTTTGCCTTTACGCTGTTCGTCGGTTTTCTCAGCGGGACCTACAGTTCGATCTATATTGCCACACCGTTCGTCCTGTGGCTGTACGGCGGGAAGCCGCAGGCTCGTGCCGTGAATGGGTAAGGCGACCGGAAGAAATCGTCGAGACTAGAGCAGACTCAGCACCATCCGCACGCCGACCACGATCAGCAGGATGGCGAAGATGCGTTTTAGGCGTGTCACTGGCAGCCGATGGGCCAGTCGCACGCCCAGCGGTGCGGTCAGCACGCTGGCGGACACAAGGCAAGCCAGTGCGGGCAAGTACACATAGCCCACCGCGCCTGGCGGCAGTGCGGCGGTCTGCCAGCCGTTGACAAGGTAGCCCAGGCTGCCCCCGATCGCGATCGGAAAGCCGATGGCGGCCGAGGTGCCGATCGCCCGGTGCCCCGTCAGATTGCACCACAGCAGGAACGGGACCGACAGCGTTCCGCCGCCGATCCCGACCAGGCTCGACACCAAGCCGATCACGCTTCCGACGCCGAACATGCCCCACATTCCGGGCAACTCGCGAGACGGGGGGGGCTTTCGGTCCAGCAGTATTTGCACGGCGACGTACGCCAGGAACACGCTAAAGAAGCCCTTGAGCCAAGCCGTCGACAACTGCGAAGCGACGAACGTGCCGCCAAAGGTGCCTACGAGAATCCCGGGCACGATCCGCCGCACGGCGGTCCAGACCACGGCTCCGCGGCGGTGGTGCGCCATAAAGCTGGATACGGAGGTAAAAGCAATGCTGGCCAGCGATGTCCCCAACGCCAGATGCATCATCGATTCTTCCGGCAGGCCCAATCCCGCAAAACAGAACAGCAGCATGGGGACGATTACCAAGCCGCCGCCGACGCCCAGCAGGCCGGCCAGCACGCCGGCGATCGCACCGACGCTCAAATAGGCCAGGTACGGCAAGAGGGATGTGAACATGGCTCATTGCGACCATTCGGTCGGTTGCCGGTCCCAACGGTGCTTGGCCAGTTCGCCTTGCAGGCCGGCGTCCAGCGGTCCGGCATCACTGGCCGCCAGATTGGCTTCGACGTGCCGCAGTTTGCGCATGCCGGGGATGGTCGTGCTGACGGTGGGCTCGGCCAAAATGAAACGGAGCGCCATGTCAGGCATCGTCATGCCGACGGGGACCAGCGGTTTCAACTGGTCGGCACGGTCCACGCTCGCCGTCAGGTTTTCCGGTACGAAATACGTGTTCCGCCAATCGCCCTCGGGCCAGCGGCTGTCCTTGGTCAACTGGCCGGTCAACGTTCCTTCGTCGAACGGCACGCGGGCGATGACCGCAACGTTGTGCCGGCGGCAGGCCGGGAACAGTTCGTCCTGCGGATTCTGGTCGAAGATGTTGTAGATCACTTGCACGGCGTCGATCAGTCCGCTTTCGACCGCCTTGACGCCATTCCACGGTTCCCAGCGGTTCAGGCTCAGGCCGATCGCATGAATCAGCCCTTGCGATTTGAGTTCGACCAGTTTGGCGATCCCGCGGTCGTCCTGCAGCCAGGCATCTTCCCACGTGTGCAACTGCATCAGATCGAACGACGGCAGTCCGGCGTTTTGCAGACTCCGCTCGATGTACTCCTGGATGTGGTCGGGCGGGTAGCAATCGTCCAGTGTGAACGCTCGCCGGCTCGGCCACTGGCGGTTCTTGGGCGGCACCTTGGTGGCGGTGTACAACTTTGGCTGCGGGTTGGCTCGCACCAACTCGCCCAGCAGCATTTCGCTATGTCCCGCACCGTAGGCCCAAGCCGTATCGAAAAAGTTGCAGCCCAAGTCCACCGCGCACTGCAAGGCTTGCCGCGTTTGCTCGTCGTCCGAGCCCGTCCAGCCGGCCATGCCCCACATGCCATAGCCGATCTCGCTGACATCCCAACCCATTCTGCCGAACGTGCGGTATTTCATTGGAAAACTCTCCTCTGGTTTCGATAATGCCCTTGTCGTTCGCTCCGTCACGGCGCACCCTGCTGATTCAGCGCCTGTGCACAGTCCCGAGCCGCGTCCCAAACGTTACCGCTTCCCAACATCGCGTATGTTTCCCCAGCTCGGACAGCACACAGCAACATTCGCCTGGGCTCCTCACCTACCTTACCAGGCTCCCATATCCAGCGTACCTTCCAACAACCCGTCTCAGAGAGCCTTGTGGCGTCCCTCTTCCATTTCGACTTTCAATGCGTTGAGCGACTGGTTGATCTCCCGCAAGAACATCACCAACGAAGCGATCAACGTTCCCATGCACAGCACGAACAGCAAGCTGATCAGCCGCGAGTCCTCGATACCCAGCAGGGCGGACAGAAACAGCACCACGACCAGGACGGCGGCGAGCAAGGCGCTCACCAGCGCAAAGGCGATGGCCGAGCGGATTTGGCGGGCGCGCTGCCAAAGGATCGGCAACTGGGCCAGTTTGCGCGACCGCAACTCGGACGGCGTGTCCTCCATTTGATCCACCAGCAGGCGAGCGCGGTCGACGACGCGTCCCAATCGGTTGGTCATCGTCAACAGAAGCAGACCGACCCCGGAGATCAACAGCGCGGGACCGATCGCGGTCTGAAGGATCGGCACCAATTCAGCTACAGTTACACCATGCATAGTTTATCGCGTGTCCGGAAAGCATAATGGCAAACGGGCTCTGTTATAGCCGAATCGCCGAGATTTCGGCAGATGCCTGCGGAAGATTCCAGGTTCTCGTTGTTCGGCGGTTGATTCACCGTTCTGGCAGTGAATTGGTCGTGCTCGTGCTCAGCCGCTTGCGGCGGTGCTCGTGCTCGTAATCGAGAGGCCCCTTCGATGACCGAACCGATCTTCGATCATGATCGGCTCGACGTTTACCGGCTCGCAGTCCAGTACCCGGCCGAGGCGTTTCGCGTCGCCAAGGGCTTGTCGCGACTTCATCGTCATGCTCGTGATCAATGGCTGCGGGCGACGGCGTGGGCGAATCGCAAGCCGAGTACCGTGAGTTGGTCGATGACGAGCACGAGCACCGCTTCGCTGAGCACGAGCACGAGCACGAGCACGAATATCGGAGCGGAGCCAGAACAATAGGGTGGACCGAAGCGGCGTTTAGGTCCAGCGGTTTGGTTGGCGTTTTCTGTCGCCGCTCGGTCACCCTGGTCGTTGGGGCAGAAGGGCGCGGCGAGATTCCGGTCCAAACGGAATGAATTCCGTTTCATGGTACACCTTGCGGTCGCTCCGGGTCATTGCCCCGGCCCAGTCGGTTTGGCACGGAGCATCGCGGTCACGGGAAAGTGATCCGAAGGCGTGCGGCCGTCGCGCGCCGTACGATCGATCTCGGCCTGCACGAGTTGCCAATCCCGCGAGATGCCGATCCAATCGATCCGAGCGCCGCCGATGGCATCGGCTTTGAAGCCGGAAAATGTCCCTTCGTTCGGCCCCCGCTGGGGATGCGCCACGCGGAAGGTATCGACCAGCGGCGACGGTTGCTCCTCGACCGGCGCGAACAATGCCCGATACGGCTCGCTGTCTTCCCCGGCGTTA
>Ga0351891_1251_pt2 | contig 11329 bp, 8 predicted proteins | sample TotcelFGM3001K13_FD_206768 | JGI IMG/M metagenome (GOLD analysis project Ga0351891, IMG submission 206768) | Enriched cells from coal bed in the Powder River Basin, Montana, United States - Total cells FGM rep3 HSBNCT.FGM.300.1.K13 ... | reverse complement strand
TGCCATCGACGGATTCGCGAATCGCGGGTCGCGTACGATCCGCAGTTGGCCGCGCGGGTCGACGAGCTGGGCCGCCGTTTGGGGCTGGGCCGCAACGTCGAACTCGTCGTCTGCCGCGGCACACTGGGCCGGCGGTGATCGGCGTACTGCGACCGCAACTGATATTGCCTCAGCGTTTGGTGTCCGGGCGCGCGTTCGACCAGTTCGAGGCGATCGTCGCGCACGAGCTGGTCCACGTCCGCCGCCGAGACACCGCCCTGCTGCTGGTCGAACTGGCCGCCAAGGTCTTGTGGTGGTTTCACCCCTTGGTCTGGATGGCCAGCCGGCAGGCTTCCCGGTGGCGCGAGTGCTGCTGCGACGCGGAGACCGTCGCCCGGCTCGGCTGCTCTCCGGCGTCGTATGCGCGGGGTCTGCTGGACGTATTGGAACACTTGCAAGTGGATCGTAGTTTACTCGCCCTCCAGGGACATCCCCATGCCGACGGCATCGCCCGGCTGACCGAAGCGGCACAGCAAGCTGGACTGTCGGACACGCAATTGCAGACGCTACGAGCTTTGGCGGCCCGCGCCGATTGGGATCTGGAGCGAATCAAAGAATGGAAGCGGACCGGGCAGATCTCCGACGCCGAGACGGCGGCGCTGGGCAAACTGCAGCCCTTTGTGGAGCATCTGCAATCGACGCCGAATGCGGGCGAGGCGGAGAAAGTCCGCGTCTTCCGGCAAGTCTGCCAGGTTGCCGGCCTGAGCGACGCCGAGACGGAGGCGTTGTTCGAGGCCGTCAAGCAAGCGGGTGGCGACGAGCAGGGATTGTTGCAGGCCAAACAGGCAGGCCAGCTGGCCGAGTCGGCCGCCGCGGGTTTGAAGAAGCTGGAGAGTCTGCTGGGCAAGCTCGAAGATTTCGTGGACTCGCCCCACAAGAAAGAGATCGGCAAGCTGCTGGAGATGGCCGCCCGTGCCGGCTTGAGCACCGAGGAAACCGGCGTGCTGATGAAGCTGGCTGCCAAGGCCAACCATGACCGCGAAACCGTGAAGCAGATGTATGATTCCGGGGGGCTGATCGACGCCGAAGTCCGCGTCGTGGAAAAGGTCCTCGCCAGCCAAGGCCGCTAGGCAGGACCCTGCAAGCCCGAAACGCCAGCGAGCGGCAGAGACCTGCCCCCAGTATCCCCCAACGTGAACGATTTCCGCTCGCCGGACCTAGCCCCACATGGCTGGTCCGTCATGACGCCGCGGGAAACCCACCGCTGCTCAAGCGGCGGTGGATGATGGCGGCGATCTGGCGGCCCTCGGCGTTGATCAATCACGCGGCCTTGCCGACCGCTGGCGCGGGCTCTGATCGCATCGCCCCGAAGCCGGGCCAACATTTCCGAGTCCGCTTCGCGGCGACGACCAGACCCAACGAACCGTCGAAAATCGGGGAATGAAGACGTCACTCCTCATCGCGGAAGGCCTCGAGACAAGACTAACGGTTCCTGGACGCTTTCCGGGTTTTCGGACACAGTATTTCGCAGAGAATAACGATTTCCCACCGGTTATGGGAAATCCAAGGTCTGCCCTTGACCCTGATCGGCCGCAAGCGTCACGTGATGCAGTTCCGGTTTGCAATCCACTGGCCCATCTGCCGGGTGTGGCCAACGCTTGCCCAGGGTAGCAATCCGCGGCGCCTCAGCTAAACTGGATGCACGACACGAGGCCGTTGCCACCCCCTGCCTGAACAGGATTGCGTTATGCCGGAGACCGAAGCCGATACCTGTCGCACGCTCGTCACGCCGAAAATCTACGCGGCAGGCTGGACCGACGAACAGATCTGCGAACAGAAAACGTTCACCGATGGCCGCATCATCGTCGTAGGAAATCGGGTCCGCAGACGCCAGCAGAAGCGGGCCGATTACCTGCTGCGGCTCACCCGCGACTTTCCCATCGCGATCGTCGAGGCCAAGGCCAGGTACAGAACGGCGGGCGAGGGCCTGCAGCAGGCGAAGGACTACGCCATCATCCTGGATCTGAAATTCGCCTACGCGACCAACGGCCACGAAATCATCGAGTTCGACTTCCTTACCGGCCAGGAACGCCTGATCGAGGCGTTTCCGTCGCCCGCCGAACTGTGGTCGCGGCTGCGGGCCGGTCAAGGCATCACGGACGACAAGGCCGCCGAGCAACTGCTGACGCCCTTCTTCCAGCAAAGCGGCAGGATCCCGCGGTACTACCAGGAAATTGCCATCCACCGCGTCATCCAGGCCATTCTCGTCGGCGACACCCGCATCCTGCTCACGATGGCGACCGGCACGGGCAAGACCGAGGTCGCGTTCCAGATCTGCTGGAAGCTGTGGAGCAGCCTGTGGAACCGGATCGGCGAACACCGGCGGCCGAAAATCCTGTACCTGGCGGATCGGAACATCCTGATCAACGATCCCAAGGACAAGACCTTCGCACCCTTCGGCGATGCCCGCTGGAAGATCGAGAACGGCCAGATCAGCAAAGGCCGCGAGATGTACTTCTCGATCTACCAGGCCATCGCCCAGGACGAGTGGCGTCCGGGCCTGTACAAGGAATATGCCCCCGACTTCTTCGACCTGATCGTCATCGACGAGTGCCATCGCGGCAGCGCCCGCGACGAGAGCAGCTGGCGGGAGATTCTGGAGTACTACCAATCCGCCTACCAGCTGGGCATGACCGCCACGCCGCTTCGCCAAGACAACCGGGACACGTACAAGTACTTCGGCGATCCGCTGTACACGTACAGCCTGCGGCAGGGCATCGACGATGGCTTCCTGGCGCCGTACCGCGTCCACCGCGTCGTCACCGATTTCGACGCCACCGGCTGGCGTCCCAACCAGGGCGAATTCGACCGCTACGGCCGCGTCATCCCGGATGAAGAATACCAGACGAAGGACTTCGAGCGGGTCGTCGCCTTGCGTGCCCGCACGAAGGCCATCGCCCGCTACGTCACCGAGTTCCTGAAGAAGACCGACCGCTTTGCCAAGACGATCGTGTTCTGCGTGGACCAGGAACACGCGGACGAGATGCGGCGTGAGTTGAACAACCTGAACAGCGACCTGGTCCAACAGCATCCGGATTACGTTTGCCGCGTCACCTCGGACGAAGGCAACATCGGCCGCGGGCACCTGTCTCGATTTCAGGACGTCGAAACCGACTCGCCCGTAATCCTGACCACGTCGCAGCTGTTGACCACCGGCGTCGACGCCCCCACTTGTCAAAACATCGTGCTGGCCCGCGTGATCAACTCGATGGTCGAATTCAAACAGATCATCGGCCGCGGCACTCGGCTCCGCGACGACTACGGCAAGCTGTTCTTCAACATCCTGGACTTTACCCAGTCCACGCGGCTGTTTGCCGATCCGGAGTTCGACGGCGACCCGGTGCAGGTCGACGAAACCCAAATCGACGAAGACGGCAACGCCACCGACCCGGCAGAAACGGAAGAACACCAGCCCGATGACTGGGGTGCGTTTCCCGACGATGGTCCTGGCGATGGCGTTGGCGGTGCTGGCGACGACGATGGCGACGAACATGTCGACGGGCGAAGCCGCAATTACTAAATCAACGGTGGCCAGGTCGAGATCGCGGCTCACATGGTCTACGAGATCGATCCGGATGGGCACCAGCTGCGCGTCGTGAAGTACACCGACTACACGGCCGAGAAGGTGCGGACGCTGTACCCGAACGCCCACGCGTTGCGGCAGAGCTGGAGCCAGCCCGAAAACCGCGGCGAGATCATCGAGGCGCTGGCGGACCGCGGCATCGACTTCGAGCAGCTGGTCGAGGTCTCCGGCCAGCCCGATGCGGACCCGTTCGACCTGCTGTGCCACATCGCGTTCAATGCGCCGTTGCGGACTCGGCGGGAGCGTGCCCAGCGGTTGCGGTCCGAGAGAAAGGACTTCTTCGAGAAATACGGCCCGGAGGCCAGGGCCATCCTGAACGTGCTGCTGGACAAGTACACCGAGTTTGGGATTGCCCAATTCATCGTACCGGATATTCTGGAGGTCCCGCCGATCTCGGAGCAGGGCAACCTGGTGGAGATCGCCGGCCGGTTCGGTGGTGTCGACCAGTTGCGGGACGCGGTCAACGAATTGCAGACGCTGCTGTACGCGGCGTAAAGGCGGGATGGGCAAAAAAATTGATGGCAAAAAAATGAATGGCTCTGCATCTTTTTGCCATTCATTTTTTTGCCTGTCGAATGGATCAGGGAGGAGTAAAACCTGGTGGCACGACAGAAACCAACGACCGACCAGAAGCCGCTGACCACGGCCCAGCAACTTGGCAGCCTGGTCAAATCCGCCCGCGACATCATGCGCAAGGACAAGGGCCTGAACGGCGACCTGGACCGGCTGCCGATGCTAACCTGGGTCATGTTCCTGAAGTTCCTCGACGACTCGGAAAAGGTCGAGGAAACGCGCGCCGCACTCAGCGGCAAGAAATACAAATCGGCCCTCGACCCGCCGTACCGCTGGCGGGACTGGGCCGCTCAGAAAGACGGCATCACCGGCAACGAACTGATCGCGTTGGTCAACAACGACGAAGCGACTCGCCCCGATGGCAAGCGTGGGCCGGGTTTGTTCGCCTACCTCAGGTCGCTGCAGGGCAGTAACGGCGACCGTCGCCGCGACGTGATCGCCACGGTCTTCAGCGGCGTCACCAACCGCATGATCAGCGGCTACTTGCTGCGGGACGTGATCAACCTGATCGACGGCATCCACTTCGATTCCACCGACGAGATCCACACGCTGGGCCACCTGTACGAGTCCATGCTGCGGGAAATGCGGGACGCGGCCGGGGACTCCGGCGAATTCTACACGCCGCGGCCGGTGGTCAAATTCATGGTTGCGGCCATCGATCCGCAGCTTGACGAAACCGTGTTGGATCCGGCGTGCGGCACGGGCGGATTCCTGGCCGAGGCGTACCAGCACCTGGAGAAGCAGTGCCAGACGGTCAAGGACAAGACCACGCTGCAGGAGAGAAGCATCTGCGGCGGTGAAGCCAAGCCGCTGCCGTACATGTTGTCGCAGATGAACCTGCTGCTGCACGGGCTGCACTCGCCCAACATCGCGTACGGCAACAGCCTGGCCGGGAAGATCACGGAAATCGGCGACAAGGATCGGGTCGATGTGATCTTGACCAACCCGCCGTTCGGTGGCGAAGAAGAGGCCGGGATCCGGTCCAACTTCCCGGCGGACAAGCAGACCTCTGAAACGGCCTTGCTGTTCCTGCAGTTGATCATGCGGAAGCTGCGGCGGACGCATCACCCCTCGCCTGCCGGGAGAGGGGCCGGGGCTGAGGGGAAAGGTGGCCGGGCCGCGGTGGTCGTGCCCAACGGCACGCTGTTCGGCGATGGCGTCTGCGGCCGGATCAAACACGAGCTGCTGACCGACTTCAATCTGCACACCATCGTCCGTTTGCCGAACGGCGTGTTCGCTCCGTACACCAGCATCCCCACAAACCTGCTGTTCTTCGATCGAGCCGGACCTACCAAGACGATCTGGTACTACGAGCAGCCGCTGCCCGAAGGCCGCAAAAACTACTCGAAAACAAAGCCGATCCAGTTCGAGGAATTCGCCGATTGCCTGGCGTGGTGGAAGAAGCGGAAAGAAAACGACCGGGCGTGGAAGGTCCCTGCCAAGGACGTGATCAAGCTGGATGACGCGGGCAACCTGGTCTCGGTCAACTTGGACGTCAAGAATCCCAACGCGGCGGAAGCGTTGGAGCACCTGCCCCCGGACAAGCTGGTCGAAGACATCCTGGCCAAGGAACGGCGGATCATCGAGATCATGGACGAGATCAAGGGCGTGTTGGCGGGAGGCGGGAAATGACTCGTTTAACCGCGACCCAACGGGGAGCGCGTCGCACGGCGAGCGGCACAGCGTGTACGGCCGGGAGGATCGTCTGTGGTGACCTCGGCCGCCGTCTGGCACGGGGAGACCGGCGGAGCCAAAGTGGGCCCCATCGCGCGTCGCGCGCTCCCCGTTGGGTCGCGGTTAAACGAGCGAGCGGGCGGAAAAAGAAGGAAATGATCCTGGTCCACCAGATCGAGCCGCGGATCTTGTTGATTTGGGGCGAACGGGTGATCCTCGACTCGCCGCCGCCGAAAAGAAAGACGTGGTCACAATTTGTGACCACCTCGCCCGGTTGGACCAAATCCAAGGCGTATTGGCGGAGGCTGGAGAATGAGTAAGGTGGATTTGCCGCTCGTGCTTCTTGGTGAGGTCGCGACGCCAATCGCTCGGCCGGTGAACGTGTTGCCGGGTCAAAGCTACAGAACCCTGGGTGTCAAATGGTGGGGAGAAGGTGCGTACGAGCGGGAAACGATTGACGGATCGAAGACAGCGGCCAGCCAATTGTACGAGGTCCACGAAGGCGACCTGATCATCAACAAGATTTGGGTCCGCCACGGCTCAATCGGAATCGTACCTGCAAGCATGCACGGCTGTGCCGGCTCGGGTGAGTTTCCGACCTTTGATTTGGATTCCGACCGCGTGTTGCCTCGATGGATTCACTGGTATAGCAAGACACGTGAGATGTGGACCAAGTGCGACGCGTTGTCGCAGGGGACGAGTGGAAAGAATCGCATCAAGCCAGAGAAGTTCCTGACGGTCACGGTGCCACTGCCCCCGCTTTCCGAGCAGCGGCGAATCGTGGCGAAGATCGAGCAGTTGGCCAGCATGATCGAGGAGGCCAAGGGGCTGCGAGTTGGTGTGCGTGAGCAGTCGACAGCACTAATTACGAGCCTCCATTTCGGCTTGGCACAGCAGCGGACCCTGAGTATGCAGGATATCCTGACTCTTGAGGAATTGCAGGAACCGGTTGCTCCTACTGGCTCGTACCTACAAGTTGGAATCAAGAGCTTCGGATTAGGTCTCTTTCCCAAGAAAGCCGTTTCTGGAGGCGAGACAACCTATAAGCACTTCAACCGTCTTGAAACCGGAATGGTCGTCCTCAGCCAAGTTAAAGGATGGGAGGGAGCAGTTGCCGTTTGCCCGCCACACTTGGCCGGGTTTTACGCCTCACCAGAATATCGCACCTTCAGCTGCCGGAAGGACGCGAGTCTACCTGAATACATGGCCGCGGTTGTCTCAACCCCGTGGTTTCGCCGACAGCTTGAAATTGCAACTCATGGGGTTGGTGGAAGGCGTGAGCGAGTCCGTCCAGAAAAGTTCCTCAAGCTGACCATTCCGATGCCAACCATCGAGAAGCAAATGCAAGCAGTGGAGGTATTTCGGCGACTAACGGCGATTGAGCCTAAGCAGGCCCAAACGGCAGCCGAACTCGACGCCTTGCTTCCGTCGATTCTGGACAGGGCGTTTCGGGGCGAGTTGTAGGCGGATCGGTTCGAGTGTCGCGGTCGATCGCGGGCGTGGCACGCGTTGGCCGCGTCGTGTACAATCTGAGTGACCTGCTGCTGCTCGCGGAATGAAAGCGTCCAAACATGATTGACGAAAACAAGTTGCTGGAGTTGATGGCCGATCTCGAATCCGCGGGAGTCGAGCGGACCATCTCCGTCAATGACACGGCGAAGTTCAGCGAAGCGATCTGTGCGTTTGCCAACGACCTTTCGGGATCGAGGCAGCCAGGTTTTCTGCTGATCGGCGTTGATGACAGAACGGGCCTCGCAACCGGCCTTCAAGTCACCGACCAACTGCTGCAGAACCTCGCTGGCCTGGGCGCGGACGGCAACATCCTCCCTGCGCCAGCTCTGCTCGCATACAAAATCACCTTGTCATCCGGCAAGGGGGATGTGGCGATTGTCGAGGTGCAGCCGTCTGACATTCCGCCGGTGCGTTATAAAGGGTTGGTGCGAATCCGTCGCGGCCCTCGAAAGGGAATCGCCAATGAAAGCGAAGAACGGATTCTGGCGGAGCGGCGGGTGGCCGGAATGCTGACGTTTGATGCGCAGCCTTGCCAGGGGAGTGCTCTTTCAAACCTTGCGTTGGATCTCTTCACGACGGGCTACCGTTCACTTGCCGTGGATGCCGAGGTCCTTGCGGAGAATAGCCGCCCGATTGAAGTTCAACTCGCGACACTGCGATTCTTCGACTTGGCACGGAACTGCCCAACGCATGCCGGTGTTCTGCTCTTCGGGAAGAATCCGCTCTACCATGAACCCCACGCATTTGTTTTGTACGTCCGCTACGACGGTTCGGATCAGGGAGCGGACGTGCTTGCGGAACGTCAGTTCAGTGGCGACCTGCTGACGCTGCTGAGAGAACTCGACGGATTCGTCAAGAACCTGCCGACGGCGCGGCCAATCGAAGAATCTGCCTTACGCGAAAAACTCATCTACGACTACCATCCTACAGCTCTGCGTGAACTTCTGATGAATGCAGTCATGCACCGGGCCTACGATCAGCCCAGCTTCATCCGGATTCTCCATTTCAGCGACCGCATTGAGATTTCCAGCCCCGGTCCCCTCTACGGATTGGCCAACGCCTCGAATTTTCCGCGGCAGACGAGTTACCGGAATCCCGTCATCGCCGAGGTGATGAAGGTGCTGGGTTTCGTGAATCGATTCGGTCGCGGGGTGGAACGTGCGCAAAGAGCCCTGGCAGAGAATGGTTCGCCACCTGCACGATTTGAGTTTGGCGACACATTCTTCGGCGTCACAATCGAGGCCCGGCTATGAAAACCGTCGCGTTTTTCAACAACAAGGGGGGCGTCGGCAAGACGTCGCTTGTTTATCACTTAGCCTACATGTTCGCGGAACGAGGGCTGCGCGTCGTCGCCATCGACCTCGATCCCCAGGCCAATCTCTCGTCGATGTTTCTTGACGAGGATCAGATGGAAACGCTCTGGGCTCCAGAGGAACGTCAGACCGTCTACCACGCGATCGAACCTTTGCTGGAAGGAACTGGCGACGTTGTCGCGCCACATATCGAGCCCATTACCGATCGGCTGGGACTGGTTGTCGGCGACCTGTTGTTGTCGCGGGCGGAAGACGATTTGAGCAGCCAATGGGCCGAATGCCTGGATGGCAAACCGCGAGCCTTTCGAGTCATTTCCGCGTTTTGGCGCGTCATCGAATACGCGGCACGCGGGCAGGATGCGGAAGTCGTGCTAATGGATGTCGGTCCGAATCTCGGGGCCATCAATCGGGCGGCCCTCATCGCGGCGAATCATGTGGTCATTCCGCTCGCCCCCGACCTCTTTTCGTTGCAGGGCCTTAGCAATCTGGGTCCAACCCTCCGCCGCTGGAGACGTGACTGGAAAAAGCGACTTGAAACCGCCCCTGACGGAAACCTCTCGCTGCCCGGGGGCGAAATCGATCCCCTCGGGTTCGTCGTGCTGCAGCACGGCGTGCGGATTTCACGGCCGGTCAAGGCTTACCAGCGCTGGATCGAGCGGATTCCGAGAACCTATCGCGAGGCCGTCTTGGACGAGAAAGACGTTCGACGCCCACCGAAAACGGAGGACGACCCGTATTGCTTGGCCATGCTAAAACACTATCGCAGCCTGATGCCTCTGGCGATGGAATCGCATAAGCCGATGTTTCAACTCAAGCCGGCCGACGGTGCGATCGGGGCGCATGTCTCTGCGGTCCGCGATTGCTGCAAGGATTTTCTAAAGCTGGCCCGCAAGATCGCTGCGGGCATGGGAGTCGATCTCGAATGAGTTCAACCCCGACAAGATGCCGGGATTGCGTGATCCGTTTGTTGACGCCGACACGCTCAGCGGTTGGAAAGCAACAAAGGGACACAGCTTTTTACAGAGGACACGTGTTTCCCATTATTTGTGGTATATCAAACGTTCACCCTTTGGCATGATCGGCCGGCAGCGTCACGTGATGCAAGAAAAGAGAATGCAGACTCGCACTACCGCCGTTCAAATGAGGGACTGACAAGGCGACGGCAGGGGAAAGGACCAGCCGCGGGGCCTCGTGGTCGCACCTTGGCTGGCTGGTTGGTTGGCGCGCTGAGCCCCGGGCAATTCTGTCTCAACGACGAGCGGGCGAAGCGGATTCCATCGCAATCGCTACCGGGCCACGGGCAACAGCTCGCGGACACGCGCGGTAAGGTGGAAACGGCGGTGCCCGTGTCGGCTACGCGTGTTGTCCACGACCCGCGGATGCCCGGCCACCGTCGAAAACAAACGCCCAAAGTTGCTTACCAACTCGCACCAAGTCGCTGGCGAAACCTGCAGCCGCTCCAGAATGGGCGGTGCATCCGACGGAGTCGAGCCCCGTTTGCCAGGTACCGTTTGCCGGGCCGTCCAGTCCAGTAGCTCCAAGTAAGCCGCCACCGAGATGGGTAAGAACCCTTTGTCGCTGCAGCGGGTTCCGCTGCGATTGGCACACGGCCCAGGTTCGCTATCGTGCTCGTCAAGTTCCAGCGGGGACAGAAATCGGTCAGGAGCCGGGGAAGCGTTCCCGGACGGCGCCGCCACCATCCGGCGATCATCGATCGGCAAGCTCCGTAGTTCTGCGTCGCTCGCGCTGCCTGCCCGTGCCCGTTCCGCCTCGATCCGCCGCTGCGCCGACGTGTGATCGCTGGCTTCCAGCGTCTCGGCCAGAGCCGCGCGCATCGGATTGAGATCCACGTAGGCCGCACAGGCCAACAAGGATTCCTCGTCCATCAAACGCACGGCCCGGTAACGACTTTGCCAGAATTTTTCAGTTTCTCCATCCTCGCGATTGGCCCGCATCGCAATCGTTTGACACAACAACCACATCCACCACGAGATATCGCTCAGCCGCAAACGAATCTGTGCCAACCGGTCCGGATCGTGGCGGATCGAGTTCAACTCGCACTCGATCGGTTCGGCAGCCGAACCATCTTCGTTCTTTCGCCGCGGGCACACCAGCAGCCAACGCCGAGCGACCTCCGTGTCGTCCCACAAGGCCACGACGTCGGGCCGCGAACGGAGGATCAAGTGGAAATGGTTCGAAAGAATGGAAAACCCCAGCAAGTCAATCCCCATCGCGCCGGCCAGTTTCTGCAACTCGTCTTCGATCCACTGTTTCCGATGGTCGTAGTTTTTCCCCGTGACCGCATCGTCTCCCAGCAGGAAACACCGCCTGACCACGCGATTCATGACATGCACCACCGCGACCTCGTCGGCAGCAAACAACTCGACCCTCGCCAACCGTGCCATCGCTGACCTCCTCAATTACCGCAACCGGCCAACCGATACAGAGCATGATAAGGAAATTAAAGTGATCCCCCCAAATCGCTGTCAAGCAGGGGTCCGAGGAAAAGCTGTGTCCCCGTTTATTCCCCGAGGAAAAGCTGTGTCCCCGTTTATTCACCGATTTTACGGACAGGAAAAGCTGGGGGGGAGGGTTTCGGAGGGGCGGGGGGGTGGAGATCGTGTAGGAGCGGGGG
>Ga0351891_1228_pt2 | contig 11511 bp, 10 predicted proteins | sample TotcelFGM3001K13_FD_206768 | JGI IMG/M metagenome (GOLD analysis project Ga0351891, IMG submission 206768) | Enriched cells from coal bed in the Powder River Basin, Montana, United States - Total cells FGM rep3 HSBNCT.FGM.300.1.K13 ... | reverse complement strand
GTTGGTGAGCAGCGGGAAATCGCTTTCCAGAAGGTTCATCAGGCCTGCGGCATAGGAAAGGGAAATGACATTGACCAGAAGAAGGGTGACCACCAGCCATACCAGTTGCACCAGGCTATCGAGCCGTTCCTGTTTCCGGTAGGAAAAGAAACCGGTTAGCGCGCCGACCAGACCATTTCCAATGGTCCAGGTCGGCAGATAGGTCAGCCCGTTTCCCAGAAAGATGTCTGTCAGGAAATTTCCGGCAAATCCGGCCAGAAAGCCGTATCCGGGCCCCAGGAAATAACCTGCGGCAAACAGCAGAACAATCTGGGGACGGATATCCACGTTGGATACCCCGGGCAAATGAATGCGCAAAAAAAAGTTGAGAAGACAGTAGATGCCGGCAATGGCCGTTGTCGCAAGAATTTTTTGTAAAACGGTTCCGGTTGCCGGATCGATTCGCAACCCGGTTACCTGCCCGTTGAAAAAATTGACTTTGTTTCCTCTCCGGCCGGTGAGGCTCGGGATGAGTACCTGCAATCGCAGATGATGGCCGGTCTCAGTCCATATCAGGTCATCTTTACGGATGTTGCCCAAATTTGTTCCTTTCCATCCTCCTCATACATGCGAACATTTATAATTTGAACCATTTCCGAAGGGAAAAGAGCCAGCTTCCGGCTTATCAGTTGCCTTAAAGCATGCTCATATGCCTCTTTGTGTTCCGTATCCGAATTATTGATTCTGGTATAGACCATTATGGCATCTTGAATATATTTTTCACGCAACAATTCTTCATGACAGGCCATGTTCCATGCACTTGCAACGATTCTCAGATTATTTTCTCTTTGCTCGATAGTCGATCCGAACTGAATGAACTCGGAACCAACTTTGATCAACATTTCAGATACCTTGATGTGACTATCGATCTTTTTTCCTGTCTTTTTTCTTTTCTTCACAATCTGTGTCCTATGAATTTATCGATAATTCAAGAAGGAAGCATCCAACGTACTTTCAATTTCATCCATAAATCAAAGGCCAAGCCCTGTTGATCTTGATTCGTGCCATGCAAAAGCACCATAAAATTCCTGCCCGGCTTCTCTTTCAAACCTGACCTGGTGGATACCTGCCATAAATCGCCTTTTTCATACCTGTCCAGTCCATTGCGGAATTGGGGTTCGCCCGATAGTTGGCCAGTCTGTTCAGCAAAATTCTTTTATCATCTTCTGTTATGGCTTCCACTTTCTTGGTCTTCATGAAAAATTTCCGCAATATAGTCGAAAACAAATCCCAGGTGATCCGTAAAGTATGCGGGCTGCATCTACCGGGACAGGCAGGCATTATCTGCTCCAGAAGCCAGTTCCTGAAGGAATGTTCTTTCACAGGGATTCCTCCAATAGTGGCATGATTTCAATCTTCTGACCGAATCTGCGGAAATCGTCAACATTGTGGGTCAACAGCTTTTTGACCCCGTGCGTCAACATGACCGCAACGATATTGGCGTCATGAATATTTTTACCACCGACAGCATGGTTCCGAACAATCCATTTTAATTTGCTCACGGTATCGGCACTTTCATCAAGAAGTCTGAATGATTTGATGAATGCATCCACGTTGCCAAGCGCATCCATTTTTGCCGGATCATCTGGTGAACGCCCACGGGTGAAAACAACCAGGTATTCTCGAATGATTTGCGGACTGATCGCACATTCGACACCATGCGTCATCAACTGATGCAACTTTTCAGTCGATTTTGTCTGCAGATCTGATTTCTGATCGGTGGCATAGACAAGAATATTGGTATCGATGAAAACAGTCTCAGCGTCCATCGTCATTGTAAATCTCCTCCCTGCGGAATGTCGAATCTTTCGGCCATCCATCCAGTGCAATTGGTTTCAGGGAGAAATGTTTCTTCTTCTTTCCTGTTTTTCGTCCGGTTCTCTGAATCGTTGATTCATCGGTGATAATCAGAACCTGATGTTGTCCCGGTTTTAATGAATTTTCAGCCTGAACAATAAAAATGCCATCAGACGTTACATCGATAACCGCTTTGACAGCTTGCATATTGCACCAGCTTTCTTTTTAATGGGTCATCATTCCCGAATTTCATCAGCAGAATTACCTGGATCGGTCATGGTATCCTGCAAAAAACCAACATGCTGAAAATGGTGATTTTGCCCGTTGATTAACACTCAACAGCATCATAAAATTCCTGCCCGGCTTCTCTTTCAAACCTGACGCGGTTGATACCTATCATAAATCGCCTTTTTCATATCTGCCCAATCCATTGCGGAATTGGGGTTCGCCCGATAGTTGGCCAGTCTGTTCAGCAAAATTCTTTTATCATCTTCTGTTATGGCTTCCAGCTCCTTTGATTCCTTGATTTCATCCCAGATATCCGTGATGATATTCAATCTTTCAAAAATATTCAATTTTCTGATTTCATTGGCTATGTCATTTTTGTTCTTGATTTGGGGCATAATGTTCTCCTGTTTTTTCCGTACAGACAGTAACAAATATCAAATTTTCTCTGATCATCTATATAGATTTACAGAAAATTCATTTGGCAAGGCAGCAGAGAGCTCTTCAAACAACAATTATACGACCACGAAAATTACCTTCCCATACCGATTTGCCGGCCAGTCGATGCCACCGAATACATCTTTCGTTTCCTCAAACCGTTCCGGGGTCATCAGAAAAATATCCACGGGAATGTCCAATTCACCCAGCGCGGATCGAATTCGGCTGTTTTCGGCCCGCTGGCCGGTATATCCAGAATGGATGATCAAAAGATCGATGTCGCTGTCCGCGGTCATGGTGCCGGAAGCAGCGGAGCCGAACAGAATGATCTGTTCCGGATCAATGACGGCCCGGATGCGCTGGACAATGGTCTGGAGAATGCTGTCGTCGGGTTTCATGCCAATCATTTCATGTTTGACAGCAATTCTGATTCTGCTACCATACAGACAATCCAGTTATCTGGAGGTGGAAGGCGAATACCTTCGAGGCCCGAAAGGGCCTGTTTCAACTCATCATCACATTTCAAACCGTATTAGCAGGGGTTAAGGGTGCGGGCTGAGACTTGGTTCCTTGACCAAACACCCCTTTTTTCATGGGTTTTTCCGGCGCAATCAGAATTCATCTTTTGATGCCCACATTCTAATGAATTCCACCTTCCGATGATTGGTTACACCGCTTTGAATGATCAACAAAATGACGTTGTCATCCAGTTTGATTTTTACTTGTTTTGGTCAACACCGAATCCATCAGTCTGTTTTTTCATGCAAAACTATCCTGCGCCGCGGGACCCGCAGGCTGTTTGTTCAGGTCTCTTTCACATCGGATGCCTACCTGAGAATGTGTCTAACACCGTAAGTGGTAATAACCCTGATGGAAATTTTCAGGAAATAAGCTCTGTTTAAATGGACATGATCAACTGGTTATCCAAAAAGTGAGTGAACAAAACCATCCCATAAGAATACAGTATCATTAGCACAATGCATCAGCCTGACATTACCATCCTGAGATACAACAACAGCAATACTACCTGGGCATTTTTTACAAAAGGCTGCAGCCGATCTATGTCTTGTTCCGAATAAGTTAAGAGATTTATTTTGACATTTTATATAGCCAGAATCATAGCATTGGGAAACCATATCGATATATTCATGTTCGGATTCCAATTCGATTATTGCACCAAAACCTATGATTTGGAAATCACGTGAAATTACTACAGCCCCATCCACATTTGAAAGCTGAGACAACAACCCAATTGTTTTGTCACATTCCAATAATGAAGTATTATTTAATATTATCTGGTTATTATCGTGATTAAAAATATCTTTAAGCCAACAAGTCATCTTGTGAAGAATATCAACTTCCTCATTTTTTTTATAGCGGTATTGTACGTTTAGTCCTTTTCCCTTCAAATCCACCATATGGGGAACGATGAGAAAACATCCACCATGACCTGCTGCTCTAGTACGTTTAATAGTTTCAGTCCAAATACAATCAAAAATAAGACCAGCTTTACGCTTAAAATAGAAAATTCCCGCCTTTTCAAAATCTGGAGGAATAAATTGTCCAGAGCAGCGATTGCCGATGTTTTCAAACGATAATATTTCATCTTCACAACGTGTTAAAGCACTATCAATCACTTCCGTTTGCCATTCCAAATAAGGGGCAATGGATTTGATGATTTTTCGACAAGATACTTTACCATGAATAAACTCTATCACTGCGATATTACAAAAAAGGGAAAATCTTCCAGGACCTGATACGTTGAGATGCCAACCAGGCAATAAAGAACCTGAACCTTCAATTTGCCTCAACATACCATGATCTTCAAATATCGTATGCCCTATCCCAACAATGCGAAGTCCATTAGGATACTCAGAAGTGTCGCCATTTTGAACATAAATGACTATATCTGAATTAAGGGATGCAATGGGTGCAAGCTTAACAATATTTTCAACATGATATGGGATGGGATTCAATAGATTAAGAGGAAAATCATTTATATCAGGTAGATACCGTACATGAAACGATAATGAACGCGCTTCTTCAGTCGCCAATCCAGCATGATAAGCTTCTTCAATAAATGCTTGAATTCTCAATTGATCTGCTGGTCCAGAGAACGGAAACAATGAATTCTTTATTATTTCCGATAAAACAGTTGCAATATCAGTCGGATAACAAAAACTTTTTCTTGAAATATCAGCGATGAGGTTGAAAAGATATTCCTGAATTTGATCCATCGTTACTCCGGTATGTAACTCATAATCTCATGGTTGTGTATTAAAATTGGGTTCCAGAACGCAAAATATTCTTGCTGTTTTTTTTAGTGATAGATTGACCGCGTCATATCCACCAAAGCATATATCGAAGATATGTTCTTGATGCTTCAAATAAATTAAAATAGCAAATAGGTATAGAGTTTAATTTTTCTGCAACACTGATTCAACATCCAGGCCATCCTTTCCCCGTACTGCCTCCAGCCAAGCAATCAAAACCGGGTCACCCCATGTCAGCAATCTCACCCCTTCGCGTCCGCTCATCATCCGGCCGGATTCATCCAGAGCCGGTGCGGTTGGCGGGTGCCGGTCAGCCAGTATGCCGTTGAATGTCGCCAGAATTTCCTCGGTCGGACTGATGCCCAGATGGGCAGGTGCGCTGATCCAGTTGATGGAAAGACAGGCCTTTATTCCGTCGGTTTCCGGTTGGTCGCTGCCTGGTTCCGGTACTGCAATTATCCGCATGTCCGGCGCAGGGTGGGCCAGACAGAACGCGGCCAGCCGTTCCTGGGTGACCGGGCTGGCCGGAGGCATGTCTGAGATGGCCTCGGCACGGTTCTCCATGACGGATTCAATGGCCTCTGCGACTGCCGGGGGCTTTTCGGCAGCCAGTTGATCCAGCAGGTTTCTGGCCTCTTCCAGCTCCATTTCGCCGCGGGCGATTTGTCTGAAAATCCGGGGCATTTCCGCCAGAATTGGCTGGAGCGGGCCAACCACATCCGCAAAGGATCCGATCCGGGTTTTCAGGGTGATGTAGGCATCTTCCTCGATCGTGTCCTTCATGTACAGATTGACAATGCAAACCTCTGGGGCCTGCTGTCCGATTCGGTCGATCCGGCCGATACGTTGTTCAACCCGCATGGGGTTCCAGGGCAGATCATAATTGATCAGGGCGGAAAACGACTGCAGGTTCAGTCCTTCCGATGCCGCATCCGTGCCGAGCAAAATATGTATGGGGGACGCATGGCCGGTTCGGGACCGGGCCTTGATTTCAGGTTTTTCCACCACCACCCACCGATTTTGAACCGGATTCCAGATTTCTCCACCACGCCCGCTGTAGCAAGCCATCCGGTCCAGGTACCGGCTTTCCAGTCGATCCCGGATATCATCCAGCGTATCCAGGTACTGGGTAAATACGATCAGCCGGTGTCCGGAAGTCAGCAGATTTTTCAGAATACCCTGGAAAACCAGAAATTTGCTGTCAACATCAATCCGCGACAAATCCTGGATGTAATCCTTCAGATACATCCGTTCGGCCTTAATCTGCCTCATCCGCTCCGGATCCTGCCGAATCCGCATCAGACGGTCTATCTCCTGCCCAAATGCCGCTTCCGCCTCTTCCCGGTCATCTTCATCCTCGTCATCCGTATACAATTCCGTCCATTCCGTGGCACAATCCGCCTCCTGTAATGCCTGTTCCAGATCGTCTATCAGGCGCTTCCGGCGTTCCAGGCTTTTCCGGAATGCCGTAAAGCTGCTGGACAGCCGTTTCCGGAACACCGCCATCAAAAATCCAACTCCACTCCGTTCATCGGCTGGAATGTCTGCCAGCCGGTAAAACCGTCTGCACAGGTCATCTATCCGCAGGTACAACTCCCGCTCTTCTGGCGTTTGAAAATGAACCGGGGCATCTTCCGGCTTTCGGGAAGCCAGTCCTTTCATCAGCCCGCGTTCGGCATATGCACGCAGGGTGGAGCGGGTATGCCGGAACATCATGACAGCAAGCGGCGTCTGTTTGGCAAGGATCGGGGTCAAGCCTTCCGCCTGGTCCCCGATCATTTGCTGGAGTGTCAGCATCAACCCTTCACCAGTTTTGACTTTGTAAAGAAATGACTTCCATTGAAACGATCCCCACCCCTTCATGGGAATGGCGTTTTCATCCAGTTCAGGGGCACCGTTCTGCACGGCAATCCGGGCCAGATCCATGACCTCTTTCCGGACGACTGGGTCGATCCGGAATTTCCGCAGCCGGTCGAAAAAATCTTTGAAAACCAGTGCGTTGGACCATGATTTCCATGATGGCTCTTCCAGTCCGCAAAGTGTCAGCAGGTCGTGAACTTCATCCGGATCGATCTGCATCGGGGTGGCGGTAAGCAGCCAGAAACATCCGGCCAGACACCGTTTTTTCAAATCCGCCAGCAGCCCAAGCAACTGATTGGGATCTTTGCGCCCGAACCCCCTGCGTCTGGCGGCATGGGCCTCATCCACGATGACCAGATCCCAAGGGTGGCCGACCGACAGAATCTCCTGCCGCCGGTCGTTTCGGGCAATCAGGTGGCGGGACACCATGACAATGCCGTCTCCTTCGAGAGGATGTACACTCTGGCGGACACGTCCCCCCACATCGTGCATTTCCCGTCCATCGTAAAACCAACCGGTCATGGCCAGTTTTTCCCGCAATTCCTCCATCCACTGCCGGATCAGGCTACGCGGGGCAATCAGAAGGATTCGACGAATCCTGCCGGCAAGCATCAGTGTCCGAAGCGCGACACCGGCCTCGACAGTCTTTCCCAGACCGACCTCGTCACAGAACAGAAACGGGCGGGGATATTGGCGGACAGCCGTATCGATGACCTGCTTTTGATGGGGATACGGCGTAAACGGCTGACCATCCGCCCACAATGGCCCCAGAACCAGGGTATGCCCACCCGGCATTCGGGGTGCTTCCAGCAGACTTTGGGCCATCAGGCGATCTTCCAGCGGATACGGTTCCGCTGCAAACCTGGGGTCCATCGGGTCATACGGGGCAGGCTTTTGTCTGGGGGCAAAATCGATCAGACGTTCCCGGACTGCCTGGGGCAGTGGCAGAATCAGTACATGGGAATCTTTCCGGTTCCACAGTTTTTCAAATTCCTGAATTTCATCTTCAATGTCTTCCCGATCCTGATCGGAATACCAACTGCGCCGGACATCGAATTTTTCCCGGTTCCGGGTCCATGCGGCACCGGTTTCATTGACCGATCCCTGAAAGAAGATGATCCGGCCGGATGCATCGTAAAACAAACCGCTTTTAGGATGAAACAATGCGCCATTTCTTCCGGGCAGATAGGGGCGCCCATCCGGATCGAGGGGCAGGGCAATCCGGATGTCCATCAGTTGGCTGGCAACCATCCAGGCCAGTGCGCCCAAGCGATGTCTGGCAATCTGGTCGGCTTCCGGACGCCATCCCCGCGGAAGACCCAGGCGCAGACATTCTTCATCCGACGGCTCAAAATGCCCAAGCAGGGTCTGGTTCATCCGGGTCTCCAGTGCCATTCGGCCTTTGGCATAGGCTTCTGTGTCCGCCTCAGTCCAGGTGGCTCCGGCAATCAGGCGAACCGGAAAAGGTCGGCAGGAACCTGATGTTTGCAGATTTGCGATGAATGACGCCAGCCCGGCTGCAACCTGAACCAGGCTGGAAGAGTCGAAATATCCGGCCTGACGGTCATAGCGGATGGAACGGCTGAGCACCGGAATGTAGAACTCATTGACCAGTTGACCGGCCTGCCCCGCATATCGCCGTTTCAGTTGTGTCAGTTCGGAAAAATCCAATCCGTTATCCTCCAGGATTTCAGCACCAGATCCCATGCCCGTCTGGCCTGAAGTGCGGCCTGGTGCCAGGGTTCAGCCGGGCTGGTTTTGGCAAACGCCTTTTCCAGCAGATGCAGGGTGACCGCAAATGACCCCAAAAATTCCGGCCGGTGCCCATAGCCGCTGCCATTCAGCCACCGGGACAGGGCATCCGGTCCGACAGGGCCGTTATCCTGGCCGATCATCAGGCTGATGGCATTCCAGACCGCAGCCCCAAAAAAGCCGTCAAACGTCCGCTCTTCCCAGACGTCGGACTGCCTGCCCTGCCGGCCCCTGGATACCCCCACGCCTTTCAGTCTGAGGGAGAGCTTGAGCAGATCCATTTCCTGTGGTGCCTGAAGCAGAAAGATATCCTTCTGCTTGTCCAAAAGCCCCATTTGCTGAAAGGATTCTGGATCGACATTCAGGGCCTTGCCCAGTTTCTGCACATCGTCACTGCCTGCGGCTCGGCCCTGAAAGGTATCCAGCCACAGCCACAGGGTCTGGGTGTCCCGGTCCACACTTTGAATGGAAAATCCGGATGTCCTGGACTGAAAATCCGTCGAACCTGCCAACTTTTCAAAAATATGGTCCAGACGCCACTGGGCAACGGAGCGGTATGCCTCGTTCAGGGCATCGGCCAGATCGACCTCTTCTCCGGTGATGTCGGTCACAGGCCAGTTTCGGGCGACCTCACCCAAAGCCGGACCCAGCACCGAAAGATACAGGTCGGTTCCGGAAAGGCCCTGACCCTGAAAGTGACTGGCAACATTCCGGGCGGTTTGAAATACCTGATTCTTGACCGCAGCCCAGTTGCCAACCGGCTGCGGGGTTTGTTCCAGGGGCAGGCAAAGCAGAAGGATGGTGCTGCGGGCAGCGTCCAGTCCGCGGATATTCAAACCTTGTGGCGCTTCTGTCAGAATGGGGACCGAACTTCTGATTTCAAAACCGGACTTTATCAGTGCCATACCCAAAGATCGCCATGCCCAGGTCTGTTTGTGATTGAACATCACCACCATGCGGCCTGCAGGATGCAGCAGCAGACGACCCCGCCGGAATATGCCAGCCATCTTGTTCTCATAAAACCGGTCTGCCCGGTCTTTTGCGGTCAGGGGTTTGGGGCCTGCCGCCAGGGTCGCTTTTTCGCGGGATTCCTTCATGCTTGTTTTTTGGGATCGGAGCGATTCAAATACCTCATCATATTTCTTTTGCCAGGCTTCCTGATCCGCCTGTGCTTCCTTCTGCCAGCGAGCGGAATTGGCAACAGCCTCCCGGTTGGTTTCAGCCAGCGGCTCCCGAAACAGATGACCCAATCCCGGATAATCCTTCAAAGACCTTTTCAGCCAGACATAAAAGAAATTGGAAAGCTCGGCATACTGAACATTGTTGTAATACGGCGGATCGACACAGATCAGATGAACGGTGCCCGGATCCGGAACGGTGAGTGCCGCGGCATCTTCGCAGGTTATTGTCGGTGTAATAATGTCAGTCCTGTTTCCATAATCCGATTCTGTGAGATGAAGGCTGTCCTGTTCCCTTTGATCTGACTTGTACTCATCGTTTTCGTTTTCATCCTGATTTTCAAAATCACCATCTATTGATTCTTCAACCTGAGTCGGATTTACCGGATTGTTTGGCTCCGGGATGGTCGATTGGCCATGAATCAATGATGCAAGATCTTCATAAGCGCTGATTATCTGGGATGCACTCCACAAAACTGTTTCGCGTGAACCTTCAATTTCAGTGAATGCAGCATGATACCTGTAATCATGGCCTGGAAATGCATTTCTTATCTTACATCTTCCATCGTCCCATGAATTCTGTTTGGTATTGTACGAAACCACCTTGCTGAGAATGAACGCCAGATACACCCCGATCGCTTCGGCCTCATCAGCGGGAAAATCCTTTTTGGCCAGTTGTTGGGCCTTTAGAATTTCCTCCAGAATGACCATATTGGTTAAAAGCTGTCTGGGGGTGAACAGATGCCGCCAGCGGGTCATTCCATAATCGCGTGGCCGTTTGTCTTCCATATCTTCAGGAATTTCTTCATCGGGCACCAGCCCCTGGGCCTCCCATCTGGGCAGCATCCGGTCCAGTTCGGCCCGCGCATTTTCCACAGCGTCAAGGTCGTTCTGGTTTGGGGCCCGGAAGCGCCACATATACCGGATTTTTACATCCCCATTTTTGTAGGTCAGTTTTACCGGAACTTTTGACACAACCGCATACATCCGGGATGACAGTCCGCCGGGCAGTTTTCGGGCAATGGCCTTTACCTCGTCGCCAGTGATGGGTGTGCCGCCGCATCGGGGGCATATGGCATTGCCACCCTTGTAGGTCGGTGTGCTGGATGGATGCCACTTTTCAAATCCGGGCTTGGGCCAGATACAGTCTTTCCACTGATCCCGATTGACGATCCGGAATGTGCAGTCATTTTTTCCCGGCTGTGTCGGAACCTCCGGAAAAGCGGCAAGGTCATCATCGGGCCTGCCTTTTTTCTTGACCAGGTTGAAATTGGTGGAAATGGGGATGTTCAGGTTGCATTTGGGGCAGGGGACGATTCGGGTCCATAGACAGCAATTCATGGATGAATCCCTGTCGGCTGGTTCATAATGGATGACATTTCGTGACATGAATTTTTCTTTTGCACGATTGGATTCACTCAGCCACCACTGTTCAGGGGATTCGATATAGAAAAACGGCAGCAAACGATCGCGGACAGATTGATCAATCTTTTTGATGAAATGTAACAAAACGGATATCAAGCCTGAACCATACTTTGTCGGATATTCGATTGTCGCCTTGCTGACAAGGCTTGCTACCGGATTCAAATCATTGGCATAGACTTTTAGACCATATCGGACACCTTCCAGGGGGATTACACTTCCTCCAGCCATAAAATCCAGCATAACAACGGGATCAGTTGCGGATAACCCGAATGATCTTCGAATTTCATCGTGCAAAAATTCGATTAATGGGCCTTTTGGGGATACACAGAAAGCTGGAGGGTGTCGGTAAGTCCAATCCATAGGAAGTAATATCGGGGTATTGCCAATCAGATAAGTTTCCCGAAGAACCATTCTTCGAAAAGCCCGGTCCGGATCCCCCAAAATTCCCAAGACATTCAAAAATCCTTCATGCGTATCTGTCAGATTGGTAGGCTCGACATCCGTAATCAATTTTCTGAAAAACA
>Ga0351891_1258_pt1 | contig 11582 bp, 6 predicted proteins | sample TotcelFGM3001K13_FD_206768 | JGI IMG/M metagenome (GOLD analysis project Ga0351891, IMG submission 206768) | Enriched cells from coal bed in the Powder River Basin, Montana, United States - Total cells FGM rep3 HSBNCT.FGM.300.1.K13 ... | reverse complement strand
CAGCCGAAGCGTTTGACGCAGCCGCGTTGGAAACCCTGTTGCAGCAGTTTCTGGAAGCAGAGGGAATCAAAGTCGGCGATGTGATCCATGCCGTGCGCGTGGCCGTGACCGGCAAGGCAGTGGGTTTCGGGATGTTCGAGACGCTGGAGATCCTGGGGCGAGAGCGTTGCTTGGCTCGCATCGAGCGAGCCTTGTCACGGTTGGACGTCGCCGTCGGCGGAGCGGCTGGCACAGAGACGAATTAGCTCGAATGGTTCTTGTTTACGAAAGTCGATGCGACCTATGACGAAGAACGAACGGATGCCGGACGGAGCAGACCAAGGGTCCGACGCGGCCGAGGCCGCGGGCGGCCGGTCCTTGAACTTCATTGAGCAGATCGTCGAAGATGACCTGCAGAGCGGAAAGCACGGGGGCCGCGTGCATACTCGGTTTCCGCCGGAGCCCAATGGCTACCTGCACATCGGGCATGCCAAGTCGATCTGCCTGAATTTCGGCTTAGCGGCCAAGTACAAGGGCTTGTGCAACCTGCGTTTCGACGATACGAATCCCTGCAAAGAAGAGCTGGAATACGTCGATTCGATCATGGAGGACGTCCGCTGGCTCGGCTTCGATTGGGCGGATCGCCTGTTTTTCGCCTCCGACTATTTCGAGCAGCTGTACCAGTGGGGCGTCCAGTTGGTTCGGGACGGCAAGGCGTACGTTTGCGAGTTGACCGCGGACGAGATGCGTCAATACCGCGGAACGCTGACGCAGCCCGGCCGCAACAGCCCGTGCCGCGATCGTAGCGTGGCGGAGAATCTGGACCTGTTTCAGCGGATGCGGGCCGGCGAATTCCCTGACGGCTCTCGGACCTTGCGCGCCAAGATCGACATGGCGCATCCGAACCTGAACCTCCGCGATCCGGTCCTGTATCGGATCCTGCACGCCTCGCATCATCGCACCGGCGACCAGTGGTGCATCTACCCGATGTACGATTTCACGCACGGGCAATCCGATTCGATCGAACAGATCACGCACTCGATTTGCACCCTGGAATTCGAGAACCACCGCCCGTTGTACGACTGGTTCATTCGCGAGTTGGGTATTTTCGCACCGCAGCAGATCGAATTCGCGCGGCTGAATCTGACGTATACGGTGATGAGCAAGCGCAAGCTGTTGGAATTGGTCAAACAACGGCTCGTCAACGGCTGGGACGACCCCCGGATGCCGACGATCTGCGGCTTGCGCCGCCGCGGATACACGCCGGAATCCATCCGGCGGTTTTGCGACCGGATCGGGGTTGCCAAGTTCAATTCGACGATCGACGTCGCCGTGTTGGAGAATTGCGTGCGCGAGCATCTGAACGCCACCGCCCCCCGGGCGATGGCGGTCCTACGGCCGTTGCGCGTGGTGATCGAAGATTATCCCGAGGGCCAGGTCGAGCAGTTCGAAGCGGTGAACAATCCCGAAGATCCCGCCGCCGGGACGCGACTGGTTCCGTTCTCGCGCGAGATCTACATCGAACACGACGACTTTCGGGAAGATCCTCCCAAGAAATTCCATCGTCTGGCTCCAGGTTGCGAAGTCCGCTTGCGCTACGGCTATGTGATCAAGTGCCGCGAGGCAATCAAGGACGCGCAAGGCGAGACCGTCGAACTGCGTTGTACGCACGATCCCCAGACGCTGGGCAAAGCGCCGGAGGGTCGCGCGGTGAAAGGCGTTATCCACTGGGTTTCGGCGGCGCACGCCTGCTCGGCCGAAGTGCGATTGTACGATCGGCTGTTTACCAGCGAAGATCCCGAGGATGTCGCTGCGGGGCAGGACTATCAGCAGAACTTGAACCCCGCCTCGCTGGAAGTGCTCCGCAACTGTCCCGTGGAACCCAGCTTGGCCGGGGCTGCGCCGGGCAGCCGGTTTCAGTTCGAGCGGCTGGGGTACTTTTGCGTTGACGCCAAGGATTCCCAGCCGGACGCCCTCGTGCTGAACCGTACCGTTTCCCTGCGAGATTCTTGGGCCAAGATCGAAAAGGCTCAGGACAAGGGGCGACGCGGATGAGTTGTGCATCGGACCCGATCGCGATCCGTCCCGCCGAAATCACCGACGCCGAAGCCATCGAGGCGTTGGTGGAACCGTACGTACAGCGGCGTGTCCTGCTCCGTCGCTCGCTCGAAGAACTCCGTGACTTGACGCGAAACGGCTTCATCGCCGAACGGGACGGCCGGATCGTCGGCTTTTCCGCCGTCGACATCTACTCAAAAAAACTGGCCGAACTCCAATGTCTGGCCGTCACCCCGGATGCCCAACGACAAGGCATCGGCAAGCTCCTCGTGCAAGCCTGTATCGACTGTGCCCGCGAGCATCAAGTCCTGGAGGTGATGGCCATCACCGCTGCCGAGCAGTTCTTTCGAGACTGCGGCTTCGATTACGCCCTGCCCGACCAGAAGAAGGCGCTGTTCATCAACACGCGCCCGCGGTACTAACCTGCTGCCAACTCGCTTGGGCTCTCGTTGGCGGCATTTCGTAACGTTCCGATCGAAACGGCCTGACACCGGGCTTGTCCTCTCAGAACGCAGATTCGGAATTCTGTCAAGCTTTTTCCGTGGTTATTGCGTGGAAAGGCTTAATGTCTGGGACAACTTTTCCAGATACGTTAAACGGGATGGTTGCATAGGCAAGCTAGGAAGATTAGATTATTAGGTGATCCAGACGGCTGTCTGCGTGTCGATCAACTGCGTGGACCGATGCGTACGTTTCCGCGATGAATAGCCGACTTACCACAGGTTTACACGAAGATTTGGGAGGCTAAGCGAATGCGTAAGTGGTTCTCTATCGCCAGAGTGGCCCTGTTGTGGGCCGTCGTGTTCTTGATGACGATTGATTCGGCAATGGCCTGCCGATGGCTGTGCGCGTGGAAGACGCGCCGCGCCGCGCGTTGCTGCCCGAGGGCTTGCGTCGTTGCGCCAATGACGTGCGAGGGAAAAGACAAGGGTATGGAGTTGGACGCCGAAGTCACGGACGAAGTGCCGCCTCCGCCGCCCGTCGCTCCGGAAGCGGCGCCCGAGGTCGAACCGATGAAAGAGGAAGCCGCGGCTCCGGAACCGGCCCCGAAGCCGGTGGATTATCCGAAGGAAGCTCCCAAGCCGGTCGAGATGAAAGAAGCGCCGAAAGCAGCGGCCCCTGCGCCGGAACCGAAGCCTGTGGAACCGGCCCCTGCGCCGGAACCGAAGCCCGTGGAACCGGCCCCTGCGCCGGAACCGGCCCCTGCGCCGGAACCGGCGATGCCCGAGGAACCGGCGATGCCCGCCGAGGAACCGAAGGAAGAGCCAGCCGCAAAGGATCCGCTCGACAGCCTGTTTGGCGACTTGCCCAAAGAGCCTGCCGCGGAACCGGCTCCGGCGATGGAGTCTGCGCCGGCCGAACCGCCGGCCGCAGAACCGGCCAAGGATAGCCTGGATGACCTGTTCGGACCGCCGGCGGCAAAGCCGGAAATGGAAGCCGCTCCAGCGGTCGAGCCGGCCGCGCCCCCCGCCGCAGAACCGGCCAAGGACAGCCTGGACGATCTGTTCGGACCGCCGGCGGCGACGCCGAAAGCGACTCCCAAGGAGCAGCCCAAAGCCGACGCGTTGGACGATCTGTTCGGACCGCCGGCGGCTCCCAAGCCGGCCGCGGCTGATCCGTTCGGCATGAGCGAGCCCGCCGAGTTGCCCATGAGAACTTGGGTGGACGACACCGGCAAGTTCCAGGTCACGGCCCAGCTGGTCGAGGTTCTGGATGGCAAGGTTCGGCTGCTGAAGGACACCGGCACAACGACGACCGTCGCCATGCAGCGGTTGAGCGATGCCGATCAGCAGTACGTCCAGACGCTGGTGGCACTGCAAGGTTCGAGCGTGATCGGCCGCCTGGCCGCTCGCTAGAGCTTCTGGATGCAAAACGGATGCGCGCCATCGGGCGCGCATCCGAGGCTCGTTGGGCTCAGACGTACAGAATTCAATTTTGCCGGTCATCGACCTCATCTTGAGGAAGACGGCTTGCCCCGGCAAAATTGAATTCTGTACGTCTGAGCCTTCGTGTTTGGGGACAGCGTCTTCCACGGGCTGGCAGGGGTGCGAGACGACGGCCCGCCGTGTTGTCAGCGAATTTCAGGCCGCCTGCGCGATGCGGTTTCGCCAGGACGAACAACCCTACCTCCTGCGACAACATTTCTTTTCCTCTCCGCTCGGCCACTCGGCTTGCTCCCTTGCGTCCCTGGACAATTGCCCGCGGCAGACCAGCCGCAATCCCTCCTCCACCTCGGTCGCATCTTGACGATTCTTGCCGCCGATGCGTGCGCGGGCAGCCCTCGGCGCGGGCAGGCATGGCGTCATCGCAATGGTCGTTTCGGTCCTGCGTTTTGTGACCTACGGAACGATGGTGTGCATCGCGAACTCCAGGCAAACCTCAACGCTAGCCGTCTGCAGATTGGCGAAACTGTAGAGAGCTTGCCGAATAGTTAAACCAGACAGAAAGGAATTCGGTTGGGCACGGACACGCCCACGGACAATCGGCGCCCGGTGAAGTCGTCGAAGTCGAAGCGCAGGCGGCGTATTCGAGTTGGAACGCGAGTTGGGCGGTTATCGCCAGCACCACGGCTGGGGGAACTGCCTGGCACGGAACCGACGGGCGACACGCTGCCGGATTGCTGTAACAGCAACAGGTCGTGTCCATGTTTGAGAATCGAAACCTGGCTTCCGATTTGTTTGCCTTGGGCCTGCTGGTCCTGGCGGTCTTCTTGGGCATTGCGTTGCTGACGTATGACCCAGCCGATCCGATCGGTGAGCCGTTTACCCCGTTGAATCGAATCTACGCTCCCGACCTGGTGGTCTATCCGCTGAACGAGACCGTCGCCAACGGCTGCGGAACCTGGGGCGCCTATGCCGCCGATCTGCTGTTCACGGCGTTCGGCGTTTGCGCCTATTATCTGGTCGTCTCGTTGGCCGTCTTGGACTACCACCTGCTTCGCCGCCGCGAAATCGATACGCCGTTAGTGCGTGCGATCGGATGGGTGGGGTCTCTGGTGGGCTTGGCGGCAATCGTCGCGATCGTCGCGCCCGGCATGTCGCCGGGGCCGGTGATCGGTTCCGGCGGTTACTTGGGGGCGTTGGCCAAGGGCATGCTGCACACGCAATTCGCGACCTCGGGCAGCCTGATTCTGGCGGCCAGTCTGTTCGGCGGCGGCTTGCTGTTGTGTACCGATTACGTGCTGCTCCGCCTGCTTGTGATGGCCATCTCCCTGGCCTTGATTGGCCCGGCGCGCGCGGCTCGACTGTTGCCGGCGCGCCGCGTGGCCAAGGCGAAGCCGGTGAAAGAGGAGATCGAGGAAGAAGTGTTGGACGAGTTCGACGAGGTCGTCTCCGTCAAATTCCGCAGTCGGCCGACGACCGACATTGCGGAGGACGAGTTGAGCAGCCTGGATCAACCGGCGGCCGAGGACGACGAAGTGGTGGCGGTGCGGCAACTGAAGCGGCCTCCATCGCTCAAGACGTTGGCGAACGCGACAAGCGCGACAAGCGCGACGAGCGAGCCGATTCCGGAAGCGGACGGCAGCGACCTGCGCATTCGCAAGCCGACCGACCGCAATGCACGCGAGGCCGTGATGCAGTGCCTGGACGAGGCCAGCCGCGGCAAGGAGCATCTGGACTATGTGCTGCCGAGTTTGGACTTGCTGTTACCCGGCGAGGACTTTTGTTTTGACGAGCAAGAGAAAGAAGTCCGCCGCAAGGCGAAGGTCTTGGAAAAGACGTTCGGCGATTTTGGCCTGAAGGTCAAGGTTGTCGAGATCGAAACGGGTCCGGTGGTGGCCCAGTACGAGGTCGAACTGGAGGCCGGACTGCGGTTGTCGAAGGTCACCGCGCTGGCCGACGATCTGGCGATCGCGCTGCGCGTGCCCAGCGTGCGGATCGTGGCCCCGATTCCCGGCAAGAACACGGTGGGCATCGAAGTCCCCAACGAACAACGCCAGGTGGTGCGGTTGCGCGAAGTGATCGAAGAAGGCGGGGCCCAGGTCCGCAAGATGCGCGTGCCTTTGTTCCTGGGCAAAGACGTGTCGGGCAGTCCGCTGTTGGTGGATCTGTCGACGTTGCCGCACTTGCTGATCGCCGGGCGCACCGGCACCGGCAAGAGCGTCTGCTTGAATGCCATCATCACGTCGATCCTGATGACGCGGCGGCCGGACGAAGTGCGGATGCTGATGATCGATCCGAAGATGGTCGAATTGAGCGGCTACGGGCGTTTGCCCCACCTGATGCATCCCGTGGTCACCGATATGCGCAAGGCCGAAGCCATTCTGGCTTGGGCGGTCGACAAAATGGAAGAGCGGTACGCGCTGCTGGCTCGCGCCGGCGTGCGGCACATCGCCAGCTATAACCAGCTGGACGAAGAGGAGCTGATGAGCCGCTTCAATCCGGAGTCCGAGGAGGAGCGAGCCACGATTCCGCTGCACCTGCCGTTCATCGTGATCGTCGCGGACGAGATCGCCGACATGATGATGACGGCCGGGAAGGAAGTCGAGCAGCACATCATCCGCCTGGCCCAGAAGAGCCGGGCGGTCGGCATCCACTTGATTCTGGCCACGCAGAAGCCGACGGTGGACGTGATCACCGGTTTGATCAAGTCCAACTTGCCGGCCCGCATTTCGTTCCAAGTGGCCAGCCGCACGGACAGCCGCGTCGTGCTGGACGAGATGGGCGCGGAAAAACTGCTGGGCAACGGCGATATGCTGTTCTTGTGGCCCGGCACCAGCATGTTGCTTCGCGGTCAAGGCACGTACCTGGACGACGAAGAGATCTCCCGCGTGGTGGATTTCGTCAGCACGACCGAGCCGGATTTCATCCACGAATTGGTGAACCTGAAGGTCGAGGAAAAAGCCGAAGGCACGGTGGGCGAGTTGAAGAAACGCGACGAGTTGTACGAGACGGCCGTGGACATGGTGGTTCGCGAAGGCCGCGGCAGCGTTTCGCTGTTGCAGCGAGCCATGGGGGTCGGTTACGGACGCGCCGCCCGGCTGATCGACTTTATGGCCGAAGACGGCATCGTCGGACCGTATGCCGGCTCGCAGGCCCGCGAGGTGTTGATCTCGCTGGATGATTGGGAACGCATGCGAAAGGCCGGCGCCGAAGAGGCGACCATTCCCGGGCCTGCGCAGGCAAAGAAAAGCCGCAAAGTCTCGCTGCGTCCGCCGGTGAAACCGCTGGACGAATTCGACGAGGACCTGGATTTCGAGTGCGATCACGACGATTTTGACGAGGAAGAAGCCGAGGGGGCCAAATTCCTGACCCGCTTCTCGGCATCCTGAGCTCGCGTTGCGATGGGAGGGAGCGGCTGCCCGACGTGAACTCCAACGGGAACGGCTCCTGGACGGCGAGCAGCCGACAGACGGCGGGCAGCCGCGTGTCGGGCGCCGCGGGTTGGCAACAACTCGGCGACCTGCTAAGGTGGTGGCAACACTCTTACAGGAGACCCGCCATGCGTTTTGTGCTCGCCTGCTCGTTGCTGTTGGCTGCTTGCCACGTTTTCGAGATCGCCCCCCTCGCCGCTGCCGGCGACTTGTTCGTTGCCCCCGACGGCAGCGATACGAATCCTGGTACCCAAGAAAAACCCTTCGCGACGATTGCCGGGGCGCGCGATGCCGTGCGGCATCGGATCGCCGAGGGGTTGACCTCGAACGTCACCGTGTACCTGTTGGCAGGGACGTACCGAGTAGCGGAGCCGCTGGTTTTCGGTCCCGAGGACTCTGGGGATGACAACTTTGCGGTCACCTATGCCGCGCAGCCCGGCCAGGCGGTTGTCCTCAGCGGCGGCCAGCCGATCACCGGTTGGAAACGCGGCGAGGGCGAGATCTGGATTGCGCCGGCACCCGGCGTTCAGGAGGGCAAATGGAACTTTCGGCACCTGTTCGTCAACGGGCGGCGGGCCGTTCGGGCACGCACACCGAACGTGGACGCCGAGAACCCCGACTGGCAGCTGAAAGGCGCCGACTTGGCCGCCGACTTGTCGCGTTACACGTTGACGTTTCCTCCGGGATTGCTTGGCGCTTGGTCCCACCAGGCGGACATCGAGGTGATGGTCGCCGGCAACTGGGAGATCAATCGCTTGCCGGTCCAGAGCATCGACCACGACGCGGGCGTGGTGGTGCTCGCACCGCCCCACGCTCAGGGCCACGACGCGATCCGGCCGGGCCCCGGCCGCTGGTGCCATTTCGAAGGCGCCCCCGAACTGCTTGACCAGCCCGGCGAATGGTACCTGGATCGCCCCACCGGGACGCTTCGCTATTGGCCGCTGGCGGGCGAGGACATGCAGACGGCCGAAGTGATCGCGCCGGTGGCCGAACGTCTGGTGGAGGTCAAGGGCCTGCCGGATCGACCGGTGCGGAACCTGCACTTCCGCGGCCTGCGTTTCGAGCATACGGGACTGGGCTTGCCCGAAGTCGGATACCTGGGCATCCAAGCCTGCCACCACACCACCGGCACGAAGTGGACGGGAACCTGGGGCCGCGTGCCGGCGGCGATTTGCTGGAATTACGTCGAGCGGTCCAGTCTCGAAGACAGCGTGCTGACGCGACTGGGCGGTTGCGGTGTGGAACTGGTGACCAGCTGTCACGACAACCTGATCCAAGGCAACGAGATCACGGATGTCAGCGGCAACGGGATCATGCTGGGCGGTCCCCGGGGCGAGGCCGAGGTGCCCCAACGAAACCGCATCCGCAACAATCACGTCCATGCCTGTGGCGTCGAGTACTACGGCGCGGTCGGCATCTGGGTCGGCTTTGCACAACAGGCGGAGATCGCGCACAATCTGGTGCATGGCTTGCCCTACAGCGGCGTTTCGGTGGGTTGGCAGTGGAACCCCGAACCGACGCCCTGCAAACAGAACACGATCCAGTACAACCACATCTACGACGTGATGAACCGCTTGTGTGACGGCGGCTGTATCTACACGCTGGGCTTTCAGCCAGGGACCGTGATCCGCGGCAACCACTTGCACGACGCCCGCCGCAGCCGGTACGCCCAAGGCGCCCCGAACAACGGCATGTTCATCGACGAGGGCAGCAAAGGATTCCTGTTCGAGCAAAACGTGATCTACGATACGGCCGCCGAACTGGTCCGCTTCAACCAATGTCGCCGCGAGTGGCATACCTGGCAAGACAACCACTTCGGCCCGGCGGCGGAGGTCAAGGAAGCGGGCCAGGCCGTCATCGCCCGCGCAGGTCTCGAGCCGGCGTACCGCCAGCGGCTGGCAGACGGCTCGCCGTGAAAACGCGGGCTCAAGGCGTCCCGTTCAGGGAATGTCCAGATCGATGACTTGGTGGCCCGGTTTTATGTCTTTGCTCAGCGGCGTTTCGATCAGCGACAGGTAGGCTTGCGGCACGCGCGAGCGACGAACGGAGGGCAGTGGTTTCTCCTCGCTTTCGTCCTGGTCCACCGTGCCGTGGTCCCGACGGGCCACGCCTCGGGAAACCGACATGTCCTGAATCGTCACGCGGTGCCAGCCGACCGCGGCGCCTGGCTGCTGATCGCTGTTGCGCAGCTGGAAGTGTCCCTGCAAGTCGGTCAGGCCGGTGGCATGGGACCAGTCGGCGTGCGGACCGGATTCCGGGAAAAAGCTCACCAAACAATCATCGAGCGGGACGCCGTTGCGCCGCAGGGTCCCTTCCACGGTGGCGGGAGGTTCTTGCCGACGGCATCCCGGGCACGCCACCAGCGCCAGCGCGAGCCAGATCCATCGGAAATGTCGCCGTCCAGGCTGGCCAGGGTTCATAAGCTGCCCTCCGCCTCGCCGCCCTTTCGCGTGCTCAGGGCCCCCAACACGACCAGGGGAATCGTCTCGGAAACGAAGCGGACGGAACCGTCGCATAGCGCCAGATTGGCGCCGCCCGGATGGCTGCTGCCAAAGGCGCAAGTCCGCAGATCGATGTAGTACTTGAAATCGGCAGCGCTATTGGCGGGCGGAACCGCAACGGCTCGGTTGTCGTAATCGAACGGCAGACGGTAATTGACCGGAGCATAGCTGCTGAGCGTGACATGCGCGAGCACCAGGCGACTGGCGCCACACCAGTTTCCGTAGTTGCGGAAAGTCCAATCCCAGCCTTGCGCGGCAAAGGTGTTGTAGTTCGCATCCCACCGGCTCCGCTCGCCGAACAGCAGCGTGTTGCTGGTGCCGTCGGTGATGTCGGCCAGGCGCACGGGCTGTTGGTTGGCCACGGGTTCGGAATACGGCCCCGCCATGAAGAACACCCCGTCCGTGTTCAAGAAACCCGAGTCGGGATGATAGGATCGGGTGCCACCATTTCCCGCATAGCTTGTCATCGCGATGTAGCGATCCACGGCAAACCCTTGGATGTGCTGCGTAAAGTGCATCGGGTTCTCGCTGTCCGGCTCCGACGGACACAGCAGATTCGGCCCGTGGGCGGCGCGAGATTCCAAACCGCCGTTAAACGCCGTGTCCGGATCATCGAAATCCCAGCGGTCGTAGAGATGGCCCATTTCCAGATAGGGCAGCAGGTGGACGAACAGGCTGATTCCGCGAGTTCGCGGGCTCGGAGTTGTAAATCGCCACCCCATCAGGATCGCAGGCGGGAAGGAACGCACGGTGCCGTGATAGGTGTGCGCCGCCAGTGCGATTTGTTTGAGCGTGTTGGTGCAGTGCGTCCGGCGACTGGCCTCGCGGGCCGCCTGGACGGCCGGCAACAACAACGCCACCAGAATGCCGATGATCGCAATCACCACCAGCAGTTCGACGAGGGTAAAGCCGCGGGCGCTGGCGGCCCGAGCCGCTGGGCAGAGCCTGACCGTTTGTCGGAGTCTGGAGACACTCCAGACCGCGGAACGATGCCGCTGGAATGCAGCGGTCACAAGAGCATGATCATCCATTGACGAACGCCTTTCATGTTGGATCCCTTTCCTCGAATCGAAATTCGCGTCTTTCGCGGTTGCGGACGGCACAATGCGTAGCAGCCACCGCCAGCGTATCTCGTGTACCGTGCCGCCAGTCCGTTGTCAACTAGGGCGACCAGGCCAGGGGGGCCGAAGCGGACAGATTTGGCGATTCACGTGGCCCCGTCTCTGAGACGCGGGATCCGGTCTCGCAGATACCGGACGACGTGGGGGCGCAGGCACAATGCCGCTTACTTTGTAGCGGCACGGCGCGAGCCGTCCGGTTTCACACTCGTAAAACCTGGCGGCTTGCACCGCTCCGCTAACGAAAACACCCCCAATGGTCCCAAAGTAGATGGCATTGGGCGCAGGCACGCCAGCCAGCCCCGACGTCAGGCGACGGAGACCGCGTTCAAGGACGTCCTTCGCTCTCGCCGCCCTGACGTGTGCTGAGCGCGCGCAACGCAACCAGCAGCATCGCTTCGGAAAAGAACCGTTCGGAACCAGCCGCACAACGCCAGCTTCGCACCGCCCGGATCGTGGCTTCCGTAAGCACAGACCCGGAGGTCGATGTCGTACTTGAAATCTGTGTTCCTACATCAACCCCCGGGGAACCGGAGGGGAAATGGCGAGCCCGGTGGCGTAAGCCCCGGGGTGAATTGTTTCAATCCGCCCCCCCGGGGAACCGGAGGGGAA
>Ga0351891_1196_pt3 | contig 11639 bp, 9 predicted proteins | sample TotcelFGM3001K13_FD_206768 | JGI IMG/M metagenome (GOLD analysis project Ga0351891, IMG submission 206768) | Enriched cells from coal bed in the Powder River Basin, Montana, United States - Total cells FGM rep3 HSBNCT.FGM.300.1.K13 ... | reverse complement strand
CAGAATGCCATACATGATTCCGCATCCCACATCTTCTCTTTCCGCATCGCCCTTATCCGCCAGTTCAAGCATGTGCTCAACAAGCTGAAGCGTTCTATTGATATTAGCATTGCATGGTTTCATGGGCATTTTTTCCTGAAAAAGTAATGATGGGCTATTCCACGTCGGGCTAAACCGAATGCCTCCCGTTGCATGTAATACAAATTCAATAATTATGCCAAACATGATCAGGATTCATAATTAGATGATAAACGTCATTATTTCAAGTTGTTAGTGTATTCTTATTTCATTCTGACTGTCTCATGGCGTAATCGCGGTGAGGCAAACAGAAAATCGTTAAAATGTTTCATGATCGGTTACGGACAAGGGACTTCATCAATCCTATGCCTGATCAAACTGTCTCATTTGTATGGATTGATACATTGATGTATCATGATACAAAATGAAATCGGATCAATCCAAATAATTACTGTGGAAATACCTGAACGAGAGATGATGGTTTCGGTTACACATGGATGCATAATAACCAGTAGCGGATATTTATTACCCATTCAGACTGAAGGTCGATTTGGAGAATGGCTGATGCATTGCGTTGAATGCTGATAAAATGTGTGGCATTGGTTTTGCATTAATTCTTGTTCAATGTGTTCAAAAAGTCGTATTGGACGACTTTTATGAAATCACCAGGCTCATATTCTGAACGGCTTGATAAATAGGTGGAACCCATGAAAAAAATCATCTTGGTCATACTCACGGTGTTTTTGGTTACAGGCTTTCTGGTTGTTGATTCACAGGCAGGCTATTACAGAAAGAATCGGACCTACTGGTCTGGACCTGCCGTCATCGTTAGCCCGCAGCCTTATCGAACGTATTATTATCCCCCAGCGCCGGTGGTGATTCGTCGGCCTGCACCAGTGGTGTATCTCCAGCCCCCCTGGTTGTCGGGCATCAGTGTTTTCTTGCCAGGGATCAATATCCGAATTCGATAAGTATTTTGACGTTTACTCTCTCCTCGAAGCGCGGCTCAAAGCGATGCGTGAGGCCAATAAAGTGATTCAGCTTGATGATCCGACTGCTTTGCATTATAATATGAATAAATGGATTATTAGGCATTTGGCGGTGTTTTTCGTCACCGGGTCGGATTTTCGGCGAATGTGTTAACGAACTATGGCTCCCGGAAGCCATCGCCGTATTAGGGTGCAGCGTTCCGGTCTGTGAAAATAAGGAGGCTTGTGATGAAAAAGGTCTATATGCGCTCATGTATATGGTTGCTCGTTCTGTTGCTCATGGTTCCTGTTGGGGGTCTTGCACAGGACACTGGATCGGCGCCGCCGGTTTTCCGACAGGAAGAGCTGGATCAAATGCTGGCACCTATCGCTTTGTATCCGGACGCGCTGTTGATTCAAATGCTCATTGCTTCAACTTACCCCCTTGAAGTGGTTCAGGCCGCACGGTGGGTAAACGCCAACCCGGATCTGAAAGGCGAGAATCTGGCCATTGCCCTGGAGCAAAAATACTGGGATCCCAGTGTGAAGTCTCTGGTAAACTTTCCGTCGGTCCTGGCCATGATGAACGATAAACTGGAATGGACCCAGAATCTTGGAGACGCCTTTCTCGGACAGAAAGACCAGGTAATGGCCACGGTTCAGGACCTTCGCCTGAAAGCCCAGGCACAGGGCACTCTCGAAACAACGAGCGAGCAGGTCGTGGTGGTTCGGGAAAATACGATCGTGATTGAACCCGCGGACCCTCATTACATTTATGTTCCGGCTTACGATCCATTCGTGGTGTATGGTACCTGGTGGTATCCGTCTTACCCGCCTTACTATTATTATCCGCGAGGGTACTTTGTTCCAGGCGGCAGCGCCTTATATTTCGGAGTTGGTGTAGCCTACGGAGTTGCCTGGGGTTATGCCTGGGGAAGCGTCAACTGGGCCAGTAATCAGATATATGTCAATCCGGCTCAGAATATCACAACCAATAACACATATTACACGAGTCAGGTGAACGTCAACGTACAAAATACCGTTAATTCGGGATCGGCACCACCACCGGCACCTCTACCACCACCGCCGTCTCCTCCCCCCCCATCCGAACCGAGCAGCGGCAGTGTTAATCGTTCGGCCACCGTGACAACCGGTTCCGGCAATACGGCTACCTATACGGGTTCAACCGTCCGCAATGCGGACGGCAGTATAACGAACACGGGAACCGTGACTGGCCCGGGCGGCAATACGGGGAGTCGTTCTGCAACAACCTCAATTGATCCCGCGACTGGTACGATGGAACGCAGTGTGACGAGCCCATCCGGACAAACCCGTACAATGACAGGGACAAGCGATGGGAGCGGTAATCGCTCAGGCACGATTACAACTGGTTCCGGCGATACGGCCACATATACGGGTTCAACCGTCCGTAATGCGGACGGCAGTATAACGAACACGGGAACCGTGACTGGCTTAGGCGGGCAAACCAGTACGATGACAGGGACAAGCGATGGCAGCGGCAATCGTTCAGGCACCCTGACGACCGGTTCCGGCAATACGGCCACCTACACGGGCTCAACCGTCCGTAATCCCGATGGCAGCGTAACGAACTCGGGAACTGTGACTGGCCCAGCCGGCAATACAGGGAGCCGTTCTGCGACAACCTCAGTTGATCCAATGGCCGGTACGATTGATCGGAGTGTGACAAGCCCAGCCGGACACACCCGTACATTCACGGGGACTGCGGGAATCTCAGGAACTGGTGGAACAACTGGAACTACCGGGACTACCGGACAAAGAACCACGGCACTGGCAGGAACCACCGGACAGGGAACTACTGAATGGCAGCATGACCCGAGCCACCGGCAAGGCGTGGCGTACAAGAATCCCAGCGTGAGCCAGCAGTTTGGACAAACGGGAAACACGGGAACAACTGCCAGAAAAGATTTCAGAGGCTTTGACCAGTCGATCCCGAATCAGTCATCCAGTCTGCAAAGAAGTGGATCGACCGCTCAAGAGACCATGGGGAATATCCGACAGACAACCGGTCAGAGAAAAAGCACGTCTACCCCGAACACCGGAGGTCAGCAGCCATATAGTGGAAGAAATATGGATGGCTCTCTGCGTACGGGTTCAACGACATCCCAGAACCGATCTGCAAGTGCCATAGAAAGTTCAAATCGTGGCGGCACCGAAGTGAAACAACAGAGTATTCGTGGCCGTTCCAGCCGTGAAAGTGTAGCAACACAAAACCCCAGTCAATCGTATCGGGGAGGAAGCGTGAACCAGAGGAGCAGCATTCCGAATACCGGTAGCAGTAGCGTTCCGACTATGCGTAGTGGTAGCAGCAGCGTTCCAAATACCGGTAGTGGCAGCGTTCCGAATATGCGCGGCGGTAGCGTTCCGAATACCGGTAGCGGCGGTGGGGTTCCCCGCGGCGGTGCCCGAACCAAATAATCCCATCGAGAACATTATTCACACAACTCTCTGAGGAGAAAGACCCTATGATGCCGGTTAGCGATAGGACAAACCATTGTTACCCTCTGAGCCTGAGTGCAGTTATCGCTTTCAAGATAAAGATTTGGGGTGTGTTATCGGTCGGGGATGTCCGAAAGCTTTTCAAGGCGTCAACCGCAAAAAGGTCTATCCCCTCCCTGCCGTCTCACCAAAATCATTGTCTTAAAAGCTTTATTATCATTGCCTGTCTGTTATCCGTATTCTTGGTGCCTGGTGGCGCCAACGCGGCGTCTTCTCTCACGTCTCGGCAGCATGCTTTCGATTCTCCCGAAGTGGGGACAGCCGCAATGGTCGCGGCCATACAAGCGAATGATGCCAAGTCTCTGTCCGCAATTTTTGGCCCTTCCAGCGAGCAATTATTCTCATCCGGTGACGCCGCGGCCGACCAGGTGGATCGAGAGGCTTTCTGTAAATCATATCAAGAAAAGAACCTTTTGGAGTGGGTCGGGGATACGAAAGTTATACTCCATACCGGAAAGAACGATTGGCCATTTCCCATTCCAATCATTAAAAATGGACAAAGCTGGCGTTTCGACACAAAGGCGGGCAAAGAGGAAGTCCTTAACCGAAGAATCGGTCGCAACGAACTCAGCGCCGTGCAGGTATGTCTGGCATATGTCGATGCTCAAAAAGAATATGCCATGGGAAACCACTACAGAAATGGCAGTTTTGAATATGCACAGAAATTTGTAAGCGACCTGGGCAAGCAAGACGGCCTTTACTGGGAGACCCGGAAAGGAGAAAAGCCGAGCTACATGGGGCCGGCCATTGCAATGGCATCCCAAAAAGGCTCCAGAAAGATAAAATCGACAGAGCCTGCTCGTCCCTACTACGGATATTACTACAAGATCCTGAAGGCCCAGGGCAAAAATGCCCCGGGCGGTGCCGATGATTATATCGTGAACGGCAAGATGATCGACGGGTTTGCGCTGGTGGCTTATCCGGCAAAATACGGCCACTCCGGAATCATGACCTTTATTGTGAGTATGGACGGAATTGTCTACGAAAAGAATCTTGGGAGAAATTCTGCTCAGACTGCGGAGGCGTTAACACGGTTTGACCCTGACAAAACATGGAAGATGACAGTGTATGGTCATGCCGTAAAGTAAAATAAAGCCGACATTGGAAAAGATGAAAAGCAGGGGTGTGCCCGCAAAGCGGGAGCCCCTGCTTTTTTTATGGGGGTGGCTTCCGTTTGAGAGGGATTCTCCCGATTCATTGACAGGTTTGGCATGCTGGAATACTGTGCGAAAATTTCTTGTTTCGAACCGAATTCCATGTTAAGGACATACGCAATTTAATTATACGGATAAGCTAACGTCTTCAGATCAAGCGAATTACTGGTTATCGGCCGAAGACATCGTGTGGGAATCGTTTCCTTCTCCGGCCTTGCCAAAAACAGTAATGGTTTAATACTCCAACACCTTTTCTTTTATGGAGGAATGCGCAATGACGCGTGAGACCCGATCCGCCCTGGCCCTTGTTGTAATTCTTGCAGTATTTTTTCAGCTTATCTTCATTTTTGCAGATACCCGTGATACACCGGACAAAATAGCCCGACAATTTGCCAGCCTGTACTATAAATTGGATCCGGCCATGACGAATCTGCTATGTGAAAATCTGTCATCTGATGACGAAAATGTGGTCGAAAGCTATATTCATAAAGCCGGCATGGAAGCTCGTGAACGGGGTCTTGACGTCAGTTACCTCAGGCTTCAACTGTATAATGTCAGAACCCATATGCTGAAACGCGATGACAACAGTGCAATGATTCGAATCACCGGGGAGATGAAGCGTGGAATCAATCCGGTGTTCGCGTATGTAGGCAAGCTGTTTTTTCTTGGTAAAACCTATCCCCTGGATCAAACGGTTAATGTCATCAAGGAAAACGGGAAGTGGAAAGTCTGCCAGGGCTTTTTTTCGGCATCGGAAACCTGAATGACCTGCCGTTCCCATGAATGATAATGACTGAACCGTCAGGGTGTGAAGGCAAAAGAGGGTAAAGGGACCAGTTAACACATGTGAATCTATCTTTTACACATCAACACGCTGTTTATGAACATATTCGGCGCAGAGCCAGACAGATCGTTTCCCAATTTCCGCTGCCTTCTTTTTATACAGTTTATGCTCGGGACATATCCCTGTCTCAGATTTTCTTCAGTACCGACCCATTGATTCATCAACTGTATCGATTCGCAGCCGCACGACTGGAAGACGATTTTGGACATGGCCTGGATCATGCCGTAAAAGTGACTATCGATGCCGGTGCGTTGATGGCCATTGAAGGCAGGCTTGCCGGATATTCATCATACCGTCTGGATCATCGGATTCGAATTGTGCAGTGTGCCGGTCTGCTGCATGATATTCGACGCAAATCCAAAAATCATGCCGCCGAAGGTGCCCGGTATGCCCGAAGTATATTGAAATCGTTCGGGCTTCCAGCAGATGACATTGAAGATATCGCGCAGGCAATTCGCAATCACGAGGCGTTTCGGGAGACATCTGACATCAATACCCGAGAAGGGCGTCTGACCTCGGACTGTCTGTATGATGCCGACAAATTCAGATGGGGCCCTGACAATTTCAAGGATACCTTGTGGGACATGTTGCATTACCTGAACCCGCCGGTTCAGGAATTTATCGAGCGATTTCCGGGTGGCATGAACATCCTCGCAAACATTCGTCAAACCTTTCGAACCCCAACCGGCAAACGATACGGCCCGGAATTTATCGATATGGGAATTGATATCGGTAATGAATTGTTTTATATACTCAAACGCGAGTTTCAACCCGGCTCAAATTGGATGATGCAAAAACAGGCACCACCAACAAGCTGACGCCCTTTATTAATCCTGGAAAACCCATGAACAACCTGATCATCGCCGATGACGAAATCATTATGGCCACCCAACTGGCAGATAAGTTGAACCGGATGGGATTTGTGGTTTTGGGAGCAGCCTCTTCTGGCGAAGAAGCGATTGATTTGGCTAAAAAACATCTTCCGGATCTGATTCTAATGGATAGTGTCATGCCCGGCAGGATCGACGGTGTTACCGCCGCTGAAATAATTCGCAATGAAATGAATATCAACAGCATTTTCATGACCGCTTTTTCCAATGATGAACCGCTTCTCAGGGCCAGGGCATCTGAACCGCTCGGTTATATTCTTAAACCTTTCAGGGACCAGCAGATTCGATCCGCCATCGAACTGGCGCTGTACAGATGTCAGATGGATCAACAGGTCAAAGTCCTTCAGAACGCGCTGAAAAAAAATCATAAAATAACACCACCCACGCTTGAACAGATCAACAAAAAACTTGAAAAAGAAATCCAGGAGAAAACTGAGACACTGATCAACCTGAAAAAGCAGATGACGCGAAATGATCTGATTCTGAAAACCGCTTTGGATGGATTTTGGATTACCACCCCAAAAGGAATAGTATTGGAAGTCAATGCCTCAATGACCGCCTTATTGGGTTATTTGCCGAATGAGGTTGTTGGTAAACCCATTACGGATTTTGAACGAAAAGGTAAAAAGAGTTCAGTTCTACCCTATCTGAAAAAAGCCGTTCAACAAGACGCCATTCGATATGAAGCATGTTTTATGCACAAGAATGGACACAAAATCGAATTGGATTTTAGAACCACTTGCATCAAGGTCGACAAGGGCTTCTGGCTGGTCTCGTTTTTTAATGATATATCCACAACAAAACAGATCATGGATGAGTATAAACAGCGGGAAGCCGAATTGAAAAGCAATGCCCAGAACCTGAAGGAAGTCAATACCGCGCTGAAAATTCTGATCAAAAAGCGGGATATGGAAAAAGCGGACATTGAAGAAAAAGTGCTGTTCAATGTAAAAGAAATGATCATGCCCTACCTGAAAAAGCTGAAAGAATCGGGCATGAACGAAAAGCAGACCACATTTACCAATATCCTTGAATCCAATATCAGAGAGATCCTGTCCCCCTTCTCACCCAAGCTGACATCCCGGCACTTCAAGCTGACGCCAACCGAGCTCCAAATTGCAAAACTGGTTCGCATGGGCATCTCCTCACGGGAAATGGCTGATCTGATGGGTCTTTCCCGAAGAACGGTGGAGTCTCATCGGGATCGCATTCGAAAAAAAATAGGGTTGAATCGTAAAAAACAAAATCTCAGAACCTATCTGATGTCACTGGAATAGGTTGAACCGCCATCTCCTTTCTGAATAGGCGATAATGCATAAGAAATGAGTCCCTCCGGATTATCCATTATCATACCCGCATTCAATGAAGCCGAATCGATTGGCGCCGTCATCACAAACATTCGATACCGGCATCCAACCGCCGAAGTCATCGTTATTGACGACGGCTCCACAGATGAAACCGCGGACATCGCCAAACAGGCAGGGGCAACGGTTCATAGCCATCCATACAACATGGGAAATGGCGCTGCTATCAAAAGCGGCATTCGGGTGGCCCACGGGGATATTCTGATGCTGATGGATGGGGACGGCCAGCATGATCCGGGTGATATTGAAAAACTGCTGACCGGATTGTCCGGCTATGACATGGTGGTTGCAGCCCGAACCGGAAACAATCACGCCACCCTGTTTCGGGCTGCCGGGAACAGGCTGTGTAACTGGCTCGCTTCCTATGTGGCCAATTTCAAAATTATGGATCTGACATCCGGTTTTCGGGCAGTCAAAGCCGACATTGCCAGAAGCTTTCTATATCTGCTGCCAAACACCTATTCCTATCCCACAACCCTCACGTTGGGCGTATTGCGAACCGGAAGAAGCCTGAAGTATGTGCCGGTTCAGATCCATAAACGAAAAGGGGGGACCAGTCACATCAGCCTGATTCGGGATGGTGTCCGGTTTTTCATGATGATTCTGAAAATCTGCACGCTGTACTCTCCGCTTCGCATTTTTCTGCCCGTCAGCGCATCTTTGTTTTTAACAGGCCTTCTATACTATCTTTATACCTTCATCGCCTATTCCCGATTCACCAACATGTCCGCGCTGCTGTTTTTGACTTCTGTCATCATTTTCATGATGGGACTGATTTCCGAGCAGATCAATCAGCTTCGATTTGAAAGAAGTGACCGGGCATGCATTCCGGACGCCTGTTGTCATGGAGAAGATGGAACAGGCGAACCACGGCTTTGATTACGACTTCCGGGCCAGTATGAATATATAAGTTTCCTATTCCTCTGACGCGGCAGGTGAGGAAGATGGGGGATCAAACAGCGCTCTGGTTAAAACAAAAGCCGCCTGCAGCGCCTCGGTTGGGCAAAGCGGAAAACATTCCTTGCAGTCCCAGCATTCCTTTGCCGCAATTTCCGGAATGAAGCTGATTTCCTTGCGTATACCCCTGTCAACAAATCCGACGGCATGCTTCTTCTTGACCTCGGCACAGTACCGGACACACAGGCCGCAGTGTATGCAGAACGAAGCCTCTTTTTCAAACCGGTCCCTGTCCGCACCATATTCTTTGGCCAGATTCGCCAGTTCAAAGGCATCCGGCGCATGCGCCATCAGAAGCTCAAGAATCATTTTACGAATCCGGTCTATCTTTTCGGATCGGGTTCTGACCACCAGGCTGTTTGCAACCGGATAGACGCACGACACCACCAATTTGGTCGACCCACGCTCATCCACCTCCACGAGGCACAGGCGGCACCCCCCGAACGGTTCAAGTTTCTCATGGTGGCAGAGTGTGGGAATGGATATATCCGCGCTTCGGGCAGCCTCCAGAAGCGTCATTCCCTTTTTCGCTTTAACTTCTTTTCCATCAATCTGTAACAGAATTTCACTCATTGCGCTTTGCCCTTTCGGGTTATGATTCTGTCTTCTTCAGGAACCGGAGGCGGAACCGGCGTGCCGGAGATTTTTGCCACCGCTCCAAAACGGGGGGGACAGGCTTCAAAACAGGTTCCGCACTTGGTGCATTTTTCCTGATCAATGATATGAATCCGGTTCTTGCCACCGGAAATCGCCTCGACAGGACACTTCCTTGCGCAAATCATGCAGGCCATGCACAAGGCCGGGTCGATATGGTACGCGATCAGTTCCTTGCAGGAGAGAGCCGGACACCGCTTCTCCCCGATGTGTGCCTCATACTCCTCTCTGAAATAACGCAAGGTACTCAAAAACGGATTCGGGGCGCTCTTGCCCAGGGCGCACAGAGAGGCTTCAATGGCTGTCTCGGACAGGGCTTCCAACAATTCGATGTCGCCCTCTTTTCCCTTTCCCACGGTGATATTCGTGAGAATTTTAAGCATCTGCCGCAGGCCTTCGCGGCAGGGCGTGCATTTACCGCATGATTCATCCGTAAGAAATTCAATGAAATATCTGGATACATCCACCATGCAGGTATCTTCATCCATGACGATCATGCCACCGGACCCCATCATCGAGCCGGCCTGGGTGAGTTCATCAAAACCAACCGCCAGATCCAGCAGATTCTCGGGGATGCACCCGCCGGATGGCCCTCCGGTCTGAACCGCCTTGAATCGTCTACCTCCCGGAATGCCGCCGCCTATCTTGAAAATGATATCCTTCAGCGGCGTGCCCATGGGAACTTCCACAAGGCCGGTGTTGGTGATCTTGCCGACCAGTGAGAAAATTTTGGTACCCTTGCTCCCCGCCGTACCGTGTTGCGTAAACCAGTCAGCCCCCTTGTTTATGATCAGCGGCACATTCGCCCAGGTCTCGACATTGTTCAGGACACTGGGTCTGTCCCAGAGGCCCTTGATGTTGGAGCGGATATATTTCGGTCTGGGCTCTCCGGCCCTGCCTTCCAGCGCCGTCATCAGTGCCGTCGATTCACCACAGACAAACGCCCCGGCCCCCTGGTGCACAATCACCCGGAAATCAAAACCTGAGTCCAGGATATTTTTCCCAAGAAAACCATATTCCTCGGCCTGCCGGATGGCGATGTGTACATTTTCGACTGCCAGGGGGTATTCCTGCCGGACATAAATATATCCCTCGTGGGAGCCGACGGCATAGGCACCAAGAGTCAATCCCTCGAGAATGGCATGCGGGTTTCCTTCAAGAAGCGCCCTGTCCATGTACGCGCCCGGATCTCCTTCGTCGGCGTTGACGATCACGTACTTGATGGGCTCAGGGGCATTTCGGGATCCCTCCCACTTTTTCCCTGCGGGAAAACCGCCACCACCCCTTCCCCTCAGGTTGGATTTTTTGATCTCCTCCAGCACCTGCAGATCGCTCATTTCACATAGCGCTTTGGCTAACGCGGAATAACCGCCGATGGCCAGATAGTCCTCGATGCTTTTGGGATCGATGCTCCCGTTAGAGCCAAAAACGATCCGCTTCTGATGTTTATAGAAAGGTATTTCTGATTCATGAATGATCTTTTCATGGGTGCTGGGATCGGTATAAAGCAGCCGGTCGACAATCTTCTTCTCGAGTATCGTCTGGGAAATAATGTCAGGAATATCCTGAGGCTTTATCTGAAAATAACATATTTCCTCAGGGTGAATCACGATTATCGGACCTCTTTCACAAAATCCGTGGCACCCGGTCCGTCTGATGTCCACCCGATCACGCAAGCCCTGTTTTTCTATCTCCGCTTCAAGACTTGCGGCAACTTCACCACTACCGGAAGCGTGACAGGCTGATCCGGAACAGAGGGTGATACAGGGTTTGTTTGGATCTCTCGTTGACAGAATGGTCTTTCTGAATTCTTCCAATTCAGCGGGTGAATTTATCCTCGGCATAATTTTATCCTACTCATAGTTTTTTAACACGTCTGCGGTCTCTCCCGGCACCATTTTACCGTAAGTCTTCCCGTCGATTTCCATTACCGGCCCCAATGCACAGCAGCCAAGACAGTTGACGGTTTCCAGACTGAACTTCATATCCAGATCCGTTTCACCGGGGTTTATCCCTGTCTGTTCTTTCACGGTGTCAAGAACACGCTTCGCGCCGCGAACATGGCACGCAGTCCCCATGCAGATGTGAATGCCATGGCGTCCTTTGGGAACCAGACTGAAGGCTTTATAAAAGGTGGCGATATGCTGGATCCGGGTTAAGGGTACGTTCAGTTTTTCGCCCACCCGCTCCAATGTCTCCTTGGGAAGCCAGTGATTTTCTGCCTGAATCTCCAGTAACACCTGAATCAGGTA
>Ga0351891_1089_pt1 | contig 12234 bp, 7 predicted proteins | sample TotcelFGM3001K13_FD_206768 | JGI IMG/M metagenome (GOLD analysis project Ga0351891, IMG submission 206768) | Enriched cells from coal bed in the Powder River Basin, Montana, United States - Total cells FGM rep3 HSBNCT.FGM.300.1.K13 ... | reverse complement strand
GCTGAACGCTGTTGTCCCCGCCCCGTATGTGAACGTCTGCGGCGCCGAACCGTCGCCCCAATCGACCACCACCGTGAACGTATCCAGCGTCCCCGGGTCCGTGATCGTGCCACTCAGCGTCGTCGTTCCGTGTTCGAGGATCCCCGTCACCGCGTTCAACGCCAACACCGGCGCCACGTTGGTGACCCGCACCGTCGCTGTCTTGCTGTCACTGCCCAAATCGTTGTCGGTGACCGTCACCGTGATCGTGTGATCGTCGGCCGTTGTCGCCGTCGGGTTGTCGTCCAGGTACTGGTGCGTCTCGCTGAACGCTGTCGTCCCCGCCGCGTACGTGAACGTCTGCGGATCCGAACCGTCGCCCCAGTTGACGACCAGCGTGAACGTGTCCGGCGTCCCCGGGTCCGTGATCGTGCCACTCAGCGTCGCCATCCCGTTTTCGAGGATTCCCACCACCGGGTCTAACGCCAGCACCGGGGCCGCGTTGGTGATCGTGATCGTTGCCGAGACGACTTCGCTTTCAAACAGACTGTTCTGGGCATAATTGTTGTCTCTGACCCGCAAGTAGACTTCGTGCGTCCCCGGTCCGTCCAGATCGACCGCCGAGAATGTGGGGGTTGCGCCCCGTTCGTCGCCCAGTTCGGCGTCCTCTCCCGTCTCGCCGAAAATGCCGTCGCCGTCCAGGTCCCATTCGTAGAATACAATTGTGTCGCTCGGGTCCGTGGCGAACGAGTCGGAGCCGTTCAGCTGGACCGTTCCGCCCTCGGGGACGGTGATCGGCTCGCCGATCACGGCGATGGGCAGCTCTTTTAGAATCAACCGGCCGTTCGTGATGTCGATCGGCAACGCGCCGAACATCGTGTCCCCGGCCACCGTGCCAACGAGCAACAGACCGAACGGGTTCCCCGGTTCGTTCACATTCAGATTCCTCGCATCAAGGATGATCGTGGCCAGCAGGCCGTCGGCCTCCACGGTCGCGCCGGGACTAGTGACCACACCCCCGTTGTACAATTGGGGCAACAGTTCTGGGGCGTACGGATTGGCATCGGCGAAGATCGTTCCGGTCAACACGTCGACACTGGTGAAGTCGGGGCCGTTGACGATGATCTCATAAGAAGGGGGCCCGCCAACCTCGGCCACTTGCAGTCTGAACTCCACGCCTTTGACCCAGTGGCCGCCGGTGACATAGAGCCGGATGGTCTGATCGGGGGCATCGGCCAGCAGCACATGGTCGCCGACGACGATCACCGGCGGCGCGATGTCGATCGTGTAGAGGGGGCCGACAAAGTCCCCATTGCTCACCCCGGAGCCGCCAAGTTTGTTTCCTGCCAAGTCGAGGATCGAATCGTTGTCCTGGACGTCCAGCCCCAGGGTTCCACTGCCGACGATTCCCTCAATTGTGACCGCGTAGACATTGCCGCTGCCCGTCACCGTAACTACGGCGTCGTCCACCGTGCCGGTCTTGGGAACGACAAAGTCCGTCTTGTCCACGCCCGTCACGTTTTCGCTGAACGTGACTTGGAACCGCACCGTGAAGGTGCTGTTCGGGTTGTCATCCAATCGGATGATCTCGGTCACAACGGGTACAATGCCTTCGATGACGTAATCCCGGTTGACTCCCAGCGACCCGGCCGCTCCGGGCACCGGCAGCGTCAGTGTGGCGTCGTTCCCCGCAGCATCGCGGATCGTGCCGCCGTTGGTCGCCAGGGCCGAGGTGCTGACGTAGTCCAAATCGCTGCTGACGTTCCCTGCCTGGACCGTGTAACTGAAGATCAACACGGTCGTGCCGCTGCCGCCGGCGCAATCCACGACGCGGTCGATGGTGCCGGTTTCCAGCGTCAATTGCGGCGTGCCGGTGACGTAAACCGGTTCGTCGAAGGTGATCGTGATCGGGATCACGTCCCCGACCTTGTACGTGCCATCGGCGGCCGGCGATGTAACGTCGCTGACCGTCGGTCCCGTGGCATCCACCGTAATCGTCACGCGATAATCCTCGACTTCGCCGTCGGGCGCTTCGCCCGACGATGTCAAGCCGCTGGCAGTCGACAGCCGGAAGCGGGCGTAGGTCGCGCCCGCGGCGGCGCCGGCGGGAATCGTGAAGTTCAGCGCCTGCGGTCCCGCCGTGGTGCTCAGGTTGTGGTTCGTAAAGATCTGTTCGCCCGTGTCCAACCAGTCGCCGTCGCCGTTGAAGTCGATCCAGGCGTTCAAGATGTTCGCCGTGCCGTCCGGGCTCTGCAGGTCGACCACTACGCTGCCCGTCATCGCGATGTGCGGCGATGCCAACAGGGTCCCAAGGGTGACGCCGTCTTCGTCGTCGATGCCGTTATTGTCGTCCCCGTCGGCGTTAGCCGTCGGCTGGCCGTCCAGATCCGCATCCACCGCCGCCCCCAACCGCAATCCGCCCGGCAACAGCACGTGCCCGGCTGCGTTGGCGCCGGTTGTGGGGTAGGGCGCCGGGGCGTCGCCAAAGTCGTAAGCTCCCGCCACGCCGATATCGGTCAACCGGACCGCGTCGGCGGTGTAGGCGATCTGCAGCAAGCGGCCGTGGCGTTCCAGCGTGTGGCCCTCGGCCAAGCCCACAAACGTCCCGCTGACGCTGGTCGCCGCGACGATGGTAAACGCGTCCCCGGTCAGCGAGGCATAGCTGCCGGTCACGTTCAAGCCGGCGCCGGTCAGGTTCACCGCGCCCGCCGCGTTCAACTGCGAATACCCCGTGTCGAACGCCGTTCCGTCGATCTGAATGGCCAACTCGGCCCCGGCGGCAAACGTGACGCTGCTGGCCGTTACGTCCGTCCCGGCCGTCAGCGGCTGGACGGTGGTTCCCGGATGGAGCGCCAGCGTGCCGCCCGCCGTGTGCATCGAGCCGGGATCGAAAGCGATCGCCCCGCCGCTGATCAGCGTGACATCGGCGCCGGCAGGCCGCGAAATCGCCGCGCTGATGGTCATCGCGCCGCTGGCGGCAGCGCCAATCGTCAGGGTTCCGGCGGTGATGCTGTCGAGTTCGTCGTCGGTCAAACCGAGCGTCAGCGGACTGCCGGCCAGCACATCGTCTCCGCCCAAGTCGATCCGCGTGCCGGCGGTGCGAGGCCGCAGGACGACCGCGTTCGCGCCGGCTTCGACCGAAGCGGTGGACAGCAGGCTCATCGAATCGGCGGTCAGCGTGACCGTGGGCGTTCCCACGGTGCCCGACACGCGGCCCGTCGATTCCAGCTGGATCCCCACGCTCCACGTTCCGTCGCCCGCCGTGCCCATCACTTCGATATCGCCGCCACTGGACGTGATTTGAGCGTTCAACATTTCCACATAGACACCGTGATTATCCGCGAACGTTCCGCCTGTCCCGCCGACGCCTCGGACCGTCACCGTCGCAGCGGATGCCGTCCCCGCGCTGGTGATGATTGACGTGCGTCTGACATAAACGCCGCGACTACCTCCGTCGACCGCCGCGGTTCCACCGGTTCCGTCGACGAGCACCGCTCCGCCGCTGGACGTGATTCGCGAATTCGTGCCGTAGAGCTGCACGCCATCGTTTCCGCCATAGCTGGGATCGTCCGGGGTGCCGCCAAAGCCTCGGACGGTCACCGTTGCGCCGGCTGCGGTTCCTTCGCTGATGATGGCTCCGCTCGACTCGACATGAACGCCGTAATTGCCGTTGCTGTCCCCTGACCCGCCGCCGGTCCCTTCGACCAGCACTGCCCCGCCGCTGGAGTTGATTTTGGAGTTTGCACCACCGACCATGACGCCGACGTTCGCATCCCCGGAGGTCCCGCTGGTATTGCCGCCGAAGCCTCGTACGGTCACCGTCGCGCTGGCTCGCTGGCTCGTGATCGTTCCTCCCGTTTTGACATACGTGCCGATGTTCCAACTGCTGTCCCCCGCGCCGCCGCCGGTGCCTTCGACCAGCACCGCTCCGCCGCTGGAAGTGATACTGGAGCCGGCGTCCACGACATACACGCCGAAGTTATTGGGACCGGCATCCTCGCCGACGTTGCCGCCGAAGCCCCTGACGGTCACCGTCGCGCCGGCCGCCGTGGCTGCGCTGGTAATGGTCCCGCCGTCAGAGACCTCAACGCCATAGTTGTTCACACTATCCACGGTGCCGCCGCCAAATCCTTCGACCAGCACCGCTCCGCCGATCGAGGTGATCGCCGAGCTGTTACCCATCACCACGACGCCGTGGTTGTAGCCTTCGACGCTCGCGTCCCCGCCCGTGCCCCTGACAGTGACCGTGCCGGACACGCCGCTGCTGATGATCGAGCCCGCTACGACGACGCCCTGATTTTGGGCCCCCGAAGTGCCCCCGCGGCCGGCCAAGCTGGTGCTGCCGGCTCCGGTCGTCGAGATTGCGGCTCCGCTGAGCGAAATGCCCACGAACGGGCCGCCGGTCGTCGGCGTCGCCTGCCGGTTTGCCGACAGGTCGATATCGCCGTCGGCCGCGGTGATGCTGGCGCCGGATGCCAACGCGATGTTTTTCAAGACGGTGATGCTGACCCCGCCCGTTCCGCTGACGGCAATGTCGCTGGCCGCGCTAGGCAAATTGACGGTGCCGCCGTCGGCGACCGTCAGGCCGCGGTTGGCAGCGAAGGTGATCGGCCCGTTCAGGTTGACGATGTCCGACGCGTCATCGCCGCGAACCACCAGCGAGGCGAAGCCGCCGGCCAGCGAGTTGACGTTGACCACGTCGCTCCCGCTGGTCGCCACGATTTCCAGCCACTCGGTTGGGTTGTCAAATGTCGTCGTTTCGCCCAGCGTACTGGTAACGGTCGTCTGGCCGCTGCCGGCGTCGGTCACCGCGATCGTCTCGCTGCCGCCTGTATAAATCAGTTCGACGACGCCGCTGGCGATATTCGAGATGATCGGAGCCAGCCCCGTGTACACCACGGTCCACGGTTGTAGCGGTCCGGGGCCGTCCGGATCGAGCGTCACGCTGCCGTCGCTGGCGTTCACATAGGTGTACGTGCTGGTATGCGTACTGCCGCCGGTCAGGACCAGTTCATCGTCTCCGTCCCCGCCGTGGAAATCGAGCGTCTTGTCCAACGGATTGGTCAGGTCCGCCGTCAGCGTGTCGTCGCCTCCGGCGCCGTGGATGATGATCCCGATTCCTGGGATCGACGTCAGCGGCACGGTCAGCGTCTTGTTCTCGTTGCTGAGACTGGCCCCGGGGATACCACCGATTCCCGCAAACGAGTCGTTGGCATCGGAGATGACAATGCTGCCTGCGCCGTCGTTGTGGATCGATAACAGGTTGTTCTTGCCGGCGGCGTCGATGTCGGTGATGGTCAGATTCCCGTCAACGTCCAACTCGGCCGTTAACGTCCCGGGAACGGTTTGCACCAGCTTGGACACGAAAATGTCAGCGCTGCCGCCGCTGCTGGTGAGGTGGAAGGTGCCCGCCCCCGGGTCGAAGTCCGCCGTGCCCTCGAAGCTGCCGGTGGTGTAGACGTTGCCCCCCGCGTCCACGGCGATGCCATTCGCGTAATCCGAGTCGGTCCCGCCCATGGCCCTGACCCAGACGAAGTTGCCCGCGCTATCCAGCTTGGACACGAAAATGTCATCGCTGCCGCCGCTGGTGAGGTGGAACGCGCCCGCGCCCGGGTCGAAGTCCGCCGTGTCATAGAAGTAACCAGTGGTGTAGACGTTGCCCGCCCCGTCCACGGCAATGCCCAACCCAAGATCGAAGCCGGCGCCGCCCATGGCCCTTGCCCAGACCAGGGCGCCGGCCGCAGTGTACTTGGCTACAAAAATGTCCTCGACGCCGCTGCTGCTGGTGACGTTGACGACTCCCAGCCCCGGATCGAAGTCCACCGTGCGATAAAACCGGCCGGTGACATAGACGTTGCCGTCCGCATCCGTGGCGATGGCGTCGCCGTGGGCGGACCCCGTGCCTCCGGCCGTCAGCGCGAAGCCGAAGTCCACCGAGGCGAGAACGCGCCGGCCTTCCAAGCACTCGAACAGCAAGCGGCGTCGGTTGCGGAGTTGCCTACGGCGTTTGCGCGGACGCTTTTTCTTGGCCGAGCCAAGGGAATCAAAGAACGTCTGGATGCTGGCGAACACGGCGAAACTCCGGCGATTTTGGATTTGTCAGCCTGGTCGTTACTTGATCAGTGGTCGTTAATCTTAGCACAGCGCTTGTCGCCGTCGGTTCCGGGTTAAACCAATGTGACCTCAGGAGCCAGCCCTGCGGCTCTCGATCACATCCTGCCAAAACGACGACAGACCCTGATAGGCCCACACATAGGGCGCCTCCAACGGAACGAGAAGATACCATTCGGGACTTAGGAACAGGGGCATGTCAGGCAAAGGAATTCCGACGGCAACGGGTTCCACATAAGCCTGGGGCATGACGCCGGCAGTGTACGAAGCGAGCGTCAACGGCTTATCGGCCGGCGGCCGTCCATACAAATCGTCCCAAATGGCGCCGTGCATGCTGTCCGGGTCCGAGGGACTGGGCGGAAAGAGGTCGATCACCAGAAGATGGATCTCCTTCTGCAATGCGGACACCGCCTTGTCGACAAAATCCCGGACGGTGGCCGGCCGGTCTTTGTTGGCCGGGGATACGATTTCGATCATGGCGACCAAACGGTGACCGGACGTATGACGAATCGCCAACGTCCGCCGCGTGCGGACATACGTGGCATTCGGATCCGGCATCATCCGGACGCTGGTCTTCGGCGGCCTCTCCGCCACGGCCACGATACCCTCCGGCGGCCTCTCGGGGCTCGACGGCGGAGCGTGTGACAAGGTCAGCACGTCAGGGATGATTTGCCCCACATGCTGCTCGGCCATCGCATAGTACCCGGGCGGCAAGAGGCCGGTGTTCAAGGCATCACGGAGATGAATGATCCATCCGCTGTGGAAATCATGAAACGTGCCGGCGTCGACTCGAGTCCAGTCATGAATCGGCATGGCAAAACGGCTCCCGTGGTGTCACGCGTTCCGGTGGCCATGATGAAGGCATGATTCGACTCGCAAGGATCCAGCCGATAAAAACACAGATCGGTCGCTGGTGGCTATTCTAGCGGATCGTGATGCCCGCGGCGAGCCGAGAAGCCGATGTTTCCGGTTTCAGGACCGTCGAGGATGAGCGTGTCACCGTCGTCTGGCATGCCAAACAACGCCTGGGGCCATTCCGCCAGACGGTCATCACGGTTCCGGCCTTCTTTGACGAGCCGCGGCGGCGCGCGACCCAAGAAGCCGGACAGCACGCCGGATTGGACGTGCTGGACATTATCAACGAGCCCACGGCGGCAGCGATTGCGTTCGGCTATCAGCTGCTGGTTGGCGGTGCGGTGCGGATGCCGATGGTCCCCGAGATGCTGCGGCGGGTGACGGGCAAGGAGCCTGATTGTTCGATCTCGCCCGACGAGGCGGTTGCGTACAGCGCCGCGACGCCCGCCTCGCCGTCCCGGCGAAGGCTTCTGGCATGGGCGTGCAAGCCTGCTACAATCATGGTCCTGTAATCCCCTGATTGCCACCCGCCGTTGCGAGGAGTGAGTGTGTTCGAAAGCAGTGATAGTGTGCGGAATTCCAAGCCGCTGCAATATGCCCAGCAGGTCACCTTTGACGGCCCGTTCCATTTGGAATGCGGCCGCGAACTGCCGTCGGTGACCGTGGCTTACGAGACCTATGGCACGCTGCACCCCGCACGGGACAACGCGGTACTGATCTGTCATGCGCTGTCCGGAGATTCGCACGCGGCGCGGCACCACGAGGGCGACGACCCCGGCTGGTGGGACATCGCGATCGGTCCCGGCAAGTCGATCGATACGGACCGCTATTTCGTGATCTGCCCGAACGTGCTGGGCGGCTGTCGCGGTACCACGGGTCCCAACAGCGTCAATCCGGCGACGGGCTGCGCCTACGGCCCGGATTTCCCCTTGATTACGATCGGCGATATTGTCAAGCTGCAGAAGCAGTTGGTCGATCACCTGGGAATCGAGCGGCTGCTGGCCGTCATCGGCGGATCGCTGGGCGGCCACATGGCCTTGACCTGGTCCACGCGTTATCCGGACCAGCTGGCGGGCTGCGCGGCGATCGCCACCAGCTCCCGCCTGACAAGCCAGGCACTGGCCTTCGACGTCGTCAGCCGCAACGCGATCCTGCACGATCCGGACTACTGCGCCGGCCGGTATTACGACCGCGGGCCAGGTCCGAAAGTCGGGCTGGCCATCGCGCGGATGCTGGGGCACATCACGTACTTGTCCCGCGAGTCGATGATGCAAAAGTTCGATGCGAATCGCCTGTCGCCGCGCGACATCGCGACTCAGTTCGAGACCAAGTTTTCCGTCGGCTCGTACCTGGCTTACCAGGGGGACCGTTTCGGCGAGCGGTTCGACGCGAACAGCTACATTACGCTGTCCATGGCCATGGACCTGTTCGACCTGGGCGCCACGCCGGCCGAATTGGAGGCCGCCCTGCGGCCCGCCGCCTGCCGCTGGCTGGTGATCAGTTACACTTCGGATTGGCTGTTTCCGCCGTTTCAATCCCAGCAGATCGTGGATGCCTTGGTGGCGAACGGAAGGCCGGTCAGCTACTGCAATGTAGAGAGTCCGTGCGGCCACGACGCCTTCCTGCTGCCCAACGAACTGGCCAGTTACGGAGCGCTGATCGAAGGCTTCTTGGACAACCTGTACGGGACGGACAGCAGCGGCCGGGCGGCGTCGGACCGGCAGCCCGCCGCGCACAAGCCGACCAGCATCTTTCACAATCCGCAACGGCTGGACTACGATTCGATCCAGGATCTGATTCCGGCCGGCGCGAGCGTGCTGGACTTGGGCTGCGGCACGGGCGGTCTGCTGTCTCAGTTGCGGCAGCGCGGGCACCGGCAGCTGATCGGCATCGAATTGGACGAATCGGCGGTCGTGGCTTGCGTGCGGCGCGGCCTGGACGTGCTGCAAGCCGACTTGAACGACGGCTTGTCGATCTTCGCCGACGGCCAATTCGACGTGGTCGCGCTGTCGCAAACGCTGCAGACCATCATCGACGTGCGGCGGGTGATCCGAGAAATGCTCCGCGTCGGGCGGCGGGCGATCGTGAGTTTTCCCAACCTGGGCTATCACAAGTTGCGGCGGCAGTTGGCCGACGAAGGCCGCGCCCCGCTGGTCTCGCTGGGCGGCGGCAGCCGCTGGTATGACACGCTGAACGTCCGCTTTCTGACCATCGCGGATTTCGACGAATTCTGCCGGGACGAGGGGCTCCACATCCAAGACCGCGTGTTCTTGGACACCGAAGCCCACCGCCGGGTGACCGAGGATCCCAACTTGAACGCCGATCTGGCGATCGTGGCCTTGGGCCGCTGAATCCGGTCTAGGACCAATCGCGGCGCTGTCGCGAACTGGCGATGCCCATTTTCTGGCGGTACTTGGTGATCGTGCGGCGGGCGACGACCAGGCCGTGTTTGCGAAGCTCGTCGACCAGTTCGTCGTCGCTGAACGGGTTCGATTTATCTTCGGCGTCGATCACTTCCTGCAGTTTCAAGCGGATCGTGTCCCAGGCTACCTCTTCCCCATTCTCGCTTTGCGTGCCGCCGACGAAGAAACGCCGCAAGGGCAGGATGCCGCGGGGCGTCTGCAGCCACTTGTCGTCGACGGCGCGGCTGACCGTCGTCACGTGCACGCCGACTTGATCGGCGATCTGCTGCATCTTCAGCGGTTCGATGAATTCGGGCCCGTCTTCCAGGAACCGCTGCTGGTAATCGACCACCGCCTGGGCGACCCGCGTCAGCGTATTGCGGCGCTGTTCGATGGACTCGATCAGCCACTGGGCGGCGTTGATCTTCCGTTTCAGAAATTCTTTTTCTTCGGGCGTCGCCGTGCCGTTGGCCAAGCGGCGGCGATAATACTCGCTGATCCGCAACGACGGGGTGCGGCTGTCATCCACGACCACGTGATAGCGGCCGTCTTCGCCTTTTTCCACGACCGCATCGGGGGTCACGGAGGGAACGGCGGAATCGGCAAAGGCCGACGCGGGCTTGGGATTGAGTTTCCGCAGTTCGGACCACACCGTCTGGATCGTCTCAATCGAGTACCCGGTCCGGCGTTTGATGGCCGGCAAGCGATTGTCGCGGAGATCTTCCAGGTGATTCGAGATGAGCGATTTGAGTTCCTCATAGTAGGGCATCTCCGGCTGCAACTGCATCAGCAGGCATTCGCGCAGATCGCGGGCGGCGACGCCGAGCGGTTCCAGGGACTGGACGGTTTCCAAGGCGCGGCGAGCCAGCTGCAGCTGGTGGGGCGTCGCGTCCGCAGGCAACAAATCCTCCAAGCTGGTGCGGAAATAACCGCCGTCGCTGGGGTCGAGGCAGGAAATGATCCGTTCCGCAATCTCCAAAATATCGGGATCGACGTCCATTTCGCCCAATTGCGCCAGCAGAAAGTCTTGGAGTGACTGGGGACGCGATTCGATATTCGCCATCGCATCATGCTTGCGGTCGGCCTCGTCCTCCATGCGATTGGCCGAACGCCGCGGCATTTCGTCGAAGTAGTCCGGCACTTCGCGATCCAATTCCACCAGCCGCTCAAAATCGTCGACGTTATCTTGCCGCTCGTCGACGACCAGTTCTTTTTCCTCGACCGACGGCGAATCCGGACTGTCCGGCGTCTCCGCCGCGTCTCGGACGGGCCCATCCTCCGGCGCGTCCGGCTCGAAATCCTGCAATTCCAGCACCGGGTTCTCGTTCAGCGCCTGGTCGATCTTCTCCAGCAGGGCGAGCGTCGGCAGCTGCAGAATCTCCATCGACTGGATCATCCGCGGAGCCAGTTTCTGCACCAACTGCTGAGTTTGCCGTGTTTCGAGACCGAGTGAAAGTCGCATGATTCCGTTGACTATTGACGCCGGGGGTTCCCAAACGAGTCGCTTCCAACCGAACTAGTGTACCTCTTTTTTGCCGCCGTTCGAACCCTCATTCCCGGCCTCGAGCCGACTTCGCTCCACGAGGGCCGAAAAAAATGCGCGGTTTCGAGATCTTCTTTCGAATTGCTTGCTACCACTTCGAATTGCTTGCTACCACTTCTGCCGGCCGCTCAAAGCGTCCGCCAGCACCTCCTTGTTGGTATACTCCAAGATACTGCCGACCGTAACGCCGCGGGCCAGCCGGGTGATCTCGACCGGGCACTCGGCCAACAGATTGGACAGATGCAGGGCGGTTCCATCGCCTTCGACGGTCGGATTGGTGGCCATAATGATTTCTTGAAACGTTCCATTTCTCACGCGGTCGATCAGCGGCTCGATCGTCAACTGGTCCGGACCGATTCCGTCCAGCGGCGCAATTCGCCCCAGCAGAACATGGTACAGCCCGCGAAATACGCCGGTCTGCTCCAGCGCCATCAAATCGCGGGGCTGCTCGACAACGCACAACCGGGTTCCATCACGTTGCGGGTCTCGGCAAATCGGGCAGACATCGCCCTCGGAAAGATTATAGCAGATTTTGCAGTAACGGACATTCTCGCGGACGTCGCGAATGGCGTCGGCCAGCGCCAAGGCTTCGTTCTTGTGCACTCGCAGGATATGATACGCCAACCGTTCCGCCGACTTCTTGCCGATCCCGGGCAGCTTGGCAAACTCCTCGATGACGCGCGTCACCGACTCCGCAAGTTGCGCCATGGTTTAAGACTCCGCGCCGTGCCCCTCGGCGCCCATTTCGCTCAGCGCCTCGTCCAGGCCCGGCAGGTCCATCTCCGCGGCGGCGGACTTGAAGGCGTCCATGTGCAACTGGCGCGATTTGGTCACCGCCTGGTTGACGGCCGCGGGAATCAGGTCTTCGATCATCTCTCGTTCCCCGCGGGCGACCAAGCCGGGATCGATCTTGACCCGCAATACTTCCCCCAAGCCGTTGACCTCGACCTCGATCATCCCGGCCCCCGTGCTGGCGGTGGCGCGCTGGCCCTTGAGTTTTTCCGTTACGGCTTGCATCTGGGCGCCGAACTGCCGAGCCTGACGCATGACCGACACCATATTTCCCAAACTTTTCAGCATCGAACCCCCTCATGCCACGACGTCAATCGCCCCGCCGCTCATCCACGCGAAGCACCTCGGCCTCAAATAATCGCATCGTCTCCCGCACCAACGGATCTTGCTCCAAGTCGCGGATCCGCTGCTGGCGTGACACGGCCGGTGACCGCTTGTCCGCCCGCGGCCTGTCCGATTCCGCCGCGACGGAAAACTCGATGCGAAGCATTTGACCCATTCGACGCGACAACGCCTGTTCGAGTTCGCGTTTTACATCGGGACGGTCGCAGT
>Ga0351891_1232_pt1 | contig 12497 bp, 7 predicted proteins | sample TotcelFGM3001K13_FD_206768 | JGI IMG/M metagenome (GOLD analysis project Ga0351891, IMG submission 206768) | Enriched cells from coal bed in the Powder River Basin, Montana, United States - Total cells FGM rep3 HSBNCT.FGM.300.1.K13 ... | reverse complement strand
GCATCAGACGGGTCGCGGCTCCGCGATGGTGCAGCTCTCGCGAACCTTCTCGGACCTGGGAATCGTCGTCGGCTTCCCGCATCTGGTCGAGTTGCCGGCGAACTTTCGCCGCCGCGTCGCCGCGTCCCGCCGCGATCAATGTTCTCTCCATCCGCGACAACAGCTCAAAGCGGTTGCGGAGTCCGGCGACCTGCAGCCCCTGGTCCAGGATCTGCAGGGCACGGTCGGCATCCTTCTCGTGAACGTTGCTGGAAGCGTAGCAATCCGCCCAGCCGATCCAGCCCCATCCCCAGCGTGGATCACCGTCCAACCATTGGCGAAATAGCCGGTCGCCGACGTCGGCTTCGCCCAGGAAAATTTGCGATTCGGCCAGGGCCCGGCGAAAGTTCTCGACCGTCAACGGGTCTTCACAACATCGCTCGAGGACGGTCTCGCAGAGGGCGGCCCGCTCGCGAAAGAATTGTTTGTCGTGCAATCCGGCGTTGTACAGTTCGGACTCGAAATCCTGCATCCAATTGAAGACGAATTGCGTTCCGCCGAACCGCTCGTCGAAAGCCGCAATGGTCTCGATTCCGCAACGCCGCATAATATCCAGGACGGCGGACCAAGCTTGTCTCCACAGGCTGCACGCGGCGGCGTCTCGGCGCTGCTGGGCGGCATACCCGTCCTGGATCAGGTCGTCCAATAATTCCAAATGAGGCCGTTCCGGCAGCCAGCGCGTCCACAGAAGCTCGATGGCGAACCAGGCCCAGTCTTCGCCCCCGTTGCTGACGTCAAAGCCTTCGCGGCAGGTGAACAAGGCCGCCACTTCGTGTGCCGCCGCGTGCGTGCGAGACAATTCGTCGAGTTTTTCTCGATCGATGCAGACCTTCAGCGAGCGGAGTTTGGCGAGCAGTTCTTCGTCAGACATCGCACGCACCTGCGAGCGCATCGGTCGATTCATCCGCTCGAACTGCTGGCGGTACGAAGCGTCTATCTCGGCCGTTTCTTCCGCAATTCTCCTGATCCCGATCTGCGAGATGCTCATGCTTTGCATCCTCTGCTTCGTGAGAAAACCTGCGCCCGCCAGGCTCGAAGTCCCTCCGCACCGCGCGACGAACAAGGGCACCATCTTACGAGGTTTTCAGAACTGCTGACATACCTGTGGCCGAAAAGAGCGGTTTGGCGAGCGGTACTCAGGTCACTCGCTTCCGACATTGTGGCCCTGCTTTGAGTCATACCGATGCCGCGAATGTCTCATTTGATCGCTATAGTGTTGACTGCATGTTGACACAATGAGGCGCAGTTTGTATCATTATAGGTGAAAGAAGCCGTCTACACGGTAGGAGCTTGGTATGCTTAGAATGCTTGATACTCTCCGGCTGAGATCTTTGATTTCGGCGAAAGGTATTACACAAAAAGAACTTTCAAATTCTTCTGGCGTCTCGCGTGCTCAGCTGGCCAGAATTCTTGGCTCACGAGATTCCACCGTGCGTAATAGTACTTTGGAGGCAATCGCGCGTGCCGTTGGCGTCGATCCAGACGACATTGTGGTCAGAGGTGCGCTCAGCAGATACAACAGATGGGTGGGTGAAGAGCATGGCTGGATCGATTTTCGGGGTATGGGAATGGCCAGTTTGCAGCGACAGGCCATCGATTGTGTCTTTGTGGACGTGGACGTAGTGGGCCAGTCATGCGGCGAGGTTGAGAATACTTGTCCGGCACCGCCCGTGATGGCGGGCCGCAAGGCCAACGTCCAACCATCTATGCCTGCAACGGAGTGTGTCGCGAGCCAAGATCGGATCGTGCTGGCGGGGAATCCTGGATCGGGAAAGACGACCCTGTTGCGTTATGTCGCTTGGCAAACAGCGACTGCCGGCGATTCGAAGGAGACGCCGATCTTCTTACGCCTGCCGGAGTTATGTCGGGCCAAGCAGCTCGATGATCGGGTGGACGTGGTAAGATTTGTCGCCGCGCGCGCGGTGGCCGCTGGCTGCTGCGACGTTGAAGCGGCCCTTCGACAGGAACTGGAAGACCACCGGCGGCACTGCTTGGTGCTGTTGGATGGATTGGATGAGGTCGGCGGCGTGGAAGAGCGGCGGCTTCTCGTCGAGAGCATACAGGCATTCATCAAGCGATACCCTCGGAACCGGTTCGTGGTGACCTCGCGTCTCGTGGGCTTTGAACCTGCTGTCTGGCGGGGCACGGGGTTTTCGATCTTCCGCATCGTGGGCTATACGGAGATGCGGCTCGAAGCGTTTGCGGAGAAATGGGCTGGAATCTTCTCGCGCGCCCAAGGCAAACGGATGCCTGATGTCTTGGAGGCCCTGCACACAGCCGTCTTTTCCAACCCGCGGGTGCGGGCCCTAGCCTCCAACCCGTTGATGCTCACAATTCTTGTGCTCCTCAATGAGGCCCGGGGGGGCACGCTGCCGCGGCGCCGGGTCGACCTTTACGAGAAAGTGGTCGACGTGTTTCTTGAGACATGGGAGAGCAACAAACGGTCCACCGACAGGTTCGAAGACACGCACGACATCGACCTCGACGCGCGGGAGTTCCGTTGGCTGTTGGCAGACATCTCGCTGGCCATGCAGAAGGCCGACCGCACACTAGCGCCGCGGTGGTGGCTCGCCGAGCGGATACAGCAGTACCTCCAACAGCGACTCGGTTTCGAGTCCGAAACGGCCAAGGATGCCTGTGACCGGATCCTTCGCTATCTTTCGGAGCGGACGGGTCTAATCGAAGAGCGGGGTCTCGACTTGTTTGGCTTCTCTCACCGAACGCTACAGGAGTACTTCGCATCTCTCGGCGTGCGGGACGACGCGGAGGCGTCATCATCGCGCGACATTGCGGCCGGCCTGCGGGGTGTCTGCTATCATCCACAGTGGTCCGAAGTGGTCCGGCTGTTGGCCGCTCAACTGACCCCGCCGTTGGCCGAATCATTGGTGTCGAGCATCCTCGACGATCCCGATCCCATCGGGCGTTTTCTGCGCCGGGCCCCCTTGCTGGCACTGGCGTGTCTCGCTGATGGAACCACGGTGCCCAACCGTCGTCTGATCGCGCAAGCGTTCGATTCGCTGGCGGATCTCGGCAGAACGCGGTGGCTCGGGATCACGCTTAATGCGATTGGCCGGCTGGAAGACTTCGAGGGCACTCGGTTGTCTCACCTCGCGAAGAAGACGCTGACGGCGATCCTGGAAACGTCGAAACAAGAGCTTGACGAGGAGGATTGGGCATGTCTTTGGGGGCGGACTCAGCTCAAGGATGTGCTGCAAACGGCGTCGGCGGCGCTTCCCGATATCTTCCACTCCGAGGCTGCTCGCCGGTCTCAGGTTCAGATCGATGGCGAATCGTATCCGGTGGTCCACATAAATGCCACGCTTCTGCGGGAGAACCCGGCAGCCTGGTATGCCAGCGCGTGCTCACTTCTGGAAAGCCGAACCGAGGACCTGCAGCTGAAGGAAACCTTAATCCGCGAGATGGGTCGGAGGATCGCAACGGATCGACGGGCCGGGATCTGCCTACGCAATCTCCTTTCGTCGGCGGAGACCGCGGAGCTTCGCGCTGCGTGCGCCACGGCATTGGCGGCGGCGACGACAAAGGGCAAGCAACCTGCGGTCCGAAGTCCATTGCTGCGGGCCCTCCAACGGGACCACGATCCTCGAGTCCGGGCCGCTTGCGCCGCCGGGCTTCGAGAAGTTGCCCGCAACGATCTCGCGGTCCGTCGACTCCTGATGGAACGCCTCCAAAGCGACCCAGCGGACGACATCCGGGCGGGCGCCGCGCGAGGATTGGCTGGCGCCGCATTGAAGGATTCCCCCACAAGCAAGTTGCTCTTAGAAATTGCCGGCTCGGAAGCAACGCCCGAGCTTGTGCGGTCGGCCTGTGCCTGGGCCCTGGAGCGACAGATCGGGAAATCGGCAGAGGCGGGCGAGATGTTCAAGTCGTGGCTGGACGCCGCCCGATTCCCAGCTCTCCAGCAGGTGGCCGCCCAGGCACTGGCCAAGGCGATGGCTGCGGAGCGACTCGATTGGGACCACCACGTGGTGGAGAAGATTCAGGGGATCCTGATGAATCTGAGCAATCCATGCCAATGCGTCTTGGACAGCCTCGAGGAACTTGCCGACGCGCGGGCGGTCCGGCACGGTCTGCGTCTGGAGACGGTGCTCCGCGACGCCTTGCGTTCCCTGGCCGGCCGCGTCGAATTGGCGTTTGTCTTCGGTTCAACCGCGCGGAATCGGCAACAGGCGGAAAGCGACATAGATCTTTTCATTCTGGGAGAGGTTTCCCTCAAAGCACTTGCGGGGCCGCTCCGGCAGGCGGAAAACACCTTGGGCCGCCGGATCAATCCCGTGATCTACGCGCGTGAGTTGTTCCGCAGCAAGTACGCCGCGGGAGATCCGTTCCTCCTCGACGTGTATCGTCGCGAGAAGGTTCCGGTACTCTTGCCCAATGGACAAATGTCAAGGGAGGACTTAGACCATGAGCTTAGAACAATGGCGGCAGAACGCGTGGCTGCAGCGCAGTGAGCCGAACATCCCCGAGATCCAACAGCTATTTGCCGTCGTGGACCGGGAGATCGCGGACGCGTCTGTCGAAGCGGTCAGCGACGAGGGGCGTTTCGAGCACGCCTACGATGCGGCGCTCCAGTTGTGCGTCATACCCTTGCGGTCGCTGGGCTATCGTGTGCCCAAGGGCGAGTCGCTCCACAAGCGAGCCATTGATTCGCTCCGCTATACCCTCGGCGAGTCGCATGCTGACACCTCGAACTGCTTGGAACGGTACTCGCGGACTCGAGGCCGCATCGTCTATGAGCAGATCGGCGTTGTGAATCGGCAGGATGTTGAAGACCTGCTCTCCATCGCACAACACCTGCGCGCTGAGGTGATTGAGTGGCTCCGAGCGACGCGCCCTGAACTGCTGCCGCCGCGATTGTGACCTAACGTAACAGTCTAGTTCTCAGCCCGCATCTCAAGCACTGCCCGCACCTGGGAGACGCGGGCCTGGGCACGCTGGTGGCCTGCGCCAAGGGCAACCAGCAAGTCACCGAAGCCCAGAGTCGGTCGCTCCAGGAAGAACGGGCTCGCGCTGGGCAATTTCACGGTCGCGTCCAGCAACGGGAAGAGCAAGTCGAACAACTGCAGTTCGACGCGCGCCGGTTCCCACTGGTCATCGGCGGTTCCTGTCACGGGCGTTTCTTGTCCGGGGTGGTGCTCTGCATCTCCTGGCGCGTTTGGCCGCTGGTTGCAATCTGCGGCGCGCGACCTGCGTCCGCGCTGGGACGCGTTGCGCGCGGGCGATCGCGTTTCTGCCGCTCGCCGATCCCGGCGCTGACTTGACGAGTGCGCGGTCCGACCGACGCTCACGGGTAAGCCGACGGCGCGCGTAAGCACTGCGGCAAACTGCCGCGGCAACGTGACAGTCTGGCGGCGTTGCCTGCCCCTGCTCGAACCCGGATCGCGACACGGAAGCTCCCCCAGTTGACACTCTGCGGCTCGCAGCATGGTGGTGGCCGGTGCCGTGGACAAACTCGATGAAATCGGTTCCAGCACGACGGTTTGGCACTCGATGTGCAAAGGGCTGTGTGCCCTCGCATACGAGAGCAAAGTTGCCCGCGGTCCACGACGAGCGGGTGGACATCACTGCGAACGATGGGGGCTTCGCGAATAACGGGGGCTTGGCGGACGATCGAAGTTTGGCGGACGGTTCGCGCGTTCGAGGGCTGGCCTCTGCGGCGCGGCGACAGCTGTTGAGAACGGGCCGCCGAGGCAAGCATGGGAGAGGTTTACATGGCTGAGACCACGAAATACGTTCGCTGGTTGGATCAATTGACGAATGATGACGTGACGATTGTCGGCGGCAAGAACGCGTCCCTGGGGGAAATGATTCAGTCGCTCAAGAACGAGGGAGTGCATGTGCCGGGCGGATTCGCGACGACCTCGGATGCCTATCGCGAGTTTCTTACGGCCAATGGCTTGACGAGCGTCTGGCACGCGAACTGGACACGCGCGGCTATGAAGACAAGGCGGAATACTTCGTCGACCATCTGGCGCGCGGGATTGCGGCCATCGCCGCTTCGCAATATCCAGAGCCGACGATTGTGCGGATGAGCGACTTCAAGACGAATGAGTACGCCGACTTGATCGGCGGCGCCCAATTCGAGCCGAAAGAAGAAAACCCGATGCTCGGTTTTCGCGGAGCCTCGCGCTACTATAGCGACGATTATCGCGACGGATTTGCCTTGGAGTGCCGCGCGATCAAGCGAGCTCGCGAACAGATCGGTTTCGACAACATTGTGATGATGATCCCGTTTGTCCGCTCGCTGGACGAGGCCGGCCGGGTGTACGAGGTGCTCGCGGAAAACGGGCTGAACCGGGGTGAAAACGGCCTGCAGGTTTTCATGATGTGCGAAATCCCGTCGAACATATTCCTCGCGGAAGATTTCGCCGAACGGTACGACGGGTTTTCGATCGGCAGCAACGACCTGACGCAATTGATCATGGGCGTTGATCCAGCCAGGGCTTGCAGCGAAAGACAGATGGGGAGGATCGCGTGGTCAGGCGATGCTCAAGCCGAGTGTCGTCAGATATCCGCCTTCCACAGGGCGGTGTTGATCGCGAAAGCGGCCTTGGCGCCTTCGGCCGCGGCGACGATGGCCATTTGCACGTCGCGCGAGGCGTCGCCGACAACGAAGAGGCCGGGGCAGTTGGTCGTCTCGTACCGGCCCGTCTCCACGGCTCCCCGCTGGGTAAAGTCGCAGCCGAGCCGGGCCGCCAGATCGCTGTGCTGCCGATAGCTGGTGGCGAAGAACATCGCTCGACGTGGCAGCGGCGGGCCGTCGGCAAAAACGATCCGCTGAAGCACGCCGTCGGAGCCCTCCAGGCGGACGATGGATTCCTCCCGAACCGGGATGCCATGACGGTCCAATTGCCGGCGATCCTCGCCCGACAGTTCCGCCGGCCCGTCGGTACACAGCACCAGATCGCGGCTCCAGATCGTCAGTTCCAGCGCCGTGCCGAGTCCCTTTCCTGCCCGCGCGTACAGAGCCAGGGGCTGGTCGCGGACTTCCCAACCGTCGCAGTACGGACAGTGGAAAACGCTGCCGCCGTAGAATGCTTCGATGCCTTCGATAGGCGGCAACTCGTCGACCACACCGGTGGCCAGCAGCAACATTCTCGCAACCTGCCATGATCCGTCGTCCAACATGGCCTCGAACCGGTTTTGGCCCGGCCGTGCATCGCGGACCTCAACGTTGCGAAACTCGACGCTCGCAAAAGGCGCCAGTTGTTCACGCCCGATCCTGAGCAGCGCGGCCGGTTCAATTCCATCGCGCGTGAGAAAGCCATGCAACGCCGTCGAGGAAGCATTCCGCGGACGCCCGGTATCACAGACCAGCACCCGCCGACGACATCGTCCCAGGATCAAAGCCGCACTCAGTCCTGCCGGTCCGCCTCCCACGATGATCACGTCGTACAAATCTGTCTAGTCCTTTCGTTTTTCGCCCGCCCGTCCTTCCTTCTCTTTGACACCCGAGCAGATTTGAATTCTGTACGCCTGGGCCTGTTCGCGAGGTTCTACTTTAATGTGTCTTCGTACAGGGGCAGATGGCGGTAGTAGACTTCCAGTGACAGGATGTTCATGGTGGTGACGTACAACCGCCCGGCGTGGGGGGCCCAGCGGTCGGGGACGCTGCCGCGGGGATCCCAGCTGCCGGCCATCGGGCCTTGTTTGATTTGCGTTTCGGTCAGCAGCGGGTGCAGCCGTTCGTTCCACGCTTTCCAGTAGTCGCCGCCCATGTGGAACATGACTTGAGTCGCGTAGTACCAGTAGTACGTGTCGCGCTGCGGGTCGTTGGGGGTGCCAAGCGCGGGGAGGTGTTCCGCGAGGTACTGGGCGCCGCGAATCATGTTCGGGTTATCGCGCCGCCAGCCCAGATACAGCCGCATCAGCAGGCCGACGGAGGTCATCGTCTTGGTCGGCTGGCGGCCGTGGGCCTGTTCGGGCGTGTTGGGAGCCAGCGGGTTGTAGCGGTACAGGTGCGGTTCGCGGTCGGAGGCTTGCGATTTGTCCAGCCACTTGCGGATGCTGGCGTAGACCCGCTCCGGGACTTCCAATCCGCCGAGTTCGCCGCTCTTGAGCGCCATCATCATCCAGCCACTGACCGACGTGTCGCTGCCGACTTGCGGCGCGTAGCGCCAAGCTCCGCGTTCGGGATGTTGCGCCGCGACGATGAAGTTCAACGCCTTCTGCGCCGGCTCCTTGAGGCTCGGGTCCTGCGTCATCCCGTAGGCTTCGCACAGCGCCAAAGCGGCCAAGGCGTGACTGTACAGCCACACGCTCTGGTTCGATTGATCGTCCAACGGCAGGAACAAGTCGCCGTCGTGTTTCTGGTTCTTGAGCAGGTATTCGATTCCACCTCGTAGGACATCCGCGTAGCGGTGTTCGCGATGGTTGTAGCCCGCGCCTTGAAAGGCCAGCAGGGCGAGGGCCGTGGCTCCGGTGTCGGTGACCAGCGCCGTCTGCTCGCCGGGGATGCTCTGCAGGCTCCAACTGCCGTCGGCCAGCTGCTGCCGGACCAGGAAGTTCAGTCCGTGGTCAATGGTTTCTTCGGTCAGCGGAGGCGGGCTGCCCAGCCCGTCGCCCCAGCCGCCGGCGGCGTCGCGCGGCCGGCGGCGGAACGATTCGGCGGGCACAATGGCGGCCGTGCTGGTCGCCGGCAAGCCGCCGACTTGATGCCGGACGAACCGCGCGGCGTGGTGCGAGACCTGGACGCTGTCACGGACGGCCCGGCGGTTGTTCAGGCCCACGTCGACGGACGTCCCGGCCCCCAGGCCGCCGGGGCCGGCGACGGCATCCACATTCACCGCCAGGCCGCCCTCGGTGGCTTGCCGTGCCATCTCCAGCTTGTGCAAGGCGTCGCCGGGGCTGTGATCCGCTTGGGCATCCGAGGCAACGGCACCGCGCCCGGGCGCTTCGACCATCGCGACCGGGACGGAAGCGGAGGGCGGTGCGGATCGTTCGGCGCGTCGGGCCGGAGTGCCGGTGTTTGTCAGTTCGCCGAGAGCGGGCCCCTCGGCCATGCTAGGCGACGTCAGCCGTATTCCGGCGGCCACGCCCGGCGCAGCAGCGACGGCCGCGTCGATGGCCGCCGGAGCCGCCATCGCCCCGACCGGTCCGGGACTAGGCGGCGCGATGCGACCGGTGGCCAGGCTTCGGGCTTCGCCGCCGGCCGCGGCCAGCGGCCGGCCGTCGTCGGCGCCGCCGGATTGCGGGACGCCTGCCAGGGAGACGGCTGGGGCTCGTAGATCGGCTGCCAAGCTGGGACCGACGGCGGCGCGAGTCGGCGCGGCCGTCCCGCCGCCTAATTGCGGCGTGCCGATGGCGGCTTCGGCGGCTTCGGCCCGTTGGTACTGAGCCGCGGCAAGCAGTTCGCCGCCGCTGGCGGGAGTGGACGAGGCGGCGGCGTTCAGATCCGCTCGCCCGATGGCCGCTTCGCCGGAGGCCAACCGAACAGCGGCAGTCGCCAGCGGACGGGGATCTGCTCCTGCGGCCCGAGCGTCCGAAGCGCCGCCAGCGACGAATTCGCCGGCGGGCAAGGCGACGGTGGTATTGGCCGGACCTGGCGGGGCGGTTTGTGCTGTGTCACTGCGGCGGGCCAGAACCGATCCGATTTCGGCGGTGGCGGTCACATCCGGCAGGCCGCCTCCGGCGGCGCTCTCGCCGCGGGCTGTTTCCGCTGCCGCCATGCGGCTGATTTGAGCCGCCGGTATCGAGGCGGAAGGTTCCGCCGCCGGACTTGCCGGCGCTTCGCCGGGCGAGCCCCCGGCGGGCGCTGCCGCGGCAGGCTCCATTCGCGCCAACGAGGTCGCCGCTGCGTCAGCCGGCTGCCCGGCCGCTCCGCGGCTGCCCGGCGTCCCGCCCGCTGCGCCCGGCAGAACGACGGCGACTTCCAACGGCGGCGCGCCCGGCGCCGGACGGCCGGCACGAGCCATCTGCGGCGCCGCGGCAGGAGCATCGGCCGCCGGGATGCTCGTCCCTTGAGCGGCGCGAGCAACACTCGTGGCCGGCATGGCGGACGGCTGGGCAACTTCGACCGTCGAAGCGGCCGGAGCGCCGCTGCCGGCGGCCTGTCCCGTTGCGGCGCGATTGACGCCGGTCGCCGCGGCCGCGGCCAGCTGCTCGTCGGCGGCTTGAGGAGCGGTTGCGGCCAGTTCGCCGGCGGGCGCCGCCGAGCCCGCGATGCCGGGAGTCGGAGAAATACGTTCCGCCCGTGCGACAGCGGGGCCGCCGGCAGATACCACCGCGGGCCCCGCGGGCATCTCGGGCGGCACTTCGCTGCGACGTACCGATGGCGAGGACGCGGCGGACGGAGCGGCTTGAACGCTGTCGGCCTCAGGACGGCCGGGAGCCGGCGTCGCCATCGCCGCGGCGGACGTTCGTTCGACCGCGGCGCCGCGGGCGGCCAATGCTGGGCTGGCGTCCGCGGCGGCGTCCGCTTGGGCGTTGATCTCTTCGGCCGTGATGGGCGTGGCGAGCGCCAGGGCCTGCGCCGCCGCGCGGGCCAGCCGCCGTTTGCGTTCTTCTTCGTCCTCGTCGCTGCCGCCGCCGACGGTCGGAAGATCGGGGACGGCTTGGGCCAGATCGGCGCGGGCCAGCACCGGCTTGTCGGGCGCGGGAGCTTGGCTGACTTCGGTCGGCAGTCCGATTTCGGTGCTCTGCGCCGGTCCACCCGACGAGGGGCTCAAACCGCCGGCATCCGTGCGCGCGATCGCCGTCGGTGTCATCTCGGCCGCAGGCATCAGCGGCTGACTGCCGCCCTCGGTGGCGGGGGCGGTTGGGACTTGAGCGGCGGTGGGCGAAGTCAGCGCCGCCAGCGGGGCGCCGCCGACTTGGCTGCGGCGCGCGATGCGGGGCACGTCGGTATCGAAGTTCAACGTCGGCTGGCCGCCGCCGCTGCCGCGGCCGGTTTGCCCTTCGGAAACGGTGCGGCTGGGACCGAGATCGACCTCCGTTGCGCCGACCGTGCCGGTGACCGGTCCCGCGGGTGCGGCGGCGTCGGCTCGCGTGAGAGCGGCGCTGGCGCTGGCGGCCAACGGTTCGGCTTGCCGCGCCCCGGCGGCCAAGGCGATGTCGGCGTCAGCCCGCGACGGCAGACTGGCGGAGGGAACTTGGCTGTCTGCCGCGGCGCGGCGGACCAGGGCGGAAGCTTGCGGCGACAGCGCGGGGCCGGGCGGTGTCTCTTGGGTGGCTTGAGCGCGGCGGGCGGCGGCGGAGGCAATCAGCGCGGGGCTGTCGGCGGCGGGCCGAGCGCGGTCCAAGTTGCGGCCTTGACCGATGCCGGCCGTCCCGGTCACGGCCTTGGACAACGCCATGCGGGCCGGCTCCGCCGACGGGCTGCCCACGCCTCGCGCCGTTTCGGCGGCGGCCGGGCTTTCCACGTTTTCCGGCGACGCGGCGACCGGCGTGCGCGTCGTGGCTCGAGCCACCGTCGGCGCCGGCGGTGCGTCCGGGGCGATGCTCGGCGCGTCCCCGTGTTGCAAGGGTCGGGCGGCCGGCCGCCCGATTTGGGTCGTAGTGCCGGCGACTTGAACCTCCAGGCTGGGCTGGCTGCGGCTCGCAGCGGGATCGCTCACCGGCTGGCGAGCCACGCTGGCCGGCGTGGGCCGCGGCTGATCGCTCGCGCCCCCGACAGCTGCCGTGGGCGGCATGACGTCGGCGGCGAAGGTCGTCATATGCGGTGCGGTCGTCGGTTCCTGGCGGCGGGCCGTCGACGCCAGCGGCGAAGCGGCCAGGGCGGGGGCCTGCTCGCCGCGGGGCCGGCGCGTGGCGGCTTGCGCGGCTCCCGTCGGAGATGCGGTTCCTGCGGCCGCCACCAGGGGCTCCGCACCTGCTTCAGCTGCGACCGGGCCCGATGTGGCAGCCTGTCTCGCCGCGGGGGTCGCCATTGCCGTCGGCGCCGGGGCCTGAGCGGCCGTTTCCGCAGCTTCGCTGGGAGCCGCTTCGGCCATGGTGCGGGCGGCCATTTGCGGCGCCGCCGATTGGCGGCGCGGCACCGCCGCGGGGGCGGACGCCGCTGTGGCGACTTCGGCGCCGGCCGAGTCGGCTTGGCGACGCGCGACGGCCGGAGCCGTCACGGCGGCCGGTGCGGCCGCAGGCGCGCTCGCCGCCGCTTCGGCCGGAGTTGCCGCAACGGAACCGGCAGCAGGCGGGCGGCCGGCGGCTACGGCCACAGCCACGGCTTGCGGCTGCGCCGGCGCGGCTTCGCCAGCCGCCACGGGCGCGGGCTGACTGATCTGGGCAGCGGTTGCCGACGACGGCGAAGAGCGCTCGGCAATCTGGCTGCGCGGCGGTGCGGCGACGGCCTGCGGCGAGGTGACCGACGGCGCAGCGGCGGTCGCCGGCGCCGTGCGCGGCGGCAATTGGACCGTCGCGTTCGGCGGGCTAGCGGCGGGTTCAGCCGCAGTGGCCAGCGGCGGGGCGACCGGCGTTTGCGTAGCGCTGCGAGTCAGCGCCCCGGC
>Ga0351891_1233_pt1 | contig 13101 bp, 4 predicted proteins | sample TotcelFGM3001K13_FD_206768 | JGI IMG/M metagenome (GOLD analysis project Ga0351891, IMG submission 206768) | Enriched cells from coal bed in the Powder River Basin, Montana, United States - Total cells FGM rep3 HSBNCT.FGM.300.1.K13 ... | reverse complement strand
GATATTTTCAATTCGTCAACGAACTCATAGCCATTTATAAAAAGAAAGCCATGGTTAAAGCCTCCATAAAGGCTTATGAAAGCCGCCGCGCCGCGCTTGCGGCAAACGATGATTTTGCCAGGGACGAAAATTACCTGTATATATTAAAAATACTCGCCCGCCTTTATATAGAAGAAAAGCCCTACGCCGGCGAAAGCCAGTCGCAATCCGCGGCCGACAGCTCAAAAAAAGCCGCCGCCATCCTCGAAGAAATAATTTCCATCGAAGCCAACGCCATCGACGAGCTGATTTTACTCGCCGACCAATACACAAAAATCGAAGATTACGAAAAAGCGGCCGGCGTATTGAAAAAATTAATCGAAATAGACCGTTCCGGCAATCTTACGAATCATTATTACAATCTGTTCGTCATATACAACCGGCTCTCGCTGAGCGAAGAAGCCGTCGAAATTTTCAGGATGGTGATCGAAGTCAAAAACAGCTCGCTGGAAACTCTTCTTCCCTTAGCCGCGCAATATTTTAACGATAGCTTTAAAACCGGAAATAAAAAAAATATACTCCTTTACGGCGACTGCATAATCAGCGCATACAACAAGCAGAAAAACGTGAACGCCGCTCTGGCGGCTATCGATAAAATACTCGCCGTATATCCGCAGCAAAAAGCTATTATCAAAAGAAAAGCCTTTCTTATGCTTGAAAACGATATAGAAAACGGAATCGTCGATATTTTCAAGCAACTGTGCGAGCTTTTCCCCGACGATACGCGCGTCAGATACGAATACTGCCGCCTGCTTTACAAACACCAAAAATACGATGAAAGCATGGCTATAATTTTCGACTCGCTTAAAAAGAAGGAAAACGAAGATAAATATATCGAACTTTTTTCATTAATCGCCTCGGTGCTTATCAAAGAAAAAAAATACCAGCGCGTTATCGATTTAGCGCCAACCGCCTATAAATTAAGCCAGTCGAATAAATGCTTGAAATGCCTCGCCGAAGCGTATCTTAAAAGCGGCGACATCGACCGCGCGCATGAATTATACGTTAAGGTGGCGCAATTAAACGCGGGCGACGCCGACGCGCAGAAACGCCAGAAATATATTAAAACCTTAATAGACGAGCGCGGCATTATAGAAATGAAATCATCGACTGAAGAAGATATCGAACTTTTAATCGACGGCGAACCCGTCGCGGTTAAAAGGAGCGCAATAGACGCCGAAAGCCGCGTACAGGTAAGCCCTGTTGAAATACAGGCGGCTGAAGCCAAACTTTATTACGAAAAAAACGATTATAAAAAAGCTATCCCCATGTTTCAACAGCTTATAAAAATCGCGCCGGCAGGCAAACGCTCCCTTCTGATGAGTATTTTTTTAATGGATTGTTTCCTTAAAGAAAGCATGGGCGCCTCCGCTGAAAAAATCTATAACTCGATCGAATTGAAAAACTTTAATCTATCGGCCGGCGAGGAGCTCGCCTTTAAATTTAAATCGGGCGGCGTTTTTTTAGACAACGGAAATCTCGAAAAAGCCGAGGCTATATTTTCAGAAATAGCCGCCATAGATATGAGTTATAAAAATACCGCCGAAATAATATCTTCCATTAAAGAAAAAATAGCCGCCAGGCGCGCCGAAGAAGCCAGAAGGTCCGCGGCCGCGTCTTCTGCCGCCTCCGACGATTCGGACCGCACTATGATTGCGAGCGTGGCCAACGAAACCGATTATATAGACAAACGCTATAAAGTCGTCGGCCAGATCGGAAAGGGCGGAATGGGAATAGTTTACCGCGCGCAGGACACGCAGACTAATTCGGAGGTCGCCATCAAAATTCCCATACTCACATTTAAAGACGACCGCGGATTCATGGAACGCTTCGAACGCGAAGCCGACGTGTCGAGCCGCCTCAAGCATCCTAATATTTTAAATATATTCGACGTTATAAAAAGCGAACTGCCTTACATGACCATGGAACTGCTTACAGGACGCAGCCTCAAAGAAATTCTGAAGGAAAAAAAATCTTTTTCGCCCGTTGAAATGCGCGATATCGCCGTTCAGTGCTGCGACGCGCTTGCCTATACGCACGGCCTGAATATAATCCACCGCGATATAAAACCTGAAAATATAATGATAGTCGAAAACAATAAGGTTAAAATAATGGATTTCGGCCTTGCAAAAGCGCTCGACGAGTCAAGCGTCACAAAAGCCGGCACCATATTGGGCACTTTCGCTTATATATCGCCGGAACAATGTCTCGGCGAGCACATCGACGGGCGCGCCGACCTTTATTCCCTCGGCATAATGCTCTACGAGATGCTTACCGGCGAAAAACCTTTCACGTCGGGAGATTATGTGCATCAGCACTTAAAAGTCAAGCCGCAGGCGCCTACGAAGAAAAATCCGCTGATCCCCTATCCGGTGGAAGCGATAGTCTTAAAATGCATCGAAAAAAAGCCGCAGGATAGATACGCAACGGCGGACGAACTTAAAGACGCCCTGCTTAAAATAGTATAATAACCCGGGAGATTAAAATGAAAAATATCAAAAAAAGACTCGGCGATATGCTGGTCGAAAAAAATATCATAACCGAAGAAAAACTCGCCGAAGCCCTCAAACAGCAGAAATTAAGAAAACAACGGCTGGGAAAGGTTCTTGTCGATTTAAACTTCGTCACCGAAAAAGCCATACTAAAAGTTATCTCCGAACAACTCGGCATTCCTATCATGGATATATCCACGAGCGTCATAGAAGAGGACGTAGCCAACCTTATAGACCCGGATTTCGCCCGCGACAAGCTCATCGTGCCGCTGATGCTCGACGGAAATAAATTGATAGTCGGAATGGCCGATCCGCTCGACGTTTTTTCGATAGAAAAACTCGAAAACTCACTCAGCATGCCCATCGATGTGGTAATATGCCCTGAAATGCAGATAACCAGCGCCATAACATCACTATACGGCGCGATCAATCCGATGGTCTCGGCGTTAGTATCCGAGGCCGAACTTCAATCCGAACAGGAACAGCTCGACAGAATGGACGCCGAAGTTATCGAACTCACCGGACGCGGCGAAGAAAACGATCCGGTGGTAAAGTTAGTTTCCGAAGTAATAAAAGAAGCCGCCGCAAAGCGTGCCTCCGATATCCACGTCGAACCGACGGAAAAAGGCCTGATAATACGATTCAGAATCGACGGCGTTTTAATCCACTCCCTGGATATTGACACAAAGCTGCAGAACCGCTTCATCGCCCGCATAAAGGTAATCGCGGGCATGGACATATCCGAAAAACGCCTCCCGCAGGACGGGCGCATGCAGATCAAGTTCGAAAAAACCATAATCGATATCCGCGTGAGCTCGCTTCCTATCGTATGGGGCGAAAAGATAGTAATGAGGCTCCTGGACCGCTCATCCGTTCAGATAGGCATCGATACCATAGGCTTTTCACCGGAAAACCTCGAATATTTCAAAAAAGCGCTTAAAGCGCCTAACGGCATAATACTTGTAACGGGCCCGACCGGCTCCGGTAAAACTTCGACGCTCTACGCCGGGCTTAATTTGATAAAATCGCCCGAAATCAATATAGTCACGGTTGAAAACCCTGTCGAGTACAGGCTTTCGTTAATAAATCAGGTGCAGGTGCGCTCGGAAATCGATTACTCGTTCGCAACCGCGCTGCGCGCCATTTTAAGACAGGACCCCGACGTAATAATGGTCGGCGAAATCCGCGACATGGAAACCGCCCAGATAGCCATAGAATCCGCACTGACCGGGCATCTTGTACTTTCGACGCTGCACACCAACGACGCAGCCTCGACTATAACCAGATTTTTAGAAATGGGCGTCCAGCCCTTCCTGCTTACATCGACGATAGTCGCCATAGTAGCTCAAAGGCTCGTGCGTAAAATATGCCCGCACTGTAAAACCGAGTACGTGCCCGACGACGATCTGCTCAGAACGCTTAAACTGCCTAAAAATAAATATAAGTTTCATGTCGGCGCCGGCTGCCAGTCTTGCTTTAATACCGGCTTTCGCGGACGGACCGCCATACAGGAAATATTGGTTATAACCGATGAAATAAGGCATAAAATTTTTGAAGGCCGCTCCACCGAGGAAATAAGGCAGGCGGCAAAAAATACCGGAATGAAAACCATGCGCTTCGACGGCCTCGCTAAAGCCATAATGGGCCATACGACGCTTTCTGAAGTGCTCAGAATGACGAAGGCCGATGAATAAAAACTATGCCCCTTATTTCAACCGCTTAGCCGCCGGCATTAAAAATAAGACGCCCGACCGCGCGGCCTTTACGCTTATTGAAATAATCTGCGTCATAATGATATTAAGCGCTATCGTTTCTATTTCATATCCTTCGATGATCGGTTTTTACCATCGCCGCCAGCTTTCATCGAGCGCGATGGAGGCGGCCTCCGAACTCGCCACGGCGCGCAGCTTATCTATCAGCCGCGCCGGCGGTAAAACCTTCGGGGTGGCTTTCTATAAAGACGGGACCTACAGGACATTGGCGTTCAAATACGGAATCAAAATAGACGAAATTAATTATTTAAACCCCGAAATTTCACAAACGCACGGCGAAAAGCAAAACCTGAAACCCGCTGTGGCCTTTAAAAATTTTGAAGCCGGGGCGAATGAAAATGTAATTTTAATAATATTCCGCGCTGACGGCGTGCCGACGCCTGACGCAATAAACTTTCCTCTGCCTGACGAAATATCGACTATCGTTTTAAGCTCGAGCGCCTCGGCGGACGAAGTTAAAATTAATATAGGCAAAACGACCGGCATAACCGCGGTTGAGTAAATACGGCAATAAATATGAGAATCGATTATAAAGACAACTATATCTACGCGTCTGAAAACGGCGTTAACCTTAAAAGCGTTAATTGCGCGAGCCGCTTGTATCGCCCGGTCCGCCGCAGAAAAGCTTTTACGCTGCCGGAAATTCTGGTCGTCGTACTCTTAATTTCGATTGTGACGAGCGCGGTTTACGCTTTTTACGAAATCGGCGCCCGCTCGCACAGAAACGCCGTCGCGCGCTCTGAATCCATTTCGTCGATGCGGTTTTTACAAAAATTAATGCTCGATAAACTTTCACGCAAATCCGATAATGCCTACAGCGCATTATTCAAAAAAAACGGCTTTTCCGGATTAAGCCGCGTTCAAATCGAAAACATAATAGGCTCTGATATGCATTCTCAAAGCGAAGCCCTGTACGGCGCCGCCGGTTATAATTTCTACCAGACCCACTCCTCGCTCGGAATCACAAATATAAAACCGTCCATGATTATTAATAAATTCACTTCTTTGTCTTCGCGCCCCGAAGAAGTGTTCAAGGGACCGTACTTATACGAAGCCACCAGCGAGGCCGCCGTCGCCGGCGTCGAAAATTATAAAATATCTTTTGACAGGCTTCCTTCTAAAATATTGGCTTCGTCTTCGTTAATCGCCCCTAATTCCGCCTCTCTGAGCGCTAATTCCGGCGAAGATACGCTCGAATTAAGCGCGGTCTATAAAGACGCCGCGGCTTTAATCGGCGCTTCGCCGCCGGTCAATATTTCATTTCTTATCGAAACTAAAATCAGCGCACCGCTTACTTCCAATATATTTAATATCTTCTTCTTCTTCGATTCAAATACTCCGCCGGCTGAAGTTTTAAGCCCGAACTTAGCGGAAGATAAAATTAAAAAATATTTTATAGAATCCGCATTTATTTTTTGCGGCGACGGTTTAATGTTTTACGAGCATGAAACTCTTGAAAGCTACATAAATCACGCGCTTTATTTAGAAACGCCCGGCGTGGACGAAGCCGAATACGACAGCGATGGAAATATAATTAAAAATATACGCTACGCCTTTTCAAAAATAATCAACGGCGAGAGAAAAGTATATAACGATATCCTGCTCAAGGATATAACCGGTTTTAACTTGAGTTATTACGATAAAAATTCGCGGCCGCTGCCTTTTTCCGGCGATGACTGGCAGTGGCTGTACGTCCCGAAAGTTTCGTATATAACTTTAGAAACGCTGAGTTCGAAAGACGGCATCAAAAATCCCATGAAAATGACATTTCAACTATACGCACAATACTGACGAGGACTGCAAATGAAAGTAAAAGATAGCGAGCGATATAAATGCAACTGCTGCCGCAACCGGCGGGCTATGTCGATATTAGTGGCTTTAATAGTAGTTTCGACGCTTATAATGCTTGCGAGCGTCGGGTTGAAAATATCCTCCGACGAAGCCGAAATAACTAACTACGACTTATATGCCATGCAGGCGCAGCTTTCCGCCGAATCCGGACTCATGCACGCCGCGGCCGCGCTCGGCGGCGATTCATCTTTTGCTTCGACGGTTTACGGCACTATGGAAGTCTCCTTCGATTCAGCCGCCGAAGCGACGGCAACGGATCCCGAAGATCCCGAATTTGACGAGCGGCGCTTCGCGTTTTATGAGGCGCAAATAACGCTCAACCGTTCAAACGAAACGGGACGCATACTTTCTACCGGCCGCTATATGGGAGTCAGCAGAAAACTTTCGGCCGAAATAGAAAAAATAAGCCCGTTAAAACTGAAAAAAGCGGTAGTAAGTTATGAATAATTATAACAGCAAAGCCTTCACTATTTTAGAGATAATTATCACCATAGTATTTGTGGTGATAGTCACCGCTCCCATTTTAAATACCTTTCAATTAAGCCAAAGAATGAGCGAGCGCAGCCGTCGAAGTTTTATAGCGCAAAACCTCGCCCGTGAAATCATCGATGAAATATCCGGCAAAAATTTTTCGGACCCCGACGGCGCGGACACTTTCGAAATTAATTTAAAACCGGGCCCCACTCACGAAGAATATATAGGCGAGGACTTCGCCCCGAAAATTGCCAACGGAACTGATGAAGTGAGCGATGAACCCCGCCTGTTCAACGAAACCGTAATCAACCGCGCGAAATATTACGACGATATCGACGATTACGACGGTTATAACACCGATGAAAACATTCTGCCGACAGACGCGGCAGGAAACGAGTTCATATACGACGGCATGAACGTATATCGGGATTTCAGGGTAAAAGTTAGAGTTTCAAACGACGCCGCGTTTTCAGGCGAACCCTCTCCGCTTCTTGAAACCGGCGAAGTGATAGGCGCGGCTTCGCTGACGCTCGCCGCTACGCGCGATTCCAAATATATACTTTTAACCGATCCGGCCTCTAATTTAACCAATATATTCAATACCCGCACCTTCGTAAAACTTGACAACCAGCCCAATGAAATAGCGCCATTCGCTTACGGCGACGGAGTAAACACGCCCGGCTCCGACCCGATAAGCCTCGTTGATCTGCGCGAAACGCCTTTTGGAACCGATATAGAAGGCAAATCTACAACCCATATATACAAACTCGGCCCGGCCGCTAAAACCATTACCGGCCCCGCCGGCGACCGTTTTTATACGCTTCACACGGCCGCTATAAACGACGCCGATTTATATTCGGCGATATCCGGCATCGATATGAACGTTTATAATACCCCCGAAGTTTCGTTTCACAAAATTGACGATATAAACTTAGTGGCGCGGGATTTAAGGTCCAACTCAATTAACGCCATAACCGTTGACAGCAAGAACTATGTTTACGCCGCCACAAACGGCGCCGGAGTCATGCGAAGCGACGATAACGGCGAGACCTGGGCGCCCGTTCCCTTCTACCGAACCGACGGCGTTACACCCGTGACTAAGGTCAACTGCTTAGCCGCCACTAAATATTCCGAACGCTATCTAAGCCGCAGCGTGGTTTTAGCCGGCGGCGACGGCGGGCTTTTAATAATAGAAAACAATACTAAAAAACAATACCGCGAATCGGGCATAAGCGACGCGCAGAACGTGACGGCCTTAGCGGCCGCTGAAAACGCTTACACGGCGGCCGGACTGGATGACGGAACTCTCTATATATCCAAAAATTTCGCCATGAAATATGAAGATAATTCTTCGAGCATGACTAAAAAAAGGGGGCCCGACTCCACACGCATTAATTCACTGTCAATAGACGACGAATTCCGTTTGTGGCTGGCTAACGGCACCGGAATTTATTACAGCGAAGATATTTTCATTAATACGGCAAATGAATTATGCTCCTGGAAGCAATTTACATCCGAAGTGGAGGCCGGCGCGCTCTATATAGACCGCAGCAGGACCATGCCGGCGCCTTTCATCAAAGTTTTAGACCGTGCGGCGCCCGGAATCACCTGCGCCCCGTCGCTTCTTGCCGACGCCAACGGGCTGCACCTTTTTTACCTCGACGATTCGACCGACGGCGGCGCGGGCGCAACTCTGGCAAATCCGAAATTATGGTACGCGCGTTCAGCCGATTTCGGCAAAACCTGGGGGACGCCTGTGCGCGTCTGCAACACGCCGCAAGGCAAAGCGGCCTGGGCGCACAGCGAGGCCATAGACCGTTCGGGAACGCTTCACGCTTTATGGCAGAGCCAGATATATAAAAACGAATGGAATATATTTTATCAGCGCAGTGAAAATTGCGGCAAAAAATGGCTCGCCGAAGATAAATGCGCCTTCAACCGCTTCGGCGAGAAACCTCTTCATTCTTATAACTTCAAAAACGGCCCCGAATCCGAATGGGTTAAATACGGCTCCGATAAACTTTCGCGCATCGGAGTTTCGAATAATAATACGGTATATGGAACGGCCTCGGGCAACGACTTTAACCAGTATCATTACTCTTACCTTTCGCCCTCCGGCGGCCTCGACTGGAACTCCGATTATGTGATTTCGGTTTTCAAGCCCTCCGATATGGCTTCCGGTTACGTTGAAAGCATTAATGTATTAAACGATAAAAATAAAGTGATCAATTTCGCTAATTTCGGCGAAAATTATTCCAACCGCATTTTCTTCGAAGCCGAAATGTACGCGCGTACGGTTAACGTAAATTTAAGCACATTTAATCTTACAAATTTAATCGAAAGCATGCCGCCGGCATTTAACGAAGAACTCAATTTTTTATACTGTTATAGCAAACGCGAGGCTACGAGTGAAATTACCCTTAATTCAATGACCTCTTTTTATCCTTATTTATTTTTCAACAACGTCAGGCTCGAAGTCAGCCCGGACAGAATATTCCGGCCGCAGCTCGACAGAAATAACGCATATTTATTTTTCGGCGTAAAATCAGACGCCTCTATCAATTCCGCCGATATAAGCGGCCGCGCTTTCATGGCGCGCTCCGATAACGGCGGAAACACCTATTCATCGCCTATATTCATCGATTATTTATACGGAGTTTACGACCATCTGACAAGCGCTAAATATAATTCGAAAATATATATTCTCAAAAAGACCGCCGACAAATCGCCCGGCTCTAATTTTGCGCTATCATCGATACCGCGCCAGCTTGTCTTTTACGGCGCGGGCGGTTCGGCGTTCAGCTTCGACTGCGACATGGCGCCAATAAACGCCGCCGACAAATACGATCTTAACGAAAAAGTAAACGCTTTTTGCGGCGACGACGAAGGCAATTTGTTATGCGCATCTTCAAAGGGACTTTATATACGAAATATTAAAAACGCCAACGCTATTATTAATAACGCCGACAGAGGCGCGGGCAATCTGAAAACCTTCGCGTTATTTCCTCTGCGCCTCGATAAAAACGAAAAATTTTCGGACCCGCTCGGGCGAAAGATCGGCTGGCAGAAGCTCTTCGAAGGGATGCATATAACCGGAGCTCATATCGAAAAATCCGGCAATTACTGGATTTCAACTCTGCAAAACGGCATATACCGCACTACCGATTACGGCGCGTCATGGACGCACATCGAATCGAGGCTTTCGAATATAATAGATGTCAGCCGTGTCGAACGCGGAAACGCGAAAAACATGAATAAACTCAATTTAGTAACCCGCCGGTTCAACGTATCCGGTGAAAGCCGGAAAGTAGTCCTTGAAACTCTTTTTATAATATATAATCTCGCTAAAAGCAATATAGAAAGTTCGTCCATATTAACCGCCGAAGAGGTCGAAAACGCCGCCCGCCCTGACGCAGACGCTAAATGCCCGGCCGCGGCGGCATCCGATAACTCTAAAATTTTTTATTATAATCCGGCGGATTCATCCATTTACTATAAAAAACCGGATATATCCGCCGTCGCTTCACATCAATTGTTTGATAGCATATACGGCCTGAAAGAAAACTTCAACCATCTTGAAATCGAGGTCGAAAAAAACGATTTGCTCGAACTCTCCTTCAACGGCCGCCTTAAAGCGAGAGATTATAAACAATCTTTGCTGCCGGCCGCTATCGCCAATATAACCGCCCACAGCGATCCGCCCGTTATTAATTCATTCGAGCTTAAATTAAACGACGAAATAGAGGAGTTTTCTCACAGCTGTTCAAAACTTATGTCTCAGGGCGGCCGGCCCATGGCGCGTATGAAAAATTACGCCGATACGGATCCGGACGGCGGCGAAAAAAGTTATATTAACGAAGCCAACTGCTTTATCGACATTAAAATAAAAAAAGAAGCCAAAAAATTAAATATCGCGCCTCTTAACGATATTTCAAAAATTGTCTGCGGCCCCGACGGCGACACTCTTTACGCCATAAGCGCCGCCGGTAATAAAGTTTACTTCATTACGGGCTTGAAGGAGATGAAAGATATCAAAACAATTGAATATTCAAATAATATAATAGAGCCCGTCACGATTTTATTTTCACCTTTTTCGCCGCAAAATCGCACAAAAGCTTTCGTGGCGTGCAAATCCAATATAGTCGAATTGAGCGGCGAAAAACTAATATCTTCGCAAACACCCTATGAAATCGGCGATTCTCTGATTACCGATAATAACGAGCTGGTTTTTTACGATAAATTAAGCAGGCAGGTTTATAAATGCCCGCGCACTCATCAAAAAACCGTTTTTGTGACCGTCGTCGACAAAAATGAAGGCTCGATGGTTTCGATGCCGCCGCTTAATATAAGCAAAAAATTCTTTTCTTATAAAGACGGCGCCGCCGGATTGAATTCAAGGCGTTATATAAGCTACAATTACATATACACTTCGCGGGATTTCCCGGCGGGAATCAGGCCCGAAAACCCTCAGCGGTGGAATAGCCAATCCGATACCGACGAAAGCGTTTTAAACGTTTACGTTATCGATTCGCTATTTGAAACCAACAGCCAGCTCGACTTCAAAACCGATCTGACCATAAAATTCGCGACCGCCGACAAGCGGCTTTATCCCGATAAATTTTCAGGCAAATCCAATTCGATATTAAAATGCATAAGCGGCCGGCTTATTATTTCAGGCGATAAAAAAGACCGGGTTTTATTCACATCCATAGACGATGCGACTGCGCCGCCTTCAATTTATAACGCGCCGGACGGAGTTTTTAAATCCGGAGAAGGGCTTTGCAATATGCAGTTGAGGAGCTCTAAATACGAAGACTCATACTACCTGCAGAAAGGCGGAGTCAGATACGCCGACTGGGGCGTTTCAGACGGCACGCCGGAAGGCTCTTTCGGCGGAGTATATCTGCTCGGCGGAATAGACAGCAGTTTTATGCAGTATAATGTCGAAAGCCGCTACGCGCTGTTTTATACACGCCATTTATATGCCTCCGGCAATCTTCCTTCTAATTTTAACGATTATGAAACTACGTGGAATAAAACTAACGTTTACGTCATAGATTACTCGTCCGAATTAAAACTTAAAACTTCCGGTATGCTTAAAATAAAACAGGGCTCGATCGTAAAACTCGACACCAATTCTTCTTTCATCATAGAAGCGACTCATGATACGATTTACCCGCGCAGCACCTTTATATCCGACGGCAGCCCCTACGCCCCCGTCGTATTCGAACCGCTGAGCCTCGCCGGTTCAAAAGAAGGCCAAACGCCCTACACGAGCGTTCTGCTCGACTGGTATAAATTATTCTTCTACGGCACGGCTGAAGTTTGTAATATAAGAAATACCGAATTTAAAACTGTCGGCAATTTTGTATTCGACGGCGCCAACGCTTATTTAAATAATTGCGATATAAGCGGAACGATAATAGGCCCGACGGCTAAAACGATCATTAATTTCAAAAATAATTCGACCGCTAAATTAATCAACAACCGTATAAACCTTTTTTATCCTGCTCATATAAATATTACAAACGATAGCAGCCCTGTTTTTTCTAGAAACGATTTTAATTTCACCTATAGCAACGGCCAGGGAAATCAGCATGAAGCGTTTATCGAATGCTGTTGGCCGTCGATATCGGTATTTGATTCAAATAATTTTTACGACGGTTATATTTCAGGAAGCGCCTCCGCTAATAAATTCAACGGTTCAAAAATTATTATTCACTCAATCGCCTATATCGACAATAATTATTTTTTAAATACGAACCAGCCGGTACCGCCTGAAGGCGGCACTTCCTGCGAAATATACATCAGTTCGAAAAACCAGTTCGGAAATTATGTCGGCTCATGGGTACAGATCAATAATAATTATTTTTTAAATAATCATCTTCCACTGTATATCGAAGACTTCTTCGAAGCGGATATCTTTAAAAACAGGATTAAAAACAATTACTTTATAAACAGCTCCGCTATCGCTTCGCAGAAAAACGATTCGATCAATTCGGCAGGGCTGGCAAAGTTCGTGCAGGCTCAAAAAGCCGTCGCCGATAACGAAGGCAATATTTATATTGTCGATAAAAAATCCGGCGCGTATTATAAATTCAACTCGAATGGAAATATAATAATGCGAGCGGGCGCGAGCGGGATGGGAAACGGCGAATCTAATTCGCCGACTGCAATCGCGGTTAATACGACGGGTGAAGTTTATATCGCCGATACCGGCAATAAAAGAATTCAAAAATACGATAAATACGGTAATTTTTTATTGAAATTCGCCCGTTTCGGCGAAACCGAAGGCGCCCTTAAAAACCCTTCGGCGATGGCATCGGCCACGCTTAACAACTCGGAAGTGCTCTTAGTGGCCGACAGCGAACGCGGCAGACTGCTTAAATACACCAATCAGGGCGAATTCATAGAAGAAATTGGCGGCGAATACGGAGGTTTTAATAAACCTCTTGACCTGGCGGTTTCGGCCG
>Ga0351891_1218_pt1 | contig 14352 bp, 13 predicted proteins | sample TotcelFGM3001K13_FD_206768 | JGI IMG/M metagenome (GOLD analysis project Ga0351891, IMG submission 206768) | Enriched cells from coal bed in the Powder River Basin, Montana, United States - Total cells FGM rep3 HSBNCT.FGM.300.1.K13 ... | reverse complement strand
GGACCGGTGTTGAGGCCTAGCCGTTGGCCGAGGGCGGCTAGCAGGGGCGCTTATTTGATGCGGATCGGCGTCTGCACATAGTCTAGGCTCGTCGGCGCGCCAGCCGGCGATTCGCGAGGTAAGCAAGCCGGCAGCATAGAGATTTGGGACTATAGTCACGGCATGAGCGACGGGCCCCATGCCGGAACCATTATGGCGCCTTCACAGGCACCCACATGACCCGCAGTCAGAAGCGGTGCGGCGGGCTATTTCATCATCACCGGCAGATACGCCGTCGAATGGTATTGCCCCGTGTGCACGCCGAGCAGCGCGTACTCGCTGAGGTGACAGATCGCCACTCTGAGGCGGTTCAGCTCTGGCTCACGCACGTACGACGACGGTGGCGAGCAGGTGGCAGCCGCGTCGACCCAGTCGGGGTCCTCCCACACGTAGAGCTTGAGCGTGGCCTCATCGAACCCGAGGATCTGCCAATCAAGGTAATCTAGAGTTGCGGTGACCGGCTGTTCGAAGGCGAACGGCTCCAGGCGGACGTCGTCGCGGTACGCCTCCAGCGTAAAGGCCTGGCCGGCAAAGGACAGGGATGCAGGCGCCGTGGTGGGCTCGGTCGCAGGTATGATGACCAGCCTGGTAGGGTCGGTTACCGCGCCTGCCGGAATCTGGATGGCTATCGAGGAGCCCTCGCTGCCGGCGAGGGTGAACTCGGCGAGCGCGTCGGGAGTGACGACAACCTCTAGTCCCTGAGTGCTTGCCCAATCGGGATCCTTGTCTGTCAGAAAGGCTCTGACGCCAAGATCGTTTGTCCAGAGGGCGTTGTAGCCCAAGTCGACCGGCGGCACCCATCCCCAGGGAAAGGGAGTGGCTAGGGAGACCAGATTGGTGATGCTCGAGGGTACCGGGCCCGAAAGAGCGTTGTGCGACACATCAAGGTCACGCAGGGCGACAAGGTTTCCCAGCTCTGAAGGCAGCGTGCCTGCGAGTGAGTTGTCGTTTAGGCGCAAGGTTTCGAGAGACAGGAGTGAGCCGAGGGCTCCCGGGATAGCCCCGGTGAGTTCATTACCGCCCAGGTATAGCGACTCCAGGTTGTCCAGGTTCGCAAGAGCTAGTGGTATTTCACCTGTCAGGCGGTTGTCATTGAGATAGAGGGTGTTGAGTGAATCGCAGTTGCCCATAGCCGGCGGGATGCTGCCCGAGAGCTCATTGGCAGAGAGATTCAGGACCCACAGCTCTGCCAAACTCCCAAAGGCTGGCGGAATTGCCCCCGTTAGCCTGTTGTGATCGAGGAAGATCATCTCGATCAGGGGTGGAGTGGCGATCTCTGAGGGAATCTCACCCGCGAAGGCATTGTTGGAGAACGACAGCACTCGCAGGTCGCTCAGGTCGCCGAGCCAGGTCGGGATGGTCCCGCTTAGCTGATTGTGATTGATGATCAGATCCTGTAGTCCCACCAGCTGGCTCAGTTCCGTTGGGATACTACCGGTCAGGCCGTTATGCGCCAACCCGATGTCCCGCAGATGGGTGAGGCTTCCCAACCAAGTGGGAATGCCTCCAGTCAACTGATTGCTGCCAAGCTCAAGGGCCTCAAGTTGGGTCAAACTCGACAGCTCTGACGGAATTGGGCCACTGAATTGGTTATTCGCGAGGACAAGCGCAGTCAGATTGCCGAGGGCGCCGAATTCTGGAGGAATGGGGCCACCAAACTGGTTGTGGTCCAACTGTAGCACGCGGAGATTGGCAAGCCCGAATAGCTCGGATGGAATGGGGCCGCTAAGCAGGTTGAGGCCCAGATACAGGTATTCGATGGCATCGAGTTCGCCCAGCTCCGGCGGGATTTGGCCCTCCAGGGCGTTATTGGCCAGCATGAGCATGGTCATATGGTCGAGGGCCCCAAGTTCGCCGGGAATCTGGCCGGTCAGGCCATTCTGGTACAGCGAAATCCGCGTCACGTGTCCGGACGCACAGGTAACTCCGTACAGACTGCAAGGTGATGCGGTAGGCAGAGTCCACTTGTTCGTCCAGTTAGCGCCGGCAGTGCTGTTATACAGTGCCACCAACGCACCGTACTCTGAGGCGGGAATCTGACTCTGCTCTGCCAGCACGACGAGTCGGGGCGACCAGGCACCTAGCAGCGCCAGAAGCAGGGCCAAGCAGAGTGTAAGGTAGGCGATGAAGTGCAGACGAGTCCGGTGAGCCAGCATGGGCACCTCCAAGGCACAACAGAAACAGCAACTACGAAACGAACGGCGCCCAAAAGTCAGGAGTGCGAAGCGCTCACTGATCTTCCCCGCGCTTGGTCAGACAGGCAATCGACGATCAGCTTCTCTCCCCGCCGCGATGTTAGCGAACGCTTCACAGGTTGTCAAGCTGCAATGGTTCCGCGCCAAATGGGGAATCGGCTGACACGGCCCACTCCAGTAAGCCGACAACCAGTGTTGGTCTCTGCTCTGCGAACTGAGCTTGGTCGGGTGACAAAGCAGGCTATTGGGGCAACGCATCGTTCGGGCCGGCTCGATCAAACGCTCTTGCAGATAGAGTTGAATGATAGCGATCCTCTGCAGGAGCTGCCTGGGGAGCTGTTCTAGCGGGGGCGCATGCGCTGCGAACGCCTCCTCATGGCAGCAGAACCACCTTCCGAAGAGCGCGTCGCGGCGGCCCGAGCGCTCCAGGCGCTTTCCAGCGTCTGTGACGGATGCCGGATTCTGCGTCGGCAGTGACAGACCGTCTAGCAGTATGCAGGCAGGCTAGAGGAACGCTTACTCGTTGATCAATGCGAATATTTGTTCTATACTGATCACAAGGCAGTAAGGGACGGTGCGGCCAATGGGCAGGCAGCAGTGGAATGACAAGCGCGAGGCGTTGCTGAAATACTATGTCAGCAACGGCTTCAACGCGACCAAGGCGGCCAAGTTGGCAGGCTATGCCATCCCGAACAATGCAGGCCCCCTGGTGGTAAATAGTGGTATTTTTCGTGATCGGCTGAAGCAAAAGCTGGCCGAGATGGGCATTAGCGATGAGGAGATCGAGTTTCGGCTGACTCGGATGGCGCGATCGAGCGTGGCGGAGTTCTACACGCTGCGTGAGGACGGCAAGGGGATCGTTGTGGACTGGAAGGCGCTGGCTGGGCCGGACCGTGACCTGGTGCGCAGGCTCAAGATCTCGCCGGACGGGACAGTGACGATCGAGGGGCATGATCAGCTAAGGGCGCTGGAGCTGCTGGCCAAGGCGCGGGGCATGCTGGTGGAGCGGGTGATCAACGAGCAGGCCGAGCAGGCGCCGTTGAGCAACGCCGTGCTAGAGCAGGCGATGGAGGATCTGCGGGCTTATGAGGACGAGAGCCAGCGAGTGATCAAGGACTGGCGGGATCGGATGGCCAAAGCCGGCGGGCCCCAGGCTCCATCGGAGCAGGGCTAGCATGCTATCCCCAGCCGAGCAGCAGGTCGAGGCGATCAAGTGCGCGACCAGCCCCAAGTATTTTGTGTCGCGCTATGTGCAGATCGAGAGCGTGGACCAGGGGCGCTGGATCCCGTTCAATCCCTGGCCGGCGCAAGAGCTGTTTCTGGAAGAGCTGCAGCAGCACCAGTTTGTGATCGCGCTCAAGGCGCGGCAGGTGGGATTCACCTGGATCAGTTTGGCCTATGGGCTGCACGGGCAGCTGTTTCGCCCGATCTACCCGACGATGGTGTTTTCGCGGCGGGAGCGGGAGGCGCTGGACCTGGTGCGGCGCACCAGCGGCATGGCCCAGCGACTGCCCCCCTGGCTGATGCCCACCAAACGGACGAACGACAGCACGGCACGGATCGAGTGGGCCAACGGCAGCTGGCTGGGCGCCTACTCATCGAGCGGCGGTGACGCCCAGACAGCGCGGCTGGTGCTGGTGGACGAGGCGGGGCTACAGCCCGATCTGAACCGGCTGCTGCGCTCGGTGGAGCCGGTGATCGAGCACACGGGGCAGCTGATCCTGGTGGGGCGCATCGACAAAGACAACCCGGGCCTGTACGGGCGCATGTGCCAGGCGGCGCTGCGGGGCGACAGCCGGTTTCATTTCACGTTCATCCCCTGGTGGGGGCGGCCAGATCGCAGCGCGGCCTGGTATGAGGAGATGCAGGCCCAGGCGCTGGCGCTGGACGGCACGCTGGACGACATCTACGAGCAGTACCCGGCCACGGCGGACGAGGCGCTGCTGGGCAAGACGCTCAACAAACGGTTCGCCCCGGCCTGGTTTCGCCCGCCGGTGTACGAGCGACGCCAGCCCATGCACGCGGCGGGAGCGCCGGCGATCCCAGGGGCCCGGTACTATGTGGCGCGGGATCAGACGCACCGTTACGTGGTGGGGGTGGATCCGGCCGAGGGCAACCCGCAGAGCGATCCGTCTCCGATCGTGGTGCAGGACGACACGACGGGCGAGTATGTGGCGGTGGTGAACCAGCGGCTTGAGCCGGACGTGACGGCGGAGTATGCGCTGCAGCTGGCGGGCTACTACCAGCGGGCAGGGATCATGGTGGAGAGGAATAACCACGGGCACGCGGTGCTGCAGCGGCTGCTGGACCGGGCGGCGCCCCAGGTGTTGCAGGGCAGCCGCGAGCTGGAGCTGCCCTGGCAGGAGGCCTGGCAAGGCTCTGACTATGCCCAAGCGCGGACGAGCCGCTACGGCTGGCTGAACAACCGGCGGGGCAAGATCACGATGTACACGAGCATGGCCGAGGCGGTGCGCGGGGGCGACGTGCGCATCTATGATGAGGAGCTGATGCAGCAGTTGGCCAGCATCGATGGCAACACGCTGCAGGCCGAGGACAACCAGCACGACGACCTGGCGACGGCGGCGGCGCTGTGCCAGGTGGGGCGTGAGGCGGTGGCCAGCATCCCTCGGCTGGGGACGCTGAACATGCGGAGAGGGAGCTGAGGGGGAGCATGCTGGGCCCGTAGGCTGTAGCTGACAATCGAGACGACACATCACCGGTGGAGGCATCGGCGGTGTTTCGCCCGCGCGCGCGTAAGCGCACACGGGCGGGACGCCGTCTTTTTCTTTTGTGCAGGGAGCGACCCATGGCGAACACCAAGATCCTGCCTGTCGATCTGACCAGAGAGTTTCCCAAGAACGCCGGCGAGGCGCCCGACGTGGCCAGCCTGGCGGCCTTTTGCGAGAGCGTGAGCAGCGAGGCGCGGGCGATCTGGACGGAGATGGACGAGCTGCGCTATCGCGGGCACACCATCGAGGTGCCGAGCGGGCTGGAGGCGGACATTGTACGGACGCCACTGGCCAACGCCAATGTGACGCGGGCCACGGCCACGCTGATGGACCAGGGGCTCAAGATCAGCATCCCCCACAACCAGGAAGAGTACGAGGGCGCCGGGCGGGATGACCGGCTGGAGACGCTGATCCGGGCGGTGCTGGAGCAGATGCGGCGGCAAAAAGGCCAGGACGTGGACAGCAAGTACGTGGAGGCCGTGGGCCACTATGGCCAGGGCGGGATGAAACTGGTCTACGCGCCGCAGCTCTGGAGGGATCGGCCCAAGCGGGAGCGGAGCGAGAGCGACGAGGCCTACAACGACCGGGTGGACGAGTGGATCCGTAAGCAGCGGCGGCTGCCGTTCAACTGGAGCTGGGTGAGCCCGTTGGAGGCGACGCCGATCTGGCGCGAGGACCGCCTGGTGGCCATCCTGCAGCAGTCGGAGCGCAGCGCGGACACGATCTACTGGCAGGGATTCAACGGGCGGCCGACGCAGGAATGGATCGACAGCGTGAGCCGGGACGCCAACAGCGGGGCCAGCAAGAACCTGACGGTGCAGGAGTATTGGACCGAGGAGACCGTCACCTACGCCATCGACGGCCAGGTGGTGAGCCACCAGAAACACCACTATGGGCGAGTGCCCTACACCTGGTCCTACGGCATCAGCCCGGCGACACGCGACCCAAAGTATCAGGGGCAGCCCATCCTCTGGGACATGAGCGAGATCCTCAAGAGCCTGGACCGGCTGCTGACGCAAAAGAACAGCGCCATCCGGCAGTGGGCCTGGCCGACGATCATGGTGACGCCAGGGCAGTACAGCGTGGACCAGAGCACGGGGAGCTGGACACACCAGATCGAGATCGAGCCGGGCGGGATCGTGCAAAAGCTGCCGGGCGAGGTGCTGGAGTTTCTGATGTGGCCCTCAGCGGGGCCGGACATCGACCGACAGATCGCCCTGTACCTGCAGCTGCTACAGACGGTGGGCATCAGCGACCCGGCCATGGGCGTGGGCGACGGGCAGAGCGGCTATGCCATGAGCCAGCTGATCCAGGCGACGCGCATGAAGTTTGGGCCGATCCAGCAGCACTGCGAGGCAGGCTTTGAGGACCTGATCACGCTGCTGCTGGACATTGTGGAGGACGTGATGCCGCACCCGGTGTACCTGTACCCACATGGGGACAAGCACCTGCTGCGCCTGAGCCCCAAGGAGATCGGGGGGCAGCGGCAGATCCAGGTGCGGCTGACGCCGACGCTGCCGACGGATAAGTACGCCAACAGCAGCCGGATCATAGCCGAATACAACAGCGGGCTGATCAGCCGCCGGGCGGCGATGGAGGGGCTGGGCATCGATGACCCGCAGGCGATGGAGATGGAGATCATCTGGGATCAGATGAAGGCCAGACCGCCGATCCAGCAGGTGATGGAGAAGATGGCGCTGGAAGGTATGAACATGCAGCTGCAGGAGGAGCAGCCCGAACAGCCGCTCACCCAAGAGCAGGCGATGCAGCAACTGATGGCCGAGGCGCAGAACAACCCGGCGCTGCTGCAGGCCCTCATGGCGGGGCAGATGGGCGGGCCGCCAGGTGCGCCGCCAGGGCTTGAGCATCTGCAGGCGCCAACGCCAGGGGCTGGCATCATGGCAGCGCCAGGGGTGCCGGTGATCCCACCGACGCCGCAACCGAGCGCGGGGCAGATGCGGGGCATGGCCGGGGGGCTGAACCCACGGCCGCAAGGGATTGGGCCGGGGCAGGCGCCAGGCGTGAGGCGCGGACCGGTGGAGGAGAGATGAGTCCACAGAAACTATTGGAGAACCCACTGACGGACGCCATCGCCTATTGCACGCGGCGGCTGACGGAGACGTGCATCGAATTGCGCAAGCCACGAGAGTCGCTGGGCAAAGAGCGGATCGGACCGCAGGCGCAGATAGAGCGGTATGAGCAGATGCGGAGCGACCCGCTGGCCTGGGCGCGGCTGCTGACGGATGCCCTCATACGTGCGATCAGACACCCACAGGTTGTCGCAGTACGTCATCACGTCGTGGAGTTCCGGGCCGTATATGGCCTTGGTTTGGATGTCAAAGCCAAACATCGCTGAACTCCCTGAAACTGTCGGGCTGATGCGCCCTCCAGCATAGGCTCCCGGGTCGTCTGCCGGCGCGCCGCAGTACCCGGCATCGAACCTGCCCCGCGTGTGGCCGATCTCATGTCCGCCATACCAGTCGCCGTAGGAGCCATCGGTATCCCAGGCCCATCTACTCGTGCCTGTCGGTCCAGCGGCTGTCGTGCTCGGCGCCCCTAATGCGGCTCCTCGCATAAAGCCACCGCCGTCATCGACCATGCCATAGTACACCGTGCGCTTGTCGACCCCTGAAAAGGCCACATCCAGCGCACGTGCCGCCTTGAGCCGAAGGTTCAGCAGCGCTGCATTGGGCACCCCGGGCTCCGTGTATATGAAAACCGCACGAGTCGCCTCCAGCGAGGAGATCGGGTACGCCCGCTTCAGCCACGACTCGAGTTTCGACACGTGCACGTCTGCCACGTCGTAGGTCACACCGTCTTTCGTGTAGGGAACTGCCAGAATCCGCAATCTCAGCGGGGGTGTCGGCTTGAACTCAACCGTCAGACTTTCAGAGTTGTTGCTCAAGTCCGGATCGTTCTTGGCATCTGCGGGATCTATGCGCACCGCCAACCTCAGGTTGCCCGCTGACACCCACGCTTTCGGCAGCTCAAACAGAAAGCTGTCATCGATGCGGCTGCGGTTTGGGTCGGTCTTGACGTTGATGGCTGCCTTTGAGTTGACTGGTACCAGCGTTGGATAGAGCGTCTTTCCATCGCGCTCTCCCCCAGCTGGGCAGTCACACTCGAGACTGGCCGACTCGACCGCACGTGTACGCGCACAAAAGTCCGCTTATGGGCGATCAGATCGACGCTGTTGTTCAGGTCCTGGACCGCCTGCGTCACCTCAATCGCCTTCACCTGCAGGTCCGGCCCTGTCGCGGCAGCCGGCGAGGCCGTCCAGCGCACCAGTTGCTGCACGTAACGATCGCTTCCTTGGTCCATTGCCGATCTGCTGATGTTGCCCGAGTGGAAGGTGATCCGGCCCTGCCCATACGAGCCCGCGGCCAGCGCCACGTGAGGGTACCCTACCGATTTGGCCAACACAGTCCAGGCAGGGCCAAGTGCTCTGATGGGCACCGTGTCAAAGTTCCCTGACAGATCATCCGGTGTCAGGCCTGTGAGTATGGGATGGTTGGCCCCCGCGCTCGTGAACTCCACCGGTGGCGGCCAATGGTCGGGCCATCCCGGCCAGGCATTGTCCGTGACTTCCATCTCAAACCCGCCAGGATAGACGCCAACCTTCCCTGCGATGTTGGGCTGCTCCACCACTAGCCCACCACCTTCGAAGACACGGCTGGCCAACTGCACGCGCTTGGCCTCGAGAGTGTCGCCTTCGCCATACCCCAGGTAAACGACGTCATAGCTGGACAGGTCGGATGGAAAACTCGCCGCCTGCCTGACAATGGTCGTGTTCGCGAAAAGAGTGCTGATCCGGGCGCACGGATCACGGCCGTCGACCTCTCTCGTGAAGCACAGCACCCGCGTGTCCTCGATCGCAGCCGCTTGCACGGCAGGAGCGTGTGTCTGCATCTCGCCCAAAAGGTTGCCGTCTGCGGTGACGAGCCGGACAGGTCCATCGCCTACGAGCTCCTCCTTAGTGTCAGAATATGCTGTCATACACGGCGCAATCAGCAAGATCAAGCCTGCAACTGCCAGAACAATCCGCCACGCCATCGCCTTGTTCGATGCCATCCGTGTCTCTCCTTGTTGTGCCACACAAACGCCTAACGCCGAGACAGTTCCCCAAATGCCTGACCACACCACCCTCTCAGACCACCATGGAGCGCTTGCTCAACTGCTGGCTTTCCTCTCGCGGCCCTGACTGCACCTGGGGCCTCCTGGCCTGCGCGGCTCGCCGGTGCCTTCCCCCTCACCCCAGCCGCACTTCCTCCACATCGAATAGCCCCCGCACCAACTCATAGCGCTGCCCCTGCACCTGGAACAGCGCGCACGTTGGCGCTTGCACAAACGACGCCAATTGCAGGTGTCGGGCCAAGAACCTCGCCTCCAGCCCCTCGCGCGCCTCTCCTACCACTTCCTCCGCCATGCCGTCAATGGTCAGCGCCATCGCCGCCTGCGTGTCGCCCATCTGGATGGCGCGGCTATCCACCACTAGGCACAACCTCGGGTTTCTCAGCAAGTTGGCGTGCTTGGGCGTTGCGCGTTCGGTGGCCAGGGTCATCGACCGCCATCAAGTCGAGGCTCACCCGATCTGCGCCCCAGGTGGCCAGCACGCATAAGCGCTGCGGAGCAAGTAGCTCGCTCAACAGAGGCGCCTGCGTTGCGGAATTCCACATCTTTTTTTCCCCCGGGATCAATCATCTCACGCACCCACTGGCCTCTTGAGCAGGATCACCGTGTGCTCGTACCGATTATTGCCGTTTCGCTCAAATCCAACGGCTTCCCAACCCTCGCCGCCCAGCCTCGCCAGCACGGGTGCCCACGCCGATATCGGGAAGTCATCGTCGCGCTTTGCACTGGTGATGATGACCTCTGGTTCGCGCGGCGCTGTCGCGCACTGCACAACCTCGATCACCCATTTCCTATCCTTATAGCGATCCGACCCGAGTTCGACCAGACAATACTCCCACTTCTGCATCCGCACCCCCTCACTACCCATTTTCACTTAACTAACCGCGCCGGGGCGCTCACCCGAGCTGCACTCGCGCCGTCACTTGATGGAGCTCTGCACTGGCCGCTTGAACACGTAGAGGAGGCCAGTGGTACCTTTGGCGCTAGAGATGGGAACGCAAGATACCAACTCCCAGCCGTCACCGCCTGCGAGCTCCAGCCTTGACCCTCCCAACCCGTGTGTTGGTGCCTCATTCCGACTGACCATGCCGACCTCGACACCAATCTCGGCGTACTCCCACCTTTGCATTTCTGCCCCTCCTACCTCCCCTCCGCCCACTTCGCCGCAAAGCCCTCAAACTTGTTCGCACCGCGAACCTCGGGTACTTCTCATCCCCCGCCAACGCCTCAAAGTTCGCTTCCCCGTCAATGGACCATCTCTGCCCTTCCCCTCCCCATCGCGCCAACAGCTTTCGTCGAAACAGCCGCGGTGATTATGACACGCTGTGGTCTATGCTGCCAGTGCTCGGCCCACGACCCACCACTTCCCAGGCGACTGCTCTTGGTTTGCCCTTGCGCCCCAATCCCCACTGACTACAATACCGCCAGCGTCTACGTGAGTCACCCAATGCTCTGCTTGACAGAGATTCTCGCGAGGGCCTTCATGCCGGCCATTAGCCTGCCACTCGTCCTGCCATACGCCCCCACCGCTCTTCGCCGGGTCGCCCCCCTCGCTGCGCCTCTGTGCCCGCCGCCACTGCCGCCGCCAGCCGAGCGCTTTCGCGGCGTGGCGTTGCCAGCGGGCAAGCCATGAACCTCGCCAACCTGCTGCGTCGCTCGCCGCGCGATGCCGATGTCTCCGCTGTCTGGCGTGCAGCCATGGCGGAGGCCGATGGCCTCAAGGGCGCGACCGACCGTCTGCGCCAAGCCCAAGACCAGCTTCCCCTGCTCCTCGGCAAGGCCTATCAAGAGCATCGCGCTCTGGCCAAACGGTACGATCGCCTCGTGCTGGAGATCATCGAGCTAGTGGATTACTGCGAGGCGCTGCTGCCCGACCAACCAGAACCCGCGCTAGTGCCCGTGGGCCGTCGCCCCGGCTGCTTTGAGGCCACACCCGCCTCGGCGCCGCCCTCGTCGCCTCAACGGTCGATCCTGGGCAGAGTATTCGCCGCCGTCCGTATCCAGGCCGCTAGCCTGCTAGGCATCGCCCAACGCGCTAGGGAGCGGAGCCGCGCCTTTCAGTTACACCGCCGGCCCACGCCACTCAACGCCCCGCTCGTGCCCGCGAGTTCCACGCTCGATCCGCCCGAGGCCTCGGCGGTCCCGTCCGTCCGCCAGAAACTCCTCACCACCCTCCAGCGCAGTTGTGGGGTCGAGCCTTGGGTTCCACAGCCCGGCGATTCTGCTGAACAGGGCGTCGACGTCCTCGCCCTTGAGGTCTGCACCGCGCTTCCTGCTGGCGTGGTGGCCCGCACCGTCTTCCCAGGGTACCGCCGTCAGAATGGCGGCATTTTCCGCCGACCACGGGTGACGGTCTGCGCCGACTTGTCGTCATCGGCTACGGCGCCCACTGACGCCTCCGAACCCTCCTGCGACCATGACTCCCCCGCCTTGGAGGCTCCACATGGCTGATTTGGCAATCGGCATTGATCTGGGCACCTACAACTCCGCCGTCGCCTTCGCCCAGGCCCTCGATCTGGTCGATGTGCTGCCAGCCACCCGCGGCCCCACTGAGCAGGGCGATGTCATCCCGTCCTTCGTGCGTTTCGACCTCCTGGGCAAGCAAATCGCCTGTGGCGAGGAGGCCCGCGGGCACCTAGTGAACGCGCCCCGCCAGGTGGTCTGGGGCGTCAAGCGGCTCATTGGCCGCTCCTGGCGAGAGTCCGCTGCCGATCGGCGCCGTTTCCTCTACCCGCTGGCTCAGGGCCCGGACGGCGGCATTCTGATCCCCATGGGCCAACAGGCCTATACGCCCGCCGATGTTGTGCGCCTCTTTCTGTCCTGGCTAAAGCGGGACATCGAGTCTGGCGCTCACCCGCAGATCAGAGGCCCCATTGAGCGCGCCGTGATCACCCATCCCGCCTACTTTGAGAGCGAGATGATCCGTCAGACACGCGAGGCAGCTTTGGGGGCAGGCTTCGCCCAGGTCGATCTCATCGCCGAGCCAGTGGCTGCGGCGCTAGCCTATGGGCAGCACCTCGACCTTGCCGTTCCGCAGTTGATTCTGGCCATCGACTGGGGGGCCGGCACCCTCGACCTGGTGATCACTGGCCAACTAGACGATCACGGTGTGCGCCGCATGGACCAGGCGCGTCCGGCCTGTGGGCATGCCCAGCTGGGCGGTCTCGACATGGACGACGCGCTCGTTGCGGCAGTCATTGCTGCCCACCACCTCGAGGACTTGGGCGGGCTGGCCGAACGTCTGGCCCAGGGACTGCCTATCGACGCTGGTGAAAGCGTCAAGCTCACCCAGGTTGCCCTGTTGCGACAGTATGTTGAGCGGGCCAAGATCGCGCTTTCGACTGCGCCCACCGCCACCGAGTTCCTCCCCTATCGCCCCACGAATTTCACCCTCCAGTTGGCGCGCACGCGCGCTGACACGGCTGGTCGTGCCGGCCCCTGGGTGTGCCTCGACGAGGTGCTCGCGCCTCTGTTGGCGCGTTTTCGCAGCCACATCGAGTGGGCCTTGCACGAGAACGGGTTGCCACCTGAGCAGGTTGACCGTGTACTCTTGATCGGCGGGCCCATGCACATGCCTTGCGTCCGTCAGGTGGTTGCCCAGGTCTTTGCCTCCAACGAGCAGGTCACTCGCGATCTGGCCGAGATCGAGGCCCATGGCTTTAGCGTTGACCCCATGACTGTCGTGGCCCAGGGAGCTGCCCTCTATGCCCAGCGACTGGTCGCGCCGCCTGCCCTCCAGCTCACCCACCACTATGGCCTGGGCTTTCGTCTGTCTGAGCGCACCTGCTGCGGCGAGCTTCTTCTTCGCCGTGGTCAGGCCACTCCGTGCGAAAGCGCGCCGCTTGTTCTGGTCGCCAAAGGAGAGCCGGGCGCCGCCATCCCGGTTTCGCTGCTCATCGAGGAGGAAGGCCCCGAAAGCGGTCGCAAACTCGTCGGTGACTACCGCTTCTATCCTGCGTTTGATACCGAGGGCCAGGCCCACTTCGGCGGCTGGCTCACCGCCGATGCTGATGGTGTCGTCAGCGCCGCCTGGAGCGACGCGAGGGTGAGTGGGGCGGCACTTCGCCTGGTCGGCATCGGCCAGCTCAGTGGTGAACCCATGGATACGCGCGAAGAGATCCCCACCCGTAGCGAACCCGATCATGACCGAGATGAAGCACTTCGGGAAATGCTGCTGGCCGCTGGCCTGTCGCCAGAGGAGGTCGACAGGCAGCTAGCGGCCGACCCCCGCGACGGGCGCATCGCCGATATCCCCTCTGCGCGCGTCGCCATGGTGCGTGGGGCCGCCCACAGCCTGCTTGAGCTCGTCGACGGCCCGCTGCAAAGTGCGCTTCGCGAGCGCGACCCGTTCCTCGGCCCATCCTTGGCTCTGCTTCGCGACTTTCTTGCTCACCTGCCGCCAGGGACTTCGCCATACCTTCCCTTCGCTCAGGTGGCCAACGGCATTGAGGAGGTGCTCCTGCACCTCGAAAAAGCAGATCTGTTATCGGCTGACCAGATCTGGCTGCTGCGTCGGCGCTTGGCCGAGGCCGCCGAGGGTGACGACGAGGACGTCGGATGACCACAGCCACCTCCTCGACCGCCTCTCGACCTCTCGCAACTGTATCTGAGTTGCACGGGTTGCTGGCGCGTGGCGACTTTTACGAGGCGCTCGGCGTGACCGCCGATGCCAGCGCCAAGGTGCTGTTACTGGCTATCATGTCGCGGCGGCGCGAGGTGCCTGACTTGGACGCCGCGTGGAATGCCCTGCACGATGTGCTCCTGCGTCGCCCAGCGGAGTATGCTTTGGCCCGCGCCGAGCGCGACGCCGCCCTGCATCTGGCCGGCGCCCGCGACCCCAGTCGCACCATGGCACGCTATGATGCCGAAACGGTATGGCGACGGTTGTGGCCATCGCTAATCTCCGACGGTCTAGCCCCTGCACGGGCCAGGGCGCTGCGCACCGAGATGGATCAGTGGTGGCAGGCTGAACGAGCCCTGCTCATGGCCTGGAATGCGCTGCTGGCTGACTATGGGCCCGCCATGCTCCGGCTAGTTCGCGTCCGCAGCCTCGATGCGCTCATCATCGATGCTCGCACTCCCGCGGCGCTCCGCCGCCAGGCCGAGCAACTTTCGGCCGAAGCGGCCCGCTGCGCCGGCGCTCTCTCCTCCATCATGGTCACACCGCATGACGTTGAATCCGGCCGCGCCCAGGTCGCCAGCGTCCGTCCGGGCGGCTGCATCCAATGCGGCTGGACGGGCCATATATCAGGCGGCCA
>Ga0351891_1217_pt1 | contig 14446 bp, 11 predicted proteins | sample TotcelFGM3001K13_FD_206768 | JGI IMG/M metagenome (GOLD analysis project Ga0351891, IMG submission 206768) | Enriched cells from coal bed in the Powder River Basin, Montana, United States - Total cells FGM rep3 HSBNCT.FGM.300.1.K13 ... | reverse complement strand
CTGGAAAAGAGCGAGGAAAAATACCGGAGCATTCTGGCCGGCATTGAGGAAGGTTATTTCGAAGTTGACCTGACCGGTCGTTTCACTTTTTTTAACGACTCTCTGTGCCGGATTTACGGGTATGCCAAAGAGGAAATGCCCGGATTGCATTACAGTCGGTACGCCGATGAAGTGGGCGCGAAAAAACTCTTCACCATATTTAATACCATGTACGAAACAGGCAGGCCGTCTGCAACATACAGTTATGATTTGATCAGAAAGGACGGGGTCAGGAGAATCATGGAGGCCTCGGCAACTCTAATAAGAGATGCCCGGGGGATCATATCCGGTTTCCGGGGCGTCGTCCGGGATATCACCGAGCACAGGGAAATGGAGGAGGCCATCCGGCAGTCCGAGGAGCGGTATCGCACGATCATCGAACAGATGGCGGACGGCTATTACGAAATCGATTTCACAGGACATTTTACTTTTGCCAATGACGCGCTGTGTGACCATCTCCTCTACACGAGGGACGAGTTGATCGGGATGCAGACCCGACAATACATCCCCCAGGGAAAATTAAAAGAGTTATACGGACTTTACCGGGAAATACTTGCGACGGGGAGACCCGTGGATGCCTACGATGTGGAGTATATCAAAAAAGACGGAACGATCTCCTACGGTTCCGTCTCAGCATCTTTGATGCGCAATGCCGATGGAGAACCCGTCGGTTTCCGGGGGATTTCTCGCGACGTGACCGAACGCAAGACGGCCGAAATCAAGCTGAGGAATTATGCCGAGGAGATCAGCGATCTATACAATAACGCTCCCTGCGGATACCATTCCCTGGGGCCCGATGCAACGTTTCTTCGCATCAATAATACGGAGCTCACATGGCTGGGGTATGACGGCGATGAAATCATCGGAAAGAAAAAATGGACCGACGTGCTGACCCCGGATAGCAGGGAAATATTTCAGAAAATCTTTCCGATTCTTAAAGAGCAGGGTTCGATGAGCGATCTGGAGTATGATATCGTCCGCAAAGACGGATCCATTTTCACAGTGCTGCTTAACGCAACGTCCATTAAGGATCAGGACGGCCATTTCATCCAGACCAGAGCAACCCTCTTTGATGTGACGCAGCTCAAGAAAGTGCGGCAGGAGTTGGACGAGAAGAATCTGGAACTGACCAGGATGTATAAAGATCTTCGTGAAAAGCAGGCGATGATTCTCCAGCAGGAAAAGATGGCGTCCATCGGGATGCTGGCTGCCGGCGTCGCGCATGAGATTAAGAATCCCCTGGCCATTATTCTGCAGGGCATCGAATATCTGCAAACAGCCATTGAAGCGGATTCACTGACGAGTGAAGTCATCGAAAGGCTGAACAAAGCCGTTCGCCGGGCCGACCGCATTGTCAAGGACCTGCTCAGCTATGCCCGCCAGACGCCGGTAGCTCTCGTTGAACAGGACATCCGGACGCTGCTTGATGAATCCCTGACGTTGACGGAACATGAATTCCGCACCAAGAATATCATGTTGATTAAAGAATACGCGGCGGATCTGCCGATGATAGCGGTTGACGGCAATCAAATGAAACAGGTTTTTATCAACCTGATTCTCAACGGCATCGATGCGATGCCGAAGAAGGGCAAGTTTGCTGTCAACGTCCAAGTGATGAACGGCGATGCGGACAAGAGGATTCTTCGGTTGACCTTCAAGGATACCGGGCAGGGAATTCCCGAGAGCATTATTGAGCGGATTTTTGATCCGTTCTATACAACCAAAGCCATAGGAAACACGGGCTTGGGGCTTTCGATATCCAAAGGAATCATTGACAGGCATGGTGGAATCATATACGCTGAAAACCAGGAGGCGGGAGGAGCGGCCATAATAATCAAACTGCCTTTGCCGTCGTAATATCAGGAGGTGTTCTATGGAAAAACCTATTCATATTCTGGCTGTCGATGATGAAGATTCATTCACCTTCTTTGTCAAACTTAATCTTCAAACATATAAAGAACGTCAATTCAAGGTGACAACCGCCAACAGCGGGACGGAAGGCTTGAAACTGGCCAAGGTCGCCCGGCCGGACCTGATCCTGCTGGATGTCATGATGCCCGATATGTCCGGTGCCGAAGTGGCTGAAGAACTTAAGCTTGATGCGCGCACCAAAAGCATCCCCATCATTTTTGTGAGGGCTTTGTCCAAAAATTATCATGTGCATAAAGCGGCGGTAAAGTTGGGGGGGGGGGAATTCATCGCCAAGCCCGTCAGCAAAGATGAACTGATCAGCCGCATCGAAGCAACACTGAACTTAAATTAATGAGCAACCCTTTATATTACACCGATTGACAATTGGTTTTCCGCAGATTCGCAATGAGTTTCCGGCCCTGGCGTCTGGCGGAATCATCTATTCCTGCTTCCGGGACCATTTGGGGCGCATAGCCGTCATCATTTGCGCAGGTCATATTTAATCATTTTCAACTGGAGACCCTTGCGGCTGAGGCCCAGCTGTTTGGCGGCTTTTGTGACATTACCCCCGGACGCTTCGAGACATTTGACGATCATCTGTTTTTCGACGTTTTCCATATGCGTGCGCATGAAATCCTTAAACGGTTTTTTGTCCCGATCGCCTCCCTCAACCGAGTCTTTTCCCAGATCAGCCTTGAATTCGGGGGGAATTTCTTCGAGCGTAATCATCCGGCTTTCGGCCAGGAGCATCATCCGTTCAATCAAATTCTCCAGTTCGCGGATATTGCCGGGCCACCGGTAGCGCAGAAGCATTTCCTTAACGGTATCATCCGCACCGACGATGGCCAGTCCCAGCTTCTTGTTGAATTTATCGATAAAATAATCCACGAGAGGGAGGATGTCGTCCGTTCGCTCCCGCAAGGGGGGCACATGGATGGGAAAGACATTGAGGCGATAGAATAAATCTTCGCGGAAATTTCCGTCTTTCACGCTCTGCATCAGATTTCTGTTGGTGGCCGCGATGAAACGCACATCCACTTTGATGGTCTTGAGGCCGCCGACCCGCTCAAATTCCTGCTCCTGCAAAACGCGCAGCAGCTTGACCTGCATATCGCGGGGAATTTCGCCCACTTCGTCCAGAAACAACGTACCCTTATGCGCCAGCTCAAATTTGCCCGGTTTGGTGATCGCCGCACCTGTAAAAGCGCCTTTCTCATAACCGAACAGCTCGCTTTCCATCAGCGTTTCAGCAATGGCCGCGCAGTTAATCTTGATCAGCGGATTATTCTTCCGGGGCGAATTACGATGAATGGCTTCGGCGACGAGTTCCTTGCCGGTGCCGGTTTCCCCGTTGATCAGAATGGTCGTCGTGGTCGGTGCCACCCTTTTAATGGCATCGAACAGACCCAGAGTCGATTGGCTGGCACCGATAATGCCCGCGTGTTCGATTTCCTCCGGTGGCAGAAACAGTTCGTTTTCCATCAAGGTATGTGTTTTTACGGCTTTCGAAACGACGTTCTTTAATTCTTCGAGTTCGAACGGCTTGGTAATGTAGTCCAGAGCTCCTTTTTTCAATGCTTCGACGGCGGTTGCCACCGTGCCGTGAGCGGTGATCATAATCACGGGGACATCAGGATATTCCTGACTGACGCGGTTAAGCAACTCCATGCCGTCGATGCGCGGCATCTTCAAATCGGTGACGACGGCGGCGATGGGCCCCGCTTTCAAAATTTGCAGCGCTTCGGAGCCGTCAGCGGCTGAGGCGACCTCATAGCCTTCTTTCTTCAGCATGGCGGCCAGAACGAGCCGCATATTCAATTCATCATCGACGATTAAAATTTTGTTCATTGTTTGTAATTATTATGACTTGGCGATTTAATCAAGATCGATTGTGCCTTAAATTTCACTTTCCGCATCGAGCCGGATGAAGAAGACGCTCCCCTGACCGGCAATTGACTTGACCCGGATGGATCCGCCGTGTTCTTTGATGATTCTCTGGCAGATAGCCAGCCCCAGGCCCACGCCCCGCTCTTTGGTTGTATAAAAAGGTTTGAAGATGTTTTTGATGTCGTCCGGTCTGATGCCCGTGCCGGTGTCCCGGATGGTAATGCCGACGGCAAGACCGGCGCTTGTCTCAATTTTGGAGGTTCGGAAAGTCAGGCTTCCGCCTTGCGGCATCGCCTCTATGGCGTTTAATGCAATATTGATCATCACCTGAATCATTTTTTGTTCATCCACCTTGACCGCGGGCAGTCCCTCCTGCAATTCCCGGGAAATGATGATCTTATCGGACAACCGATTGGCCGAGATGATCGCGATGGCTTTGAGGATAACGGCATTAATGTCCTGGGCCTGGACTTTGCCGCTCCCCGGGCGGGCATATTCCAGAAACTGGCTCACAACCGCGTTGAGCCGGTTGACCTCCTCGATGATGACGTTCAGAAGCTGGTTTTGCTCTTCCGTTGCGGCTTCGGACTGAAGATATTGCGCGGCTCCCTTGATGGAACCGAGCGGATTACGGATTTCGTGCGCGAAAACGGGCGCCATTTCCGCAAGCAGCATGGCTTTCTCTCTTTCCAGCTTTTCATCAAATTCGTACAGAGACGTAAAGACGTCTTTGCTGTCCGGATAAATAAAGCTGAAAATCTTCTTCAGGATCATCTTAACCGGCGTGACGGAAATGACGATCAGAAATGACGCCATGATGATACTGGTAAAAGAAGGAAGACTGGAGCTGAAAAAGAAGGCTACGAAGTAAAAAATAATAGCGCCGGTAAGTGTGCTGATGAAGATGACCAGAGCCCGGGCGAAAAAATCGTGCAATTCGGAGAGCTGGGGATACGCGATAACGAGCAGAAGGAAGTAGAGCAGAGCCGCGAGCGCGAGGCCGCTGACGAGAGGAACAGCGTAACCCAGATAGCCCAGAATATCGGCGCCGCAGATGAGCGCCGCAGTCGGGCAGGCGATGAGCAGATAGCGCAGCCGCCTCTTTTCCGTGCTGGGCAGCAGTTTATTGACGTGGTGCAGCAACGCAAAGTAGCAGATCACGAGCACGGCAATGACATAGATAATCAGCGCGACATGAAAATAGCGCCACGGGGCGAGGGGCGTGAATTGCATGATAAGGCCCGCCGCGCTGATGAACGCCGTCAGGACAATCGAGCCCTGGGACAGATAGGACTTATTGTGGGTCAGCTGCCGGAAAAACCAGACGGCCAGGGGAGCAATGGTCAGGATGCCGATATGCTCGACGTGCATCCAGAAATCCGCTGCGAAAAGGCCTTGAAGAAGGGCTGCCGCCTGCGCGACGAAGATGGCCAGGCAAAAGGCTGCAAAAGATTTTTGCAGCTCGTCCATTTTCCCCGTGATAAAAAGAGACAGGGCGATCGTAAAGCTGGTTGCCGCCAGTGTAAAAATATCCATGATGCTTTGCTATCCGCTTTCGTGTATTCGTGAAAAGTATATAACGCATGAAGAAGAAAAAGCTAAACAAATATTTCAGTCGTCCTTCCTTCTTTTCGGGCGGCGCCGCGTCGTTCCGTATTGTGATGTATTGACTTTTGACGCACCATGATTTAATAGCCACGACATAGAGAGATAAAATAACAAGGGATCGGTGAGGGTATGAAGAAGAAGGATTTATTGAAAAAAGCTGTTGAACATATCGATATCAAGGCCATTAATGCGGTGGAAATCATCGAGGCCATGAAAAAGATGTCCTTTTCCGCTCGGGATTTGGCCAACGCCGCGGATATTTACGACCGGATGCTCCGGGAAAAGAAATGCGTGGTGATCCTGACCCTGGCCGGGTCCACCAGTGCCGCGGGCTGTATGCAGGTCTATGTCGATCTGGTGAAAAATAATATGGTGGACGTGATTGTGGCGACAGGCGCATCCATCGTTGACATGGATTTTTTTGAGGCGCTGGGCTTCAAACACTATCAGGGCACGCCGTTTGTGGATGACAAGCTTTTACGCAGCCTCTATATCGACCGGATATACGATACATTTATCAGCGAGGACGATTTGCAGCATTGCGACGGCACGATCAAGAAAATAGCGGATGCACTCGAACCGCGTCCTTATTCGTCGCGGGAATTTATTGCTGAAATGGGCAAATATTTGACAAAGAACGCCAAAAAGAAAGATTCGCTGGTTCAGGCAGCTTACGAAAACAATGTTCCCATTTTCTGCCCCGCGTTTTCGGACAGCTCCGCAGGTTTCGGTCTGGTGCTGCATCAGATCGAGCATCCTGATAATCACCTCTCCATCGACTCCGTTCGCGATTTCCGGGAATTGACCGAGATCAAAATCCAGGCGGGTACGAGCGGCCTCGTCATGATCGGCGGCGGCGTGCCGAAAAACTTTGCCCAGGATACGGTCGTCTGCGCCGAAATTATGGGGCATAACGTGTCCATGCATAAATACGCCGTTCAAATCACGGTGGCTGATGTCCGCGACGGCGCCTGTTCCAGCTCGACGCTGAAAGAAGCCAATTCCTGGGGCAAGGTGGACTGCAATTGTGAACAGATGGTGTATGCCGAAGCGACCACCGTCCTGCCGCTTCTGGCCAGTTTTGCCTACCATAAGGGAAGCTGGAAGACCCGCAGGAAATGGGAACTCGCGAGAATTTTCGAAGGTTCACCGAAAAATAAGAAGAGAAAATAATCGGAACATACAAAAGAGGCGGGCTTAAAAAAACCCGCCTCTTTTGTATTCCGCGTCTGATCCGTCATTTCGTCCCGGCCGGGAGAATCGCAAAGAGGCCTATCGATGATGAAAGCCTACGAACAAATCGGACATCGACTCCAGCGAGCGCGTGAGGAGGCAGGAATGAGCCAGGAGGAATTGGCCAAAATCCTGGGTTATACTCAATCGTCGTTATCCAACTATGAACTGGGGAAGCGGCGCTTGTATATCACGGACCTCCAGCGGATTGGTCAGATCCTGGGAAAACCCATCACCTATTTTCTCGATGACGAGAGCGATGACAACGATGAACTGACGGATTGGGAAGCGATTCTGCGGGAGCCCTATCTGAAGGATATCCTCTACGAATCCCGTGATTTGAAGTCGGCCCAGCGCAAGACCATTCTGGATTATATCCTCTGGCAAAAAAGCAAGAGAGGAGGCGTCGAATGATTTCCTTCGAACCCACTGAGAAACAGCTTGCCCTGCAGGCGCGCTTTCAGCGCCTGGCGATGGAACGGCTGCAACCCCGATCCATGCTGATTGATGCCGCCACGCCGGCCGGCGTTGATCCTGATTATCTGGCCGTCATTGCCGAGGAGAAGCTCAACGCGTTCCTCATTCCCGAGGAATATGGCGGCACGCCGCTTTCCCGGATGAGTCTGGCCATCCTCTTCGAAGAACTGGGCGCAGGATGCGCCGGTTTTGCAGCCGTCTATGCCCAGACGTTTCACAGTATTGCCGCTCTGCTCATCGGCGGTTCCGAAGAACAGAAAAAGGTTTTCTTCCCGCTCCTCCTTCCACCGGGAGGCCATGTCGCAGGGTTCTGTGTCACCGAAGAAAAAAGTGGTTCCAACACGTCGTCTTTCTCGACATCTTTCAGTCGAAAAGCAGGCTCCTTTATTGTGCACGGTGAAAAAAATCCTGTTATCAATGCGGGACAGGGCCGGTTTTACGTCGTTTGGGCCAACGAGGACGGTACAAAGAATCGTGCCGGAATCAGCGCGTTTCTGATACCCGAAAAGGCTGCCGGCCTCCGTTTCGGAACCTATCACGACAAACCCGGTTTCCGTGCGGCGCCGACGGCTACCGTCCATTTCGATAATGTTTGCCTTCCGGAAGAGAATATAATCGGCCCTGCCGGAAGCGGCTATCTTCTGCTCATGCAGATTCTCGACTGGGGGCGTGCGATCAGCGCTGCCATTGCCGTCGGACTGGCCCGCACGGCCATTGAGGAAATCATCCGTTTTGCGAAGCAGCGCGTCATTATGAGACGCCCGATCATCAAGAACCAGAGCATAGCCTTTCTTCTGGCCGAGCTCGTTACGGAGCTGGAAGCAGCCCGGGCCCTTGTCTGGCGCGCCTGCCGACTCATAGAACTGGGCAGGGATCACACGGTCGCAGCCTCCATGGCCAAACTCTATGCGAGTGAACTGGCCGTTAGAGCCACGACAGAGGGTATGCTGATTCTTGGTCAGATGGGCTACAGGCGGCCATCTCTCATGGACAAAATCCACAGAGATGCCGAAGCATTCCGGATCGCCGAAGGAACAAGCCATGTCCAGAAACTGATCATTTCAGGTCAGTTGTGATCGTGACGCGAAGCTTCATAAATAGTCCTTGATAAAATGACGAATTGTGATAATTAAATACAACAATGAGTCATAAATAGATTCTGTGTGCCTTCTTCAGGCACCCTTTTTTTGTGCTCTTTTATGACGATTTGTCATAACGTCTCACGACAATTGGACGCTCAGTTACGATAATGAGTCAATCATTAAAAAATCAGGAACGAGATGCAAGGTCTGCCTCACGGATATCCGTCGCAGAGGGTTCGGCAAAAATAAACGACTAAAGGAGGACGCTTATGAATCTGGTTGAATTGTTGGACAGCACAGCAAGAAAAAATCCGAATCGGGAGTGTATTCGTTACATGGGGAAGGGTTATACCTATGCTTTTATCCTCGATGCGGCCCAAAAGGCTGCCGCATTGTTCCAGCGATGGGGATTGAAGAAAGATGACAAGGTTGCCATCATGAGCCTCAATACGCCGAGCTTCGTCATCGCCTTCTATGGAGTTCTGAAAGCGGGCGGTGTTGTGGTGCCCATCAACCACAAACTGATGGGTCCGGAAGTGCAATATATCTTGGGACACAGTGAGCCGAAAATATTTCTCTTCGACGGCGCCTTGGCCGGTGTCGCCGGAAAGATCACCGATCGTTCAGCACGCTTCCTTTCTTTAGACAGCCCTGCGGAAGGGTTTGAACAGCTGGACCTTCTTCTTGAACAGGCGCCGGCCTTCGAACCCGTCGGGATTTCCGACGAAGATTTCGCGGAAATTCTTTATACATCAGGGACAACAGGAAAACCGAAAGGCTGCCTCCACACCCATCGCAGCGTGATCATGAGCGGCATAACCGGCGCCATAACGATGAAATTCGACGAGGACGACCGCCTGCTGATGGCAATGCCTATCTGGCATTCATCTCCACTCAACAACTGGTTCATGGCGGCCCAGTATGTGGGATGCACAACGGTCATGATTCGCGAATATCATCCCCTCCATTTTCTTCAGGCCATCCAGAACGAAAAATGCACGATTTATTTCGGCGCGCCCATTTCTTACATTATGCCGGTCCAGATGATTCCCAATTTCGATAGTTTTGATATTTCTTCGATGCGCGCCTGGATTTACGGCGGCGGCCCGATCGCCGCCGACACGGTCCGCATGCTTATGGAAAAATACAAGAGCAATCTTTTCTACCAGGTGTATGGCATGACGGAATCGGGGCCGACGGGCACGACGCTCCGGCCGAAGGATCAGGTGCGCAAAGCCGGCTCCATTGGCCACGGCGGACTTCCCGGATGCGATGTGAAGGTCATGAAATCCGCAACGGAGATGGCAATTCCCGGGGAAGCCGGCGAAATATGGTTGAAAGCCGACAGCATGATGAAAGGGTACTTCAAGAATCCGGAAGCCACAGCGGAAGCTTTTACAGGTGTCTGGTATCGGACAGGAGATGTTGCCCGCCTTGACGAAGACGGCTATCTGTTTATCGTCGACAGAACGAAGGACATGATCGTCACGGGCGGTGAAAACGTTTATTCCAAGGAGGTCGAAGACGCGATCGCCACGCATCCGGACGTAATGGAATCCGCCGTTATCGCCGTGCCTCATCCGGAATGGGGGGAAACCGTTGCGGCCATCATTGTTCCGGCTAAGGGGAAAACCATCACGGGCGAATCGCTTGCGGCGTTTCTGTCGGAGAAGCTCGCCAAATATAAAATTCCCCGGGCTTTCCGTTTTGTGGAATCGATGCCGCACACCCCCTCGGGGAAAGTTATGAAATACAAGCTGCGCGAAGAATATAAATAAAAAATACGCTGTGAACAGAAAGGAAATACATTCATGTTTGACTATCTTTTATCGAAAGAGCAAATAAAGATCAGGGATGAGGCAAGGGATCTCGTAAAGTCTATTCCCCGTCAGATGATTCTTGACATGGACGCGGATACCATCAAGTTTCCCAAAGAATTTCTCCGTGAAGCCGGAAGACGGAATCTCCTGGGCTGCCGCTATCCGAGACAGTGGGGCGGACGGGATATGGACTGGGTGACGACGTGCATGCTCGTGGAGGAAATCGGGGTACTGGGTTACGAATTTGCCTGCGTCTACGGCGTGGGCGCCGAACTGGTCTGCGATGCGATTATCCTTCATGGTACGGACGAGCAGAAAGAAAAATATGTCAGACCCCTTCTCTCCGGAGATATTTTTGCCGCTGAATGTCTGACGGAACCCCGGGGCGGTTCGGATTTCTTCGGAGCAACGACAAAAGCCGAAGATATGGGAGATTATTTCCTCATCAACGGGCAAAAGCGTTTCATCGTCGGCGGTGAGGGAGCGGATTTTTTCCTTCTTTACGCAAAGACGGATTTCGATCCCAAAACTAAACCGCAGAAGTCCATCACTGCATTCATCGTCGACCGCGGACCGGGCGTCGAGACAAAATATCTCTATGGCCTTATGGGATGTCGGGGCGGCGGAACGGCGCGTCTTGTCTTCAAAGACGCTAAAGTGCCGAAGGCCAATATCGTCGGGAAGCTCAACGGCGCCTATGACGTATTCAACACGATGATGATTCCCGAGCGCCTCGGTACGGCGGCCATGACCATCGGCGCCGCCCGGCCCGCCCTGGATGTGGCCACGAACTACACTTCCCGGAGAAAAGCCTTCGGTCAGGTTATTGCACAGTTTGAAGGGGTAAGCTTTCAGATCGCCGAGGCGGTGATGCTCCTTGATGCGGCCCGTTCCATGGCCTATGTGACAGCCCGGGCCGTAGACAGCGGTGTGGATCAAAACCGCATCAGGCGCATGGTATCCGAATCAAAGAAATTCATCACCGAAGCCTGCCAGAAGGTTGTACACAACTCCATGCAGGTCTGCGGCGGAATCGGCTATACGAATATTTTGCCTATCGAGCGCATCCACCGTGATATACGGCTGGCCTCCATTTGGACCGGAACAAGCGAAGTCATGTCTATGATCACCGCCCATGAATGGTATCGGGAGTATTTCCTGGCCAAAGCGGCGGGATTGACCCGGGACAGTGAGCTGGACGCGATCGAAGCACAAGCCGCGGACGAAATCATATACGAATGACGAAGCAGGATAGGAGCGGTGCCGAGCCTGCCGCTCCTATCCCCCCTTTCAGGCAACGGGTGGAAAGGGAATCGGGATAACGGATCGTCAATTGTTCGATATATTATTCTTCGTCAAAAACAGTGGTGTCCAGATATGCCGTCAGCCCATGGCTGGTCTTTAATATGTTGGCCAAGCTGTCCACCTTGGCCACCTCGTAGGTCATGAAATAATCGAGGGTCTGCAGCTTGCCCTTATAGAAGTTTACATCGCTTTCAGGGACACCGCCCCGCAAGGCATTATTGGCGACAATTCCCTGCATGAGCCACTGCCAGCCTATCGCTATAAGGCCAGCCATCTCCAAATAAAGTGTAGCGTCCGCGAGAAACTCCTCCGTCTTGTTTTGGTGGGCGACTCCCAGGAGATAAATCGTAGCATCATTCATGATCTCCAATCCCCGGGACAATTGGGCGGCCAGGGGTTTCATTTCCGGAGTCTCACAGGCAACAGCGATGGTTTTGTTCACCTCGGCCATGAACATCTTATAGGCCTTGCCCTTCTTCATGGTTACCTTTCGGCCCAGAAGATCCTGTCCTTGGATTCCGGTGGACCCTTCCAGGATCGCATCGATCCGGATATCCCGGTAATACTGCTCGACAGGAAAGTCCTGACAGTAGCCATAGCCCCCTAAACATTGCATGGCGGCGCTTATCGAAAGCACTCCGTACTCGGACGGAAAGGTCTTGACGACAGGGATCAGGAAGTCAATGAGAAGTTCGTGCTTATCTATGTCCACACTTGCCTTGATCAGATCTACATACTTACTCAACTGTAAGGCCAGGGAAAGACCTCCGTCCGCAACTGCCCGCTGAAAGAGGAGCATGCGCCGGATGTCGGCATGTTCGATGATGGGTATTTGCGGAGACAGGGGATCTTTCTGACCCGGCTTCCGACCCTGCAGGCGCTGTCTCGCGTATTCCAGGCAGGCAAAGTAGGCAGCAGTGACCTTGCCGGCGGCGATGATTCCGGTACCGATGCGCGCCTCGTTCATCATCTGGAACATATAAGCCAATCCCATATTGGGTTCCCCGACCAGATCCCCTCGGCAATCGTCGTTATCCCCCATGGTCAACTGGCAGGCAGGGCAGCCTTTAACACCCATCTTGTGTTCGAAACCGTCGCATATAAGGTCATTGTATTCCAAAGTACCGTCAGCGGCTAAGCGATACTTGGGAACAACGAACAGCGAAATACCCTTCACCCCGGGCTGGGCTCCTTTAATCCTTGCCAGCATCAGATGAACTGTATTGTCCGTCGCCGTTGTGTCTCCGGCGGAGATGAAAATCTTTTTGCCCTGGATATGATAATATCCCAAGCCCGTGTCTTCCGCAGATGTTTTAATATCGGCCAATGAACTCCCGGCATCCGGTTCCGTCAAGGCCATGGTCCCTTGCCACGTGCCTGCGGTCATATTACCGAGATAGCGGTCTTTGAGTTCCTTGGAACCGAAATGCAGGATCAGATTCGCAGCACCATGAGTCAGTTCGGAATATATGGCCATAGCGCCGTTTGCGGCGGCCATGATGAAGTGCTTGGCAAAACTGACCGAAGCCGGGACCTGCTGTCCGCCGGATTCGTGAGACCATTTGTCATTGATCCATCCTCCCTCTCCATTTTGCTTCATGAAATCGCGCACTGCCTGGTGGACGTTAGCCTTGCCGTCAATAAACTGCGGCGGATTGGCGTCCATTTCCTGAAACAGCGGGAACATGACGTTGTCCGCTACTTTCCAGACGGTATCGATAATCATGTTGAAAGTTTCGCGACTGTGATCCCTGAAATACTCGTACCGGGTCAGCTCTTCCACGTTAAATACCTCATGGAGCATGAACCTGATATTTCTTTTGCTGGCAAATTTTTCAGCCATTTTTTACCTTTCTATTCTTTGTGATGATAACAATCGATCGGGATGGTTACCTGTCAGATCAGCCGCCATGCTGCCATTTCGGTAGGCAGCGTGTCGGCCAGGAAGGGCTGCACAAAAATCCGAGGAAGCTATTTAAACACTACGACCGCTTTGCCTGGCGTTGTTTGTTTACCTTCCGCGTTTTCAGTCCAAACCGACACTTCTACCAGTTTTTCACCGGCATCTTGCCACTTCTTCTCAACAATCCCTTTAACGGTCATTTCCTGATCCGGGAAATCCATACCCCGATACTGACAAGACACCTTTTTAATTCGTCCCTGGTGGCCGAGCCAGTTGGATACGATCTCACCCAGAGAGGACCATTTGAACTTGCCATGGACGATGATGGAACCGATCGCCTTGGATTGGAAAAAATTGTAATCATGATGCATCGGGTTAAAATCACCTCCGCCTGCCGCATATTTTACCAGTTGGGTGACCGTTGGTGTTTTTTTGATTTCCGGCAGCAAATCCCCTTCTTTCACGCTATCCCATGTTAAAGCCATTTTCATCTCTCCTTAGCTGTGTGTTGAAAAACCCTGTTTTACAGGCTGTTCAAAAAGGTTTAGCTGCAAGGCATCGCGAGGGTCGAGCAGCGGAGCGTACTTTAGAGGTACGTGAGCAGCGAGAGCCGAAGCGTAACGCCGCAGATGAGCCTTTTTCAACAGCCTGTTAGTATAATATCGCCTGGCCGCGCGAAATCATGACCACCTTACTACTCTGATCTTTATATTCCATTTCAAAGCTCAAAATCAGCATCTGACCGAGGGCTTTGCTCTCGCGGACATCGAGTCCAACCAAACGATTGACGGCCGTTAAGGTGTCGCCGGCGCATAGGGTGTCGAAATATTCGACTTCGGTGCCGCCGTCGAGAACATTGATCAGCCCGAATTGGAGAAAGTCTATCCCCGCGTTTTTCGGCCCGGAAAAAGTGTCATCGGATTTTCCAGGGATAAACACCGGGGTTCCCAGGTAGCAAGGCGGCGCCGGCAAATTACGGTATCCTGCCGCCCTGGCGGCATCAATGTCATAGTAAACGGGATCGGTGTACCCCACGCCCCGGGCAAAAGCCCGGACGCTGGTGGTGGTCACCTCATAGGTCCAGGGCGGAGAGTTGACGCCGAGTTGGGTCTTCCACTCATCCTTGATTTCAATTTTTTGTGCCATAGGTATCATCCTCCTTTTGACCATTCAGTGTTTTG
>Ga0351891_1214_pt1 | contig 14914 bp, 14 predicted proteins | sample TotcelFGM3001K13_FD_206768 | JGI IMG/M metagenome (GOLD analysis project Ga0351891, IMG submission 206768) | Enriched cells from coal bed in the Powder River Basin, Montana, United States - Total cells FGM rep3 HSBNCT.FGM.300.1.K13 ... | reverse complement strand
TTGCCTGTTCACAGTCGGCCTCAATTTTATATACATCTGCTGGCCTTTAAAAACATTATTGGCAGCTAAAGCGTCAATAATGACATCGTCTTTAGATGCCCTCATCACGTCCATTACGCCTTTGAACTGCTCATTAAAAATCAGGCCTGTGTCTTTGTCCACGACAACTCCGCGCTCAACCGCTTCCGCCAGCAGAGAGTTTATCATAGCCAATAATTGCGTTTTAAGATCCGATTCTTTGATGCTTTTTGATATCACAACTCGCGCCAGCAACTGATCTCTATGGTAAACGATGTCTCCGTACAAAGTTTCCACGCTGAGCTGGCTTATCCTGTCTATCGACTCCTTTATCTCGTCTTCAAGCTCGTTTTTCCTATATGCGAGTTCCGTCGTTTCTTTCTTCAGCTTGTCATAATCAGAGGACATCTTGTCATGAGTTTCCTTAAGCTCGTTCAACTCAATCGATTTCATATTTATGTTTCCGAGTATCTCATCCAGCCTCTCCACGTTTTCCTTGTAAGCTTCCCTGTTCTTTTCGATTTCAGCCCGAAGCTCCTCTTCTTGTCTTTTATATTCAAAAGTTGAACGCTCAAGTTCTCTTTGTTTTTTTTCAAACAATGTCGTCGATTCTTGAAGCTGGATTTTGCGGGTTTCAAGCTCGCCGACAATTCTTTTCAGTCCGAAAAAAGAAGTGCGGGCATATTGAGAAAACGCAAATAGCAGCATAAGAGTGACGGAAACAATCACGGCCCCGGTGATTATCGTAACAATTATAGAAGTGTATTTCGGGCGAAGATTAAACAGGCTGATTCTTTTCTTGCCGACTTTCCTGCCCACATTGTCGCCGATATAGGCAATCAGTCCGCTGATGAACACCAGCAGTACTACAAGAGCTATCCCTCTAATGTCCATCTAAAGTGTCTATCCTTCACAAATATGCGGATTAACCGCTCGCATACAATTATATTATTATAATACAAAACTATTAATAGGTATCGTAAACTGTTCTGGCGCGAGTCCGTTCAAGCTTTCAAGAAAGACTTGTTTATTTCGCAAGAAATTTATAGAATACGCGTAATTCGAGCGTGTTTTTAAGAAAAACAAAAGATTTAAAGCGTTTTTGAGTGGAAAAATTGGAGAGTTATGACTGGAAAGCCCGGCGAAGAATTATGGCAAACGCTTACCGCAGTTTCGACGGTAATCGGATGCCATGACCTGTTCGACGAATCATACCCTGTAAGGATGGCAGGATTTGCGAGCGCGCTAGGCGCGGCTTCAGGCATGAATCAAGAGGAAATCGAACAGCTTGAATATGCCGCGCTACTCCACGACATCGGACAGATAAAAACACGCGAAACAGTTCTCAAAAAACCCGGCAAGTTGACTAGGCAGGAGTATCTTGAAGTCCAAGCTCACCCCATAGAAAGCGAAAAGATTATTGAGATGATGCCGAATCTGAGTTGGGCGGCGCAATGGGCGCGTTGGAGACATGAATGGTGGGACGGGTCCGGCTATCCCGACAGAATCGCTGGCGAAGCGATTCCTTTGCCCTCTCGAATCCTTGCCGTCGTGGATTCCTTCGGCGCCATGCTCAGCGAGCGCCCGTACCGGCCTGCTCTTGACAAGAATGAAGCGCTTGCCGAGTTGAAACTTATGGCAGGCATTCAATTCGATCCGGCAGTCGTAGAAACATTCATTAGAATAATGTCGGCGGAGACAGAATGTTGAAATCTTCCACGAGCAACTGCGATCCGCCGGTCGCGCGTCTTACCGGGTGGCTTTGGAGCGTTACAAAGGATATTCAATTCGATTCTGTTATTTGTCCGTTCTGCGGTTCAGGCGCGGCAGCTCGCCTGTTCAAAGAACAAGGTTGTGAAGTGACTGCCACGGCGGTTTTCGCTTCGTTCGCAAGACAAGCGAGAGCCCTCATAGAGAATGACTCGACAACATTGGACCAGTTTGAAGCAGAGGCAATTATCGGGCCTTCCGAAGACACGTCTCAGCTATTAGAAGGCATTGCGCCGGCTTACGGTCTTTCTCATTCTTTCGGCGCGTGGCTGGACCGTTGTCGCGCCAATATCGAACGCATTGATCATGAGTATAAGAAATCTCTTGCATACACCGCTGTTTCAAAAGTAATCGCTCAGGTTTTTTCTTTAGGCGAACAAACCGCAATGCAGTCAGGCGAAGAAGACTGGAACCAAGTATTCAGATTCTATGTGGCCGCTCTTAACGACATGGTTTTTTCAAACGGCAAACTATGCCTAGCCTATGAAGGGACGCCGGAACGTTATGTCGCGGAATCAAACGCGGATGCGCTATGTCTCTATTTGCCGAGAGAAAATATTTCCAAACTGACAAATGCGGAAAGATTTTCAGAATTATTCAACCGCTTCTGTCACGAGAAACAACTGATTTCGGAACTGTCGGACGCCAAAAGCAAAAAGCTTGGAACAGCGCTAACCGACGCTATCGAGTATTCTGATTCAATTTCGAAGTTTCTCGAATGCGCTGATAATATTAGAATATGGTTTATATGCGCGAGCAGCGACTCTCCAATAACGCCGGACGAAACTCTTGAAACACTCTCCAAACTCAGGAATAAAGTGACAGTGATGCGGAAGGAAATGGTTTATTCTAAAAGTTTTTCAAGAAATGAATATATTTATATCTGCGAAGCATAGAGTTGTTCTTTCACAAGCCTCCAACGTTGAAAACAAAATCTTTGAACTCTTTGAAATATTCTTCTCCTCCTACAATATAAGCGTCGTTATGGTCGGCTCCGTTGACAATATATTTTCGCTTTGGATTAGTGGCTCTTTCAAACAGTCGCCAGCAATGACTGACGGGTATGAGAGAATCAGAATCTCCGTGAACAAACAACTTCGGAACAGAAACTTTCTCTATTTTATTCAAAGAATCGTATTTTGATTTTATCAAAGATCGAGGCGCAATAGGAATTAAAGACGCGACCACGTCAGAAATGCTTGTAAAAGTAGATTCTACAATCAAGGCATCGCATTTCATTTTCGAAGCGACATCAATCGCCACAGCTCCTCCCAAAGACCTTCCGAAAAGCGCTATCTTGATATGCTTTGATCCGCAATGCCCGTGAAGCCAATTTAGAGCCGCCTTTCCGTCGCTACAAAGTCCAGCCTCGTCAGGTTTGCCTTCGCTCCTGCCGTATCCTCAGTAATCTATAATAAAAATCTCCGCTTCAACCTTATGATGCAGTTTGATAATGTTGTCCAGTCGGTCCGAGATATTGCCGGCGTTTCCATGAAAAAAAAGAATCACCAATTCCGCGTTCTCTTTAGGTATAAACCAACCGTGTAGCTTAACGCCGTCCGACGATTCAAACCAAACATTCTCATAATCAAGTCCGAACTCGTCAGGTTCGGCCCAGAAGTTCCGCGTCGGATAATATATAAAACGATTCTCAAATATCATTTTCTAATATTAACTGTGTTTGTATTATTTACTTCCCACTCCCGCTTGAGGTTCCGGCATATTCGTTCACAATATCCACTATTTCTGCGATATACCTGCCTATCAAGGGCAGGTCTATCATTTTTCCCAACAACACCACCACCAAGCCGAAAACCATCGTCATGCCTATGACAAAACCAAGCCCGCGAGCAATGCCTATGGCAAAGCTAAGGGCGATGACTCTTTTAGGCTTGGCCATGTTGTTCAAATAATCGACCAGATTCATTCTTTCAAAAGTCTCGGCCAACTTGTTTATGTTCATTATTGTCTCAGGCTCTAGCCTTACTGACGCCCCGGAATCAGGGAGACTAAATGTCTTGTTTACATAGGTGGTTTCATCGCGTTCTTTTCCCGCGTCGTTATCTTCAGACATCAATCACCTCCGGTTTTCAGCCTCCACTTCTCAGATTCGAGCATCTATACTGTTAACATACACATCCTTAAAGGTTTTCTTCATCTTGCCTGAGAGAACGCGTTATGGAACGCAGCTCTCTCATCTTCTCGCGATGTTCTTTCGAACCCTTTTTGTGCGACGAAAAAAACTGTTCCAAAGCGTTTTCAAGCTTGTCCAAATGCTCGCTTTTTATTTTTTTCGCATCCCCTATCTCCGAGATAATTTCCTCGTGTTTTCTGCGTTCTTCGTTGAGCTCGCTGTTTACTGTCAACAACATATTGTTCACAGCCGCCACATCGCCCAATCTGCGCTCCCTGTTTTCATGTTCGATTTCCCTGAACCTTGCTCTGAGACCGGCCGCCGTCAACACGCCTATCACAGCCCCCCAGACAAGCCCTAAGACAAGATGCTTATTAGCAAGATATGATTTGAAGGCCATATCCTTTTCCCGTTCGGCCGCAAGAGCCGCCCATTGCCTGCCGCCGAATCTGTCAGAGACATAAGCCCCAAGCCATTTCTCCTCATCGGACGACTCTTTGACGCCCGATGCAGTGAATATTCCTTTGCCGCAATTTCCTTCTATCATATCCGCCGCCATGACGCTCAGTTGTTCATGTCTGTCCAGCGCCATCGCTTCCTTAATTCCCGCCCCTATGTATTCAGGCTCAGGATGAGCTAGTATTCTGCCCGCAGAATCCACGACAGTTATGTTTCTACCGGTCGAGTTTCGAGAAGACTGTTGTATTCTCTCGCTCAGCGCCATCGGGTTGACGGCAACAACAACCGCGCGCCGATGCTCGTCAAAAGCATTTGCGCCTCCCATTTGACCGCCGGGCGCGTACACTAAAATCCAAACTCCGGATTCGCTTCCGTCAACATCTCTTATGAACACATTTGAGACGAGAACCCCGGATTCGGAAACTGCTCCGGGCGAGGCGACAAAAAACATTTCGAGATCGTCCACCCCGCCCTTTTCAAAAAAAGCTCCGGCGGATGACTCGATCTGCCCGCCGTTATAAACCGCTATCGACGCCACCCCGTTTGAAGACAACCTTTTTAAAATGTCCTTTATGGGTTCAACAGGTTCATCGCCTTTAGCGGCATGTTTAACGGACCTCGCGACCCAAGATAGGTAATCACTAGCGTACGAAGTTGCGTCCCAAGCGGCGGATGTCAATTTATCATATTGAATGCTGTCGAATTTGCGACTTTCATCAATGAAAGACCACCTGAGACATAGCGATCCGGCGATGAAAAGTGAAAGAGCCGCCCCGATCCATCTATAAGCCATTCTTATTCCCGGATTTTCGTCTCCGTGAACTGGTATCATGATATTTTGTCGCCTTTCGCGAATCTTCGAACCAATTCTATTGCTCCTTCGGCGTCATTAGGCTCAAGCTCCCCGTCGATAATTCTTTCTTTCAGCATATTTATTATCTCTCCAACGCGCGGCCCCGGCCCTATTCCCAATAGTTTCATTATTTCCGCTCCGTCTATCGGCGGCTTAGGATCGAAATAGCGCGCGGCGTCAAGTTCCCCGGCTCGCATTTTAAAACGATCCGCCCTAGCTTCTCTTGCGGCTTTTAATTCTTTGTCGCCGGTTGTGATGTCAGACTTTGTAAGAGCCGCGACATCTTCAAACCTTTCGCCCAAGTCATTTACAGCCCGCCTGACCGCCGAGTCGGTCCAATCGTCGTCGTATGCGCTCAATCTATGGTGTTTTGACACCAGAAAAGCGATATAATCGACGTCTTCATTGCTGAACCTAAGTCTTCGGCAAATCTCCGCCGCCAATACGCCTCCCACGCGGTCGTGGTTAATAAACGAGTATCCGCTGTCCGTCAAAGTCCTTACTGCCGGTTTTCCCACATCATGTAGCAGAGCCGCCATCCTGAACCTAGGCGTTTTGGGGCCAAAATGCGCCGCCCTGTCCAGAACCTCCATCGTATGTTCGAGCATATTCTTGTGTTCGGCATCCGACTCCGGCTCAAGCTTCATCAATGCGACCAATTCCGGCATCCAATGCGCGACCAGCCCCCATTTGAACATTTCTCTGACTCCGCCAGCCGGATGCGGCAACATTAACAACTTTTCAATCTCCATTTTAACACGTTCAGGCGCTATCCTGCTTAATAAATCTGTCTCTTCAACCACATATTTTATGGCCGAAAGGAGCTTTTCATCCGGTCTCAATCCGCAACCAATCGAAAATCTAACTGCTCTGAGAACTCTGAGGGGATCGTCTTTCATCGTTTCAACCGGATCCCTCGGTGTTCGAAGAAATCCTTTTCGCAGGTCTTCCAAGCCTGCGCAAGGATCAAATAAAACCCCGAATCCATCCGGGGATAAATCCGCCGCTACCGCGTTCACAGTGAAGTCCCTAGACACAAGGTCTTCTGCTAATGTCGGTTTTCCTTTAGTTGCCGGGACATCATTCTCCACACTTCCCGCGCTTCGAAAAGGAGTTATCTCCACCTCCATTCCATCCTCGAAAATGACTCCCTGCGTGCCGTGCCCTTTAGCCCGCGAAACGTCATACATGCTTCGAGACGTCTTGCGCATAACCCTTTTAATGGTGGAAATGTCCGCTGAGGTGACAAAATCCAAATCAGCGCTCTCGGCTCCCAGATAAATATCCCTTACCGCTCCTCCGACGAGATATATGCTTGCTCCCACGTCGGCGAAGATATTTCCCATTAAAACAAGCCTTTTATTGATTTCAGACGGAAAAACCAGCCGGTTTTTTCCGGCTTCCGGAACTATGAGACTTCTTTTTACCACACGCTCATCAGATACCAAGAACACCGGTCTCCAATCATTGTGACGACACAAGAAACGACTTCCTGCCATTTCCTGTATGATTATCACTAAAATATAATCCAATTATTGCAAAATTTCCTTATAGAAGCGATAATTCTTGTGATTTATTTCAAAAACGGCTGGTTGTATTAGAATAACCTAGTCGCCATTATTTAAAATAAATCGTTAAGATATGCCAACAATAGACGATAATAGTAGCGAGGAGAAAACAGACAGGGGCCAAGAATATGGAAATGCCATTTGTTCCAACATCAATGACCGGCAAAGCGGATACGGCGAAAACCAGCGCGGTTAACTCCGTCAAAGCTTATAAAAACGCCAGCCATCAAAAGGTTGCTGCGCAGTCAGATGCGGTTGAGATATCCTCAAAATCAAGATTAATGGCTAAGCTGAAAGCGTCGTACTCTGAACTCGAAAAAACTGACGCTGAGAAAACTAGGCAGATTAAAGAAAAAATCGAACTGAACACTTTGGAGCTTTCTTCAGAAGAAATCGTCACCCACATCCTCAAAGGCACTCTATTCGATTCGATTTGATAGCATTCACACTATGAAAACCAAACCCTCCGGCAACGGAGGGTTTTTATTTTGTCTAGCCCGCATTTTCCACCAATCCGGGTAGAAATCGAATAAAGGGATGAGATACTAGGCGAATCGAGCGAGAACAAGGGAGCATACTGTTTCGTATGTGACTGATTTAGAGTCGGTGATTCAACGCGGCAGATCACCATTCATTCGGTTTTTCGAATTTTCTCTTGAAGAATCCGGCTAGTAAACTGATGGTTGTTTTCTATCAGTAGTCTGCCCGACGCAATGGATTTTCTCTGAGCCACTGTTAACCGTTTCCACCTGCGCAGTCGGCGCAATAAACCCCGTCGCCTTTTTTTACCGTTCTCGTCTCCATAACTTTCTCGCCACATGCCGAGCAAGTCAGAGTCTCATAGAGCCGCGCGCGGCTTGGCGGAGGCGCTGCGACAGCTTTCATTTTCAGAATATCTTCCTCTGGCGCGCTCAATATGTCTTTTATCGCGGCTTTGCTCATTTCTCTAAACATCTCAATTTGACTCGCCGTCGCGGTCCCTCCGAACACGGCTTTCCTCAATTCTGCCTTTTCTGATGCATCCTTCGGGCGATAAATCTCTAATATGCGCACGGCAGCGCCTGTGTTACGATTATAAAATGCATATCCGCGTTTTCCGATATCTCTGAATTTCAAGTTTCCTTTTCCAAAAGTGCAACCGGTCACCGCTTGTATTGCGTCCACAGCGCACGAGTCATTCTCTACGACGCACACTATCTCCTCGTCTTCCGACCTATTCGCATCCAACCATTCCATAGCCTTCAGAGCCACGCGATATCCGAGCGCCGAGCCTATGCATGAGTGACCGTGAAATTCCACGACATGATCATAAGACGCTGTTGTTTGATCAGCCATAAGACCTCCTAAGATGTTACATATACAAATACTATAACAATTGGGTTATTTATGCTACCCGACTATCTTAAGCGGATCTCCGCCGGGAGCCAAATGACGCTTTTTGATAGATGACAGTATAAATAGTCATTGCTTAGATTATTTTTATCGGAACCGGCATGAAGCAGAGAATAAAAAGAATCAGACCGACGGCGGCCCACGCTTTCGATGATGCCGATACCGGTTTGCTTTCATTCATTGTCGGCGGAACGCCTCTAATGGTTATCAGATAACCGATGAGAGACCAGACATACCAACCGTACCAGAAACGCCCCATCACAGCCATGCCGACTATGAGCGCCCAGCAAAGATATCTAAACCTTTTGTCGCCAAGCAATGCGCGAGCGAGATGACCGCCGTCGAACTGCCCCACAGGGATAAGATTCAATCCTGTTACAAATATTCCCACCCATGCGGCTATAGCCATCGGGTGAGAAAGCAAATGCTGACCTTCAGGAACTTTGACAAGGAGTCCGCCGATTACCGATGTGAAGATAGAGTCTCCGAACATAATAATGTCGCCCTGAAACTCGCTGGCGGGGACAGGTCTAGACATCAGAGCGCCTGCTATGAAAAAAGGCACGGCAACGATAAAACCGGCTAAAGGCCCGCTGATTCCAAGTCTTACCGCCGCGTCTTTGTCAGGAATAGGGGACCTGATTCTAATCACTGCCCCCATCGTGCCGATTATGGAAGGGAACGGGATAAAATATGGCGGCGACGCGTCTATGCCATATCTCAAAGAAGCGAAATAATGACCGGATTCGTGCGCGCCCAAGATTAACAACAAAGAAAGGGAAAAGCTGAAGGCTCCCACCCATATCCCGCGAGTGTGTCCGGCTTCGTACATGGATGATGAAAAAACCCAACCCGCGAAAGTCGTAGTGACCAGCGTGGCGGCGAACAGCAATGCCGCCTTGATTCTTTCCTTTCGCCGCGTTTCCGCCGTCGGCCCCTTGAAGACTTCCAGAGAGCCTATCCCGCGCCCGTCTTTTCCCATTGCCATAGAAAGCTTGAAACCGATTGCCGCAAACTCATACGCGGCCGCTCTTCTCGCGCCTGTCATTGAGGAGTAGGAGAACTTAATCGAATCGCCTTTGAATCCAATGTTTTCGACAATAAAATACTTGTCCATGATTTCACGCAACCGATAATATTTCTTGGTTTCTACGGGCATGAAATTGTGCGGCTGTTCGCCGGAAAAATTATCCATAACTATCTTGATTCCAACATTACAAGTATAAAGAATGAAACGCTTTAGATTCCCTTAACGCGCCTGTCTAGGAACAAACATGCCCGGCAACAGACGCCGTCGTTTAACAAATAGAATAATGAAAACACGCTGACGCGCCATTATCAGCGTCACATCTTTTCATCGATGAACCCGAAATACCTGCCCATCCAGTAAGGAAGCAGATAATCTTGAGGAGGCCGTATCAAGCGCGGATTGTCTTCGCAGTTTCTCAACGAGTAGGGATCGCCCCACCAGATAAAAGATTGCGTCATACAGCGTTCGGCCATAGGACGAGCGTAGTTTCCGGTGGGTCTTCCGGATTTATCTTCGCAATAATGAATGCATTTATCAGGCGGGCAGATCACTTCCTGCTGCTTCTTGCTTGCGGGGAACTGCTTCAACATTCTAATCGCGTTGTCCACCGCGCCGTAATCGTGGCCGTCAGAGCCGGGACCGACTTTTTTCATGGAGGCCCACATGATGTTGAACCACGGGTTGTTCTGTTTTATTATCGCTCGGGGCTGGCCCTCCGGCCTCACCACATCCACATCAAAACTTTTTTGATATATCTCTCTCAATTCGGGATCTTTCTCGTGCCATATCAAACTGAACATCGCCAGCATGTGCATCGAGACGCTGTCATAATTGTTGTAACAACCCTCCGGGCCTCTGTAGAGACCGTTCTTCGGGAGATATTTGCTGTAGTCGCGCACAGGTTCGTTCTTCCCCTTGATGCATGTCCATTTCCCGCTCCTCTGCAGAAGACAATCGTTGTACCACTTGTCAAATCGCTCATCGTTCGTGGCAGTGTGAAAAACCTTCATGAAAGCAAGAGCGAGCGCGGCGTTGAATCCCGAAAAATCGTCCAAAACTCCCGCGCGGATGCGGCCGAATTGGCAGTTCTTGCCGTCCCAGTCCATGAATTCCATTCCGTTCTTAATCATGTGCATGCCGACCTTGGAAGCCAGATCGGCCACCTTCGACTGAACTTCCTCATCGTCAACAAGCTTTGCTAGCGTGGATAAAATAAATATGTGCCCGGAATATTCATCCTTGCTTGCGTTGTCAAGCCAGCTCCATCCCGCGAACTCCTCCAGACCGCAATGGTCTGATTTCTGCCACTGCATCGTTTCGGGACTGACCGTCCACACACAGCCTTCGTCGCCGATCTTCACCCAATTGTTGGTCTTCTTATCGGGATCCGAGACATACTGGCTCATTTCAGGAGACTCCAAGCCGGGGATGCCCGGCGGCACGAACATTCTCGTGAACAATCCGGGAACGCCGGTAATCTTCATCCTTGTCACTTCTCCGTCCAGAAGAAGCTTGATGTTTTCGAGAGTCGCTTCATCTTTGGTGACGGCATATTTGAACGCCTGAGCGCCAAGATAAAGACCGCTCCACAGCCCGTCGTTCTCCCCGGAATGCCAGCGCTCGACATCCCTCCACGTGGCGGTCTCCTCAGGCGGGTCCGCTTTAGAACAGTCCAAACACGGCGGGGTCTGTCCGGGGGCACATTCGATTTTCGCGCAAGGCAACTGCACGCCGTTCATCCACTTCAGTTCAGGGTGAATGTTAAGTCGGACCGCCTGCTCCTCCAACCGATTCGCTTTTTCAGCAAGCGACTCGGTGGTCGCCCTCGGTTCGTCCTCCGCCTTCGGCCACACAGGCGAGCCGTACCGCCACGGCTCCACGCATGCGCCCGCTTCGCAAAGTTTTCCTTCATCCCTCATGCACTCGACGGTTTTCCATTCTCCGCCTTCGCATATTTGCGCCGAATAGGCGTCCTCGGAACATTTCTTTGCTCCTTCATCGCATGTTCCGCCAAACGCCACGCCAACAAGCGCTGAATACACACACAAAACACAAATCAAAGAAAATCCAGTCAACTTTATTGATTTCATAATGCCGCCTCCTTGTTCAATGCATAGCTTTGCCAAATAATAACGAGCCTTATTATATCTAATATGCGCAGAAGATGAAAAACATTGAGAATTTTATAAAATAACATCTTATAAATGTATTATTGACATACGAGGATGGAGAATTACAATCAACGAGGGATGTTATAAACTATAATAAACGTCTTTCTGAGCGACAATTATGCGATTAGGAGAACCAATTAGATAAAACCATGCCGGAGTGGCGGAATTGGTAGACGCCCGGGACTTAAAATCCCGTGGGAGCTTGCTCCCGTGTCGGTTCGACCCCGATCTCCGGCATTTTTTGTTAACAAGACGCTGAATTTTCACCTCAGTTTGCTGTTCAACCAGCCGATTTTTACATCTTCTCTGAAGTCAAATTCAGGCACAAGCGGCTTTATGTCCAACAACGGCGAGCCGTCCAACATGTCAACTTGTGAGACATTCAATACGCTGCCTTGCCTCGAATCCAATTTGACAACTGACAGTCCTATTGGATTAGGTCGGTCCGGCTTTCTTATTGAAAAAATTCCCTTGGGATTCTCAGGGTCAAGAAACGGCGCGGCTGATAATGAAAATTCTTCAGCGCGATGAAACCAATACAACAATATCAAATGACTGAATCCTTCAATTCCATCCAGCCCTGCGGCGTATTCATCATAAACTTCCACTTTTCCTTTTGAATCAGGCAAAAAGACGCCCTGTATCGGCGCATCTGAAGGTTTTTGGAACTCTGTTCGGATGATGCCGATTTGCTTAACCTGATATTCCATAGAAGTTCCTCTCTATCAGTTAGGTTCGTCTATAGGCCTGACGAATCGGGAAGATTGCGAATACATGTCAAACATGCGTTTCATTATAAGCGACTATTAAGAAAGCCTGAATCATTTCCTTGCGACAATCACGGCCAAGGATATAGCCAGAAAAACGGCGCATGCTAGAAAACTCCAAGCCAGAGGAGCGACCCATGAGGAAGTTAGCGGATAAAAAGCCGGAAGATAATGCCACCACGCGTCCGGCAACGCCGCTCGCGCCGCGTTCGTCGGCTGAATAGCGGGCGACAAGTTTCTCCACGGAAAATCATCCCTCATCCTGTCGCTCAACTCAGCGTCCGTCGTTCCACCGCGAAAGACCATGTTTTTTAATATCCACCAATGCCCGGCTAGGGGCGAGTATTCAGGGATGTAGTGGACGTTAAGCAAGTCGTCTCTCAACTCCGCCCCGGCGTTCACATAAGGAAGCCCGAACGCCGGATGCCGCTTCGTCATCAGAATAAACTCATTCTCGTTGACAAACACTCCGAGCATGTTGACAAACAAAGAGACAGCAAACACGGCCGCGGCGACCGCTTTCATGGCAGAAGAAGCTCTCGCTCCTTCGCTCTTCAGCGCCGCTCCGAACATGATGGCAAGCAAAGGGACAACCGGCCCCATGAATCTTGGTCCCCATGAATAATCGCCGTGCCACGCATTCCACTTCGCGCATGCCACGGCTGCGGCAATCGAAATCGCCACGATTGTCGCCGCTTCCGCTCCGAAACGTTTCGCCATCGGCTTGTATCCCAAAATAGACAGGGCCGCGACGGGGGCGTAGAAGACCAATCCCTTTCCGGAACTCAGGATAAACCCGTGAAGACCCACAAGAAGAGGCGTGTTAAATCCGTGTATTCCATCCCTGTCCGCTCCGCCGAGATAACCGAAATCAAAGACATCTCCGAAACGGATGTGGTTGTAATACAGTACCCAAACAGTCCATATTACGAGAAACCCGAAAAAAAAGCAGATCGATGGAGCCTCTTTCAAAAAGTTCTTCTTGACCCGTATCCCGTCCACAAAATAAACAACAACAGGAGCAGCGGCAGCCGCCATTACCGGCTTTGTAGCGCATAACAGTCCTAGCAAAAATCCTGCCGCCGCCGCCCGCGCCTTCCCGCCACGCGCTCGCCATGACATCGCAAAGGAGAATCCGCCGGTCAGACATAACGTCTGCAAAGGCTCGCTGAAAAGCGTTTTGGACTGCGGCCACAGCATCGCGCCGAATCCCGCAAGCGCGACCACATACAAGGACGTTCCGCGGCCGTATCCCAGCGCCAAACAAAGAAGAAACACTAACACGCAAACTCCGGAGGATATTGCCGCGTTTGTGAATGAAACGATGAAATATTTGACGAGGGTCGGCTCGATATTTTTAGCGCCGGATGAAACAACGTCCGCGAACAAGTAAGCCGGGAGTTGCGCGAGAGACTGCCCGATTCCATACTTCGATACCCAGCTTTCTCCCGGCCCCTTCCTCAAAACCACCCTGTCGCTGGGAGCCAGAAACACGTCGCCGTCTTCCGCCAAGCTAGCCGTGACAAGGTACATCCCCCAAGCGTCTCCACCTGTCGGAACGCCCCTAAGCGTCAAAGAGTAAACAAAGAAAAAAAACGCGAATATAATCGCAGAGGCCGCGACGACTATCCTTGTTTGACGCATATTGTTTTCTGTCTGTTCGATGACGAAGCCTCCGGACGGTTCCCGCCGCGTTTGCGGCTAATCGCCATTCCCGCTTTTCAGCTCCCGCAAAAACGGCTCGACATACTCCAGCCAATCGCTGAAAGTTCTGGGCATAGTGGTTGAGTATTCATACCCAAGCCTGCCTTCGGTGGGCGGTTTGAGATAGTCGTATGCTGGAGTCGCTCTATATGACTCTTCCTTCAGAAGCTTTCCCGTCATTATCGTTCTCAAAGGCGACACGATGGAAGCTTGGCTTTCGTACACATCCAGCAATGAAGTTTTCGTTTGCGCCATTTTTTTGTCGAGTCGAACCGTTAAGGTTTCAGTGCCGTCGCGAGGAAGAAACCTCGCGTACCTGTAACTGCCTCTGAACGTGTTGTACAGTGGGAACTCATAATGCGGCGGGTTGGTCCCGATGCTTTTCACAACCAAAGAAGCAATCAGAGAAGTCAAATCATGATCTATATGTCCGCCCTCATAAGCGATTGACGTGATTTCAGCGGGAGACAACATCTTTGCGACTTTCAAAGCGTCCGCGAAGGCTTCCTTCACATGCTTATAGCCTGACGCGTCGGGATAACCCAAGAAAAAAAGGTTCTCCTGTTTCACTCCAAGCAACCTCATAGCTTCCCGCGATTCCTTTTCTCTCGTCGTAGCCGGCACATGCAAAGCTCCGTCCGTGACCCAGAGAACACTCGCGTTTTTCCCATTCCGGATGTCGGACATGATTTTAGCCGCGCATCCTAGCTCATCATCCTGATGCGCGAGAATGTACAGAACGTTCGCGTTGTCAGACGCCGTCGCGATCCTGCCCGAAACGGCCACCAAGAAAAATGCCGCGAGCAACGCAAACGCAGTCCTGCTCATAAATCCTTTCGTTTCTTTCATATCATCAGCTCCAACTCAGTTTGCTTTGATATGTATAATAATTGCTTATCCCTCTCCAGTCTACGTTGCGGTGATTCAGATCACATGCGGAACGGCGTGTTTTTATGTTTGAAACTTAAGCAGCGTGGTATAATATAGATGAAGGGAATGGACCTTCTCATAACCTCCTTGGAAAACTCCCTCGTCAGAGGGAGTATTT
>Ga0351891_1181_pt1 | contig 15835 bp, 14 predicted proteins | sample TotcelFGM3001K13_FD_206768 | JGI IMG/M metagenome (GOLD analysis project Ga0351891, IMG submission 206768) | Enriched cells from coal bed in the Powder River Basin, Montana, United States - Total cells FGM rep3 HSBNCT.FGM.300.1.K13 ... | reverse complement strand
CTGCTTGCCGTCGTACAGGATCAACGGGTGCAGATTCCCGTCGCCGGCGTGGAACACGTTGGCCACACGCAATTCGTAATCGCGGCTCAGCCGGTTGATCTCGCCGAGCGCTCGCCCCAGCTTGCCGCGCGGGACCACGCCGTCCTGGACCACGTAATCGGGGCTGAGCCGTCCAACCGCCGAAAACGCGCCTTTGCGGCCCTTCCAGATCGCCAGCCGCTGCTCGTCGGATTCGGCCACCCGTACCGCATACGCTCCCGAATCGTCGATCACCCGCTGCAAATGATAGAACTCGCGCTCGACCTGGTCCGTTTCCCCATCCAATTCCACAATCAGCACGGCTTCAGCCCCCGCCGGATAGCCAGCCCGGACCGACGCCTCCGCGGCCTGGATCGCCAACCGATCCATGATCTCAATCGCGCTGGGCAACAGTCCCGACGCCACCACCGCCGCGACCGCTCGTCCGGCCGTTTCTAAGTCCCGGTAAGCGGCCAGTACCGTGCGATACCGTTCGGGCTTGGGCAACAGACGCACCGTGATCTCCAGGGCGATACCGAACAGGCCTTCGCAGCCGACGAACAGGCCGATCAGGTCGGGCCCCACACCGACTCCCTCGACGCTCTCGCTGCCGAATTCGACGACCTCGCCGTCGGCTAGCACGACCTTCAGCCCGAGCACATGATTGGCCGTCATGCCGTACTTCAGACAGTGGGCGCCCCCGGAGTTGAAGGCCACATTGCCACCCATCGTGCAAACCGACTGGCTGGACGGGTCCGGGGCGTAGTACAGTCCGAAACGGTCCGCCGCCAGCGAAATCTGCAGATTGACCACACCCGCCTCGACGACAGCGAAACGCTGCTGGGGATCCAGCGTCAGAATGCGGTTCAGCCGGTTCATCGCGATCACGATGCCGTCCTCGACCGGCAGCGAGCCGCCGGACAGGCTGGTGCCGCTGCCGCGCGGCACGAACGGCACGCCGTGCTGGTGGCACAACCGCACGGCCGCCACCACCTCGTCCTGCGATTCCGGCAGGACGACCGCCAGCGGCCGCTGGCGAAACGCCGTCAAGGCGTCCGACTCGTAGACCGCCAGTTGCACCGGCTTGGTCAGCAGCCGCTCGGCCGGAAAGATCTTTGCGAGTTCGGACAAAAACGGCTTATTCGGCATCGCGCCCCGGCTCCTCAATGCGTCGCTCCGGCCCGACGACGCGGAGGTTCGTCGAGAAGAAATACGGCACTTCGTCCGCCTCGTACTCCGCTTCCGCGAACACCGCGGCAAAACCGTCGCGGCGATGCTCCACCTGGAACGTATGCTTCGGCCCGGCTTGCGGCATGGGATACGATTTCCACCGAGCTTGGCGAAAGTCCTGCGTCGGTGCGGACGCCATCCAAGCGACGATGCGGCGGGCCGGCGGATCGGACCGAACCGTCAAGCAAACGTCGCTCTCGCCTTCGTCGTATTGCCAAGCCAATTGCGGCAGCGGCTGTCCCCGCAGAACCCGTCGGTGCAGGGCGTTCAAACTGCCGAATACGCGTCCCAGATCGTCCAACCCATGGGCGTTGTTGGGCACGTACAAAATGTGCTTCTCGCCGACTAGCCCGTCCCAATACAGATTCAAAGCATCCACCGTCCAATAAGGATCGTTCGTGCCCAGGATGATCAGCTTGGGCTGCGTCAGCGCCCGGCGATACTGGTACGGGTCCACGATTGCCATCAGCAACTGGCCGGCTTCGGACTGCAGTTTGCGATGCAGTCCGCGCTGCGTGTAATCGTGAATTTGGCTGGACGGCTGGCCCCAAACCGCCTCTTGATGCGCCATCTGCGGACCCATGTTCAGCACGTCGATCACCATCGGCGCCAGGGCCGTCACGCGCGGATCCACGGCGGATGTCAACCACGTCGTCCAACCGCGTTTCGACGCGCCCGTGACCGTGAACGTGCCCAGGTCCAGCGACCAATCGCGGCGGGCAAACTCTACGACCGCATCCATGCCGCGAACGGCGCTCTTGACCATCGGCAACAACAACGGCCACTCGGGATCGTTGGTCCGCAGGTACTCGTCGAACGTGTAAGCAATCGCGGCATCTTCGTATTTTCCGCCAAAGATCGGCTGATGCGGCACGTGCAGCAGGACTGCCACGGGCGTCTTGAGCAATTCGGCCAGCGCCACGTACATGGTGGCGCCGCCCAACTCCCGGCCGGAACCGGTTTCGATCTCGTCGCGCCAACTGCCGCCGCTGATGAACAGCAGAGCGTGCTTTACATCTGGCGGCATCGAATTCGGCTTGATCACGAACAACTGGTGCTTCCACGCGGCCCCGCGCCAAGTCTGCGAGGTCAGAATCAGCTCGGCATACTCGGCGGCCAACACCCGGCCGGTCCGCTTCGCAACCCAGCGATAACTGGCGTCGGGCTTGGCGACGTAATCGGCCAGCGGTGCGGCGATCGTCTCGCCAGCCAGCGCGGACGCGGCCCCAAACAGATAGCACACGACCGTCATCAGGATCACCGATGGTTTCATGCCTTTCTCCGAGTTTTCGAGGCAAACGGGGCTTCAGGGCACCGCCTCACGAACACCAGAACGCATTTTTTGCGACCTGTGCCACGCGGGTCCTTTCACGGCTTGTCCCGCGATCGCAAACGCACGTTGCGAAACTCGATCGCCGAGCCTTCGGCGGTCAACAGAATCTTTCCCGGCGCGGTGTCGCAGGCGGTGGCCCGGTTGACCGTTTGGCCGTTGATCTCCAACGTCACCGTGTCCCCGTCGGCGACGATCTTGTACTGGTTCCACTGGCCGGCCGGCCGCTCGACCGGCGCGGATTTCTTGACGTTGATCAGCTTGCCGAATTGTGGATGTTCGAGCGACGTTTTGCGATCGGCCGGACCATCCAGTTGGAATCCGTCCAAGCCCCAGAAATCGCCTGCGTCGCCCACGTTGATTTGCGCCTCGAGGCTCTTGGGCCAGATCTTGTCCGGCCCGGTCGTGCGGATCAACACGCCGCCTTTGCCCGGCTCCTTGCCTGGCGGCCAGCGCCAGTCGAGTTCGAGAACGAAGTTGCCGTATTCCTTCTCCGTGTACAGATAACCCAGCGGCGAACCTTTGCAGTGCAATATGCCCTTATCATCCAACGTCCACACGTCCGCTGTCCGGACGCCGTCTTGATGATAGGACTTCCAACCATCCAGCAAACCGGCTTTGCCACCGGCGGGAATCAGCTGGCATACTCCAGCAGACGCATCCTCCGCCGTAACCGGCGAGGCAACCCAAAAGGCAATGCACGCGGAAACAGCCAAAGTCAAAAGGGCAACGCGCATGGTACAGACCTCCGCAACAAAAACTCGTGGTGTCGATTCAGACGTTTCCAACCGGAAGCATTGTATCAATATCGGGTGCCGGTGGTACGGTCGGCGGAGAATTTCGGCGTCGTCGCGGTTCGATGGACGCAGAATGACCTTTCCGGTGGGGTTGCTCGTCCGTAGGGCCTTCGGTACCTTGATCGTCTGGGAAAACAGAGCCATGCCGCCGTTGATGGCCAGCAGTACCATTGGTCGTCTGTGAAAACAGAGCCATGCACTACGAAGTCGAACAGAAATTTCCAGTCGAGGATCTAGCGGCGATCGAAGCCCAATTGATCGCATGGGGCGCTCGATTGGGTTCGCCGCTGGAACAGCGTGATCGGTATTGGGCACATCCCTGCCGGGATTTTGCCCAAACCGACGAGGCCTTGCGGATTCGGCAGATCGGCGCGCGATGTCTGGTGACGTACAAAGGCCCCAAGATCGACGCGACGACCAAAACGCGCCGCGAAATCGAATTGCCGCTGGCCGACTCGCCCCGCGGCGTCGCGCAGTGGATCGAACTGCTGGAGGCGTTAGGTTTTCAAAGCGTCGCGGAAGTTCGTAAACTGCGTCGACCGGGACAACTGACATGGCAAGACGCCGAGATCGAAATCGCCTTGGATCGCGTCGATCACGTCGGCACGTTTGTCGAGTTTGAATTGATCACCGATACCGAGGGACTCGACGCGGCCGCGTCGCGAATTATCTCGCTGGCCGCCGCCCTGGGCCTGGCCGGCGCCGAACGCCGCAGCTATTTGGAATTGCTTCTTGCCGGAGGACGATGATGAGCACAATCCGCTTGATCCTTGCCGAAATCCGTTTCCGAGCGGTGAATTCCCTGCTCTGCCTGATCGCCGTCATCGTCGCGGCCGCCATGTTCATCACCGGCCCGACGCTGATCGGCGGCTACGCAACCGACACCCGCCGGGAACTGACCATGCTGCAAGCGGAGGCCGATAAGCTGCAGGCGGAAATGGAACACAACCAGCGGGAGACCGAAGCGATGCTGGCCGCGATGGACAAGCAGACCAAGCGGATCATGCGCGACTTGGGCGTCAATCTGCGGATCGTGCATCGCGACACGAACCTCGGCAATCTATACACGGATTTCGTCGCAACAGATTTTCCGGAAGAGTACGTCCAACGCTTGGCCAAGGCCGAGCAGATCGAGACGATCGTCCACCTGATCGCCACCTTGCAACAGAAGATCAAGTGGCGCGACCGCACCGCGCTGGTGGTCGGCACGCTGCCCGTTTCTTCCGTAGCCCAGCAGGGCGAGAACAAGGAGCACATGACGGTAGCGGTGACACCGGGGACGGTGTACATGGGACACGAATTAGGCGTGGGCTTGAAAGCGGGCGAGACGATCGAGATCGAAGGCCAGCCGTTCGAGATCGCCCAAGTGATGCCCGAATACGGCGGCCTGCAGGATGTTCAGATGGTCGTCGACCTGCACGACGCCCAGAGGATTCTGAACAAACCCGGGCAGATCAACCAAATCATGGCCTTGGGCTGCAAGTGCAAGGGCGATCGCATTTCAGTCATCCGCAAACAACTCGAGCAAGTTTTGCCCGACACCACGATTACCGAGGACGTGCCCCGCGCCGAGGCTCGCGAAAAACAGCGGGACCTGGTCGAGGCCACCCGCACGCAAGAGCAAGAGCGCGTGGCCGCCGCCTTGGCGCAAGTCGTTGCGAATCGCCAGCGTCAAGAGACCAGCCGCGTCCGGCAACAGCGGATGCTGGGCAGCTTGGTGAACGTCACGACGCCCCTGGTGATTCTGACATCGGCGCTGTTCGTAGGTCTGATGACCGGCATGAATGTCCGGGAACGCCGGGCAGAGGTCGGGGTGTTGCGAGCTTTGGGCAAGAGCGCCGGGACCATCGCGGGGCTGTTTTTGGGCAAGGCATTTCTGCTGGGAACGTTAGGCGGCCTGATCGGAGCCGGCTTGGGGTATCTTCTGGCGCCGCTGGCTGGTCAAGCGATGCTGGCTCTAGGGACGAACCTGTTCGCAGTGCCGCCTGCATTGGCCCTCGCCACGGTCGTCTGTGCTCCGTTAGTGACCGTGCTGGCGAGCTACTGGCCGACATGGATCGCCGTCAGACAGGATCCGGCGATCGTCCTGATGGACAATTAGATAAGTCAGGCGCACCTCACTGGACTCGAACCAGTAACCTTCGGTTCCGTAGACCGATGCTCTATCCAATTGAGCTAGAGGTGCGATCCGTTTTTTACGATGTTTTCTGCATGTTTTGGTTTGGCTTCCGGCGTCTTGACACCTTTTCTGACACCTGTTAGCCTCTTTTCCGCTAGATTGACACCTGCCGGGGTTGCACCAGCAGGAGTTCATCACACCACCTCGACACCAATGTTGAAAGGGCAGGTGACATCGTGGCTAGTCTACCACAAATCCATCGTCCAGCAAGCCCGGTAAACCAACCAAAGATTTTCCTCTTTTCCCCCACGGATCAGGGCGATGGGCCAAAAAAGTCCGCGGCAAATTGCGTTATTTCGGCAAAGTCGCCGGAGATACCAACGGCCGCAAGGCTCTCGCTAAGTGGTTGGAACAGAAAGACGACCTCCTGGCCGGCCGCACGCCGCAAAAAAAGGGTGAAGGGTTGACGATTCGGAGTCTTTGCAATCGTTTCCTGACAGCCAAACAACAACAACTTGACTGTTCCGAAATAACCAATCGAACGTTTCTCGATTACAAGCGTGTTTGCAAACGCATTGTCGACGTGTTTGGCCTCTCTCAACTGGTCACCGGACTGACGTCGGCGGATTTCGAGAAGCTTCGAGCCCGCATTGCGAAAACCTACGGACCCGTAGCACTGGGCAATGAGGTGCAACGCATCCGAGTCGTGTTTAAGTACGCCTACGACGCCAGCCTGATTGACAGGCCGATTCGCTACGGGCCGACATTCAAGCGGCCGTCCAAGAAAGTGCTCCGCAAGGAACGAACCAAAAACGGAATCCGGATGTTTGAGGCGGTTGAGATCCGTCGCATCCTCGGCGGGGCCGGTTTTCAAATGCGAGCAATGGTACTGCTGGCCATCAACGGCGGCCTGGGCAACACGGACTGCGGTGCCCTGACAGCGAACGTGTTGGACCTGGACAATGGCTGGCTGACCTTCCCGCGGCCGAAGACTGGGATCGACCGGCGCTGTCCGCTTTGGCCGGAGACTATCGAGGCGATCCGCAACGCCCTTACCCATCGGCCGGACCCAAAGGACGAACAGGACGCCGATCTGGTCTTCATAACGAAATACGGCCAGAACTGGAATGGGAAAAGCACCGCGAACCCGATAAGCGCCGAGTTCCGCAAGCTCGTCAAAGGGATCGACAGGAAGGCGGCTGCCCAAGCGAAAAAGGACGGTGTCGAGCCGCCGGCAAAGCTGTACCGCAAGGGCTGCGGCTTCTACGCCCTGCGCCACAGCTTCCGCACCGTCGCGGACGAAACCCGAGATTTCCCCGCCATCGACCTAATTATGGGGCATGCAGATGACACAATGGCTAGTCGCTACCGCGAACGAATCAACGACGAGCGACTGACCGCCGTCACGGATTACGTTCATCAATGGTTGTTCAATGACGTTCAGTCCACGTTGAAAACGGAGCCTCCAGCACAAGCGGACGACGTACCCGAAGCATAGAATGGCACCTTCCAAATTCGATTGTTTGACATTGCACGGTCGGTGAAAAAATGGGCAGGTTCAATCTCCGAGCCAATGTTGAATCGGGGTCGTCGGGTCCGGAGCTGGCGGCTATCGACATGGGCTACGCGTTCGAGATGCTTCGGTTCTGGTCCCATCACTTGTGGTTCAATGCCGATGTTGACACCCAATTTCCGGCCTGGCTCGAGGGTCACGTTGGTCCGGTTGTGCATGGCATCAAAACATTATCCCAGCACGAGACCGTTAAGGAGGCCCGGCAAGTCTTGTTGGAGGCTGAAAACGACTTCAATGCGGCGTGGGCGGACTTCCGGGCAAAATGGCTCGACAATGAACACCGCCGCCAGATTCGGTTCCTGCAAGAAAGCGACCCGGAATGTGTGCCTGATGATTGGGCTGCGGAACATAGCCCGCTGACATGGGAATGTTGGGCGACAGCGTACGACTCGCTGTGGCGGGCAGCTTTGTTTCTGTTGGACCCGTTACCAATCTGCTTCCGCGTCGGCGTGCTCTGTGCCCGCATCGAAGGGCTGTCATTCGGATTGGCGACGCAAGCTTCCATACCCGGCGAATTGTATCCGATCGCGGCTGCGCAGCACGCCCTGATCGAACTGGCCGCTACAAGCAATCGACTGGCTGGCTTGGATGTCGATCTCCAGCGCGGGGCGGGGGGCGTCGATTTTGCAGCCATAAAGACCCGCTGCCGGGAGTTGTACGCGGAGATCCGCAACCGTTTGGCCAACGTGCCGCCCAATGCAGATCGGCGGCAAGGCGTGTTGCAGACAGCGGAACACGGTGCGCACGAGGGAACGGGCTCACGGTCGGCATTGCGGCCCAAGCCCGCAAAGGACCGCTACACGCCGCCGGAACTGGCCACGCAATGGGGAGTCTCGCCGGACAAAATACGAGCCTGGATTCAATCGGGCGAGTTGGCTGCAACCGACGTGTCCGCTACGCAAGGCGGTCGTCCGCGTTATCTGATCTCGCAAGAGGCCATTGAGACGTTCGAGGCAAGACGAACCATCCAGACCTCACCCGAACCTCCGCGAAGACACAACAGGCGGGACGAAGAAGACGGCGTGATTCAGTTCTTCTGAGGAACATCGCATCCTAATCGCCTCCCCGCAGGAAAGTGGCTTCGGGTCCCTCGGCCCGACATTTTTTGACGGTTTTTCAGTTTTGTTACTTGACTGCGTAATTGGACATGACACAATATGTCGTAGGTCAGGGAACGCTAAACCACAACCTGTAGTGTGTCAGTCGATTTGTTGTAATCCGCAGCTCGCTTCATTTCGTCCAGCTCCATCCTGCGCGAGCTTTCCGCCGCGTGGGCAATTCCGAAACCCCTCCAGCCACATACCTCCAGTGTTAAAAGCACCGGTGATGCTCGAGTAATTTCCACCGTATTTGCCGAGGTAGCCTCACGCACATCCTCACAAAGATCTCGTTTAGGGATCTTTGTCCACATGTCGAACAGCAACTCTAATAGGGAAGGATCCCATTGGCAGCGACAAATCAACTCACAGGGATCGGAACGCCAACGCAGTCGACCCGGAACGCTGTACATTCACCGCCCGAACAGTACTCGACTACCCCGCAAGTGTCGCCAGACGACATCCAGCTGTCAGTCGGCCCGCGGAATACAAGGTCCATCTGTACTGTCGAATGCCGGATCAACGGCGTCCGACATCGCGATCGCTTCAATCCCGACAGCGAACGCAGCCGGCGCAAGTTCGTGAACAAAATGAAGGCCCAACTTGGGTACGAACCGAACACGCTGGCATGTCTCGACAGCTTAATCCTCGACCGGGCTGACGATGCCGGCGCGGCTCTTGCAGCAGACACGCAATTGTGCAGTGTTGTCGGTGCGACGGATTCGGATGCGATTCCACTGGTTAAGGCCATTGAAACCGACCGGGACGTCCTCGAAGCGGCGGAGCAATTTCGACGAAGCCCTCGTAAGTTCGACGAGCTGCGCCGCGACTTCGCAGCGGTGCAACCGCCATATACGCATCAGGTGATCTCTGCGTTCGGCGCGCCCTGCCGCAAATACATCTCTGTCGGGCGGTTTCGGGGCAACAAGCGTGCCGCTCTCGCCTAATCCAACCGGCTTCTTGCCGGGCCAAATGCCTGTTTATCCGCGCGGACAACGAGAAAGCCTTACGGAAGAAAATGTTCTTGCTCGTAGATCGCGCGAAAAGCTTAACCGAAAACCAGGAGGAGCAGAAATACAGCACATCTCGGAACGGGCTTTCCCAGGCTGGCGATCGTCGCCAGCAAGCTCGGCAGTCATGCATCGGCTTTGCACCGGTGGCGGAGAAAGGGGGTTTGTGGCCAATCCAGTAGGTTGGACGTGCCATACATTATGTTTGAAAGGGATATCACACAATAGGGAGGCCGAGCCGCGAGCCGCTGCTTGACAGTCGCATCGTGCAGGATTTCTGACAACCGATGGCGGCCAGGACGCCGCCCGGTCTGTAGCTGCGCGACGATCGAAGGCACGGCACAATTGCCGGCGCTCGGCATCACCGCCTATTCAGGCGGCCAGACATTAAAGAGAAAGTCGGGTTGCGGCCACTGTAGGCTGCACGGAAACGTATGGAAACCACGACCCACTATTATTAGAAAGACAAATATGTCTGATTGCTTTGTAAATCTTTCGGAGCAACCACAAATCACGCTGACGGAGTGGCTGTGGAAAGACCGCATTCCGTTCGGCGGAATCACGATCCTCGAAGGTGAACCAGGAACCAACAAGAGTACCTTGGCCTACGATTTGACCGCATCGCTGACCACCGGCAGGCAGATCCAGGGCAATTCCGAGTCGATCGACGGCGGCGTGATCCTGCTGCAAGGCGAGGATTCGTTTGCAAGAATCTCGGAATCGCTCGGAGCGCGTGAGTGCGACTTGAGGCGAGTCAGCGTGGTTAACCGTAGTTCCCCATTTTTACTGCCGGGTGCGATGAAAGAACTCCGCAAGGCTGTGGTAGCCGTGGATGCAAAACTCATCGTTATTGATCCCGTCGATGAATTCTTCGACAAGAGCCTGGCAAACGACGATGTGGCACGACGGGCCATCACGCCGCTGGCTGCATTGGCCCAAGACAAAAACCTGGCCATTGTCCTGGTCCGCCACATGACAAAAACCGGCAGCGTCAAGGTGCTCAATCGCGGCCGCGGCAGTATTCGCATGATCGCGGCCGCTCGTTCCGCCCTGTTGGTGGCTGGCGATCCTACGAATGGTAACCGGCGAATTCTAGCCCAGAGGAAATGCAATCTGGGACCATTGGCGCCGAGCCTTTCCTTTGAGATTCGCGATCAGAACGGCTGCCCGATGATTGAGTGGCTCGGGACGAGTTCACTGTCTGAAGAGGATCTGATCCAGCCGGCTGGGCCACAGTTTGGGCCAGCCCTCGGGGAGGCGATCGATTGGCTCGTCAGAGTGCTGGCACACGGGCCAATGCCGACTCGACAAGCAAAGCAGCTGCTCCTCGACGCCGGCGTATCGAAAAAAACGAGTTGGAGGGCAAAGCAATGCCTCGGCATTGCCACGGACGCGGACGGCTGCGGGCCGAATACCGTGTATTATTGGCGGCTGCCCGACTCGCAACTGGTCCGCCAGCTGCGAGATAAATTGAACCTTTCGGAAGAGGCAGATTCTGCTGATCCTGAATCTGATGAACGGGTGGAGCGGCAAGCCGCGTGATGTTACGAGAAGTCGCGTCCTGAAAAGCGTGGACTGAGCGTCTGACGCGGTGAAAACGTTTAGCGAGTGGGTGGCCAACGGCTTTTGGCCACCCACTACGCTGGCGGCCGGCTGATACTGCCGACCGCATTCAAACTTGCTTTTACTTTGCTGAAAACCACCCGGCTAAATTGCTGAGTGTGGCGAAAGGGCTTTATTCATGGCAGACAATTTGAAAGACCAGATGAAGTCGTTCTTCACCGACTTCGGTATTATTTTCGACAAGGATCAAGAATATCTGGACCGACTCTTACGGCATCAAATGAGGAATGCCTGTCGGAAGATTGACCACATGCACGCCAAAGTGGACGAGGGGCAAGCGGAATTCAGATCGAATTGGGCCTGGACGCCAACTGCCCGCGCGTCCAACGTGCTCATAAGCTTCTGGGCGGACGCGTTTTTGCGCGGATCCCACGAAGTCTATTCCGCCATCAAACCGCTGCTGAAACCCGGCGTCCGGATTGCGGACATGGGATGCTTCACCGGTGCTTTGGCCGCTTGGCTGGCGACGAACCATCCAGAGTGCAAGGTATTCGGGATCGACGGCAATCCCAAGGCAATTGAGTTTGCCAGAGAGTTAACCAACTTGCCAAATGCAAGCTTCGTACAATGGGACTACGCTGGTGACACGGCTGCGCCAATCGAGGCATGTGACATCCTGGTAAGCACTCTCGGAATCGAGTTCTGTGTTGATGACGATTTTAGCTGGAAATGTTCACTCGACACGAAGAAGCTGCGGGAATCGGAGTTCTGCCGACGCCGCACCGCAGAGGTGTTGCCGTATTTCACGCGATGGCGGGAAGCCTGTAAGCCTGACGGGCAGCTGCTCGCTGTTCTGCGAGTCAAAAACATCGACCACGATCTCAGCATCGTGGAAGCCGCGCATCGGGCCGGCTGGACATTTGATACTGCACGAAGCGCCCTGCTTCTAATTGGTGGCCGGCTGTTCCGGCTGATGCGTTTTGCGGCTCGGGAATCCCAACAGCCTTCCGACGCTGAGATTATGGCCAGCTGGCAAAATCAGAACGTGCCCCCGCAGGCTGGGCAATTCTTCGACTTTGTCCTAGCAGTAGTCGTCTACGAGTCGCTGGCAGACAAGTGTGTTCTTGTGAGCGACGACCGTCGCATTCAGGACGGTCACGCCGAGCGCGTCAGCGTTGGTATCGCAGGCGACATCGGATTTATCTTTGAACGATCGACTACTGGTTACGCCGAACTCAAGTTGATTTCGCTAAGTCAGGTGAACGCCCTACTCCGCTCTGGTATTGCGGCTTAGGACTCGATGTTCGGACAAGTGCCGTCCGGATACCGGTTAGTTCAGCGACGTTGATCGGTATTTCGGTAACGGACCCAATATCGACTTAAACTGGCACCGCGCACGATATCGCGGCCCGGTCGGGAAGCAAAGGTCCAGCTACGTGGCTGGACCTTTGCAGGACCGGACCCATGTTCGCGGCACCGTCCGCTTTCCTTCCCAAATGGAGTCCAATGAAAAATGTGTCCAACCTTGACTCGGCGTTCCGCGGCACAAATCAGATTTAGGGTAATGAGAAGCTGTCCATCCTGCAACAAAGAGCAGGCTGTGACGCCTGCGGATGAAACAAAGATAAGATTTTGTCGGCACGTCGCCTTCGTCTTTCAGGATGAAGTCGGCGCACTTTACAGAACCCGATCCGTCTTGCCCACCAAACCGATTCAGCCGGATTGGGCAGCGGGTTGGGAGCAGGATGCCTCGGAAGACATTCCGGGCATTATCACGCAATTAACAGCGGCGGGCTACGAGGGCATCCTGCTCCGCCGCTTGACAGTGATTGCCGATACGGAGTCCGGCCCGGTGAGGATTTCCGTCACCGCAGGATATCTGAACGCGGATCGAACCTGTACGGTGCCACGGCGGCAAAGATGGCGTCCCGGCCGATTTTTCGATTCCGCGAATGCAGCTGCCTAGTCACTGTTGACCTTGCATCCAGAATGAAACTGGTGCGAGCAGGTGCGACGGCGGTATAGATCACCGGACAAATGTCCGGAATGGGTGGCCAGCGCGGGTTGGCCACCCATTTTTTTCAGGTGGAATCGAGATTGCCCGCTGCTACCGGCGGCTGAAAACAATCGAGCAACAGAAATCGGACGGCAAACGAAACTGCCTTATACCCTTCATTCCACTGCTCAATATCATAGAATTCCCCTCCCAACCGCCATCGCAACCACCGCCATCGCCATCGCCAACCGCCACCCCTCAGGCTTCGGCCCGCAACAACCTGGCAGTTTCTGCAATCGACCGGCGGTAGCTCGTTGAGATCGGATTCATTGTTGATCACTGGTGCGAGCCCCCAGCCGCCCAGCGTCCCGGGCCAAGGGGCCACTTCGCTGACCCCACATCCCGATCCCCCGCTGCGCGACGCGGGATGCCTATGTCCGCCCAAACGGCAACTGCATCGTGACTCTGCACGTGGCCGCAATAGAAAAAAGCCTCGCCAAGCTGAATCACATATTCCACAAAAAACCGCAGCTGTCGGCGAAACACCAGAAGAAGCTCAGCCGGGTTCACCAAAGCATGGACGAGCTGATCGCGAAAACGAAATCGCCGAATGACGAGTAACGAAGCTGGAAATTTTTTCCAGCTTGCGACAGAGATTCTACGGACGGTCCGTAGAATCTCTGTTTTTGTGTAGTCAAAGTGAGTGCAATGCAAAGCTACGAGGCTACCCAATTGCTCCCCCAGGGCGTTGTACGTTGGGTTTCTGATTTCCCGTCGTTCCCATTTGCAGTTCTTGTTCCGTGGCGGTCACCATTTGCATCTTGTTTCGCGGCCGTCCCATTTGCCGTTGTGATTTCCCGCCGTCACCATTTGCGGTTCTTGTTCCGCGGCCGTCACCATTTGCAGTTCATGTTCCGCGGCCGTCACCATTTGCGGAACACAGAAAACCTGTTTCACGGCTGCAAAGCAGGTTTACGAGCTTCCCCCATTCGCCGCCTTTACTGCTTGGCCCACCTTCCAAAAGCGCATTCGCCCAGAAAGTGCGCTAGAAAAGCGCTGGACGCATTTGGGTGCCAGGTGCGTGTGTTGGTCGGCCCATCGTCGAATCGCGCGCTAGACGGCCTTGTAGCGCCCGTTGCGGCGCAGCCAGAAAGTGGGGGCAAGCCACTCGACTCAGGCGGTCCCATCGACGACAACGAAGGCTCGGCATAGGATGTAGCCGGAGAGCCTGCAATTCACCGGCGCATCAGGTTTGCCGGACCGGAGCATCAGGTTTGAAACCCACTTTGCCGCCCTTATACAACGCGGCAACACTCGTATGGAGCCTCTGGCTATGAGCTACTCCGGCGCGGGGTTCGCACCCGCTTCTCAAAGAACCATTTTCGGTTCGCATTTTCAGTCCGCACGTTCACGCATTTGTTAGCCGTCACTTCAGACTTGGCGAATTCGTTTGAGTAGGAACATCCTGCATTGAATTTCCGATTTGATGGCACGCGTCGCGCAACGATTGAGCAGTTGTGTCATCAAGATTATCGAACGTCTTGATGGGCAAGTGTTGGTCGAAATATATGCCATCAAGAATTCCAACTGGGACGATTCGAAAGTCAAAGCGGTCAACAACCTGAAGTGCCTGAAAAAACATAAATTGCTGCAACGACTCTTGCTTTGATTGGATAGACGACTCGCGCATCAGATGGCAGCACAAAACTGCACGCATTTTGTCCCGTTCAGACATTCGCGGACCGAAAATCAAACCGCGAACGTTGGCTGCGCCCGCTCTCATGACCCTCATGTCAGGCGGAAGCTCGTTGAATGCCGGTAAGAACGCCCTGACCTCCTGCTCGTATCGCCAATCCGAAAACTTAACTAAACCGATCCCATACTCTTCCTTGTCTTTGGCGTCGCCACCCAACAGTAAGGGAACATCGTAGTGGTCTTCCTCGTCAGAATATGAGAATCTCGGAATTAACCGATGAAACGCATTTACCTTCGGTGGTTTCTTGCCGTATTTCACGGCCTTCAATTCCAACTCGTCTTCATCGTAGATGCCGATCTCAAAGTCGCCGAGTCTATCTTTTGGTAGGGGACGAGTCCGATGGAGCATCTTGATAGGAGCCGCAATACGTATGGTGCCGTTTTCGGTCGCATACACGACAACGAAGCCACGTTCAGCATCTGCGTAGTGCCCCCACATCGTGGCGTTCTTCGCGTTCCTTGAGAACGACGCAATGTAGGAATGCTCTTCGATTGCCTTCGGCAGGTCATGGCGAAGGACTCTGCGAGTGGAGTCGAGAATCAGGCGTGACTGCAACGGAATGGGGTTGTTCTTGAGTAGCTCCTCTTCCAGCAATTTCCGGAACAACCCGTCAAGCATCTCAAGACCGACATCTCGATTTCGCGCCCACTTCTTGAGCTGAGTGCCGAGCGATTCACTGAGGCTAAACAGATCGCACATCTCTTCGCGACTGATCCGGCCATAAACCTCAGAACGAAAGCATGCCTCTTGTAGTATGTAAGTGGCCAATCGCCTCCACAGCTCTGTTGTTCCGTTCAACACAAACCGGGGGCGACACTCGTTTGCGTCGTTCAATTCCGCCACTGATGCGAAGAAGATTTCCCCGCGCCGCAGCATATTGAATTCGAGGTTGCCGGGTTTCTGGAACTTAAAGAAGAACATCGTGCAAAAGATCGTGTGTGAATTGTTGACGGCTAACTAACATGCACCTCACGGGGCGTCGTCCTTATGCCCAAACTTGTAGTTCTCCTGGGATTATCCCGCACCCGATCCCGTTGTTCTCTGGCCGGTTGGCTTGGATATTGCCGGGCTGCTCGAGCGATAGTTTACGGGCGCAAGGGGCGGCATTGCAAGGGTTTTTGAAACTTTCTTGGGGGGTAGGGAATGTTTTTATTTCGGCTAGGTGACGTCGTTCGGACGCAGACAACACGGCAGGGAGGTGGCATGGCTTTTCCTGGGAAGGCATTGGCGCATCACGGGCTCGTTACGTGGTTGGGGGTCGGGCTTGCAGCTTATCCGGCCGCAGATTGAGGCCGTTTAGCTGGGGATGGGCGTAATGTAATTCTGAAATTTTTCTGCCAGCTAGA
>Ga0351891_1200_pt1 | contig 16857 bp, 10 predicted proteins | sample TotcelFGM3001K13_FD_206768 | JGI IMG/M metagenome (GOLD analysis project Ga0351891, IMG submission 206768) | Enriched cells from coal bed in the Powder River Basin, Montana, United States - Total cells FGM rep3 HSBNCT.FGM.300.1.K13 ... | reverse complement strand
TGCGAAAATGACTTTATATGTGTCCGGTAGCAGAAATGTGATGGTGTGGGCGGGAATCCAGAAGAGGGGGATGGTTTTACCCACAACAAATTTGAAGAATCCGCTCCAGTCTATTACAGATATGGCTTGTGAAATGGAGATCCCTTTACCGGGGTCTCCTTTTTGGTTAACGGAATATCGGGCATCAATCCAGGTGTCGGTTATGCGGTGGGCGGCCATAAATGCCGGGGCAAAGGTGAGGTTCATAATTGCAGATATGTAGAGGGCTTTGAACAGTTTTGCCGTGAACCCGCCGTCCACGCCTCCTGTCCAGAGGAGGCCTTTGTTGATTGCGCCGGAGACGCCATCTGCATAAACGGAAAACATCATCACAATCAAGACTCCCAGCACTCCCCAGATGAGCATCTTCGGGAGCATTCCAGGAACCATCTGCCATCTCTTTAAAACGATTCTGGTGGCCAGAAATTCGCCCATTGTGGAGAGGATTGCAAATTTTATGAATCCCATAATGTAGGGGTGGGAAGATGTTGCTGAGACAAATAGCTGATGGGTGGAGGGGACAATTAAAAATGCAGCAAATGCCGCAAGGATCATTACCCAGATTACTGTTCCGTATTTTGCCATTTTGTACTATCTTTATCTGTTATGAGTGCAAAGATATGAGTAATGTTAAATTATGCATACGGGGTGAATAAATAATATTTTATAGATTTGCATCATCGTGAGAGAGAACATTTCGTTTATCAATGGGGTAAATTTAAAGAGTAAGAGCTCCTGGGAGGAGCTTTACAGCTACTTCTATGCCGCATTGTGTAACTACTCTTCCAAGATAACCAAAGACAAACACGCTTCTGAGGATATTGTCCAGAATATGTTTATTAAACTGTGGGATTCCAGGATAGTTTTTAATGACCTCTCCGGTTTAACAGCCTATCTATACAAGGCTGTCTATTCCCGGTCGCTTAACTTTTTAAGGGATAACAAGAAGAGTTTACATGTTGACCAGGAGGCTGTTAAAAGCGAATCATCCCTTGAGGAGAGATATATAGAGATGGCTCTGGAAGAGGAGATTATCTCGCAATTTTACAAGGCACTTGAGGAGATGTCGCCTCAGCAGAGGGAGATTATCCTTATGACGCTCAGGGGAGACAGGGTAGATGATATTTCACGTAAGCTTAATATCAGCCCCAATAGTGTCAAGACACAGAAGAAGCGGGCCTACACTTTTTTGCGGGGCAAACTCGGGAGCAGTTTTATGATTGTGAAGCTGCTGCTATTTGCTTAGTTCTCGCTATTTGCTTAGTTCTCGCTGTTTGCTTCGTTCTTGCTGTTTGCTTATTTCTAGCTATTTGCTTAGTTATTTCTGCTTGCTTATTTATTGCTGATTGGACAGCTATTGCTCACCATTAACAATTAGAATGGCCTCCTTCACTTTTTCAAGTGAACTCTCTTTGTGCAGATAGTCTCCTCCCAAAACCTCCGGCGTGAATGAGAGTGGCGGGCGGTGCAGCGAGGCAGATGGGATATTTTCCGATGCCGAGAGGTGGATTTCGGATACTCCGGTCTGCTCAATAATAGCGGCGATGTTTGTGGCGTTTACACCGGATCCCGGCATAATTATTACCCTTCCTGCGGCCTGTTGATTCATCTTTTTAAGAACCGCAATCGCTTCGGCGGCGGTTTGTGCTCCTCCAGAGGTAAGTATGCGGTCTGCTCCGAGAGAGATTATAGCTTCTAGTGCCTCGAATATATCTTTTGAAACATCAATTGCCCGGTGAAAGGTAAAGGAGAGCGACAGTGAGCGGGCAAGATGTGCCAGAGGTTTGCAAAACTCTATATCTACATTGCCGTTTTTGTCAAGTGCACCGAAAACAACTCCCGAGACACCAAGCTGCCCGCACATCTCTATATCCCTCATCATCACCTCCATCTCCCGTCTGCTGTAGAGAAAATCTCCCTGCCTCGGCCTGATAAGGACATTGATGTCAATATCACTCACTTTTTTGGCAAGAGAGATTGCACCAAACGAGGGTGTAATGCCGCCAAGTGAAAGGGCACTGCAGAGTTCAACTCTGTGAGCACCGGCTCTGTGGGCAGTGACGCAACTCTCTGCCGAGCCTGCACAAATTTCTACTTTAATGTTGTTTGATTTCATTTTAAATTTGATAAGCCTGCCGATGTTTTTATTGATCATAGAGATGTCCAAATTTAAAAAAAATTTCTAAGTTTGGTAAATAATTGCAAATCTGCTTAAACCCCTGGAAAAAGATGTTGAAAAGATTGATCTTTGCTCTGCTGGCAATGTTCTTGGTAAGCGTTGTCATAAAACTGTTTATCCATCGCCCGGAGCCTCCGGTAATCTCTAACCCGGCATATCTGGAGATGGTAGAGGAGGCTTTTGAATTAAAAAAGGTATTTATTGACAACGACTCCCTCTTTTCGATCTTTGAAAAATGCAAAGGCAAACGGGAGCGGGAGGCGCTTATGTTTCTATATGCCTATATGCCAATCGGAGATATTGCAGATTACAACCCGGATCTTTTTCTGGAGGCGGTAAGGCACTCATTTAAAATGAGAAGGGAGATGCCTTGGGGCAAGAGTATTCCGGAAGATATCTTCAGACATTTTGTTTTGCCGCTAAGGGCAAACAACGAGGCACTTGATTCGTCCAGAGTTCTGTTTTACAAAGAATTAAAGGGCAGGGTAAAAAATCTTTCGCTTTACGATGCCGTGATTGAGGTGAACAGATGGTGTCAGGAGAAGGTGGTTTACACCCCATCAGATGAGAGAACATCTTCACCCCTTGCCACAGTGAGAACTGCTTACGGGCGTTGCGGGGAGGAGTCGGTCTTTACAGTTGCCGCAATGCGCTCGGTGGGGATTCCTGCCAGGCAGGTCTATACTCCTCGCTGGGCTCATACAGACGACAACCACGCCTGGGTTGAGGTGTGGGTGAAGGGAGAGTGGCACTATCTGGGTGCCTGCGAGCCTGAGCCAAAACTTAATGTCGCCTGGTTTAGCGCAACAGCTCAGAGGGGTTTGCTGATGCACTGCAGGGTGTTCGGCTATTATTCGGGAGATGAAGACATTATCAAAAGAACAGATGTTTTTACGGAGATAAATGTTACTGCAAATTATGCCCCTGTTGCAAAGGTTAAGGTGAGGGTAACCGATTCAGATGGAAATCCGGTTGTGGGGGCGGGTTTAGATTATAAAATCTACAATTATGCAGAGTTGTACAGTGCAATCTCTTCGGTGACAGGTGCAGATGGTCTTTCTGAGGCGACTCTGGGCAAGGGTGACATAGTGGTTTGGGCCTATAAAGATGGGAAGTTCGGGTTCAAAAAAGTGACTCCGGGCGGGCAAGGTGCCGGGCCAAGTGCCGGGCCAAATGGCGGGAGAGAGGTTGGGCAAAATGGTGGGCAAGGTGCCGGGACAAGTGCCGGGCCAGAGGAGGTCGTGCAGATTGTTTTGGACAGAAGAGAGGGGGAGGTTTTTGCAGCCGATCTGGATATTGTCCCACCGGCAGAGGGTAAGGCTTCGGTTGATATTTCACAAGAGGAGAGAGAGGAGAACAACAGACGAATTGGCCGGGGTGACTCACTAAGGCGGGCCTATATTGCAACCTTCGCCGACAGCTCTTATGTTGCGGCTCTTGTTAAAAGACTTGAGGAGAGTGGAAAAATTGTTGCAGATAGTGGCAAGAGTGGTGCCAAGAGTGATTCAGATAGTGGCCAGAGTGTTGCCAAGAGTGATTCAGATAGTGACAAGAGTGCCAATAGTCTTGATAAAGAGAAAATCGCGCGGTTTGTATACGCTTCAAGAGGGAATTACCGGAAGATTGCAGATTTTCTGGAGTGGCTGCCGGCAGAGAGTTTCCAAACGGGGCTCAATATGCTGGAGGTTATAACAGAGAAGGACCTAAGGGACACCCCATCGAAAGTACTCCGGAGCCACATTACAAATCTGCCTAAACAAATCAACGAGCTTGAGGGCGAAATTTTCAACAAATATGTGCTCAACCCGCGGGTTGGCAAAGAGCAACTGGGTTGCTGGAGGGAATTTCTCTCAAAAGAGTTTGCACAATTTATGAATAAAGCAAACTTCAATAATAATCCACAGGCAATAATCGACTTTTGCCGCAAAATAAAGCCGGCATCCAAATACAATCCGCAAAACATACCGGTAACCCCGGTGGGAGTTTACAAACTTATGGCAGCCGAAAGGGCATCTGCACAGGGGCTCTTTATTGCCATCTGCAGAACTTTTGGAATTCCTGCAAGGTTCGAGGAGGTGACAGGAAAGCTCCAGTACTACTTGGAGAGCGCCTGGGTTGAAGCAAATATTTTTGATGAAGGGGGGGAGATAATTGTTAATGTCGGTCAGATTGCCGGAGATAAAAAGACATCTGCAACAGGCTCAGTAACAAATTACGGCCGGCTGATGGTCAATTACCGGGGTAAGTTGGTTGATGATCCTAAGTTTGAGAGCCATTTTACCATTGCCAGGATTGAAAATGGCGGGATAAATACACTCAATTTCAGAGGTAAAGAGGGTTTTGAGGGGACAAACACCCTTAGAGGGACATTCAAAGAACCGGTAAATCTGGAGGTGGGCTACTATTTACTCACCTGCGGAACCAGGATGGCAAGCGGAAAGGTCTTGAGCAGAGTCTCCTTCTTCAATGTAGAGGCGGGGAAAACCACAAATTTAGAACTCATTATGAGAGACGACCCTCAGGATTTGAGGGTAATAGGCAATCTTAACCCCGAAGCCAGATTCTTCAACAACACGGCATCCAAAGAGCAGTCAATAGTCGAATGCACCGGAAGAGGTTTCTTTGTGCTGGTTTTCCTGAGATCAAATCACGAACCGAGCACACACGCGATAAGGGATATTCTAAAAAACTCAGACGCCTTTGGCCGCTTAGGCACATCTGCGATACTCCTCTTCAAAGAGAACAAGCAGCTTGAAGATATGGCTGCCGTGCGGGATATATCGGATAACCTCCCAAAGAGCTTTACGATGGGTATAGATCCCGACGGCAAGATATTGTCGGAGGTATCTGCCTCTTTAAAACTTGGAGACAACCCCGATTTACCTTTGGTTGTAATTGCAGATACTTTCGGTAGAATTGTTTGGTACACAATGGGGTACAATATCGGAACCGGAGGTCAGACACTAAATGCTTTTGCCAGAACTCAGGGTAAAGTTCCCCACATTCTCACAGATTGAGAAAAACTTTGCCAGTGTTTGATGTAAGGCTATATCATTCAGCATATTACAAATCCCAGTTTTCCATTATTGGAAAACTGTGATTTGTATCTAATTGACAAATAGAGAGATACATCAAACACTGCCAAAGCAACATCCCACGACCCTTGGCAAGGTTCTCTCCTTTCTGAATAGCTAACACGCAGTTTGCCAGCAACATCCCATGACCCTCGGCAAGGTTCTCCCCGTTTAGAATAGCTAACACGCAGTTTGCCAGCAACATCCCACGACCCTTGGCAAGGTTGCCCTGCCACTTGGCAAGGTTATCCTGCCCGTGTCACCCGTTTTGTTTTGATATGTGTTATATAACAAACACGTGTAAAAATGAGATGGGAAGAGATACAGGAGAGAGCCGCCAGGATGGTTGGGTTTCTCGTTAAAAAAGAGAGAATTGGCCTTGATGGTAGCATAGAAAAGCCGGGTAAAGAGGAGCTTCCGGGGCTTGAAAAATTTAAAGATTCGAATATAATTTACGAGAATCTCTCTCAAAGAGAGCAATATGACTATAGGATAGCGTTCTTAAAACTTAACAGAAGAAACGCAGTTCGCAAAATACTCAGATACTCTGCCGCTGCAGCATCTGCCGCAATCTTCATTGGCGGGATTCTGTTTGCCGGGTACGAATATGTATGGAGCCCCTTGGCAAATGATACTTCGGTTGCAGACTACTCCAACATAAAACCTATTGAAAAGAGAGCTCGCCTTATACTTGCAGATGGTATGGAGGTAGATATTAAAGCCGTTGGTGAGGCAGTAGTGGAGCAGAACGGGAAAAAAATAGTCATTGGCGCACAGGGGGTTAATTATGAGGTAGATTCGCAAGGGTCAGGCCAATCTAAAGAGTCCGGCATAGTAACAAAAAATATATACAACTCACTTGAGATACCGAGAGGGGGAGAATATTCGTTAACACTGGCCGATGGTACCAGGGTGTGGATGAATGCAGATTCTAAACTTAAATACCCGATCTCTTTTGTAGAGGATAGAAGAGTGGTATATCTTGAGGGAGAGGCATATTTCGAAGTCGCTAAGAATGCATCAAAACCTTTTATAGTGAGTACTCTTTCGGGAGATATAACCGTTTTGGGTACACATTTCAATGTTAAAAGTTATTCCGATGAGAGCGCCATCTACACAACATTGGTAGAGGGCTCAGTCTCATTTAAAGGGAGTGCCGGGAAGGAGACTATACTCTCTCCGGGAGAACAACTTGCATTCTATCCGGCAAAGGGGGTACAAGAGCTTAAGCAGGTGAATGTCAATAATTATGTAGGCTGGAAAAACAATCTCTTCCAGTTTGAAGAGCTTTCGCTGGAAGATATTATGAAGACCCTTGCACGGTGGTATGATGTAACCGTTTCATACGAAAACGAGGAGCTGAAACAACTTCTTTTCTCGGGGAATCTGGACAAATATACCAATATAGAGTCCTTCTTGAAACTGTTTGAAGTGGGAGCAAAAATAGAGTTTAAGGTAGATAACAGACATATTCATATAAAGCCAAAAAGGAGAGAGAGTTAGCCAGCAAAAACGGAGGTAAACAGAAGTTAAACAATACAAAATAAACGGAATCAAACTTTACTTAACAAAAAACTATAATTTATGAAACAAAAATTTCCCTTAAGGCGGGAATGTCCCGTTTCTCAACTAAGAGTATTGCTGTTGGCAATTGTCTCTTTCTTGATGCTCGGATCGAATGTGCTTGCAGCAGGAGTTCTTACTCAGGCGAGGCCCATTACGGTAACAATTAAAAAAACAACACTCAACAATGTTCTTAATCAGATTAAAGATCAATCTGGGGTGAAAATACTGTTTAATGTAAACAGTGTGAAAAACATTGAATGCGAAGAGATTACTTTTAACAACACCCCTGTAGAAGAGGCTCTTAAAACTGCTTTGAAGGGAACCGGATTCGGTTACCAGGAGGTAGATGGTGTTGTTGTGATAAAAGAGGTTCCTCAACCACAAGAGCCGCAAAAGCCGGCAGATGTAAAAGGTAAGGTGATTGATGCAACCGGTCTTCCTTTACCTGCCACTGCAATTGTGATTAAAGGGACAAAAATCGGTTTTGTGACCGACGATAACGGTAACTTCTCATTCACTCTTAAAAACCCTAAGGGGGCAATTTTGGTTTTCAGTTTCCTTGGAATGAAAACCCAGGAGATCCCCTACAAAGGAGAGGCATTCCTCAATATTAAGATGGAAGATGATCCAAACCTTATTAACGAGGTTGTTGTAACAGGTATCTTCAACAGGGATATCAACACATTTACTGGTTCTTCCACAACCGTTAAGGCCGATGAAATCCAGGCATTCGGTAACCGTAACATCTTAACATCGCTCAGAAACATTGACCCTGCTTTCAATATTATCGAGAGCAACACATTTGGTTCAGACCCTAACAGATTACCCGAGATTCAGATCCGCGGTAACTCAAACCTGCCAAACGTAAACCAGCTTCAGGATGAGAACAGATTCGGAATGAATACTCCGCTTATTATTCTTGACGGGTTTCAATCAACTCTCAGAAAGTTGCTGGACATAAACGAAAACGAAGTTGAGACCATCACCCTTCTAAAAGATGCATCTGCAACAGCTATTTACGGATCAAGAGGTGCAAACGGAGTTATCGTAATCACCACCAAAGCTCCTGAGATGGGTAAACTTAAAATATTTTACAAAGGTGACGGTAATATTGAGCTGCCGGACCTTTCGGGCTATAACCGTTTGAATGCACGTGAGAAACTCGAACTGGAGAAGATGGTGGGCGTTTATGAAACAGCCCGTGCAGAGAGTGATGTTCCTTTGAAAAGATATTATAACGATGTTCTGAATGAGGTAAACTCAGGAGTTAACACAGACTGGATGTCAAAACCACTCCTCGCAGGTATTGGTCAGAGACACAACATCCGCCTTGAAGGTGGAGATAAAACCTTCAGATACTCTGCATCTGCCCAGATAAATAATATTCAGGGTGTCATGAAGGAGTCAAGCCGTACTGTATTCAACGGAACAATTAAATTAAGCTATACTTACAACAAGGTAAAATTCACAAATACCTTAATGGTGGGTATAAGCAATAACACAAACTCACCATACGGATCGTTCAGCGACTATGCGAAGCTAAATCCTTACTGGAGAGCGTATGATGAGAATGGAAAGGTGCTTAAAACTCTGGGTTACTACGGAAACAATGACTATACAGGTTATATGTCACCGCTGCCAACAAACCCACTTTATAACGCTACACTGAACACATTTGACAGAGGACAGAGTGCCGAGATCACCAACAACACCTCAATCGAGTGGACAATTACAGGTGATCTCATAATGCGGGCAAGACTTGGCCTGACCAAGATCAACGGCCAGACTCACAACTTTAAGCCTGCCGACCACACCGCATTTGCAAACTACTCTGAGGCAGATATGTTCCGCAAAGGAACCTATGACTTTGGAGTGTCCAACTCGTTTAACTACGACGGAAGTTTGAACCTCAGTTACTCAAAACTCTTCAAACAGGTTCACTCAATTTACGCCGGAGCAGATATGAACATAAGCGAGAATCAGAATTCTGCTTATGGAATTCTTGCAGAGGGTTTTCTTAATCCGAACTTCGACTTCCTCTCAATGGCACTTCAGTATGCAAAAGACGGAAAACCAAGCGGAAGCGAAAGCTATAAAAGAGCGATCGGATTCACCGGCAGTTTTAACTACACCTATGACGGTAAATACAACGTCGAATTCTCCGGAAGAACGGACGGATCATCTCAATTCGGATCTAACAAAAGATTCGCACCATTCTGGTCGGTAGGTATCGGCTGGATTGCAACAAAAGAGCAGTTCCTGAAAAATGTTCAATTCATTGACAGGCTCAAATTCCGGGCATCATTAGGTACCAACGGTCACCAGAATTTTGACTCTTATCAGGCACTTTCTACATATCGTTATTACACCGCAGACAGATACTACTCATGGCTCGGAGCATACATGCTCGGACTGGGCAACCCCGATCTGAGATGGCAGCAAAAGATGAACTATAACGCCGGAGTTGAGGCATCATTCTTTAAAAACCGTTTGAATATAGTTGCGGATGTTTATCTGGAGAGGGTAAACGACCTTGTATCTTCGGTTGACCTTCCTGCCTCAAATGGTTTTACCAGCTACATAGAGAATATTGGTAAGATGGAGAACAGAGGATTCGAGTTCAAAGCAACTGCAGTAGTTGTTAAGAAGAAGGATTTCACATGGAGCATAACCGGAGCAGTATCACACAATAAGAATGAAATTGTAGAGATTTCACAGGCCCTGAAAGATGCTCAGAAATCAATTGAGATGGCAGCCGGAGCAAATCCGAACTTCCTCTACAAAGAGGGTTACTCGACAAATGCTATATGGGTTGTTCCATCACTTGGTATTGATCCAAGTACCGGTAAAGAGCTCTACCTTAAAAAAGATGGTACCCCAACATTTACATGGAGCGCACTTGACCTGCAGGCTGTAGGTATTGCAGAACCAAAATACTACGGAAACCTGAACACCTCACTTCGTTATAAAGGGCTGTCGGTTAACCTCTCATTCGGATACAGATTCGGAGGTCAGCAGTACAACCAGACACTTATTAACCTGGTAGAGAATGCTAACTACAAATGGAATGTTGACCGCAGGGTTTACGACAGCAGATGGCAAAAACCGGGAGATATCGCAGCATTTAAAGGGCTGCTCGTAACCACCGCAACCAACAAAACTTCCCGTTTTGTTCAGGATGAGAACACTTTCAACTGCCAGAATATCAATGTCAGATACGATATAAAATCGAAGAGACTCCTGAGTGCAATGAGGATTGAAATGATATCCCTCTCGGCAAATATGGCCGATATTCTCTACATATCATCTGTTAAAAGGGAGAGAGGAACAACCTATCCATTCTCAAGGCAGATATCCTTTACAGTTGGTTTAACCTTTTAATTGAAACAGAAAATGAAAAAAATATACAAATTACTCACAATCTTATTTTTGTCATTGTCACTCACATCATGCTTAAACGAGTGGTTAACGGTTAACCCGAAGACCGATATGACAAGAGATATCCTGTTCAGTACCGAATCGGGATTTAAAGATGCCCTTACAGGTGTTTATATACAGCTGAAAAGCACAGGAGGTTATGGTGAGAGATTGACCATGACCACAATAGAGCACCTTGTAACCTCGTGGGATGTAACAAGCTCAACAACAGAACAGCGTCTAAATCAGTTCCTCTTTACCGATGCCGGAGTCGAGGCTTCAATGAGTGCCATCTTTTCACAGCAATACAAAGTAATCTCAAGCATAAACGCTATTCTTGACCAGATAGATAGCAAGAAAGATGTTTTCCTGACAGACAAAATGTATGAACTAATCAAGGGAGAGGCACTTGCCCTGAGAGCTCTTTGTCACTTTGATATACTCCGTCTCTTCGGACCGGTTCCGACAGTTACAACAAATGATAATATTCTGCCTTACGTTAAAACACTTTCGAGAGAGGCCGTTCCTCATATAAGCTTTAATGCATTCAAAGCAGAGGTGCTGAAAGATCTGAATGATGCAGAGCAACTGCTAAAGGTTGCCGACCCTGTTCAGAACTTCTCGATGTTAGATTTACGCCGCCCTGGACCGACATACACATTCAATCCGATAGATACATACTTCGGATTCAGACATATCCGAATGAACTACTATGCTGTTAAAGCGCTTAAAGCAAGAGCCTATCTTTGGTTTGGCGATAATGAAAATGCATTTGCAAATGCGAAAGAGGTTATAGATGCTAAAAATCCGGATGGCAGCACAAAATTCGCACTTGGAACATCGGCCGATATGACCGCCGGATATCTGAACCTTCCATCGGAGCACATCTTTGGAATTTATGAATTCTCTCTGTTAACGAAGTATAACAACATGTTTGCCAACGGAACAATCAGGAAGGGTAGTGCAGAGACAACCATTAAGAGCCAACTATATGGAAATACCGGAACTGACATCCGCGAAACATACCTTTGGGAGCTCATCACCCAGCCGAATCAGTCTAAGACTTATATTATTAAGAAATTCAAGGTAAATGATGCTCCGACAAACATGACTGTAGATTACCGTCAGATTCCGCTTCTCAGAATTGCCGAGATGTATCTGATTGCAGTTGAGGCAGCACCTTCTCTTTCTGAGTCTCAGGCCTACTGGAGTACATTCAGAACTGCCAGGAATATTTCGGTAAGTGCTCTGCCTGCTGATCCTGCTATGCTTAAAAATGAGGTTATTAAAGAGTACCGCAAAGAGTTCTACGCCGAGGGCCAGTCCTTTTATAATTACAAGAGGATGAATCTGCCTAAGAGCAGTATTCTCTACGCCTCTACATCTTCCAGCGTGGTTCTTAACTATGTTGTTCCACTCCCGAAAACTGAACTGATTAACACCAATAAATAAATCGAGGTATGAAAAACTTAAAATATATTTTTATTGCCACAGTGCTCCTGCTACTCTATTCGTGCAAGGAGGAGTACTATCTGTTTAACGATATCAAGAGATTACAGTTCGGACCGGATATTACACGTATCTACACTCCATCCTACAATCTGGCCGATACGACAAAAAGTTATACATTCTTTTATGAGAGCGCTGTAAAGCAACAGGACACCCTCTTTTTTGATATTTATGCGATAGGAGGGGTCTCAGATAAGGATCGTTCATTCAAACTTGAACAGGTTGCTGTTCCGGGGGCAGAGAACGCGGTCGCAGGAAAGCATTATAAGGCTTTTAACGACGCATCCCTTGCTTCGAAGTATCTGATTAAGGCCGGAACCGTTAATGCGAAGGTGCCCGTTGTAATGCTTCGTGACGCAAGTCTTAAAACGACAACTGTTACTTTAAAATTTCAGATTGTGGAAAATGAGAACTTCTCTACCGGTGAGCCTTCGAATATCTGGAGAAAGGCAATCTTCACAGACAGATTGAGCCAGCCGGCTTCTTGGAACTCAACAATTAACTCCCTTTTTGGAAAATATAGCGTTGTAAAACACAATTTTATGATTGAGAAAACCGGCCAGAAATGGGATAATGATTTTATCTCAGCTATCCTGACCGATTATGCATTAGTAACTTACTGGAAAGGAGTGGTTAAAGTTGCGTTAATAGATTATAATGCAAATAATCCAGGTAAACCTCTTACTGACGAGAACGGAGAATTAGTAATAATACCATAAAGCTTACAGAGATGAAAAATAAATATCTATACATTATATTGATTGCCGGTATTTTATCGTCATGTTTCAAGGATAAAGGGAACTATGTCTATACCGAACATGAAGAGATTACTGTAACCGGAATAGCTGCAAGTTATGATAAGATCTCACTTGTGGACAGAATTACGATTGACCCGGTTGTCTCTTCAAATAAACCGGGTGCAGAGTTTAAATACTGGTGGGGAATCTATGAGACAAGCGTACAGGGTGCTGTTCCAAAGGTAGATACCCTTTTAAGAACAAAAGCGATTGATTATCTGGTTGTTCAGCCCGCCAAGGGGTGGGTGCTGGTTTTCGGGGCGAAAAACATTAAAACAGGGTACACAAAGATTGTTACATCCAATATTAATGTTATTACCCAGTTTACCCGTGGATGGTATGTTGCCAAAACTGAAGCAGGGAAAACCGATCTTGATCTCTATCTGACCCCGACAAGTGCTGTTCCTGCCGGGAAAATGGAAAATATATTTTCTATGGTAAATGGGAAGAAACTTAACGGTAAGGCGCACACCCTTCGTTTTTATCAGGACTATAAAGCTCTGACAGGGACAAGTTTTCTTAATACCCGTTCGCTGTTTGTTGTCACTGACCAGGATGCCTCTGTTGTGAATATTGGAACAATTAAGGAGATAAGGGACTTCAATGCGTTGTTCTATAACGCCCCAGCTGTTAAGAAACCGGATATAGTGACCAACGGAGCGCAAGCTTTCTATTTCATTAACAATGGTAAGCTTCACAGCATCTACAACATGAGTGCTAACTCAGGACAATTCGGAGTTCAGCAGATGATTAATGAATACAATGGAGATTATAGACTTTCAAAATTCTTCTATTCTGCCGGTTTTTATGATCCTTACTTTTTTGACGAACTGTCAAGCTCATTTTATTCGGCCGGTGGGGCCTCATTACAGTTAACCAGTGTAAATAGTGGGGCAACTTCAAAAATGCCGGCTAAAAACAATAACAAAACACTTTTGTACATGGGCTACAAAACAACTTCGCAGACATTTGCTGTATTTCAGGATAAAACCAACCAGAACCTTAAGATTTTATCCACAATCACTCCAAGTGTAAGTGCAATGGTAATCATTAATGATACTCTAGCTGCTAGCGAAAAGTTATATAGTGCAACCATGCACACTCTCTTTAACGGAGATGAGAATATGATGTATTTTGTTGTTGGAAATCAGGTTTGGTCAAGAAACCTCTCAAACAGGTTTGAGCAGCTGCAGTACACTCTGCCATCTGATGAGACCATATCATTTATCCGCCACCTTAAATACACAATTTCAGGAGATCTTGCATTTAACTACAACTATGTGGCAATTGCAAGTAAGAAGGGAGATTCTTACAACATCCGCATGTTCACCAAAACATCCGGCAACCTCAATCCGATTCCTGCATTTACAATTACAGGCAAGGGCGAAGCAGGTGATGTGATGTACATTTCACCGTCGGTAAGCGGATCGACCTATCCGAACACTTTATAACTCTTCTAAAGTGTAAATCTGCATATAGATGATTTTTAATGAATAAACAAATATTGAAAAAACGATAATTTAAATGAAAAAAACATTAGCTCTTATTTTTGCCCTTTTATCTCTGAATCTTGTTCTTGCACAGAGTGTGATAATCTCGGGTAAGCTGACAAGCGAGAAGAGGCCTGCCGATTTCTCTCTTGTGACAATTGTTGACGGAAATACCGCTGTTATTGCCACTGCCGTGCCTTCTGCCGATGGATCATTCGGATTTACTTTTAAGCCCGATTATGAGGGTTTCTATATGATTGGCGGGGCCAAGGAGACGGATGTTCAGTTCCCGGTTTACATTAAGGGGGGTGAAAACTTTAATGTTGTCATAAATGATAAGGCAATAGTCTATGAGGGGAAGCTCTCTGCGGAGAATAAAATTCTGGCTCAGTGGGTTGCTATGAGCGAAGTTGTCCGAAATAAATCGCACCACTGGATGAGCACTCAGAGCATCTACAAGGATTTCTTTCCGGATCTTGAGGCTTTGGCTGCAAAGGTTCCTGCATTCGTTGCCGGGATTAACACCAAGAATGCGAAGTTTAATGCTCTTATGAAGGACTATGTGAAGTTCTCTACCGAGTATTATGCAATCAACTTCTTAAGGGTTCCCAGACAATCTCATCCGGATAAAAATGAGTTGACTAACTATTACAAAACAATAGTAACTCCAAACCACTTCCCGAATGACAATGTCTTGCAGATTCCTTTGAGCAAGAGGTATATCTCTATGTATGTCTCTTTTGCTTGCAGCGATGACAGAGATACAGATAAACAGCTTCTCCATCTGGTAACAGATAAGCAAAAGGCATTACTACTCTCTTATTCTGTGCTTCCATATATCAAAAGCTATGATCTTTATCTGGATTTTGTCGGGAAGTATGGGAAGTATTTTGCAACTCCCGACCAGAAAAAACTTCTGGAGGAGACCGGAGCAAAGCTCTACGATACCAAAGAGGGTGGCGTTGCTGCCAACTTCACATACCCCGACGCAAGCGGTAAGATGATCTCTCTCTCCGATTTCAAAGGTAAAGTGGTACTTGTAGATGTTTGGGCCACCTGGTGCGGCCCCTGCAAGCAGCAGATCCCTTTTATGAAGAAACTCGAGGAGGAGCTTCACGGGATGGATGTGGTTATCCTTAGTGTCTCGGTTGACGAGGAGAAGGATAAAGAGAAGTGGAAGCAGATGGTAATTGACGAGAAGCTTGGCGGTGTACATATTTTTGCAAGCGGATGGAGTAAAATCTGCAAAGATTACAAGATCACAGGTATCCCTCGCTTTATGCTCTTTGACAAAAATGGTAATGTAATCTCTACCGAGGCTCCAAGACCATCGGACCCTGCGCTTAAGACTCTAATAATGAAGTATCTTAAATAATAAAAAATTCTCGCTCCCTACATAAGTTCCGGCCACAGCACAAAGGTTAAGTTGTTAAATTGGGTAAGTAATTTGCAAGTGTTGTGGCCGGGATTTTTATTTTATAAAGTTTAACACAAATAATTTCTATTAAATGAAAACAAATGTTCTACTATCTGCACTACTAATTATCAACTTTGTCTCTCCATTTTACAGCTTTGCAAATGGAAATTCCACTCCTGACGCAGACAAAAACAGACCTCTTATCAAGACTATAGACAGTATATCTGTAATTAATAATGAGCTTACACTTATTGTGGTTGGTTATGAGGGTTGCGCTCCTTGCAAAACGCTTAAAAACAGCGACTACTTTAAAAATCTTGCCATAGGCAAAACCTATCTGGACATCCTTAACAGCAGCGATGAGAAACTTTTTTCACAGCTCTTCTTTATAACCGGATTTCCGACATCAATCGTAATGGATTCAGACTGGAATCTAAAAAGCATTGTTCTTGGCTACCGTAACTACGAAGCCCGTATGGATTCGGTGCTTAATGCCGGAGCACAACTATACGATATACGGCTTAAAAATATTACGAAAGAGAGGGCGATTGAGATGTTCGGGTATGCACTTAAGGCTTTGCGTTGCTACTGGAGTGGCGATTTTGTGCAGATGGAGAGGTTAGCTCTTAAATCGCGTGAAAACGGCGAATATTTTTTCAACAACTATCTGCTTTATGTAGCGGCAACAAAGAGGGGGGATTCCGGCGATGCGGCACTCTACAAAAACGAAATTGCCACCAAATTTTCCGACAAAATGCACCGCTCAATCTACGCCGAAATGTTCACCGAAATGCAGCTATGATGAGGGCGGCATTTTAGTTCTTAACGGCTGCATTTCAGCTCTGAGATATTTTGCTTTTTTGCACATAATCAGTGGTTTAGCCAGTTTTACGGTTTTGCCATAACTCACTGGACAGCAGGCTAAAAGCAAAAATCTCAGAGCTGCATTTTCTATCCTGCCGCAAATTGGCCTAAAAAAGGCCGTAAATAGCAAAAAATCACACAATTAATTTGGAATTTATGTAGTAATTACATAAATTTGTTAAGAGATTGAAAAGTTGAAAAACTCAGGGTGAATTTCACGAAAATTTGAGTCCCGCAAACTTAAAAACCGTTTTGAAATTTACTCAAAGATCAACCCCTGGCAAGGAATATGAACTATTAATGTAAAAACAAAACGGCCTGCAAAGATAATTAATTCTGCAAAGCAAAAATCATTTATTGAACACCCGTTCATACGTTCAATTATAAACCCCGGTATCGCTTTAGTTAATTAACCATCAATTAAAACGTTGAATATTAAAACTATGTCTAAACTAATTACTCTAGTCGCTATTGTATTTACCTCTCTTTTGCCGGTAGGTTTATC
>Ga0351891_1190_pt1 | contig 18538 bp, 15 predicted proteins | sample TotcelFGM3001K13_FD_206768 | JGI IMG/M metagenome (GOLD analysis project Ga0351891, IMG submission 206768) | Enriched cells from coal bed in the Powder River Basin, Montana, United States - Total cells FGM rep3 HSBNCT.FGM.300.1.K13 ... | reverse complement strand
AAAAACTAATCCTGAAGTAAAACGGTATGCTTTATACTTATCGCTTGTTTTAATTGTTTTTTTTAAAGAAAAAAGATCGTTTTTATTCTTTATAATCTTATGGAAAAGAATATTTTTGTAAAAAAGTCCCAAGAACCCCAACCCTCTTTCTTCGATGATTTCTATTACTATGCTTGTTAAAATAGTATTTCTATCGGGAGTATCATGTAGAAATAAAGCTATTTTCTTGACAACATTAACAATAATCTTGTCATTAAGATAACCTGTATAACAAAAAAGTGAAAGGATTAGCAAAAGAAATAACAATTCTTCCATTTGCGAAGTATTCGCATTGAATACTTTGGAGAAATAGATATAAAAAAAAGCTATTATTAACGATGTAATCATCCCTATACTTATATGGAGAAACCTAGGAGCTTTCGTTTGTAGCATCATTCTTTCGATCCTTTCCAGAATCTGATTCTGAAGGTTAAGCCACTCTTTGTTATATTCATATCCTCATTTCTTGCCATGTAGTAAGATTATCCAGAAAGGTAGCTTAATGAAAAAGAGAAGTGCTAAGTAAAGGAGAAAAAAGGGATGAAAGCCTAACGAAGGAAAATTAAGCTTTCCCCAAAGTAATTGGAGGAGAAAAAAAAATAGCAAACTCCAAAGATTTGCATTCATAAAGAATGTAGAAAGCTTTAATTTTCTTGTACCTCCATATACAAACTCAAAGATTCCAAAAAGACATAATGCTCCCCCCATTATTGCAAGAAACCAAACTCGAAGTGCAAAGCTGTTCGGATTAAACAAATAGAACATGCTCAATATTAAAAACACATTGAAGAAGAGGGTAATGATGAAAAAAATCACCTGGCAAGCTATTCTATCGCTATTTTTACACAAAACCGAAGCTTCGTTCTTCCTGCTCCTAAGTGCTTGAGAAAACTTATAGTAAAGCATCCAACTGAAAACGAGTGAAACGATCAGAGGAAAGCACAAAATCAACTTCAGCACCTCTTGCAAATTCTCCCTCCTTCAAGCGGATGATCCTATATAAGCATAAAAAACTAATTTTGTCAAGCAAAAAAGGGGAGCTAGTTGCACCATTGTTTGCGGCGTTTTCGCCACCAGTTTTTGTGGATAGTGTAAATCCAGCGATGCGGGATGATACGGGTGAGTAAAAAGAGTAGATAGTTTTCAAAGCCTGGGAAAATATCGCGTTTTCCTCGGATTAAGCCATTTACACCAAGACGGGCGACCTGCTCCGAACTGCGAAAGATCGACTTCAGCTTTTCCGGGAGACCCAACTGGTTGCTTTCATGGAAAGAGCTCAGGGTAGCCCCAGGCTGAAGACAACTGACTCGAATTCCCTCCGAGCGCCATTCATAGGAAAGCGAATGAGAATAAGCGGTAAGAAAACGCTTGATAGCGCAGTAGGAAAGGGTGGTGGCTACAGGAAAGCATCCCACGATAGAAGAGACGTTGAGAATGTAACCTTTTTTGTGTTCAAGCATTTTACTGCCGATGCGTTGACAAAAAAGCACAGGAGTAGCAGCCATCAGTTGAATCATTTTTTGCACGGTATCACTTTGCTGGCATTCGTCTTCGGTGCGTATGGTAAAACCTGCGTTGTTGATGAGGCAGTCAATGGGCCAGGCTAAAGCCTCTAAGTCCTCTAACAAGGCGTTTACTGCCTGAGGTTGGGACAAATCAACTGATAAGCATTGGATTTCAAGAGGATATTTCTCGAGGAGCTCACATTTAAGCTCATTCAACTTTTGGCCATTTCGGGCCAGCAGTATCAGACGTTGAATTCCTCTGTGGGCAAGCTCTCGTGCAAAAGCTTGTCCAATTCCGCTGGAAGCTCCAGTGATCAAGGCGGTAGTGAAAGGCAAGGGTTTAGTCATGGGGTAGTTTTAAAGCCTCCATTTTATCTTGAAACAGTCTGCCAGGCTCTCTGTAATGACCTGTTCCTCTTAGATTACGAGTGTAAATAGCTTTGACGGGGCAACGGTTATAACATTTCCAGCAACCTCGACATAGCTCTTCCGAAAAAACTGGAAACTTATCAAGACGAATAGCCCGATGAGGGCATTCCTGAGCACAGATTCCACAACGGGTGCATAAATTTTCATCAATGTATTTAAAACCCATCACCCTTCTGGCAGCGTTTTTATCAGGTAGGTTGAAAAAATGATTCAACAGACCCAGGCGGAATTTTGCTTCCAGGAGCTCGGTACCCTTGGAGGCTGATAAAAGCATGTCTTTCAGGATGTAAGAAAACATAAGAAAGCGCTTCAAATCTTTTTCGCTGGGAGCTTTTGCACTTTTAAAGCCTTTGGACCGGAGAGGAGGATAATTTTCAGGGCAATGCAAGGTGTGGCCTGCAAAAACCTTGAAGTTTTGCTCTTCTACCAGTTCCTTCAGTTGCAATAAAGCGGTTCCAGGAATACTGCCGTGACTGAGCAAGATAAAGGCTAATTTATTTTCTGAGATTTTGGGAATAGCTTTTATCCATTGCTGGGTAAGGTAGGGCAAGCCAAAAAACTCGACCGAAGTGGCAAAGCCAAAAAAATCATAATCCTGAGGATGCATAGGTGGGGAAAACTGCATATTACAAAGCTCAACAGAGAAATGATCTAAAAATACTCCCAGCTTATCACAAATCAGCCTGGTATTGCCAGTCGCAGAGTAGTAACAGATTATCCCTTTCAATGCTTCTTCCATTCGTAAATTTTTCTTTTCATTATATCTTTTACACGCTAGCTTTTATACCCAAAGTATACACTCAATTTGCTGTCCAATACCAATAGGCAATATTCCAGGTATCCGGATCAGGGCTCGAAACTGGTTTGAACTGCTCAATCCTTTTATCAGCAAGCAATACACGTGGATGAAAGTATAGGGGGAGAGAAGGCAATTCGCGACTCAAAATCTCCTGTATGGTGCCCAGTTTGAGCATTATCCTGGTTTTTTCGATTTGACGGAAATGGTCCATACAGAGCTCATCGACCAGGGAATGATTGAAAGCAGTATAGTTTTGCCCAAGGTATTGGTTTTCTGGCGAGGGAAGCATCGTGGAATGAACGATGGTATAGAGGTTTGAGCTTGCCTTAAAGTCCCAGGCGTATAGGTAAGCTGTTGGATCTGTAAATTTTCGTTCAGGGAGGGTTTTCTCAAAAAAAACCTTGCTTTCCAAACGTTGGATTTGTACCTTGAGCTGTTGTTTTTGCCAATACTGGGCAATATCTTCCTGTATCTCCAGCCTGATCGAGGGCTCCATAGGACTCACCAGCGTAATCGATAAAATACTTCCGTCCTTTTCTCTAAGTTGAGTGTCTTGATTAATGATCCATCCAGCTTCATCAAGCAGTTGACCAGCTTTGATGGGATCAAAGGGGTACTTTTCCAAGCTTATACCCTCCTGCGACAGATGCTGTGGAGGCAAGTAGGAATGGGCCACTGGAGCTAGATTCGAAAAATACTTTTGCATCAACATTTCTCGGTCTATACTGAGCAATAATGCCTGACGAACCCGTTTGTCCGCGAGATGGGGATGATCCGTGGTCAAGTCAATGTGCTCCCAGGAATAGCCAGGGACAACTATCATTGCATGTGTTTCGGCTTTTTTAGTTTCGAGAGCTTTCGCTTTTTCAAGACTCAAGCCATTTAAAATCAGGTCAAAATCATTCTCCTGAATATCCTGAAGGAGCTGTTCCGATGTTTCTGAAAGATGAAGAGAAATCGATGCTATCAGGGCTTTTCCTGCATGAAAATGGGGGTTGGGTATCAAGGATAAGACGCTATTTTCTTCGTCATAAGCTTGCAATATATAGGGTCCGGCATGTAAGGGTTCTTTAGCATAGGCTGAATTCAGCATTAATTGGACCAATTGCTCATCCTGTATATATTGCAGAGAGCGGAAGCTTGATTCTGCCTCTTTTCCTGGCTGATAATAGTTGGGATCGTTTAAAAAGGGATGGCTCAACTGCTTATTGCTCAAGCTATCAAAAAAGTGTTTTGGAAGGACATTAATATGATAATTGGCATGGGGGTAGGGCTGATTCCAAAAAATAGTGACGGTATATGGATCGATAGCTACGGCTCGACTTAACATCGAGGTTATTTCAGGATTTTTGTAGGGATAAGCACGATGATGACACAGATAAAACCAAAACACTGCATCATTCGCTGTTAGAGGCTTTCCATCCGACCAGAACAGATCTTTACGAAAGCGGAAACTGAGCTCCATGCTTCCATCGTCTTGAATTTTCCATAAGCCATTCTCTATGCTTGGAATCTGTTCAATCAAGTTGGGAAAGCTTGCCTGATACTCATCTTTGTTTCCGATGACCTTTGCCACGACAAGGCTCTGAAGATTTTGCTGATCCAGAGAAGTATCTGGGCCAGGGAAAAAGTTGATTGAGTGGGCAGCTTGAATAATGTGTAGCGCACCGCCTTCCTGGGGCGGATGTATTAGTTGGTACAAGCTAAAGGCAGTTTCAGCTTTTGTTATAGGCATGGACGCTTCGATAAATCGAAATTCGCTCTTGCTTTTCCAACGATAATACATTAGCTGATGTTGGGGTTTGAGGCATAAAGTCAAATATCCTCTGCTTTCCCGAGGAACTTCTTTGAAACCATCCTGAGCAAAGATTAAAGGTTCAATGATACCCCTAGCTTCCTGGTCAAGTGTATCCCCCCCTTTTGCTCTGATGAGCCATTGAGCAGCTGTAGCTCTGCTAAGGTATTGATCAGCGTAAAAATGTGCATCTTCGTCTATAATTCCCTGGTGATAGCAATTGGTGATTGCCTGGTTTCTGGGATCATCTTTTTCAAGGTCCTGGAAAGGGTGTTCCTGGGTATTATCGGGATATTGCATGCACTCGTTTAATAGCTGTACAAATTCTCCGCGTTTGATAAATTCGTAGGGTTTTTCAATGAAGTCGAAGTTTATAAGCTTGGCGGATAGCAACGATTGAATGTATTTCTCCGTCCAGAGATAACTATCCTTTTTTAGCTCAGGAGAAACCCCTTCCCAATCAAACACAGGCAGGGAATCCAAAGCCTTGTTGTAGTTAAAAGTACCGCATCCTGTGAAAGAAGACAGGAATAAACAAAAAACCAGTACCCTTACAAACAAAGCTTTTATCATAAGCTCCTCCAAAGCATTTCTATAAAATTATATTATACCGCTAGGATTCAACTTCATGAAATATGACCTGTGAATACAGTATTTATTCTTTGACAAACGTGAGACAAAGGGACGGGGGTGTTGTCTCATTTTATTACCCAATCTAAATAAGTCATAGTGATACTTTTATTCTACTCAAGGATCAATTATTTTGAGGGTAGGATAGCAACTACTACCCTTCTTAAAATCAGTTAGTAAAACGGTTTATAGTACTTAAAGATTTTTTTCGTGCACGGATAGTTAACTATTATTTCCTCATTAAATGGTGTTTAACTCACTATAACTCCAATGGATACCTATCTACCAACCACAGTAATTGGTATTAGTAAATATCCCATCAATAGGATATAAATGGACACTTTAAAATGAGTCAACACCCCCGTCCCTGTGTCTCATGGGTGAGCCCTCTTGTTTGAGTGCTCTTTTTCTGTTAGAATTTACTGTAATATTTTTCCAGGAGAACACATGAAAATTGTTGCCTACCAAGGTGCATATAGAGGAACTGAAAGTGAGAGCAGGGATCTTCAAGGATCAGAACGATTTATTAGCTCTATGATTAAAACCAAGCATCCTCAGCAACTCCATCCCTGGTGACTTAGACTAGAAGCGTTCGATCTGAGATTTTGCTCTCGGAAAAGGAGAGTAAGATGTGTAAAAAAGTATTCAGGACTTCAGCGCTACTTTTCGCTATGCTTTGTCTTTTTGCTACCACTATCTTTGCTCAAAGCTATGCTTCCTCCTACGCATATCTCTGTCCTACGATTGATGGAAAATGCGATGCCAGATACTGGAAAGATGCTTTAAGTATAGACTTTCCCTACGGTAAGCTAATGCTCAAAAACAATTATCACTATCTGTACATCCTCATCGATGTGACTGAAGATACTTATGAAGACCAGATCATAAAAAAGCCCATGTGTGAGGATTATTTTGAGCTGTATTTTGATTGGGATGGCAACGGGAAACTTACCAACAATATCGACCGGGTATATTCAATGTGCAATATGTCCAAGCGCTTGGTTTACAGATACCTGATCAAAAAAGACGCGTATTCTTCAGTATATTTTTCTGCAGGAACCGCCATGGCAGGATTTGGATCAAGCCCCAATGAAGCCAAAGCTCATCGCTATTATGAGCTCAGGATACCTTTGAGTGAAGTCAAAATGGATCGAATGCAAAGCCTCCATCTGGCTTTCAGAATATACTCCAAAAACCCCGCCATAGATTATCAGAGCTCGTCAGATTTAAGTGGCGATATGAGTGATTACATAAATATAAAACTTGCATTTCCACCAAGACAGATCAACCTGGACTATACGGTTGGATCCAGGAAAATGCTTGCCAACCAACTTGAATTTGAGATGGATGTAGCCCCTTATATTTTCCAAAAGCGCACTTTTCTTCCTATTAGATACGTTGTGGAGCCCTTTGGAGGATTTTTTGAATGGAATTCCACCAGTCAGCAGTTGGTCATTTTCATTCAAAGCAAGATAGTTACCATGACCATAAACTCACCTGTAGCTTATATCAATGGCAAAGAAATCATGGTAGATTCTGGAAACAAAGCAATTACTCCTCAATGGAAGCCTCCAGGCAGAGTCATGGTGCCTTTGCGCTTTGTTGCTGAAACTATTGGCTGTGAAGTGTTTTGGGATGCTCGAACGCAAAAAACTACAGTTCGATTTAACAGAGACTAAAAAAAGTATATACTAGTGTGCTTGTAAGAAAATTTTGAGTAAGGAGGACAATCGCAGAATCTTTTGATTTTGAGGAAAGTCCGGGCTCCGCAGAGCAGGGTGCTGGTTAGTAGCCAGTGAGGGTGACCTTAAGGAAAGTGCAACAGAAAATATACCGCCGACTTTTGTCGGTAAGGGTGAAATGGTGAGGTAAGAGCTCACCGGCCGCCAGGCGACTGGTTGGCCTGGAAAACCCCACCTGGAGCAAGATCGATGGAAAACGTTTGGATGCTGCTCGCAAAGTTTTCGGGTGATCGCTTAGATAAATGATTGTCACTTGGTCAGGAGCTATTCTGATCCGAGTACAGAACCCGGCTTATTCCTTGCTCAAAATTTTCTTATGATAAATTATGCAAAATCTTCAGATACATCATGTTCCAGCCTTCGAAAAGACCATTATTCATCATCTTCAGATTCAACCTGGTCAAGTTCTTATCGACGGTACCTGCGGTGAAGGGGGTCATGCTGCTATAATTGCCCCCTGCCTTGGAGATTCAGGGCTTTATATCGCCCTGGACAGAGATAATGCTATCCTTGAAAAGGCAAAAGAACGTCTCTTGGAGTTTCATAGGATTCATTTTTTTAATCATCCCTACACTATGGCTGGCAAAGCCCTGGAAGCTCTGGGTATTCAAAAGGCAAATTGCATCTTGTTAGACCTTGGGCTTTCCATGTATCATCTCAAAACCTCCGAACGGGGTTTTAGTTTTTTGTCGGATGCTCCCCTGGATATGCGCTTCAATGCTCAGGATAGTCCGGTTTCAGCGCTTGATGTGGTCAACCATTTCCAAGAAAGTGAAATATCAGATATACTATATACGTTTGGTGAAGAAAGGATGTCGAAGCAAATTGCCAAAAGAATTGTAGAAAAACGAAAAATTAAGGCGATTACTACTTGTAGCGCTTTAGCTCAGATTATAGCAGGCGCAAAAGGGTGGAAGCAAGGTTCCCATCCTGCCACTAAATCTTTCCAAGCGCTAAGAATATACGTTAATGCGGAGTTGTATCATCTGGAGGAATTCTTGTCCAAGGTACACCCCTGGATACTATCCGGAGGTCTCCTGGCTGTCATTACGTATCAATCAATGGAAGATCGCTTGCTCAAAAACTTTTCCAAAGAAAGCCCCTACTTCTCTCTTCGAGACAAGAAACCCATTTTGCCCGATGATCAGGAGTTGCATGATAATGCTTCCGTTAGAAGCGCTAAGTTGAGAGTATTGTTGAGAGCATGAGATCCGATATATTAAAAAAAATTCTATTCATGATTTTATTGCTTTTTTTGTTTGCTCTGGCAGACCTTAGATACCTTATGCGTGTTGACCAATACCGGGAAAAGCAGGAAAACATCATCATGCTCGAAAACCAACTGGCAAATCTCAAAGTTCAACATAGCAGAGAATACAACCTGGACGAGCTCCGAAAAAAGATCCTCGCGGATGAGTCCTTAAAATTTCGCCCAGCAACGGAAGAAGAAAAATATAGGTGGAAGCCATGAAAAAAAAGAGCAAAATTTCCTTTTGTCGTATAGTCAAAGCTCGGGTCTTAGTTCTTGCAACTCTTTCCTTCTTGCTAATTTGTTTTCTTTCCTGGGGCCTGATCAAGATCTCTCTCTTTAGTCCTACGGTCAAACAATATGTTCAAGGCAAGGATCCCGAAACAGTCAAAACGATCCTCGCCAAACGGGGCCAAATATTGGATAGAAATGGAATCATCCTGGCAGAATCGGTTGATGCGCATTCCCTCTATGCCAACCCCCAGGCGCTCAAGGATCCTGAAATGTTTGCCGCTCAGGTTTCATCCATTGTGGGAGTTCCAGAAAAGACCATCGTTGAGCAAATTAAAAATGAGAAAAAGAACGGTATGCAATTTACGTATATAAAGCGCAAACTCAGCACTTCCCAGATGCAGGATATACTTAAGATACGCAAACCCTTTCAACAGGATTTTGGCTTTGAAGATGATCAACGCAGAGAATACCCTAAGATACAATCTGCAGCGAGTGTAATTGGGTATGTAGGTACGGACAATGTAGGGCTTAGCGGTTTGGAATTAACCTACCAAAATATTATGAATGGCATACCTGGCAAAAAAGTGGTTTATGAGATCTTTGTAGATGATCGAGTACCCCGTTCTTCTGATATTATTCAAAAGCCAATTTCAGGCAGTACTATCATTACGACTCTGGATTATGCTCTGCAAAACTTAATTGAGGGCATTTTGGACAAGCATATTTATAAGTGGAGCGCCAGAGGAGGAGTAGCTATAGTAATGAATCCCCGAACAGGAGAAATTTTGGCTATGGCCAACAAACCTTCTTTTGATTTAAATCAGGGGCATCGGTACATCGATGACCCTGAATACCTTAACAAAGCAGTTTCTTTAAACTATGAACCTGGTTCTATTTTTAAACCTGTTATTGCTTCAGCAGCATTGGAGGAAGGGATTATCACCCCCATGACTCTTCACAAATGCAGTGGAAGTGTTAGGGTAGCAGACAAAACGGTTGAATGTATGATAGCCCACGGAGAGCAAAACCTGGCAGACATTATTCGCAACTCATGCAATGTGTCCTTTGTAGGTATCGGCATGAAACTACGAGACCATATGTATCGCTATGCCAAACGTTTTAATTTTGGGAGTGCTCTGCCGGTAGAGATATATGGACAGGAAAAAGGAATTATTCCCAATCCAAAGGATTGGTACGAAACTACTGTGGCAACTTTTTCTTTTGGACAGGGCATTACAGCTACCCCTTTGCAAATGATTACCAGTTATGCCACCATCGCTAATGACGGCAATATGATGAAACCCCAGATTGTCAAAGAGCTCAGAGATCATGCTGGAAATGTGGTGGAGGCCTACGAAGCCAAAGTAATTCGCAGGGTCATATCAGCTCAAACCTCTAGAGAAATGAAAGTAGTACTAAAGAATTCCGTACAGGACCCACGAGGTACTCATCAAGCCAATATTCCTGGCATGAGCATAGGAGGCAAGACGGGTACTGCTAAAAAAGTAGTGAATGGAGAATATGCCGACGATAAAGTCATCACCTCATTTATTGGTTTTTTCCCCGTGGAAGACCCCCAATATGTTATTCTAGTGACTATCGATGAGCCTCATCCAAGCTATGAAGCCTACGGTTCTACTGTGGCTGCCCCAATATTTAAAGAAATTGTTCAATGGATGCAATCTCATATGCTGATGCAATGAAGCTAAGTCAGCTATTCAAGGATCTTAGCCCAAATCAGAAAAGCTATCATCCAGAGGATATCGCAAGTGGTATCAGCAGTGACTCCAGAGATGTTTTACCTGGCTATGTTTTTGTTTGTATAAAAGGTAAAAAAGTAGATGGCCATCACTATATTTCCCAGGCAATCTCAAAAGGAGCCATTGCATTGGTGGTCGAAGACTTGTCTGTTCTTCCCTCTGATGTCAACTATCTGCTGGTGGACTCTGCCAAAGAAGCCTATAGCTTGCTGTGTCAACGTTGGACCAATGAAGTATGGAAAAAGTTTAACCTCATCGCTGTAACTGGTACTACCGGAAAAACCACCATCGCTTTTCTTGCCCACCAAACCCTGATGAATCTTGGATTAAAAAGCGCTTTGATAGGAACAGCAGGATACTACTCGGGAGCAACACGCTTAGCTCTTACTATGAAAGGTCCCGTAACTACTCCAGAGCCAAAAGCCCTTCATGAGCTGTTTCAGTATTTTGATTCTGAAAACTGCAAGGCAATCTGCCTTGAGGCAAGCTCTTTCGGACTGAGTGAAAAGCGACTTCATGGAATTCAATTTGATACTGCAATGTTAAGCAATCTTGCTTTCAACCATCACATTGGCTTTCACGGGGAGTGGATGGATTATGTGAGAGCCAAAAGCACCTTGTTTGATATGGTGAAAAAAGAGGGTACAGCCATTCTGAATGCAGACGAAAAAAATCTGGATCTTTTCCTGAAAAAGGACAACAACACCCTGTTGTACGGTGCTTCGGAATCTGCCAAGCTAAGAATCTGTGATTTGACTGAAACCATAAACGGCATTAGCTTTTCTTTGCAGTACAAAAATACGAAGTATCGAATGGATAGCCCCCTCCAAGGGGCATTTCAAGCCTGGAATCTTGCTGCAGTTTTTGCTCTTGGTCTTGCCATGAACTACAATCCAGGCGATCTGCTCACTGCCATGCAGAAGATCACCGCTATTCCTGGTCGCTGGGATGTCTTGTTAAAGGAAGCTCCCTTCACTGTAGTGGTTGATAAAGCAAACACACCCATAGCTATAGAAGCGTTAAAGTCATTGATACAAAACAGACACTACGCTCATCGTATCGGTGTTTTTGGCAATGTCGGGGGAGGAGATTATGCTGAAAGAGTGATCCTGGCGCGGATGCTTGGTGAAATGTTTGATATCTTATTTCTAACCCTTGATGATCCTGAAGATGAAGACATCTGGAACAATTTTAACGAGTTTCTTTCTGGAATGACTAGCGAAAATAGAGCAAAGGTTCAAATTGTACTCTCTCGAAAAGAGGCATTGGAAAAAGCATTGGATCGGGCGGAGAAAAATGACCTTGTCCTTATCCTTGGCAGAGGGAATCAACGGGAATTTTTGATTCGAGGCAGGAGTGAAGTTTTTGATGATGTCGAAGAAATGAAAGCGCTTTTAAAGCATAGGGGGCTGGAAGAATGAAGATGCTGATTCAAACCCTGAGCGATTGGCTGGGGGGTATGAGAGTATTGTCAAGTTTTGAAGGAGAGGATATTCCTCCCTTCCATACAAACTTTTTTGTTGATTCCAGAGAAATGAAAGCTGGAGGCATTTTTGTTTGCATCAAGGGGGAGCATGCCGATGGGCATGATTTTATTCCAGATGCGATCAAACGTGGAGCTATGGGGATTATCACTGAAAAGATTTACCCTATTGAACAAGCAGGCGTGTTTCAAATTCAGGTAGATTCATCCCTGGAAGCTCTGAAGCATTTTTCCTCAAAACTCTTGAACGAAGTAAAACCAAAACTGATAGGAATTACCGGATCTGCAGGTAAAACTACCTCTCGAGAGATAATCCAAACCATATTTGAAACTACTTATCCCTGTTCTGGGACTATCAAAAATTACAATACTCCCATAGGAGTGCCTCTCAGTCTTGCGCGAATGCCTGCCAACAGTCAATACTTTATTGCTGAAATCAGTGCTTCGTATCCAGGGGAATTATGTGAAACTCTGAGTTTTTTAAGCCTGGATCACGCAGTAATTACTGGCATTGGTCCTTCTCATCTCGAATTTTTTAAAAATGAAGCAGGAGTTTTTAAGGAGAAAATTAACCTTGCCAAAAGTGTGAAACGAGGTGGTTTTACCTGGATGAATGGAGATCAAAGGTGGTACCATGAGGCTTCCTCGCTGGGATTATCGCTGAAAAGCTTTGGTTTTTCCTCGAGCAATGAGGTCACTATCGATCGACTGGTATGGCTTTCCAGTGGCATGGAATTTGAGGTCAGCATAGCTAAAAAAGCAGTAGCTACCTTTAAGCTGAATGCCTGGGCGAAGCATTTTCTTCTGGATGCTTTGCCTTCCATTGCATTGGCATGCCAGGAAAACATACCTGTTTCTGACATTCAAAAGGGTATGGCTTCTTTTTTTCCAGGCAAGGGAAGAGGAAGATGCCTGCAACTCCAGCAGGGCATCACCATCCTGGATGAAGCATATAACGCAAATCCATATTCCATGCGATCCGCAATTAGTGCATTGTTGAATATCCCTTTTTCACGTAAAATATTGGTATTGGGGGATATGCTTGAATTAGGAGCCAAAGCAGAAGAGCTTCATAAGGAGCTAGGTGCATATTTAGCAGATTTCCCGCAGGAAATTGAAGCAATAATTTATGTTGGGGAGTATGGTAAAATTGTGAAAGAATCAAGTGCTTCCAGGGCTAACAAGTTTTTGTGTACTTCGGACTGGACTTCAGCGCTCAACATACTTAAAAAGCTATGCCAAAAAAACACGGTAGTTTTTGTAAAAGCTTCCAATGGCATGGGCCTGCATCAACTGGTGGATGAAATGGAGAAAGCCTATTCATGTTAGTGTTTATTGCTTTTTTGTTGACTATTACAGGCATGCCATCCTTTATCCGATGGATGCAAAAAAAGCAGATTGGCGAAATGGTCAGAGAAGAAGGCCCCAAAACACACCAGGGCAAAGCTGGCACTCCAACCATGGGAGGCTTGTTTCTTATTGTCGCAGTTTTAGTGCTTTCGATCACTGCCTGGATTTATTTTCAATCCTATTCTTCCCAGGGTTTCTTTCTTTTATACCTAGTTCTTGCTTATGGGAGTATCGGCTTTATAGACGACTACCGAAAAACCATTCGTAAATCAGCCTATGGCTTAAAAGCTCGAGAAGACATCACGCTTCAACTGATACTAGCGCTCCCTTTTGTGTGGTTTTTACTTAGTGAGTTTAGCTTTTCCTATTTGCTCGTGTTTTTAGCTCTATTCAAGCTACTGGTTATTCTTTCTGTCAGCAATTCAGTAAATCTTAGCGATGGCTTGGATGGCCTCCTCAGCGGATTGGCAATCCCCATTTTTGTTTTTTACTTTTTTTATGGTCAAGCCTATGCATTTCCATGGATTTCACAGTTTGCCTTGATTTTAATTGGCACCTTGCTTGGTTTTCTCTTTTATAATGCCCATCCTGCAAAAATCTTTATGGGAAATGTAGGCTCATTTGCAATAGGTGGAGCAATCGCAGGGATGGCGCTTATTACCCACACTGAATGGATCTTGCTTATCTTAGGAGCACTGTTTGTGTTAGAGGCTTTATCAGTGATCATTCAGGTCGGATATTTCAAGTATTCCAGAAAAAAAACGGGCATAGGAAAACGAATATTCAAGATGGCTCCTATCCATCATCATTTTGAGCTTAAGGGCTACCCGGAGCCTCTGATTGTCGTGCGTTTTTGGCTGATACAGATTATAATGACTATGATTGCCTGGTTTGTTGCTGTAAAGATATTTTAGCTGGAGGAGGTTTTTATTGATGCATTCCGATCGCCTGCAGGTTAAAAATAAAAATGTGACCGTATTTGGTATTAAAAAAAGTGGTATAGCTGCCATCGAACTTTTATTGAAGTTGGGAGCTAATGTTTATGCTACTGAACGAGATGCAGAAATTGAATCAGAGTCCATCATTTGGATGGAAGAGCATGGCGTCGGTTTTGAATTGGGGTTTCATTCCCGAAAATGTATTGAAAGTGCTGAATTAATTGTTATTTCTCCAGGAGTCAATCCTGCTCTCCCGATTCTTCGCGAAGCCCAGGAAAATGGTATCTCTATTATTGGCGAGGTAGAATTGGCCTACCAGTTCAGCGATGCGCGTTTTCTGGCAGTTACCGGAACCTCCGGAAAAAGCACCACGGTCGAGCTTATTGGAGCTATTTTATCTCAGCATTTACCCAATGTTTTTGTATGTGGCAACATTGGAGTTCCTATTTCTCGAATAGTTCTCGACAATCCAGGGAAAAAGCTTAACCTGGTAGTTGAGGTTAGCTCTTTTCAACTCGAAACCATCTACAAGTTTCGCCCTGAAATTGCTGTTTTCCTAAACTTCAACGACGATCATCTGGATCGATATACCAGTCTCAACGAGTATTTACAAGCTAAGTGCCGAATATTTGAAAATCAGCTTCAAGATAATTTCGCTCTTTTAAATGCGGATTCTCCCGTATTAAATGAAATCAAGCAGATTCAAGCTAAAAAAGTATTTTTTTCTAATCGCAATTCGCTTGATAGGGGTTTTTATTATGAGAATGGTGCAGTCATTTTGCATCCCGATCATTTGCCTCCTCTCAAAGTATCTCTTAAGGGTTATCGCTTGCTTGGACTTCACAATCGAGCCAATGCTATTGCCTCTCTAGCTGCTTCTTATCTTTATCTTCAAAAGCATTTTTCTGTAGAAAAAGCTCAAAAAGCTCTTGGTCAGTTTAAAGGTCTTGAACATCGCTTTGAGTGGGTGGGGACTTATCGTGACATTTCTTTCATTAATGATTCCAAATCAACCAAACCCCAGACTACACTCGTAGCTCTGGAGTGTTTGGAGCAACCCACCATTCTTATATTGGGCGGATCAGACAAAGGCAATGATTTTTCTGAGTTAGTCGAGAAGATATCCCTGCATCCTAACGTAAAAATGGTCATTATTACTGGAAAAACACAAAAGAAAATCAAGCACGCTTTCGATGCAATTAGCTACAAAAAGTATAAACTGACCCCCTCCTTTAAAAGTGCTGTATTTGAGGCTATAGTCAGGAGTAAATCAGGCGACCTTGTATTGTTATCGCCTGCATGTGCAAGTTTTGATGAATTTAAGGATTTTGAACACCGTGGATTTATTTTCAAACAATTATTGACAAACGCATTTAAAAGCAATGATATATGCTAAAAAAAAAATGTCTTAGTCTTCACGAAAAAATATATTGGCTAGTCCTTGTCCTTACTTTATTTGGCTTATTGATGAGCTTTTCTACCACCTATACCTATTTTTTCACTTCCAGTAATGTTTCTCCATATCGAGATTTTTTTAAGCAGTCCCTCTTTGCCTTAGCAGGATTTTTTTCGATTTCTGTTATTAGCCGGCTTCCTGTAAAGTTTTGGAAAGCGATGGCACTTCCTTTTTTTACGGCATCCTGTGCTTTGCTTGTCCTGGTTCTTATTCCTCCTTTTTATTCCACTCGAATTCTTAATGAATCTGGTGAAGTTGCAAGGCGTTGGCTGAATCTTGGTTTTTTTTCCTTTCAACCTTCTGAATTGGTCAAATTTGGTCTGATTCTTGTATTATCCCGCCTCATGACCATGCACAAAGGTCGCATGAATTTTAATGAATTTTTAAAAAGTTTGCTTATCCTTATGATTCCTGTCGTTCTTGTTTTTGTTGAACCCAATTTTAGCACTGCTATCATTATATTTCTCTTAGGACTTGCAACTATGATGGTGGGTGCTACTCCAATGAAATATTTTTTCCTTACCGCTCTTCCCGTGTCAGGTCTTGGAGCCTTGGTATTATTTCGATCTGAACGTTTGATGAATCGAATCTCAAGCTATCAAAACGTTTTTCTGGATCCAAGTAATAGCGGATACCAGGTACTGCAATCGTTTATAGCAATATCCCGAGGATCATGGCTGGGAAAAGGCTTTATGAGAAGCAGTCAGAAGTTTTACTCTCTTCCTGAAGCTCAGACTGATTTTGTTTATTCGATTATATGCGAAGAGTTTGGCTTGTTGATAGGAATTGTTGTTTTATATCTTTATTTTTTGTTATTTTTTTGGGCAATGCAAGTCTCACTGAGACTCAAAGATGGGTTTTCCTCCCTTTTAGCTGCCATGATTGGTTTCCATATTTTCCTGCAGGCGATAATGCACATTGCAGTAACGATAGGTTTTTTACCTCCCACTGGAATACCACTTCCATTTGTTAGCATAGGGGGAACTGCTCTAGTAGTATACTTAGTGGAAGCTGGAGTTTTGATCCGTTTAGCAAAAAAAGCTGAGTTTTGCGTATGAATTTTCTGGATCAAAAAGGCAAGCGGGTGCATCTTTTAGGTATCGGAGGAGTCGGAATGACTGCTCTGGCTTGGTATTTAGCTGATTGTGGATGGAAAGTTAGCGGCTCAGATTGCAATGATTTTCGTATGCGAAACTTATTGGAATCCAAAGGCATTACCGTGCATACCCATCATGATCCAAGTTTTTCCGATCATATCGACTTGCTTATCTATTCTTCAGCAGTTCCACAGGATCTTCCCGAACTGAGCAGAGCCAGACAAAACTGCGTACCATTATATGAGCGGATGGAAGCAATACATAAAATCCTGCAAACAAAAAAACTCGTAGGCGTTACGGGAAGTTATGGAAAAAGCACCACCACCACTTTTGTTTCTTCCATGATGCAAAAAGCTGGGATGAATCCCAACTGGCTGATTGGGGCCGACTTGCTTCATTATCCTCCAGCTCATTATGCCGATTCTTCCTGGATGGTTTTAGAGTGTGACGAAAGTAAAAGTAAATTTTTATCTGTTCTTCCGCAAAGCTTGCTTATTACCAATGTGGGCAAAGACCATTTGCAAGAATACGAACATTCCATGGAAAAACTTGCAGAAGCTTTTGCCTCCCTTGCTGAAAAAGTTCCCCAGGAGGGCTGTGTGGTCATTAACGGTGACGACCCACTGCTTACCTCCTACATTAAAAATGTTAAGGGAAAAGCTCAAGTAATAAGATGTGGAAACAACGAAAAAAGCGAATTTTACTTTTCTGAGCTTCATACCAAATGGAATGGATCCCGATTTACAAGCCACTTTATGGTCAACACTCCTGAGGGAAGGCACATACAAGCCCAAATCCCGATGCCAGGCTGGCAAAACATCTTGGATGCTCTCATGGCCTATGCTCTGATTTTTTTCTATACCAAACAGCTTCCTGGTGGGGATTATTTTTCCTCTCTGCCGATCATGGACCGGAGAATGGAAGTTAAAACAACTTACAAAAATTGTATTGTTTTGGATGATGAAGGAGATAGCCCTGATGTCATAGAATGGGCATTAAAAGCATTAAGGAGCTATTTTCCTGAAAAAAAAATTGTTTCAGTGGTTCAACCCCATCGTTTTTCACGATTGAGCAACTTATTTGAAGAATATGCCAGGGTCTTATGCCAAAATGCTTCTGATATCATGCTCCTTCCTGTCTATAGCGCAGGCGAGTTGCCCTTAGATGGAGTCAACTCAAGCACCTTGGCCAAAAAAATACGAGATCTGGGTTTTCAGGGTACTGTCGATTTAGTGGAAGACCACCAGGAAGCTGCTCAAAAACTTCAATCTGAGCTCAATAATGATACTCTTGTCATTACCATGGGACCTGGAGATGTATGGAGAGTAGGAGATCTCTTGTCAGACTATGTTAAAACCCAACCTTAAACTTGAAAAAATAGTCAAAGGCATCCTGCGTTATCGGGAGCCATTATCTTTGCATACTACTTTTCGATTAGGGGGGCCGGTGGATATTTTTATCATCCCCTCCTCCCTGGATGAGATTCAGGATATTGCAGACTACGCAGACCAAAATAGCATCCCATTACATATTATTGGAACAGGGAGCAATCTGCTGGTAGCTGATGAAGGCTTGCGAGGAATTGTACTCAAAATTGCATCACCCATGGATGATATATCCTTTCAGGACGACCTGGCCATAGCAGAAGCTGGAGCAAAATGCACTCGCCTGATAGCGGATTCGCTAAAGCATCAGTGTACTGGCCTAAGCTTTATGAGTGGCATTCCAGGTACGATAGGCGGAGCTATTGCAATGAATGCAGGTACTTGTGGCAATGCTATCGGTGATATACTCCAGTCTGTCTGGTTGTACGATCGACAGGAAAAACAAAATTGTATTCTATATTCCAGTGATTTGAAATTTTCCTATCGCGACAGTCTTTTAAAGAATAATGATCGTTTTATCGTTCTTCAGGCTAAATTGCAATTAACCTTTGGGAACATCAGTGATGAAATCCTGACTATTAGAGAAAAACTTACCAAACGAAAAGAAAGCCAACCTTTACGCTTCCCAAATGCTGGCTGTATCTGGA
>Ga0351891_1188_pt1 | contig 18782 bp, 18 predicted proteins | sample TotcelFGM3001K13_FD_206768 | JGI IMG/M metagenome (GOLD analysis project Ga0351891, IMG submission 206768) | Enriched cells from coal bed in the Powder River Basin, Montana, United States - Total cells FGM rep3 HSBNCT.FGM.300.1.K13 ... | reverse complement strand
GGATGGAACCCAGTACCGATATGGCTTTGAAGTCAGTGCTGAAAAAATCTACCATGAATGGTTGTATGCAGCCTATACCAAAAAAGAGACTCTGCTTTTTGAGCGGAATGGTCAGGATTTCAAACTTGGTAGCAAATTCAAAGAAGGGGAAAATCTAACTGACAAAGTTGCTGAAAAGGTTCCTTTTGTGAGTGTTGTGGCTCAGTTTAACGGAGAGATTTCCAGGTCGATCATCAAATGGTTTTCTTCCCTACGTATCATGGGAGAGAATAGTGACAGCTTCAGCACTTCAATGATAATCAGCAAGAGCCAACAGAAGGGGGATCTTAAATTTGATCTCATTAAACAACTTATCAAGAAATCGGACTTTGGGATTGTGGATATCCAAGTTAAAGACGAAATTGTCTCCCCTAAAGATTTCTTTAAATCAAAGCAGGGCGAACTTCCACCCAAGCTGGTTGAAAACATGCTTAAGCAAGAGTCAATCCACCTATTGGATGAAAATATGGGGCATTATAAATATGACCAAGACAGAAATAACAAAGAAATGACCTATTTTCCTCTGGAGGAAGAATCTACCGGGACTAGAAAATTCTACCATCTCATTGGTCCCATCATCGAGACCTTGGTAGATGGGGGCATCATCTTTATTGATGAATTGGATAAAAGCATACATACTGAGTTGGTAATTGAGCTTGTAAAGCTGTTCAACAATCCAGCCATCAACAAGAATAATGCTCAGTTTATCACGACCTCGCAAAACCAAAGATTGTTGAGAGAAAAAAGTCTTTTGCGACGGGATCAGTTTTGGTTTGTTGAAAAAGACAAGTATGGCAGGAGCAGTTTATTTAGTCTGGGAAGCTTCCCAGCTGTGCGAAAGGATGACTCCTGGGACAAAGAATACTTTAATGGTCGATATGGTGGAGTGCCAATCATTGCAGACCTTTCCCAACAAGTTGAGTATATTGTGAACCAGCTTCATGAAGAGAAATAAGAAAAGAGAAGTAAATCCTTACATTTTAATCGTTTGTGAAGGTACTCGGACTGAAAAAAACTATTTTGAAAGTTTTCATATTCCAGCCTTACATATTGAAGTACATGGAACGGGGCAGAGCACTTCAAATTTAGTAGAATATGCTAAAGTTAAAAAGAAACAAAGAGAGGGTGAGTTGGGTATCAAATTTGATTATGTTTGGTGTGTGTTTGACCGGGATCGATGTTGCCGTGAAAACTGTGAACTAGCATACAGAAAAGCACATAATTATGATTTTCGAATCGCCTTTTCAGTTGAGTCTTTTGAGGTTTGGCTATTGCTTCATTACCAGTTTTTTTAAATCGATATTCAGTTCAGGTTTTGGAAAAGAAGTTAACTCGAGAACTTAAAAAAGAGAAAGGTATTGAATACAACAAATCTGATCCAAATATATATGAGTATTTGGAAAGCAAATTGGATACAGCTTTAACAAATGCAAAAAAACTCCATCAACACCATTCTCCTGGTCCCAGTAAGCATTACTATGATTGTAACCCTTGTACTACAGTTTTTGAATTGGTTGAATTCCTAAGGAGCAAGGAACGGTGAAAAAACGGGGTTGGTGAAAAATGTGTCACTACCCCAGCTCCCCAAGCTCAAAGGAAAGAGAATACCTTCCCAAGTCCGTAGCTGAATGAAAATGCTCCACCAGATGATGGCGTGGGGAAGGATCTGTCGCAGAAAAGGACTTAGCGGGAAGCAAAATGATGCATCCAGTTATAACAAGAGCTATGAATAAACTCGTAATAAGTTTCATCTATGCCACCTTTTATTTTTCCGCTCCCCCTGGAGATAATTGAGTTTCTTATGATTCCTTGCTAAACATCCACAAAGCAGTTTTCCTCCTGAATCCAGGAAGCTCAGTGCTGAGTTGAAGAAAGACGGAAGAAGCTTGGGAATACAAACGAAGCCGATCGCTTGATTCCAGGGTCAAAGGAAGAGTTTGAACCTTAATAGAACTTGAATCCCTCGAAGCATCCATCGGAAAGGACACTAAAGCCCATTTCTGGGTGCTGTGGTTTCTTGAAATAAACAAAACCTCTTTTTCGTCGGTTCTTAAGCTGGCACCATAATACTTATAATCTTTGTTTTCAGGCAAGAGACACCTATTAATCTGACTTACTCTCCACTTTTCGTTCAAGTGAAATTGGAAATAGGAATCCAAATAGCCCTGAAAGAAATCAGTGGGATAAAGGCATACCAGCCACCCCTGTTTGTTTTTCGAAGCGACGATTTCACTAATGGCGAAATGTGTTTGTGGAACCCCGAGTTGGGTCAAATCCATGCTGTGCTTGCTCATATCGTTCAAAGATATCATATGTATCTTTTCGGAATAGCTATCAAAAAGTAGAAGTATATCTTCCTTGTCGCTACTCGCAAAACGATAGTTTTGTTCCGAGAATTCCGTGGATAGAGGGGCATCTTGAAGCATTTTGTCAAAGGCATACACTCGGGTATTCTCTGTGTTTAACGAAACAAACAACAACACACGATTATCCAACACCTTGAGACGAAGGAGGATCTTCCATTCTATCGGAGAAGCGGGAATAAATAACTCTTTTGCTGCACCTGGAAGTCGAAGGTTATACCCCTTAAGTACCTCTTTGACCACAATATCTTCATGATCGATATAGGCAAGGTATCCCTCAGAATACTCCACATGCTCGTTGACACGGGTAATGATGGTATCAACATAAGGATTATCCCCCGTAAATGATGCTAGCAGTTTGTTTTCCTTAAAGTCTGCATCACTCAGCCATAGCTGGTTTTCTCCCAAGGCATCCTTCCAGGCATGTAAAAAGGTCTGATCGATGATAGCATTAGGGAAGCGAGTTTGGATCTCGGGGTCACTTTGTGGAGCCAATTCAGCAAATTTCAAGGATCTGAGCTTTAAATCAAATTCTTGTTGTTTTTTAACTTTATCAGATAGTTGATAAGCTGTGATGTAAATCATCTGCGATCTAGTCTCTTCAGCATCAAGCGAAAAAGGATTTAACATTTCAAAATCTACATAATGCAAGCGATCCTCTTCGAACTGAAATATCTGCTTGAAACTATCAGTCGTAGCAATTTCATGCATACCCATAAACTCGCCTTGTTTGCTTGAAAGTTGTATCTCCGATGTCTGCACTTTTCCTGAGCAGGATACCAGAAAAACACCACAAATACTTAACAACAAGATCCTTTGTAAAACAGAAATCCTTTTCATTTTTTCCTCCTTAGATAGCACTTTCCTGGCAAGGAGCAGCTTAGCGTCCACGTGAAACAGCGAGGAACCTCCTACCGAGCAAACTATTCCTCCCGAATATATACCAAGGCTTCGGAAGTGGTATGGAAACAGGAGTCATTCAAACGAAAGCTAATACAGATTTTGCTTGGATCTGAAGGCATGCGGATATTTTTATCTCCCCAGAAGCTATAGGAATAGACTTTCCCTGCCTGGGTATATCTTGCTTTTTCCCTGATAAAAACCATGTAGTTTCGTAAATATTTCTCCATGTGGTGCAGGGGTATCCCATTGAGCTGTGGCAAGGTTTTAGGATTGTTGAAATCAAAAGCATGGGAAGCATAGCATTCTTCAGGAAGAGCGACCGTAATTTTTTGAAGGTCAATTGACCCTTCTTCTGGGGGATGATAGTATTCCATAATGAAACAAAAAAGACCTTTAAAATAATAAACTCGAAGGGGAATTTTGTCTGCGGAAATGACAACATCTTCTGATTTGATCCAATGATCATTGCTTCCTATCCAGAAATGTGTTTTTCCAGGAAAAGCATTTAGCAACATTGAATTTTGCTGAATCGTCAGAGTATAACTTTGGGAAGCATCCAAGGAGTCGGGCCAGGCTATCTTGAGCGTTTTGTTGGGTTCCAGTCTGGCTTGAAGGCTTTGCTCATTTAAGCGGACGCAATCTTTGGGTAAATCCAGAAGCGGAGGTTTCAAGCCTTGTTCGGAGATAGCCAGGACACTATAGAAAGCTGGATATGCCAGAGTGATAAACGAGGATCCTTGCCATTGCTCGATCTGTTTTGGTTTCAACTGGATCGTAATATCACTTGGCATGCGGTAATTGCTTTCAGAGCAGGTGAGTGAAAAAGTTTCTTTCGAATCAGTGGGAGCTTCCAGAGTAAATGTGGCAATCACCTGCCAGTCCCGCTCTCTAAAACTTTTCCATTCGACTTGATAATTTCCTGGATCCTTGGGAAGGGTCAAGCCAAATTCTTTCCAAAAGGAAAAGGAATACACGGTGTTTTCTTGAAATCCTTGAGGAACACTGATGGTCAGGGTGCTGGCATCTTCAAATAAAATAGCCATACAGGAAGGACAATAAACCGAAGGATGGAAATAGCAATAAGCCAAACGTTGGTAGATTTCTTCTGATGGGGGTTTATCGTTGATAAATGGAAAAGCATCTTTCCAGGAAAAACGAAACTTCATCCAGTCGTGGGTTTCGATTGCTTTTTTTACTTCAAAAAAGAAAGTGGCTGCGACTACTTCTCCTGCTACCAAGGGTGCGATGAGGGGAGGGGGAAGCTCGAAAGAGGAGAGTTTATTTTGCCCAGCGTAGGAAGCATGGCCCTGAAATACAGCATTCAGGCACATTACGCAAAGAAAGCATACAAGGATCTTGTTTCTCAACTTTTTTAACATAGCATCAAAGGCTCCTATCTTATCCCCACTTTTTTTGAAAAGATAAGCTCTTTCTCCTGATTCTCTATAAACAAATGGAGTGACCAGCTCTTAACTTGCCCTTCATAAGGAAAACTATCCTTTTCAGGTAAAGAAAAGGCTTCAGTGCTTAGGAGTAAAGTTTTTGCTTTTTCATCAATAATACGGGAAGAGCTCATCAAGGGAAAACCCTTGCCTGTATATTGCTTTACATCATCCCCCGTAAAGGGAATAAAGTCATAGGCAATATTGTGGACAGTGATGTTTCGATTGTATATCATCAGGGAGACTTCATCAGTGATGAGAAATAGATTGTAATGGAAGTTTTTCAAATCTTGAATAGAGATATCATCACCCCAGCTAAAAAGGTATTTGGCTGTGAACTTGGATGGATCGGAGACTGACTTGGATAGATGAGTAGTTTGAAGCTTCAAGGAGGGTTTGTTGGTGCTTTGATGAATGTGTTGATAAACATAAGCAAGAACACGTTGATACAGGTCGGGCCAATTGCCCAAAATATAATCTCTTTGATTAATCCATGTTGATCGTTGCGCGCGAAGCCCTGAATATGTTAAACGTTTGTTGCCGCATAAGTTAGGATAATGGTTATCATCTACAAGATATAGAACAGTATCAATGTTGGCATTGTTTTGCTCAAGCTCTTTAATAAAAGTAAGAGAATACCTCAGCAAATCATAAGTCGCATGGAAGTATTCCACCAGATGACGGCGTGGAGAAGGATCTGTCGCAGAAAAGGACCTGGCGGGAAGCAAAATGATGCATCCAGCTATAACAAGAGCTACGAATAAACTCGTAAAAAGCTTCATCTATGCCTCCTTTTCTCTTTGCTTTGCATATTTATTTCCTCATTTTATACGGGAAGAACTCATCAAAGGGGTACTATTTGCTTTCTGGAAGAAGCTTAACTAATTTTCCATCCCTGTAAAGTGTTAGAAAACCTCCCTGAGGAGTGGAATGAATTCTGGCAGTATCGGTACCTGCAACATTGGAAAGATCTAAATTTCCTCCATGATCACCTGCATACAATCCACATACCACTTGATCCAGTTTGTTCTTGATGTAGAAAGCTCCCCCTCCAGTGTATATCATATGAGGATTTAACACTATCCTCTCTTTCTCCTCGTAACTATACAGCGTTAAGGAACCGTAACCACTGATTTGAGCAACTAACCTGTCTTCTGTATCTCGAAACTTAAGACCTTCTTCAGGAATGATTATGTTACTGAATTCTGGTTTGTCCAACTTCTTTTCAAGAGCAAGCAAAGAATTACTCATGGATTGAAGCTTGTTTGAAAAAAAGATAAACAAAGTAGCATTAGAAATTATGATCAGCAAAATACAGACTATTAGACTCTTACTTTTCATGTATCACTTCCTTTTTAAACACAGCATCCCTGGAGAGTTTGATTTTACCTTGGTCGATTCTATATTTGCACTATTCATCGATGCATTCATCGATGATTGCTCCTGCTTTAGCATATTGGCAACAAGGTATAGTGTAAATCCTAATGAGCAAGCGTCAAGGAAATAAAAAAAAAGAGGGAGCCGGGAAGGCTCCCTCATGATACAAGGGGACGGGGGTGTTGACTCAAGAATACCAATGACGTAAAATTCTCTTGAATACTGCATAAAGAGCAAATCATACAATACTCGTAATCACCTAAAAAACGAATATTTTCTGTCAACCAACTTCGAAGTATTAGCGAAAAAAGCTACATGAACAAAGAATATATACGTTATTTGTCTGATTTTTAAAAAAACTAGAAAACAAAAAAACTAATAAAAAGCACCACATAACCCTACTATGACTAATTATATGGTGCACTGAAAATACAATTCCAGTTTGATGTTGTTTGATCCTGGATAAGATTAAAATCCTTACTATGACTATATTTGATTGAGTAAAAAATGAGTCAACACCCCCGTCCCTCTGACTCAAAATAAAAAGAGGGAGCCGGGAAGGCTCCCTCGGAGGGTGAAACTTGCTTACTGAAGACTAAGGGATCGGTTTAGGGATTGGGTTTTTCGCCCTGTCCTCCGCGTCCACCTTTGCCTCCGCGTCCAGATCCGTCACGGGGGGGATTGCCATCGCAATTTCTTCCGCCTCTGCAGTTTTCCATGTATTTGACTTTCTGGGCATCGGTGAGCTCATTATAGATGGAATCTTGTGAGGATTGACGAATGACTTGCATTTCTTCGCGAGTTTTCTTCATCTGATCAATAAGGGCCTGAGCTTTTTCATCGGTATAATCTTTGGACCATTCCAATTCTCTGAGTGAGCCCATGGTCTGATGCATGGCCTGCATTTTTGCAGTAGCTTCTTGATTGCTGCTTTTTAGTGTAGTTTGAATCTTGGCAATTTGAGCATCAGTGAGTTCTAAAACTGTTGCCCATCCTACGGTTTTGCGGTTGGAAGCACCGGGGCCACCTTTTGCATAGGTCAGGGAAGCAGTACCTATTAGTACTACGAGAGCCAGACTTGCGAACATTGTCCATTTTTTCATTTTAAAAACCTCCTTAAATGTCTTTACCCTTAATACGCCAGAGAAGTAAAAGAAATGTAAAGTAGATGTGAAGATATTGTGATTTGATGAAATCATTGTTTTTTGATATAATTAGCTTTAGTTTTGACAACTTATAGAGTGCGGAGGAGCGATGTATGCGTATGCGGTATATGCCTGAGGAGGCCTTGATACCGTAAAGGGGTAGATCGCCGAAGGAAGTGTTTTCCTCAAAACACTTGCCTGGGGATGCATGGGATACATGCATCACTGTCATGAAGCAATGTTTGCTTCCTGAAGAGCCGACTAAGTATGCATGAAACCTTTTTCTTGCTTAGGCCAGCGTTTCTTCAGGAAACGCTTTTTTTATTGGTTTTGAAGGAGGTTTTATGAGAATAGGAATAGTTGGCGCTACAGGGTTGACGGGCAAAACCCTGCTGGATATTTTAGCGCTTGCCCCCGAGCCTGTTGATATGGTCTATCTGACTGCATCTGAAGCTTCGGTAGATCAGCATATAAGTTTTCGCAAGCAGGATTTGAAAATTTCTGCTACAAGCCTGGATTTGCTCAAAGAATCAGTTGATGTGGTATTTTTTGCTACTTCCACTGATTTGTCTTTGCAATGGATTCCTGTGGTGAAAGAACGGGCTCGATGGATCATTGATCTCTCCAGCGCCTACCGTATGGAGGCTGATGTTCCCTTGCTGGTACCTGGAATCAATGACCATACCCTGGATCAAACAGGAGGCTTGATTGCCAATCCCAATTGCAGTACTATCCAACTTCTTCGAGCTTTGTATCCTATCCATCAGGAGTATTCCATTCAAAAGATCGTGGTGGCTACCTACCAATCGGTTTCAGGCATGGGTCAAGGCGGTCTGGATCGTATGCAAAAGGAGGAAGAGGGCTTGCTGTTTCCTTCTGAAATTCCTTTACATCGCAATGTCATTCCCTGGATTGGGCCTCGCACCAAAGATGAGCTATGCGATGAAGAGCAGAAAATGATCGAGGAAAGCCGTAAAATATTTTCATACCCGTCGCTTGCGGTATATCCCACTACTGTTCGGGTGCCAGTGGCCATCAGCCATGGGGAAGCTGTGTATGTGGAGACTGCACAAGAGATGCAAGCCAGCGAAGTGATTGATCGTTGGAAGCAAACTCCCGATCTGCTTTATTCGGAAGACTTTAGCTACCCGCTTCAATCCAGTGGGAGTAACATGGTTTGGCTGAGTCGTTTGCGTCTTCCCGACCCTCGGGTGATGCAATTTTGGTGCACTGCAGACAATCTCAGGGTAGGGTCTGCCTGGAATGCCTATCGAATTTTGAAGCTGTTGAATGACAGGAGTTTGATATGATTCGTGCGGATGCAGTGGGCAATACCTTTTTGATCGTGGAGGATGCGCTAGCTCATGAAGATCGTCCTGCCTGGATACTTGCTCAACAGGTACAAGAAGACGGCGTGATTTGGGTGGATGAAGAGGCAGGGGGCTTTTCCATGGATTATTACAATCGCGATGGATCCCGGGCAAGCCTTTGCGGCAATGGTAGTCGGAGCGTGATTTGCTATCTCTTGCGCCAAGCCAAAATCAAAGTTTGCGAGTGGGTAGAGCTTCATACCGACGCTGGAACTCTCTTGGGAATGGCCATATCTTTAGAGGAGGCTATGATATCCATGCCTGTGGTGGAAAATATTTCTTCGGTAGCTTGCCTGTCTTACTCTGGGCATTTGCTGAAGGTGGGAGTACCTCACGCAGTATTTGAAGTTCCGCGTTCTGAATTGGACAGTGTCTGCATGGAAGAATGTTTTAAGAGCTTGACCACTCATCCTGCTTTGCCGGAAGGGGCGAATGTAAATTTCTACTCTATAGACGGGGAAAATATTTTCAACCGAACCTTTGAGCGAGGAGTGCTTGCCGAAACGCTGTCTTGCGGGACGGGAAGTGTTGCAGTAGCCTGGGTGCTTCATTCTCATGCTCCAGAGCCGTCAAGGACTTATAAGATACATACCCGGTGGGGATGCCTGGAAGTTTTGGTCAATGATAAACAATTTTTTTTGAAAGGAAAGGTGGAATTACATGAATTGGTTTAAAGGAACGGGCACGGCTTTGGCCACGCCCTTTATGGAAGATTTTTCTATCGATATGAGCAGTTTTGATCGCTTGCTTCAGGAGCAAAAGAAAGCTTATATAGATGCGTTGGTTTTGATGGGCACGACGGGGGAGTCTCCGGTGATCAGCTTTGAGGAACGCGCACAGTTGATTCGACGGGCAAAAGAGCTTTTGGGAGGCTCGATGCCTTTGATCGTAGGCACAGGCAGCAATAATCCTGCTGTAGTGCTGGAGAATAACCGCCAGGCAGAAGAGCTGGGTGCTGATGCTATTTTATTGGTTAATCCTTATTATAACAAGAGTACCCAGGAGGGTCTGATTGATTTTTATACCTATATTGCCGGGCAGACCAAGCTTCCCGTGATGTTGTATAATGTACCCTCCCGCACTGGGATGAACATATTGCCCGAAACGATGGTGCGTATTCATCAGCAGGCTCCCAATGTGTCTGCCATCAAAGAAGCCAGTGGAGATATTTCTCAGATTGCCCGGTTGATGTCGCTGAAACCCTCTTCGTTGGAGGTTTTTTCGGGAAATGACGACCAAACCCTGCCTATTATTGCTCTGGGAGGTAGAGGAGTGGTTTCGGTGGCTTCCAATGTGGCACCTATGGAAATGAAAGCGATGAACGACGAACTTCTGAGTGGTGACTGGGCCAAAGGAAGAGAGCAGTTTTTAAAGCTCTTCCCCTTGATGAAGGATTTATTTATTGAAACCAGCCCTTCTCCATTAAAGTATGCGCTTTCATGCCGTGGCTGGTGCAAAAATGTTTTGCGAAGACCCTTGATCAAGGCTAGCGAAAAAGTAGAGAAAATTCTTCGTGCTGATCTGGAAAGCTTGGGACTCTCATGAACTTTGGTATCATAGGATCGCAAGGACGGATGGGCAAAGAGCTTCAGGCATGGTTTGAAGCTCAGGGGCATCAGATAAGCTATCGAAAGGATATTGAAGAAGAGATCCTGAAGGCTAGCCCTGACTGTCTGATTGATTTTTCCAAGGCAAGCGCTTTGGAAGAGACTCTAAAATTGGCGCATCGCTTTTCCTGCCCCCTGGTATTGGGCACTACCGCTCTGCAGGAAGAGCACTGGGATCTGCTAAGAAAAGCTTCGCAAGAGCTGGCAGTTTTTTATAGTGCTAATTATTCTATGGGGATACAGCTTTTTCATCGCATGCTCCGAGCTATTAAAGATCATCTTGGTTCCTGGAGTATGGAGATGATTGAAATTCATCATTGTCAGAAAAAAGATAAACCCTCGGGCACTGCCCTGGCTTTGCAGGAGAGTCTTGGACAAAAGCTGGATATACATTCACTCAGAATGGAAGGAGTTCCGGGAGAGCATAGCCTCATCCTGACTCAGGCTGGAGAGGTTTTGCGCATAGAACATCAGGCTTTATCTCGCACGGTGTTTGCCCAGGGAGCTTTGCTGTGTGCTCTATGGTTGATGAAGCAAAAGCCAGGTTTATACTCGATGGATGATTATCTGGGTCAGGAAAAAGGAGCATAACCATGGACACTGAAACTATCATTCGTACTATTGCTCAAGCAGTTAAGACAACACCCGTAAAAGCTTATCTGAAAGGAAGCTTTTCTGAGGAGGATTTGAATGGATTTGAGTATTATCGAGGGATGGATTATTGCTTGATCTTTGCCGATTGGAAGGAGCTTAAACCCTGGCTGGAAAAGAACAAAGAGCATATACAGGGGCAGCGAATTGAATGGGATCGAAAAAATTCGGCTATCCCCATGAAGAATATCCTGGAATGTCATGCGCGAATTGAGCCAGGGGCCATTATCCGTGATATGGTGGAAATTGGTGAGCATGCAGTGATTTTAATGGGAGCTATTGTCAATATTGGCGCTGTGATTGGTGCTGAAACCATGCTGGATATGAATGTGGTGGTTGGAGGCAGAGCACAAATTGGCAGGAAGTGTCATATTGGCGCAGGATCGGTGATTGCTGGGGTGGTGGAGCCTGCCAGTGCTGTCCCTGTGATCATAGAGGATGAAGTGATGATTGGGGCGAATGCAGTGATTCTGGAGGGGGTCAGAGTGGGAAAAGGTGCGGTAGTAGCCGCTGGCGCTGTCGTGATTAGGGATGTTCCTCCTTTTACCGTGGTGGCGGGAGTTCCTGCTCGGGAGATTAAGACGGTGGATGCCAGGACGCAGGACAAGACCGCCATTCAATCTGCCCTAAGGAGTCTGGAATAGCATGGAAACGGTAGTGCAAAAATATGGGGGAAGCTCTCTGCGGGATAGAGAACGTTTGGAAAAAGTCGCGGAAAGAATCTTAGCTTCCATAGAGGCGGGATTTCGAGTGCTTACCGTAGTATCCGCTATGGGAAGTACCACCCAGCAATTGATTGATTTATCGCGATCTGTGACCGACCATCCCCCTCCCAGAGAGCTGGATATGCTGTTGACTACGGGAGAGCAGGTATCAGCTTCGCTATTATGTATGGTGCTGGCTGAAAAAGGGGTAAAATGCAGATCAGTGAATGCTTTTCAGGCTGGAATAGTAACGGACAACAGCCATAATCGGGCAAAAATAAAGACGATTGACAAGGAACGACTTATGCGCTGGCTCACCGAGTATGAAGTTTTGGTCATCACTGGCTTTCAAGGCGTTACCGATCAAGGCGATCTGACCACTTTGGGGCGGGGAGGATCGGATACTACTGCGGTGGCTCTTGCAGCCTCTCTTGGCAGTTCCTGCGAGATTTATAGCGACGTGCCTGGAGTTTTTACTATTGATCCCAAGCGCTATCCTCTCGCCAGGAAGCTAGCAGTGATTAGCTATGACGAGATGTTGGAAATGGCAAGAACGGGCTCTAAAGTGCTCCATGATCGTTCGGTGGAAATTGCTAAAAAGTTTAAAGTACCGTTAACTTGTGCTTCAAGTTTTAGCGAAGAGGAGGGGAGTCGCGTGATTGAAGATATTGATTTGGAAAATTCGATGCCCGTAACTGGCTTGAGTGTTTTGGATCATCAGTGGCTGGTGAAGGTTACGATGCAAAGTGCTTCTGCGATTCAAGATATACGTTTGCTCTTTGAGCGGATGGATTTAAATATTGATATGATTGCCTTGTTTCAGAATAAGGGAGAATTTATCGTTTCTTTTACGGTATGGGAAGAGGATTGGGAAAAAGCAGGGGAAAAGCTGAGAGCCATCCAGGGGTCTTTGAATATGGCCTCGATGAACATCGAAAACCACTATAGCAAAATCACTTTAGTGGGCTCGCATATGCGGACTTCTGTGGGGGTTGCTTCTACCATTTTCAGTGTGATCCCTCCTGATCGGGTTTTCCTTATTACTACTTCGGAAATCAGCATTTCTCTGCTGGTTCGGACCGAGGAAAGCAACGAGATGATTCACGCCCTGGCAAAGGAGTTTGAACTATGACAGAACTTGTGGATTGGTACCCCTATTTTCCTATGCGTATATTGCGCGCCAAAGGGATGTATATGTTGGCGGACGATGGGAAGCGCTATATGGACACGTTCTCTGGGCTGGGAGTGCATTTGCTGGGACATGAGTTTGAGCCTCTGATGCAGAAAATGCATCGAAAAATGAGGAGATTTACCCATTTATCCAATTTCTTTAAAGATGAGGATCTGGAGCCTTGCGTGGAGAGTTTGATGGAGGCTTCGGGCTTGAGGGGTGGTGTTTTTTTTAGCAACTCGGGTACTGAAGCCAGCGAGTGTGCGATGAAGATCGTAAAAAAGCATGCAGGAGCTTCACGCAGAAAGGTGCTTTATTTTAAGCAGGCTTTTCATGGGCGAACCCTGGGGGCCTTGTCGGTCAATGGTTTTGAGGGATTGACCCAGGCTTTTCAGCCCTTGCTTCCTGATACGGTCAAATTGCCATGGAACGATCCTTTGGCTTTTAATGAATATATGGGCAAATTTGGAGAACAGGTGGTGGCAGTTTTTGTAGAAGTCGTGCAGGGAGCTGGCGGGGTAAGGGTATTGAGCAGGGAGATGATCCAGGCTTTGCAGGAATGGCGAGAAAAGACAGGCTTTTGGCTGGTGTGTGATGAAATACAGTCGGGTCTGGGTCGTACGGGAACCATGTTTTCGTATCAGCATGATGCTATGATTCCCGATATGGTGCTTTTGGGTAAAGGGCTTGGCGGAGGCTTGCCCCTTGGAGGGGTGATTCTGCATGAAAGGCTGAAAGGGAAGTTGCTGCCTGGAGATCATGGCTCTACTTTTGCTCCCAATCCGGTCGCTTTGGCTGGATGCAGGGTGCTTTTAAAGCGTTTGCCTGATTTGTTGCCCTTAGTGCAGGAATTGAGTGTTGAGGCAAATAGATTGATTCAGGAAGAGTTGGGAGCTTATATCACTGAGATTCGTGGCAAGGGCTATATGATTGGGGTAGAGCTAAAAGAAGCCATGCCTTCTTTGCGGATGCATGCCATGAAGTCGCAACAGCTCTTGCTTAATGTTTTGCAGGACCGGGTGGTACGTTTGCTACCTCCGCTAAATATTTCGTTGGCCCAATGGAAAAAGATGATTCAGCGACTGGCCTTATCGCTTGAGGTGCTTTCAGGATGTTAGCTCAGGTGGAAGCGCTGGCCTTAAAAGTAACTACTCCTTTTTATTGCTATGATGAAAGTAAGATCGATTTTCAGCTATCCCGGATGAAGGCTTTCTTTGAAGGCTTGGATGCCTTTCCTGGTTTTGCCATGAAAGCCAATGCCAATCCACATTTGATGAAGCTTTTTCTTGCCCAGGGGGTGGGGATGGATGTGATTTCAAGTGGAGAGTTTCTTTCTGCCCGATGTGCTGGAGCAGACCCAGCAAACCTTATCTGGAATGGCAACATCAAGAGTCTGGACGAGATGCGGTGGATGTGCCGGCAGGGTTTGGGATGGGTGAATGTGGATTCCTTTCAAGAGCTAAGACGGTGGAAAAGCCTTATGGATGAGGGGGTTGAACGGTTGCCAGGTCTTTTTGTACGTATTAATCCCGAAATTGCTGCAGATACCCATCCTTCGATTGCCACTGGGCTGGGGGTGCATAAGTTTGGTATCGGTCTGTACGAATTGGCAGAAGTGATGGCTTTTGCTCGTTTGTACGACTTGTCTATCAAGGGTTTGCACGTCCATATAGGCTCGCAGATTTGCGATTTCAAGACGCTGGAGAAGGCTTATGCCATGGTTTGTGAGGAAGCAACAAAGTACGGATTGAAGCATATTAATCTTGGTGGCGGCTGGGGAATCCCTTATGCAGAAGGCAGGGAGCTTGATTTATTGGAATTGCGTCGTGTGGTAAGGGATTTTTTGAAACCTTTTACTGTGTTTTGCGAGTTGGGCCGCTTTTTGATAGGAGAAGCAGGATACTATGTGGTGAGAGTCAGGGAAGTTCGGAAATCTGCTGGGGCTTGTTTGGTGATTACCGATGGGGGGATGCATCATTTACTTCGCCCTTCTTTGTATCAGGCAGAGCATGGTTTTTCTGTTTTTTCCCCCGATGGTGACGAAAAATCTAAGATGAAAGTGATGGGAAGGCTTTGCGAAAGCGGAGACGTGCTCATCCCTGAGACGATGGCTTGTTTGCCCCAGGAGGATTCGCTGATCGCCATTCACCAGGCGGGGGCTTATGGGTTTTCCATGGCGAGTCATTATAATGGCTTCCCTTTGCCTTCTGAATGGCTGTTGAAAAGCAGTGGTGAGTGGCAGTGCATACGCGAGCAGGAGGAGGCAGGAGCTTTTCTCCATGCAGTACCTGGGGGGATGGAATGTTAAGTCCCGTTGAGCTACGGCATTGGATGCAGGAGCACCCGGAGTTGGCTTTTCAGGAGCGCGGGATTACGGACTTGTTGTGTCGGGAGCTGTCTCTGTTGAACGGCTTGAGTCTGCTCCGACCATTGGAAACTGGCTTGGTGGCGGTTTATGAGCACTGCCCTAGGAAGCCTTTTATCCTTTTTCGTGCCGACCTGGATGCCCTGCCAGTGAGGGATGAAGTCAGTGGAGAGCTTGTGGCAAAGCATGTTTGTGGGCATGATGTGCACACGGCTATTTTGTATGGTTTGATCCTGCAGACTTTGGAAGAAGCTTACCCGGGTAACTTCCTCTTTGTTTTTCAACCTGCAGAAGAAGCGGGAGGGGGAGCTAAAAAGTTGCTCGATTCGGGGGTATTGGATAGCTTTCCTGTGGATTCGGCTTACGCACTGCATGTGTCGGATAAGTTTCCTCTGGGAGTGGTCGCAAGTGCAATGCCCACGCTTTTTTCTTCCTCGCAGGAGCTGGATTTACACTGGAAAGGTTGCCAGAGTCATATCACCCAGCCTGAAAAAGGGCGGGATGTTTGGAAAGCTTGTGTGGCTTTGGAGCAATGGAAGTCTTGCCAGCTGGAAGGAAAGGAAGAGGGCTTTTTTCTGGGGATAGGGCAGGTGGAAGCGGGAACGGTGCGTAATTGCGTGCCTGAGAAGGCAGTGATGCGCATGACTGCCCGAGGAAAGACTACCGAGATTTTACGCAGGGGTCTTGAAAAAGTACAGCAAGCGGTGAGGGAGATCAAGCTTGAGTGTGGAGTAGAGGCTACCTTGACGTATGGTACCTTTTACCCGGCTGTGGAGCAAAACCAGGACCTGTTTGACCGATGGATGAAGGTTTTTGGCAAGCAAGGGAAGGCAGTAGTATGCGACCCCGTCTGGGCAGCCGAGGATTTTGGCTATTTTGCACAACGGTATCCTGCCTGGATGTTTTGGCTGGGCACCCGTTTACCCGAAGAACCCGAGCTGGGCTTGCACCATCGTTCCTTTTGCCCCTCCGACCCCGTCATCCCCCTCGGCATCACCACCCTCTCAAAAATGAGACAGAGGGACGTGAGACAGAGGGACGGGGGTATTGACTCACTTTCCTCTTCCTGTTAGAATACTACTGTTCATCAAGTTAAACGTGGTATTGAGGTGATGATATGCCAAGAGTGGCAAGGAAGCTTAGTGCAAGTGGGATCTATCATGTGATGGTTCGGGGAATCAATCGGCAAGATGTTTTTCTTGATACTGAAGATGTAAAACGGTATCTTCACGCTCTTGAAAAATTAAAAAAAGATACGAACTTCTCACTTTATGCCTATTGTTTCATGAGCAACCACGTTCATTTGTTGATAAAAGAGGGCTCTATTCCTTTAGGCTTACTGATGCGACGACTTGGGAGTAGCTATGTTTTTTGGTACAACCGGAAATACGATCGTATAGGCTACTTGTTTCAAGATCGTTATAAAAGCGAGACAGTTGAAGACGAATCCTATTTTCTCACCGTTTTGCGTTACATTCATCAAAATCCCATAAAAGCTGGATTAACAAAGAGGATTGAATCTTACCCATGGAGCAGCTATCCTGACTATTTGTCAGGGAAGGGCTTTACAGACTCTGAAGTACCTTTAGCTATGTTTGATACTAATCGAAAGAAAGCGAAAAAGGAATTCATCGATTACCATCGACTCATCAATGAAGATCACTGCCTGGAAGTAGATGGGAAGCAGCTTCTTTCAGACCAGGAAGCTGAGAAAATCATTACTAAGTTGTGTCATATCAAACAATGTTCAGATTTACAAGATTTGAGTAAAGTGCTTGCAAGTGAGTATTTGAGACGCTTAAAAGAGATTAACCATCTTTCTGTACGTCAAATAGAACGTTTGACTGGAATTGATAGAAATATCATCGATAGAGCTTAAGAGGATTATCGAAGTGAGACAGCACCCCCGTCCCTCTGTCTCATCATTCAGGGTTGGTGTTTTTCCATTGAAGCTCGAGGGTTTTGTTGAAATACTGGTAGACTAGCGAGATGAGCAGTAGGAATACGCCAAAAGCAAAGTAGGAAATGATTTTCCAAAAGGCTGTGAGCCCTGAAAGGTCGAGAAAAACAAGTTTAGCAATCGCTAGAATAGTCAAACCCAGACCATATTTTCTGAGTAGGGAATAAGATTTGCTGAATCCATAGATTATCATCAGCACAGCAGTCAAAACATAGACTAAGCTAACGGTAAGACTCTGAAAACTCATATTGAATTGAGTTATAAGCGTTTGTGTGAAAAGAAGTAAAAAATAAGCACTGAGTACCAGGGGAAGAAGTTCAACCCTGATATAACGTTTAGCAACAAAACTACAAATGATCTCTTTGAGAGCAAGCAATGATAAGATACTCACTAATATTAAAATCATAGTACCCGTAAAATAAACTATCTTGGGCAGTGAATCATTGTAAAACGGTACAGGTCTATGGGTATAGTTTAGGATAAAGAGCCATATTATTCCGAAGCAATACAAGAAAGTAGAAATAACCTGCATGAAAGGATCTGATAAAGCCTTGACGTGTTGGAGGATATAAGCAATGATGAAGGTAAGCACAATGCTGATCGAGGCAATGAGGTAAAAGGGGTTATAGGAATTTTGGGGAAAGGCGTTGATGAGAAGAGTCCCCCATTCAGCTCTTACAAAATAGAGCACGAACAACCAAGCATTGATGGCTGTAAGATAGGCGAATATTTTTGCAGTAATGTGATTAAGATTCTTTTTGATGCACAGAGAGGCAACAACTGAGATACTGCCAAGAGTTATGGCAAAGTACTTAAAAGTAAAGAGCTTGATTTGAGGGCTGTGATGAAGGTAGGGAAACAAATAAGCATAAAGATCAAACAGGATAAAACTGCCTAAACAAAGCAGGTAAGCCGCCATTCCAAACCATGTAAAGTTCTTTTTTTCTTTCAAGATGCCATAATTCGCTAGCACTACTCCTTCTACGAGCCATCCAAGAGATAGCCAGGTTTTGTCGAATTGATAGGGGATAAAGAGCAAGACAAAGGATAAACTGGTGAGGTAAAAAAGTTCTCGCATCAGCTTTTCCTGGGGCATTTTTTGTTTAAGTAAATAGGCAAGAGCAAGGTAGATCAAGGCGAAACAAATAGCCATCAAACCGTTGTAAGCTGTAAGTTGCAGTTTAAAGAAAGTAATGTTGAGCAATATAGTGCTAAGTAGGGTGTTGCTTGCGATGAGGATCATGTCATGGGTTGAGCACAGCACCTTTTTCCTATAACTTGTGGCAAGAGGAATGAGGGTGTAGAGCATGAAAACCAAGAAGAGATATACGAGAAGTATAAGTTCAGCCGTGCTAAGGGTTTGGGGGTTATTTCTCCCTGTAAGAATAAGCCTCATAAGGTAGATGTTGGCTAAAAAGTTGAACATGAAACCAACATAGTTGCTTGCATGCCATTTTCTATGAGTCGAGATTGAGAGTAGGAAAAAATGAAGGAAAAAGAAATAGACCATCAGGAGAAAGGGAGGCATTCTTGGATCACTGAGGGTAACGACGGGAAGATATCCTCCCGTTAAAGCAAAAATAGCGATGCTTTGAGACTGGTACCTAATCGAAAGAAAGAAGGCAAGTACCGTAATCAGGATGCATAGGTAAAGAGCAGTTTCAATAGGAAGGATTTTTAAGCTG
>Ga0351891_1187_pt1 | contig 19103 bp, 16 predicted proteins | sample TotcelFGM3001K13_FD_206768 | JGI IMG/M metagenome (GOLD analysis project Ga0351891, IMG submission 206768) | Enriched cells from coal bed in the Powder River Basin, Montana, United States - Total cells FGM rep3 HSBNCT.FGM.300.1.K13 ... | reverse complement strand
ATCGGCGTCGTAGTAGACGCGGAAGTTGATTTTCATCCCGCCTTCGACCGTCTTCAGCAGGTCGTCGATCTTCTTCATGTTTTGCAGTAATTCGTCGGCCGTTTTGGCCTCAAACTCGATGTTGGGGAGTTGCTGCTCGACTTGCTTGGCGTCCTTGGCCGCGCTTTTAGCGTACCCTTGCGCGGTCTTGACCCGCTGCTTGAGAAACTCACTTCGCGTTTCCAACTCTTTGATGTTATTCTGAAATACCCGCTTGATGAACTTGTCGTGCTTCGGAGCATCCGGCAAGATCTTGATGTGGGGGATAGCGGTGAGCAGGAAGTCGCGTTTCAGCGAAGCGTCGAGTTTCAAGAACAACATTCCGCCGCCCTCCTCGATGCGCAGCCAGACCGTGGCCTTGTCCGCCGGCTGCGGTTCCGCGGGGTCGAGGGAGAATTTCATGCCTTGAATGCCGGTGATCTGGAAACGCACGACGTCGGGGTTTGGGCACTGGTCGATCTTCCAGTCGTTCTTGCTACCGGCGGCTTTGTCCAAATCCACGGACAATGGCTCCCCGGCTGCTGGTTCCCGCAGAATGACAATTTTTGAATCGCCCGCACAAGAGAGGCTGAAGACACAGTTGCGGAAATGGGGCGAAATCGTCTCCAGCGCCGGCGACTTGGCCTCCGGTTTCCATTGAAAGAGCAATTGAGATTTGTCGTCGATGGCCAGCGACGCCACGACGGTCTCGGTGCCCGACGCCTCGCGGACCGAGATATCCCATTCCCGTTCCTCCAGGCCATCGCGGGCGTTCTTGATGACAAACCGTTGTGTGCCTCGAAAAGCGTTCTCGCCGCCGCGGAGTCTCACGAAGCACACCTCGCCGGGCGGAACGTAGACCGGCCCCAGCGCCTTGGGCTGAGTAGATCCCACCTCCGGTAGTGTGGCGATGTCTTTGAGATCGGCAAAGGGTTTCTTGCCCGGGGGTGGCGCCGGTGTTTTTTTCTTGGCAGGTTCATCGGCTTTCGGCTCTTCCGCCGGCTGCTCGGCCGCCGGTTCGGCTTTCGCCGGCTCCATTTCGGCCTCCGGTGGCGACGCCGTCGCGTCTGCCTTTGCCGCGGGCGCTGGGGCCGCTGGGCCTTGAGCGGCTGGAGTTTCCGATGGTTCAGTTGGCTGGGCCGCGGACGACTCGGATGCCTCGACCATCTCAGGAACCGAGGCGGCGGGCGGGAACACCTCCGCCGCAGCAGCAGAAGCGACGGTCGAGTCGGGCTGCGGTTCGGAGCTTTCCGCCGCGACCACTTCGACAGTGATCTCGGGATCCATCACGGGGTCGGCCGGCTCGCTATCCGGAGGTGCCTTCGCTTTTCCTGGCGTTGCATTGTCGGTCTGGCCTTCCTCCGCCGTCTGCTGGGCCGCCCCCGTCGCACCGTCGGCAACCTGCGAGCCTCCGCCGCGAGAAAACAAGACCCAAGCCAACACGACTCCGCCCACCAGCAGCAAACCGCCTGCCACCATGCCACCGATCCATACCGCGGGCGAGCGTACGCGACCCAGGGTCGCGACGGATGCTGCCTGCTCGTCGCCAGTGGCTTCTGTTCCTTCTGTTCCTTCGGCTCCTTCCGGCTTCGCCGACCGCCCGGCCGGCGCGGCACTTGGCTTCTTGCGGCGTTTGCCAGTGGCGATCTTGAATTCTCGTGGGGCTGCGGGGGCAACGTCGGGAGCCTCTTGTCCCGGCAACTTGATCTCGATGGCAGGATTTGAGGGCTCGGCGGCGGGGGGGGGGGCCCGCGGGTTTGTCTTGTGACACGGGTTTGTCTTGTGACGCGGGCGCGTCGCTCGCCGAAGTGGCGGCCGTCGCGGTTACCGATCTCGCTTTGGCCTTGAGTTTTGGTGGGCGGGCGTTTGCCGCTTCTTGCGCGCCCGGCTGTTCTACGACGGGATCTGCCTTCTTCTCCCGATTCGGCTGTGCCGTCTGAGCGACCTCCGCCGTCGTCGACGTATCCGCAACCGCCGAATTGGAAAGATCGGTTGCTGTGCCTGGCAATACGCCGCCGAGGGCTTCCTCTAGGACAACATAGCACGTATCGTCCGAGGTTTCCGGCCGATGCACCTCGAACAGTTTCCGGTTCTCCGCAGCCGATACCTGCTCTGCCGCCGCGACAAACTGTTCGATCGCCTCCGGACTCTCCGCCGCATGGCTCCGCGACAACGACCTTAACTCGGCCTTCTGCCCGGATTTACCGTGTTGCACGAGAAACGTTCTGGCGACGCCGTCCCCCACGGATTGATCGAGCAGCTTGTAAGGTCCCATCGTCAGCGCGTACCGCCCGTGCAGCAACTGCCGCGCTTGCCATTTGGTCAGCAGGCCGTCCGACAGCAATTTGCGAGCGACCACCTTGGGATCGCTTTCGCCTGCCGCTTGCTGACGTGCTGCTTGGATCTGCTCCGCCGCCAGGAGCGAACTCTTTTCGAGCACCAGAAAGAAATCATCAACGCTCATGATAGGCATATCCCATTTGTCACCGGGAGCGGCCTTGCGCGGCCCCTGGAGCCACTAGCAAACGCGCACCATCTCCGTGATTCCGATTTTCGCACCGCGCCGTGCTTGTGGCAAGCAGGTTGAAGGGCGCTTTCATAGGATTTACGTCGTTGGTGAGTTACAATATCCACGGTGGGGTTCGTCAACGACTCCGGGCGATTCTTCCGCTTGGCCCGAATTTTCGGGCCAGCGGGTGCTTTTCCGGCAACAGAGGACGCAACGTGTACGAGTTCCAGGCAATTGGCCCCGGAATCAAGCAGACTTGGTGCCGCCGTCTACCGGCCGAAGGACCGATCCGACTGGGACGCGCTCCCAAGTCGGGCTGGGCGGTTCCCTGGGACTTGAGGATCTCGCGGGAGCACGCCGATCTGGTTCCGGAGGGAGAGGCACTGCGAGTTCGGCGTCTGGCCACGGCTCGCAACTCGATCTACCTTCGCGGCGAACCCATGGACGAATTCATCATTGGTCCTGGCGAAGATTTTCGGATCGGGCAGACGGTTTTTCGGCTCGCTGCGGTATCGCCGGGCCAGGCCGAAGCGCGACGGCCGTCCTCGGTGTCCCTGCCGCCGCCAGCCGGTGCAGCGAACCTCTGGCTGGATGTCGCCGCTGCGTCCGAGCGGGAACGGCTGCAACTGGTGCTGGATCAATTCGAAGACGACAGCACGTGCTTGGAACCGCCAGGCGACGCGCCGCCGGCAGTGTGGCCCCAAGCGAGCTTTCCAACTCGCGACTTGGATGGCAATGCGCTGGGGCTGTACGAGTTGATGGAACCGCTGCACCGCGGCGTGACGGGGCAAGTGCTCAAGGCTCGGCACCTGTACCTCGATCGCTGGTCCGCGATCCAGATCCTGGCTTCATCCGCGTCGTCCGCTCAGGCCGTGGCTCGGTTTCATCGCAAAGCCCAATCAACCGCGGCTTGCGATCACGAGCATATCGTCCACACCTACGAAGGCGGCCAAGTCGGCGGTTTGCACTACCTGGTCATGGAGTACATCGACGGCTGTACGCTGGCCAAACTGCTCGTCCGCCAGCGGATTGCCGCCCAGGCGGCAGTGAGTTACGTGATTCAAGCTGCCCGCGGGCTGGCCCATGCTCACCAGCGGCAGATTGTCCATTGCGACGTCACCCCGGCACACCTGATGCTCACGAGCCGGGGCGCCATCAAGGTCATCGGCTGGGGCCAGGTTGAGCGGCTTGGCTCGAATTCGTCGAATGCCTGCCAAGATGCCGATCTCGCCTCGAGAGCGATGGGGAGCACGGCTCCGGAACAGTTCGCGCCTGGCGGGCGAATCGACCAGCGGACGGATGTGTACAAACTGGGCTGCACGCTGTATGCGCTGCTCGCATCCCAACCCCTGCTGCCGCTGGATTGGGCGTCCGCGAGGCCGGCGGACGAAGCTGGATCGAAGGCACCGCCGCTGCGAGGCATACGGCCGGAGACACCGGACCGTCTGGAGGCGGTTTACCAGAAAATGCTCGCCCACGCTCCGGAAGACCGCTGGGCTTCGATGGCGGAGTTGATTGAGGCGTTGCAGGGAGTCTTCGGATCGGCATAAACGATGACATACGCAAACAACACGATGTTCTTTTAGGTTGCCATGACGGATCACCCCTCCATCGCCGCCGTGCCATTGCACGAGCCAACTGGGCATCGAATCGACGATTTGGTCGATCGGGTCCAGGTCCTGGTGTCGGCAGGCGGGGAGGAGAAGTCGTTCTACGCGATCCTGCTCGATAGTGTGGTTCGCGCGACCGCGGCCGTGGGCGGAGCGGTTTGGACCGCCGAGACAGGCGATGAATTCAAGGTGATCGTCGCCTCCAACGACGGGACACCAGCATGGGCGGCCGGTGCTACGACAACCGGGCCGCACGCAAGGTTCTTGCAGCACGTCGCTGGCTCGCTCCAAGTCCGCAGCGCCGCACCGGGAGCCGCCGACTCGAAGGGGCCGATCAATGCCTCGCCGTATTGGCTGGTGGCATGTCCCGTCGTGTTCGAAGGCGTCGCGACGCGGATCGTCGAGATCGGCCAGTGGCCGGAGTTTTCGGCGGATACCGCGCTCGCCTGGGCGGAGATCCTGACGACGCTGTGCGAACTGGCCGCGGATTTTCATCGCCGTGCTCGGTTGCGGGAATTGCAGACGCGAGAGTCGTGGTGGGAACGAGCGGCCCAGTTCTGCGAACAAGTCCAGCGGCCGCTGGACTTGCCCAAAGTTGCCTATACCGTGACGAACGAGGCTCGCCGCCTGCTGGACGCCGACCGCGTCACGCTAGCCGTGCGGCGGAGCGGTCGTCTGCGCGTGCAAGCGATCAGCGGGCTGGACGCGTTTGACCCGCGGGCAACGCCGGTTCGGCTGGTCGAGCAGCTGGCCGACCGCGTCGCGGCGATTGCCGAACCGCTGGTCTATTTCCTCGGCGGCCCGGCGGTGGCGCCAGAGCTGTCAGCGGCGGTCGAGGAATACGTCGACCAGACTCATGTCCGCTCGCTGGCCGCCATTCCGCTGGCCGAACAGGCGCCGGACGGCCAGCCTCCGATTCCGCCGTACGGCGTCCTGGTCGTCGAGTCGTTTGCGTCGGCGGCCGGCGGCGGCCCGAATGGGACGGCGTTGGACTTCGTCTGCCGGCATGCTCGTCTTGCCGTCGCGCGGGCCGTGCGCTACGAGCGGATTCCCGCGGTGCGGCTGTGGGAACGGTTGGGAAGTTGGTGCAGACCGGGCCGCCTGACTCGCGCGGCGCTGTGGTCCCTGCCGCTGGCAGCAGTCATCGCCGCACTGATCTTCGTGCCGGCCGAGTTCCGCGTCACCTGCCGAGGCCAGTTGCGGCCACAGACCGAACGGCGAATCTTCGCCCCACGGGACGGCCGCGTCGAAGAATTGCATGCAGACCACGGCGATGCAGTGGCCACGGGCCAATTGCTGGCGACGATGCACAGCAGCGACCTGGAATACGAATGGACGCGGTTGGTGGGCGAGATCCAGACGACCATCGAACAGCTGCAGGCCGTTCGGACATCGCGTCTGGGCGCCAACCCGTTGACCGCCGGCCAGCGAGACGAATACGTTCGGCAGACGGCCGAGGAAGAGCGGTTGAAAACGTTTTTGGCCAATCTCCGGGAACAGCAGGAATTGCTGGATCAAGAACGCCACGCGTTGCAGATTCGCAGTCCGATTGGCGGCCACGTGTTGACTTGGGACCTGACGGACAGCCTGCAACAACGGCCTGTGAAACGAGGCCAACTGCTGATGACCGTCGCCGATACTAGGGGGGCGTGGGTTCTGGAAGTGGAGGTGGCGGATCAGGATGTGGGCTACGTTTTGGCGGCGCGGCACGCCCGCGGGCAGGAGCTGCCGGTCCGATTCTTCCAGGCCACAGACCCCCGTCGAACGTACGAAGGCCGTTTGGAGAAACTGGCGGAGATTGCCGAGTTGGACCCGCGGCAACAGTTGTCGGTCGCCGCGCTGGTCCGCGTCGAGACAGGGGCGATTCCGCACCGCCTGGCCGGCGCCGGCGTGGTCGCCCGCATCGACTGCGGCCGGCGGTCCCTCGGTTACGTGTGGCTGCACGACGCGATCGAAGCCGTGCGGGGCTGGCTGTTCATCTAGCGTTGGGCAAACGCAACTCGGGATGGTACGACAACGTCGGATCCTGGGTGTATCCCATCGAGTTCATGGTCGTCACTTGCCGGTATACGGGATCCTGCATCAAGCAGACGCGCCGGTCCATCGCTGGAATCGTCGTGGTATAGATCCGCAGTTCCCCGTTGAAGGATGCGATGATCTCCTCTCGCCAGTCACCCAGCACGTCCGCCTTGAGGATGACCCTGCCGGCGATGCCTTGCGTCAACGGACCGCTCGGATAGTCGGAAATCGTATTGCCTCGCAGGATTTCTTTTTGCAGATCCGCGTCCCAAAACAACGTGCTGATATCGAAGCCCCAGGGGCAATCCGTTCCGCTTCGCAGCAGCGTCCCGTCCGCAGCGAACAACCAGCGGTTTTCGGTCAACGTATGTCCGTCCGCATCGGCGCCGTAGACTTCGCAGCCGGGATGAGCCGGGTCGATGTCGGCACACATGCCTTTTCCATGCACGTGATGGGTGGGTGTCTCGAGTTTCCACAGCGTGCGGCCCGTGCGGGCCTCCACCACATTCAACCCGCCGCCAGCCGGTTGCCGCGTCTCCATCACGTAGGCGATTTCCAGCCCGGGATTGCTGGGCAGAACGTCCGTCAGGTAAAAGGCATCAGGATGGCCTCGCCCAGTGCTCCACAAGGGCACGCCGGTGTCGTCCAGCACGGCGCTGCCCAACAGCACTTCGTCACGGCCGTCCCCGTCGATGTCCGCGCACTGCGTAAAATGGGCTCCTTGCCCCCAATACATTCCGCCGTAAGGTTCGTTGTCATAATCCCATAACAACTCCAGCTTGCCATCCCGCAGCAGATAAGCCTGCACCAGCATGCGCGTATAGGTGCCTCGTAGCGTTAGCAGGCAAGGCGTCTTGCCGTCCAGGTACGCCACCGCGATTTGATTGCGACTGGCGTAATTATAGGAATCGAACAGGCTGCGGTCCGGCCAGGGGGCACGGGCGATCTCGCGGCCGGTCATGCCGTCCCAGACCACGACGTACTCCGCACCGCTGGTGACTTTGCCTTCTTCGTCCCGCGGGTCGCCTTCGCCGATCTTGGCGGCGACTTCGGCCCGGCCGTCTCCCGTCAAATCGCAGACAATGTACGGCGAGTACCAGATGCCCCGTTCGATGGCCCAGCCCAAGTCGTTCGACCACAAGCGAGTTCCGTCGCTCAGGTAGGCTTCGATCTTGTAGGTATCCGGAGATTTGTACCAGTACTTGTGCCAGGGATCGATATTCTCGTGGGGCTGCTTGATCACGTAATCGTACACGCCGTCGCCGTTGAGGTCGGCGATGCCTGCTTTTTGGAACAGCGTCTTCTCGTCTCCGAGGGGGATGCGGACGTAGGACGCTCCCTCCCCGGCCTCGGCCCAAACCGCGTCGCCGCCCGCCCCCGTACTCCCGGTCGCGGGCTGCACGGTGTACGTCGGGCGTGGCTCCTGACGCGACGGGGCGGCAGCAAAGAAATCCGTGGTTTGGACGATCGGTTGCGGGTTGAGCTTTACCGGCGCATCGTCACCGATTCGGCGGAACACGTCAAAGGCGATGTCCTCCGCATCCTCGGCCAACAGTCGCCAGCTGAGATACACGCCGTCGTCCCGCGGGATGGCCACCGCACCCCGTCCCAGGTTTTCCCGCACGCGAGACTCGGCCCACCCACGGACTTGAGGCCGCGGCGGATACGCGATCTTCTCGGCTCGCAAAGACACTTCGTCCACGGTCACGTCCGTCCGGCCGCGGCCAGTCAAGCGGACCTGCACCTCGTCGACCGTGTCCGGCACGCGCAGGAAGCCTTGAGCTTGGACCCAATCCCCGTTCATCGCCGCTCGCCCCCGCCCCAGCTGCCAGAAGATCGGCTTGCCGTCCTGATAGCCAACGACGTCGATCGCCACCGGTTCGCCCCCCGCGGGGCCGTGCATCCAAACGCGGACGCACAGCTCGTCGCCTGGCCGAACTTGCAGCCGAGCGGCATTGGTCAAGGCCCAATCCGCTTGGCCCTCGTAACGGATCCGCACGGCCTGGGCGCCGCTGCGGACCGTGTCACTCGACGACGCAGCCCCGCCGCCGTCGCGCGTCGACCAATTCCATTGGGCAACGGCCCCCTCCTGCGTCAACTGTTCGAAACCCGGATTGACGATGCCTTCTTCGAGGCTGCGATGCGGATAGAGCAGCACGCAGTCGTAATAGGCGGCCCCCCGCCCCGCCTCGTTTTCGACGGCAAAGCGATCGTCCACCCAAAAGGTGATCGCCTCCCCCGGAGCGACGCGATGGCGGCTCAGCAACGTCCCACCGGAGTACCTCTGCCACGTGGTGCCATCGAGCGAGACGCCGAGCACGCGGCCGGATTTGAGTTCGACCGTGTAGATCCCTGCGGGAACGTCGCGAAGGACCGTCCGCAACGGCGGCGCGCCGTCCTCGGGACGTTCCCGATCCGCCATGACCAGCGGACTGCGGAGGACAACCCCGCCCGACCACTTGAGATGAGCGTCCTTGTCGGTGCTCCACAGGTTCCACCGGTTGGCAGCGTCCTTGTCCTTGACCCAAGCGTCACCGGGTTCGGACACCTCTTCGGCCTCGAATCGCAGTTGCGCCTGCGCCGGCAGCGTCATTGTTGCCGCCAGGATTCCAAGCAGTACGGCCATGCCGCGCCGCCGCAAACCTCGCCCGGCGAGACGCGGGTGAACGCGGCGGCATGAAAAGACCAGGCTCATCGTCGGTGGCGTGCGCATGAAAGGAAGTCTCCAAAAAGCGAAGGGGGGGGGGCAAGCGTTCGAGGTGCAGGGGGCGTTCACGGATGCAGGCCAGCGTCAACCGGCAGCGGTGTATTTTACCGCCTGCCCCGCGTCATGCCACACCCCCGCGCGGCTCGTGAGGCAGGTTTCCCAACCTGCCATGCGGGACACAGGCTGGCGGCCTGTGCGACGAGGCCGGGAATCATCCGGCTTAGCGTTTCCGGAGGAATGCGGCTTCGTCTTCGGGATCGTCCGCGGCGAGCAGTTCTTCGATCAGCGATTCGGCATCGGCCGTCGTATACTCCAGACGCTCCATCCAGAGGGAATCGAAAACCCCCGCGTCGTCGAACCGTTCCGGCCGAAGACAGGCCACAACGCTGGAGCCGATTCGCGCGTTCAAATCATCGTTGGGGCCGGTTGGGGACAAGCTGTGGGCGAAGCAACTCTGGAGTGCCAGGCGCAACAGCTGCCAGGCCAGTTCCGCACTGGGCCGCTGAAACTGGCCATGGGCGCCCTCGGCGAAATCGCGGACCCGGCGTTTGTCGAAAGCGACTTTCGCGACGTCACGGCCAGGCGGCAGATACGCCAACAGCATGTCCGTCCAGCGTTCGCAGCGATGCCGCAGTCGATTGACGGCTAAAATCGCCTCGGGATCGCGATCCTGGGCGAGCAACATGAACTTGAGCGTCTGGTTGCGAGCTTCCAGATGCCCCAGAAATACGCTGCGAACCACCGGCGATACATAGGTGGCCCCGCCCCGTCTGTCGTGCGTACAGGCGACGGCCGTCCAGACTCGCGTCAGGATCTCGCCGGTCAGGATTTCTTCCAGCACCGGCCGGGCGTGCCGCCAAGCGAGTGAGGTCTGCCGGGGGTCGGAAAGTAACGCCTCCCAATCCTTCTTCAGCGAGCGGGCCCAGCGGTCAAAACGACTGCGGGATACGGACCAATACTCCGAGATACTCGAGTCCGGCAGACGTGCCTGGCCTTGGATGAACGCCCCAGCGTTGACGGCGATTACGGCGCTCAACTCGATCAGTTCGTAGCATCGCATGGTTGTCCCCGTTCCGTTCCCTGCGGTACGCGAGAAGCTCGCGCCGAGTCAGCCGCTGTGCAAACCTTGCGCCCCAGGGCCCGTAGATGCCATACGCCCGCCGATATCGGGTTCTCATGGGGCAATTGCAACCCGAATCGTAAGCGACGACTTGGTAACGAGTTATCCTCGCTTACGCTGCGGGTTGCGAGTGAGGCGCGCCATCGGCGAATGCCGTGAGCATGGCGAATCTGGGCTAGCCGGCTGTCGTAGAATTCCACCAGTTCGCGGTCCTGGATGCGTTTCCGCAGCACGTCGAAACCTTGGCACCAGCGGGCTTCGATCCGCCCGGCGACCGGCAGCCGATCTACGGCCCGCTGTGGTTCCTGTCTGCCAGCCAGGTCGTCGCCGAAATGGGGAACCTATTGAACGCACCGTCCCCTCTGTCGTAGAATGGGGCCGTCAGCGCTTGGGCTCTTGTCGCAGGCAGCGAGCGGGGACGACAGAGAAATACGAAAACATGACACAAGACTATTATCAGATTCTGGGCGTTTCTCGAACGGCTTCACAGGCCGAGATCCAGAAGGCGTACCGTAAACTAGCGCGAAAGTTCCATCCGGACATGAACCTGGAGGACAAGACGGCCAAAGACAAATTCAAATCGCTGCAGGAAGCGTACGATGTGCTGAACGATCCGCAGAAGCGCGAAATGTACGACCGGTATGGCAGTGCCTTCGAGTCCGTGGGCGGTGGCGCGGGGCCGCGCCGGGGGGCGGCTCGCGGCGGTCCCGAGGGCTTTCATGAAGTTGATTTTAGCGAGATTTTCGGACAAGGCGGCCCGGCGAGTGGATTGGGCGGCTTTGAAGAAATCCTGCGGCAATACGCCGGCGGACCGCGGTCCGGGCGCAGGCCGAGTCCGCGGACCCGCGGCGCCGATATCGCTCATGAATTACACGTGTCCTTCAAGACCGCGATTACCGGGGGGCGAGCGGAGCTGGCGGTGCGGCGCGCCGATGGCCGAATCGAAACCATCTCCGTGACGATTCCCGCCGGGATCGAGGATGGCAAAAAGCTGAACTTGCGAGGCCAGGGCGAGCCGTCGCCTTCCGGAGGCTCGCCCGGCGATCTGCTGATCACGATTCGCGTCGCCGAGCACCCGCATTTCCGCCGCCACGGCGAGGATTTGGAGGTTTCGGTGCCGGTGACGTTGGCGGAAGCGGCCCTGGGGGCGAAAATCGACGTCCCGACGCCTCAAGGCGAAATCTCCTTGAAAATCCCGCCGGGTACGTCTAGCGGCAAGCGTTTGCGACTCAAAAAACTGGGGGTCCCGAACGGGAAGGGGGGGCACGGGGATCTGTATGCCGAAGTCCGAATCATGATCCCGGACGCGTTGGACGAGGAAAGCTTGGAACTTGTTCGCCAATTCGACAAGCGGCGAGGGTTGCAGCCGCGGGCCGATCTGAAATGGTAATGCTACTTGGGTTGCTCGGTTGTCATTGTTGGACGCTGCTCCAAGTGGAGGCGGCCGATGTGCCCGGGCCGGTCGCTGAGGTGTCGGCGGTGATCGGGGCTGGTGGTTTGCCGTTGCAGACCAAGCCGCCGCTGCTGCGGATGAAGCCGCGGGATCGGGCTCGAATTCTGGCCGCTTTGGCCGGCTTGGTGATTCTCGGGTTCGCCCTGGTCTTTCTGGCTTGGTGGGGAGCACGCTTTACGCGCCGGTACTTGAGACGCCCGTGGCCCGATCAGCGCCGACACAGTTCCGCTGTCTCCGAATTCGACTGGGCGAACAAACCCTTGTACGACGTGCGGGACGAGGATCCCGATAGCGAGAGAGGGGGCGATCTGCGTGACGGCTGAGCGTTTCTTGCGCAAGCATCATCTTCGCAGCCGGGACGACTTTGCGCGCGTCTACGGTACCGAAGCGTTTGCGGCCGGTCCCTGGCTCGTCCTGCGCGGTTGTCCCAACGGTTTGGACTATTCGCGATTGGGATTGTCGGTTTCTCGCAAAGTGGGACCGGCCGTCGTGCGGAATCGCTGGAAACGACTCATTCGCGAAGCGTTCCGCCGATCGCAGGACCAGATCCCGACGGGGCTCGATTTGATTATTCGGCCACGCGCCGGAGCGGCGCCCGATTACTCGCGGATTGCAGAATCGCTGCCCAAGCTCGCTCGGCAACTGGCCGCAAAGCTGCGGAGGACCGCGCCGTGAGTTTCCTCTGGGCGACCATCGTGAGCCTGCCGAGTTGCCTGTTGATCGGTGCGGTGCGGCTGTACCAGATCTTCCTCAGCCCCATCCTGGGCCGCCAATGCCGTTATACGCCCACGTGCAGCCAATACTTCATTCTGGCCGTCAAGAAGTACGGCGCATGGCGAGGTGCGTGGCGCGGGATGCTCCGCATCTGTCGCTGTCACCCGTTTCATGCCGGTGGCTATGACCCGCCCTGAGGCGGGATCCTCCAACATGTTTTTGATCACGACTGAGAAGGACTCCGTATGCGTGAAGCGTTTCGCCCCACCCAGCGTACGTGGTATCAGAAGTTTCGCTGTGCCTTTCGGGGCCTGTGGCTGGGGGTTCGAGGTCAAAGCAGCTTTGTGGTGCATTTTGCGGCCGCCGGATTGACGATCCTGGCGGCGGCGTTGCTGCGAATCGAGAAAACCGAATGGTGTTTGCTGATGTTGTGCATCACGATCGTGCTGGCGGCCGAAATGTTCAATAGTGCCCTGGAGCACTTGGCCCGCGCGGTCGACCGGTCGGAAAACCGCCACATCGGGTCGGCACTGGACATCGGCAGCGCCGCGGTGCTGACCGCGTCCTTGGGTGCCAGTGTCGTCGGTTCGATCATTTTCGTGGCACGCGCGGTGGCTTGGCTGGACACCGGCGGACTGCGAATCTAGGAAAGATAGTTGTTTTTTGGGGGTAGCACTGGTCAATCCGGCGTGTTTTGCTCATGGCTAACACTAACTGCATTTCGCAACTTCTCGGTCCAGGCCTCTGTTTCCGCGCCGCGGAATCACGCTGCAAAACGTTCTGTGTCCTTGCCAGCGTGCCGTGAGACCACTAGATTAAGAGCTTATGATGAAGCGAATTGACGAATACTCGACGTTCTTCCGCGAATTTCGCGCGACATTCGACACCACCGGCGCGTTGGCACCCAGCGGTCGGTTTCTCGCTCGAGCGCTGGCACGGCCCTTGCGGGAGCGAGTGGAGGGGCCGGTTCGGATTTTGGAAGTTGGACCGGGCACAGGGGCGGTGACCCAGGAACTGGTCCGCCACGTTCGGCCGGACGACCGATTTCACATCGTCGAATTGAACGACCGATTTGTCGCCCTGCTCAAACGGCGGTTCGACGCCGAGCCGAGATTCCGTCAGGTGGCGGGGCAGACGTCGATTTTCCACGCTCCGGTGCAGGATTTGCCCGTTGACGAGCCCTACGATTTCATCATTTGCGGGCTGCCTTTCAACAACTTTCCGCCCGCCCTGGTCGAGATGATTTTCGGCCGATTGATCCAGATTCTGAAGCCCGGCGGCTCCATGACGTTCTTTGAATATCTCTGGGTTCGACCGTTCAAAATCTTGCTTTCCCGCCACCACAAGCGCCGCCGCGTGCTCGAAGTCGGGGGCGTTCTCCGCAGATACCTGGATCAATACGAGCGGGCGCATGACAACGTGTACCTGAACGTCTTTCCGGCGGTGGCCCATTACTTGCGAGTGGAGTCCCATGGCGCCGATATCGGGAGTGCCGGCGGCATTGGCGGTGGAAACGGAAACGGAAACGGAAACGGCAAGACGAGGCTCCTGCATGACGCAACAGACCACTGAGCCGGCGGGGGCTCACGAGAGTTCCGTACCCGGTCGTTTCGTGATCGAGCCGTTGGATCCCGCGATCCGCTCGATCCAGCCCGGCGGTGGCGTCTGCATGGGAATAGAACTCGGCTGGGGTCACTTGCGCCGCGGGTACCTGCGACTGTTTCGCCGCGGCTACCTGCGTCGCATGGAGTCGTTGCGACGAGGGGCGGAGAATCGTTGTCCGCATGCGGTGCTGGATCCCCGCGACGTCAAGTTCTTTCGCAATCAAGGCGGATATTCGTGGGACGCGGCGGACGATCCGTTTGCCTGGCGAGACCGGTTGCCGGTGGCCCGCGTGGGTCTGGCGGAACTGTTCCTGTTGGGCGGTGGCTGTTTCCTGCTGGCGCTGGTCGCCGCGTTGGTGTACTGGCCGGTCGCCGTGGTGCCTGCCGCATTGGGGCTGTTTGTGGTTTCGTTCTTTCGCAATCCGCGGCGCAGGATTCCGGACGCACCGGGGCAAGTTGTTTCGCCGGCGGATGGCAAGGTGGTCACCATCGAAGAGTTGGCCCACGACGATTACGTAGGAGGCCGCGCCGTTTTGATCGGGATCTTTCTCAGCGTGTTCAACGTCCACATGAACCGCAGTCCCCTGGCCGCTCGCGTCATCGGCTTGACCTATCGCCGCGGCAAGTTCCTCAACGCGCTGCGGGCGGCATCGGCCCAGGAAAACGAGCAGGTCGCCCTTCGCTTGGAAGAAAACGCGATTCCGCATCGCCGCCTGATTGTCCGGCAGATTGCGGGCGCAATTGCACGGCGGATCGTCTGCTGGTCCGCACCGGGCGACGATCTGGAACGCGGCGAGGTGTTTGGTATGATCAAGCTAGGATCGCGAACCGAACTGGTGCTTCCTTGGGAACCCGGTTTGCGGCTCCGCGTCGCCGTCGGAGACCGGGTCCGTGCCGGCAGTTCGGTAATGGCGGAATACGGGAGCGAGACAGATGAACGAGCCCCATAACACGAATTCCGACGTGCAGCATGACGCGAATCCCGACGCGAATCCCGTGGCGGACAAGTTATCTCGGCGACAAGCTCGACGGCGGCGGATGGTCGCCATCATCCCATCCCTGCTGACCCTGGGCAACGCCGTGTGCGGGTTCGCCGCCATCACGTTCGCCGCCAAGGTCGGCCCCGAGATGGCCACGCCCAACGACTTGTACTATGCGGCCTTGCTGATCTTTGCCGCCATGGTGTTCGATACCCTGGATGGTCCGGTGGCTCGGCTGGCCAGGCAAACCAGTGCCTTCGGGGCTCACCTGGACAGTCTCAGCGACGCCATTAGCTTTGGCGTGGCGCCCGCGTTTCTGATGCTCAAGTTTTCACCGGTTCTGTTTCACCCGCGTTTGCTGTGGGTGATTGCCGTCTTGTACATGCTGTGTGCGGTGATGCGACTGGCCCGCTTTAACGTGGCCCACGACGACGAGCCGGCGCACGAGTATTTCCGCGGGCTGCCGTCTCCCGCGGCGGCCGGCATGGTGGCTTCGCTGGTGATCATCGCTCCCGGACTGGAGCGTTTCACGGCTCCCGAGATGAAAGAATCGTCCCAGCGGCTGGGCGAATTCCTGATCGCCGCCACTTCTACCGCCTTGCCCGTCGTGACGTTGATCGTCGCCTGCTTGATGGTCTCACGAATTCGCTATCCCCACGTGTTCAACCAGTTCTTTCGCGGACGGCACACGTATCAGCACTTTGTCAAACTGATCTTCGCCCTGTTGATCGTCTTTGCAGTCCACGAGTTGGCGATCCCGATCGTGTTGTTCTATTTCGTGATCAGCTCGCCCCTTCAGGCCTTTTGGACGCGGTTCGTGCTGCCTCGCTGGTCCGGCAAACCGGCGGGTATGATAAGCCCGTGAGGCTAGGGATCGAGCGGACGAAAGCCTCTCGAACCGAAAATTAGCTTCCGCGCGGCGCCGAGGGCGGGCGAGCCGGACCGCCGACGGAAGTCGCCTGCCTTGGGATCGGCGAACAACGGGGCGGCCTCGATCGTTTGTTCGGCCCGGATGGCGTGCATCGGCCCGTAACGGGATGAGACATCATGCGAGTCAAGGAACGCGTTCGAGTTTGAGTGATTTGCAGTACATCAGGTCCTGTCCCAATTCCCGCGCCGGGCCCAGTACGAGTTCCTGCTCGCCGGTGGCGGCGATCTCCAGCACCCCGGCGTCGAGTGTCACATACTTGTACCAATCGGAGGCTTGCGGGGATTCGACCTCGACTTTCTGGTCGCCTGCGGAAAGGACGAACGTGCCGGTTGGCCGGCCGGGTGAGCCGGCCCATACCAGGTGCATCCGGTAGCGGCCGGGCTGGAGGAAACGCACCCGCCAGCTTGCCTGGTCGGCCGGGCCGGTCCACTTCGATATGTGGAACTGGCCGCGGCGGTTGAAGCGCTTCACGGTTTTGCCGGAGGTGACCGCGTTCAGGTAGTCGAGGACCACGGGCGCACCCGCTTTCTCCGTGATGACCGGAGGATCAACGCGGGGCGGTCCGTCGAGTTCGAGCGCCACGACCGTGTTGATCGCGTCGGCCGGGATCGGTGGCAGGCTGATCCGGACGGACGAGCCTTGCCGGTTCGATTCGAGGTTCTTGCCGGGATCCGTCAGGAGAAAGCCCTTCTTGACCTGGCTTCTCAAGCCCGGCAGTTCGAGCGTGCCGTCGGCCGGACGTTGGAAGACATGCAGGTAAAGGATGTTGCCCTTCACAGTGCAACGTCCCCACGGGAGTTCGGCAAACGGACTGGCCTTGGCCCCGTGGATGCTCTCACCGTTCTTCTGCATCCACTCGCCGACTTTTTCAAGGATGGCGACGCTTGCCTCGGGGATTGTGCCATCGCCGCGCGGGCCGATGTTGAGCACATAGTTGCCGCCCTTGCTGACGATCTCGACGAGGCGCCGGACAATGTCCTCCGGTTTTTTCCACTCCGTGTCGAAGCGGCTGTATCCCCAGGTCTCGTTGAGAGTTTGCGGCGTTTCCCAATCTTCCTCGATTCCGCCTGCCGGCATGCCGTTGTCGTTCATGTTCTGGTAGTCGCCCATGAGTTCCTGCTCATAGTGCCCCACGCGTCCGTTGATGAGGCAGGCGGGCTGGATGCCGCGCACGAGCTGCACGAAATCCTGCGCCTGTTCGGTCGTGAAGAGCCCGCGGTCAAACCAGACCAGGCCGATTGGGCCGTAGTTGGTCAGCAGTTCCCGGAGCTGCGGCTTGGACTTCCTTTCCAGATAGCGCTCGTAAGTCGCCGGCATCTTTCCGTTGGTGTCGAGCGGGCCGCCAGCATCCGGATCGTCCCAATCCTCGCTGTGCGAGTAATAAACGCAGAGCCGGATGCCGGCACGGGCACAGGCTTCCGAGAGTTCCTTGAGCGGGTCGCGCTTGAACGGCGTCCAGTCAACGATGTTGTAGGGGCTGACCTTCGAATGATACATCGCGAAGCCGTCGTGGTGCTTGGCAGTGAAGACCAGGTAGCGCATGCCCGCCGCCTTCGCCAGACGGACCCATCCCTCGGCGTCGAACTTCACAGGATTGAACTTTCGCGCCATCTCGCGGTATTCGGGGGCGGGGATCTTGAGGAAGTGCATGATCCACTCGGCATTGCGGCCGACCTCGACGCGCTGGCCCTTCCATTCCCCGGCCAGTTCCGAATAGGGCCCCCAGTGGACGAACATCCCGAAGCGTGCCTCCCGGAACCACTTCATGCGGGCCTCGAATTCGGCCTGCGTTTCGGCGCGGGCGGACGTGCCGCTGAGAAGGGCCGCGCCGATGGCGAGCAAGGCGGCGAGGGAACATGCTTTGGCGAGGTATCGGGTCATGGCGGTATGGGACATTGTGGGGCAGGCTTCGGGCTGGTTCTTCATCGTGGCACTCCTGTCCTTTTGGCTTTGCCGGACCCGGTCGCCCGGGCTGCGGCGAGGTTTTCTAACACGGCGATGGCGGCGATGGAGGTCGAGTGGTTGATGGTAGGAATCATTAATTACTTGTGAACTCCAGCAAGGACACCGCGTTGGGCGGCAGATCAAAGCGCAAGGAAACCGGCGTGGCGCTGTCCATGTTACGGGCCGGCTCCAGCAGTTCCAGGTGCATCCCTTTCTTCACTGTCTCGATCTGCTCCGGCGTCGGGGCCTTGGGCGATCCCAATTTCCGGAACACCGTGTAGGCATTGCTGTGTTCGCGATCGATCCTCCCATGTTGCAGCGTCACCGTCCTTCCCGGCGGCCAGTGCGGGGCAATGTCGAGCTTGACCGAAATCGGATCGCCCTCGCCGTGAATCCTGTCGTGCCGGTAATGGGAGACAAGCACTGTGATCCGCTTCCCGTCGCGGGTCGCGAAAGCCGAGACCGGTCCGTCTGCCGGGCTGGTGACGCTTCGCACGAGTTCGGGCGCGAGCTTGTTCAGCAGCTTGTAGGCGTTGAGAATCGGCTTGTGGAATCCGTTCCTCGTTTCCAGCGTTCGAAATCCCATGAAGTCGTGCGCGCGGGGGGCCTCGTAGCCCGACGCGCAAAAAGTGAAGTGTTTGAAAAGGCGGTCCTGCTCCTGCCGCATCCGGACGTGACGCTCCACCCAGGTGGCGAGGAAGGCCGCGCCGTATTCGGAGTTCCGCACATCGGCGGTGGGCTTTTGAGCGATGCCAATGTTGCCGCTCGCGGTCACCCCCCACTCTTCCACATGAATGGGCAGATCCTTCAACTGCGGGTGTTCGTCGCGCATGTCGGCATACCGGTCCTGTTGTTCCAGCAGGTAGGCGACATCGGGGAACTTGCGGCCCGGCCCGCCGGCGGCCCCGCTTCCCCCGTAGGTGTGAACGGAGATGAAATCGATCGGCGATCCGGTGCCGCCAGTGGCGTGATTGGTTCCCTTGGCGACGTGATCCAGGAACATCCGGTAAAATTTCGGGTCCTGGTATGTGCTGGTCGATGCAAGTCCCGGCCCGCCGATCCTGATCTCCGGGCACACCTCCTTGACGCCCTTGGCGAAGTAGTCGTAAAGCTTCAGATAGGCGGGCATGTCCGCCCGATGCCAGAATGTGGGCAGATTGGGTTCGTTCCAACAGCGGAAGGTCCATTGCTTCACTTCATCCCGGCCATATTTTGCAATGACATGGCGGGTAAAGTCGCCGCACATCGCCTCCCACTGCCGATAGTCCTTGGGAGCGGAGAAGCAGACCCTCGCTCCGCTGGGCCGTCGTTTCTCCGCTTCCGGATGGGCCGCCAGTTCGCGCGGCATGCCGAAAAACACGACTTTCAACTTGTTACCCGTCGCCAGGATCATCTCCGCCATTTCATCGAACCGGCCCCAGTCATAGGAGATGGCGCCATCCTCGGCCACGCGGATCGCTTCTTCGGGTTGATTGTAAATGCGGACAAATTGCC
>Ga0351891_1172_pt1 | contig 21193 bp, 23 predicted proteins | sample TotcelFGM3001K13_FD_206768 | JGI IMG/M metagenome (GOLD analysis project Ga0351891, IMG submission 206768) | Enriched cells from coal bed in the Powder River Basin, Montana, United States - Total cells FGM rep3 HSBNCT.FGM.300.1.K13 ... | reverse complement strand
TCGCGCCGAGCGTTTTGACGCGACGTTCTTTCTGGACTTTCCGGGCCGCGATCAGAAGCAAATTATCTGGCAACTGTATCTGAATCTGTTTGAGATCAATCAGGACCAGAAGCTGCCCAACGATGAAAACTGGACCGGAGCCGAGATCAGAGCCTGCTGCCGTTTGGCCGCGTTGCTGGATGTGCCGTTGATTCAGGCCGCCCAGAACGTCGTGCCCGTAGCAGCGACCGCAGCGGAAGCCGTAGAGCGTCTGCGCACGTGGGCCAGCAGCCGGTGCCTGGATGCGGAGAAGGGCGGGATCTACAGCCGCCAAACGGAAAAGGCTACGTCCCGGCGCAAGGTGGCCCGCAATCCGTCAAACAACTGACAACGGATCCACCACTGACAACCCGCCAATCAAAACCAAAGCCCCATCGGTCGCCTTCGGCCGGTGGGGCTTTTTTCATTCCTGTCATTCGCTTCTTAAACCAAACAACGAAAGGGCCGCCTGTATGGGAATGGCAATTCATTATCAGCTGCGGTCAACCGCCCGCGGACCAAAGCAAGCTCGAGACCTGGTTGCGCAATTGCGTGAGCGTGCCCTGGACCTGCCCTTCGAGCGGGTGAATGAGATTATCGAACTGACGGGCAGCGCCTGTGATTTCCAGCAGCACGAGGATCAGTATGCGCACCGCTGGCTGTTGATGCAGGTCCCGCAGCACGTGCCCGATCCCCGCGAACCCGCTCGCTGCTACGCCGTGATTCCGGAGCACGTGATTGCATTCTCGTGTTCGCCGGGTCCCGGCTGCGAACCGGCGAACCTGGGACTGTGCCGCTATCCGGCGACCATTGAGGTCGGCCCTTGGATGCAGCGGACGATTCGCACCAATTTGGGGCAATGGCACTGGGCCAGCTTCTGCAAAACCGAGTACGCCAACCGACGCGAACACGGCGGAGCACACAACTTTCGCCGCTGTCATTTGGCAATCGTTGATCTGCTGCAACATGCCCAATCGCTGGGCATCTTGCGCGAGGTTTATGACGAGTCCGGGTACTGGGAAAACCGCCAAATCGTGGCTCAGGCCCTGGGCATGGCGTGCGTGTGACGGTGCTGGACTATCGACACTCAAACTTAAAAGGACCGCTTCTATGTCGGAACGTCTGGCTGCCGAGCTTTGGATCGGTGGCAATCTCGCGCCGCATCTGGTGGACGAACTGTGTGCTGCAATTGCGCAGCAGGAGGTTTCGCTGGAATGGGGCGATGCGTTCTTTCGTCCGGAGTCTGCCGAAGCCCTGCTGGCCGCAGTCCGACCAAATCGCGACAGCGTGCGCATCCTGTGGCTGTGCGACGATCAGGCACGCTGGGGCGAATTCGATTCGCTGGAACCGTTTCTGCAACGCCACGAAATCCCATTCACACGGCTGACCGCAGGCCGTAACGAATACGACTCGGAACGGGTTGAATTCCGGCCTGATCACGGGCGCGTGGGATACGTCGCCAATGCCGCGGGGGCACCGGTGATTGCGGCTGCGAAAGTGGCCGAAGCCGAGTCAGCACTGACCGACGTTATCACGTCCGCCCGGCCGCGATCCATCAAACGGCTGTTGGCTGCGGTGCAAAGCGCCCGCGGCAAATTGCGGCAGGCGCTTCCGCCCATCGTAGCCCCCCTCCCGGCGTTTGGAATCGCCGGCCTTTGAATCGCCCGTTAACCCCTCATCCAATCCCGGCAGGCGATCCTAAACGGATCATCTGCCGCAAACGCATCTCGTTCCCAGGAGACAACCCGTGACCAGACCCCAACTCGTTATCAATCTTTCCGGTGGCATCGTGCGCGAAGTGTTTTGTTCGGTGCCCGAGATCCAAGTGCTCGTCGTGGACTGGGACATCTCAACGGCCTTTCCGGGGGAACCGGGCGTTGTCAATGTTCCCGTGGCCGGCGACTACGAGCTGGCTTGCATCAGCGATATGGCTGTCGAGCCTTTGGATCGCTTGGCCGGAACCGATGCCGAAGCTGCGATTGACGCCGCCTACCACCAAGGCGTGCTCTGTGAAAACGTCGAAGCTGAGGCAAGCACGGCTTTGGCTGGACGTTAAGTCCCGTCTCGGCGCAGGCATGAAACCCAGATGCGTCGTCCACTTCAGAAGGCATTTCAGAATAAGGATATTGCCCCATGACCATTGAATTCTGGCGAACCTTGCGGCCCCGGAGAGTCCGGCGGCCGAAGCTGCCCATCCGCGTGGGAAAGGCCCAGCAAGTGCTCTCGAGCGCAATCATTTGCAGCGACCACGAACTGGCGTCCTGGATTGATCTGGCCGTTAAGACCGATCGGGTTCTCGGCACGCCCGAGGCTCTGAAGGAATTGCGAGATCGGTTAAACGACGTGATGGAGCCGCTGCTGGAGACCCCGTCGCCAATGGCCCCATAGACGCTCAGAGCTGCCGGGGACCTGCCTTTTGCGTCTACGGACCTAACACAAACCACGATCCACAGTCCAGGAGATTATCGTACATGACAACTACCACTACTCTTCTCGAGCAGCCCGTTGTCCGCCCCTCAACCTCGCCGTCGCAACGGTTGCGGGTCACAATGGCGGCTGTTCGCGTGTCGCTGAACTGGCTGGGTGTCCGCAAGACACTGACGGCCGAGCAAAAGACCCAAGCTGCCGATACGTTTGGTGCCGAAAGCAATTTCCTGTCGGCTGGCAAAAAGCTGCTGGATACCACGCACCCGGCATTCAAAGCCGTGACCAGCGTCAAAGGCCGGATCATTGCCTTGTGGAAGTCGATGTCGCTGCCCTATCCGGAAGCTGGTATCCGATTGATTCGCCAAGATCAAATCGACGGCTTTAACAGCAAAATGGAATCCCTCCAACAGGAGCTTGCCACAGCGGTTGGCGATCTCGACAGGCACTACCACGAGCTGAAGTCGGTCGCCCGTGATCGGCTGGGTTCGCTGTACAACTCGGCCGATTATCCGGCTAACTTAACCAGCCTGTTTAAGGTCAGCTGGGATTTTCCGTCCGTGGAACCGCCGAACTACTTGCGGGAGCTGAGCCCGGAACTGTATCAGCAGGAATGCGAGCGGATGACGGCCCGGTTCGACGAAGCTGTGCGGTTGGCGGAGCAGGCGTTTATTGAGGAATTGCACGACTTAGTCTCGCACCTCACGGAGCGGCTGAGCGGGCAAGCGGACGGAAGGCCAAAAACTTTTCGTGACTCGGTGGTCGGTAATCTGCGCGAGTTCTTTGAGCGTTTCGGACAGCTCAATGTCCGCAGCAACGATGAACTCGATCAGCTTGTGGAGCAGTGCCAAGGCATCGTTCGCGGCGTGAAACCGCAAAGCCTGCGCGACGATAAAGGGCTCCGGCAACACGTGGTCACGGAATTGAGCCAAGTCGAAAACGTGTTGGATAGCCTCCTCGTGGACAAGCCGCGCCGCAACATCATGCGCCGGCCGAGATAGGGGGTCCGAGATGCAGCTTGTTATCACTGCCGACGGCACAATCCGCTGTGTCTACAACGAGGCATTCGATTTAACTACCTTGGGGGAAGTCACGCTCCATCGCGGTTCCCATGTCGAGGCCGATGATCGAAACCAGTGGTGGGCGGACTTGTCACCGGTGAATGGTCCGCGGCTGGGACCTTTTCCATTCGCGTGCCGAAACCAAGCATTGGACGCTGAGCGGGCTTGGCTTGAGCAGAATTGGCTCACGGCATCTGAAACGGAGGGCAGGCCCAGTCGTCAGTAAAGCGATTGCGTATCACCGCCCAGGTCCAGTGTCCAAGTCCGGTGTCTCGTTGACCACGGACCTTTACATCACACGTTTTCTGTGAGCCTCCGCCGCTGTGGTGGAGGCTCGTTTCGTTTCTTGCATTGCCATCCCCCCCAAAGGAAAGACCCATGACCCAAGCTTATTTGAACCGAGCTGTTGCCCGAGCCACCGGTGAAGACTCTGCCACGATTGCCCGGCTTGGTTTTGTCGTCTTAACGCGTGGCCCCATCGAACGGGAACGCAAGCCGCTGGTTATCGACTGGGACGAGCACTACGCCACGGCACCTGAATCGTTCCGACGGCGCCGTTGATTCCGGTACGCAAATCAGCCGGCAATTGCCCCACCAAATGCCAGCAGTCAAAAAGATTCTACGGACAGTCCGTAGGATCTTGAGCCCAGTTATGTTCCATCGCTGCTGTTCCGCCGTAGCCGCATTTTCTATCCCCGTCCCATCATCGCCTGATCGGCTTTAAGCATGCCAGGCGTCGATGGGTATGGGCCTTCTTATCCCTCGTCCCAGGAGACCTTACGTTGATCACCATCACGCGTTCCCAGCTCCGACGCCTGCGAGCTGTTTTCCGGCGGGCGCTGCGGCTGTCCAGTCGCGACGTCGGCCCCAACCTCCTATTCGCCACCGGAGCCGACTGTCTGCGCATTCGAGCCCAAAACCACCATGCCGCGGTGGAGTATCACACACAGGGCGTCTTTCCGGCCGAGCGAATCTGCGTGCCCTTTGCTCTGCTGGCCGATTGCGAGGGCACGAAAGACGAGCCGGTGAATCTGGAGCAGACACCGGAGGGCAAAGTCACCGCCCAATGGACCGACAGAAAGATTCCGCAACGGGTGCAATACGATAGCACACCGAGCGAAGTGCCCATCTTTCCGGTGGTCCCCAGCACAATGGCCGAGAATGAGGTTGGGCTGTGGCAGGCTTTGGCCGATGCGACGGATACCACCGAAGCGAATGCGGCTCGCTACGCCACCAACAACGTGCAACTGCGGGGCACGGGCGGCAGAATCGTGGCCACCGACGGCCGGCAGCTGCTTGTGCAACGCGGATTTAACTTTCCGTGGGAAGACGATGTGCTGGTTCCCAGAAGCACCCTCTTCACCTGCAAAGACCTGCTGGTGAATGCTCCGCTGCTGATCGGTAAGTCGGACGACTGGTTGACGCTACAAAGTGGCGATTGGACCTTCCACTTGGCCATCGACAAAGACGGTCGGTTTCCCAAGACGGAAGATTTTGTCCAGCGCCCGGAAACGGCAGTCAATCGGCTGACGATCGCTCCGGCCGACGCGGAGTTTCTGACCGACGCGATTGAGCGTTTGCCCTGTGACGAGGAGGATTTTCACCGGTCCGTGACGGTCGATCTCAATGGCCAGGTAATCTTGCGGGCGAAAACCAGCGACAGCAAAGCCCCCACGGAACTTGTGCTGACTCGTTCGACTGCCAGTGGTGACAACTTGCGTTTCGTCACCAATCGCACCTACTTGGCGCGGGCTCTCAAGCTCGGTTTTCGCGAACTGTGCATGTATGGTGCGGAGAGCCCGGCGCAAGCAATGGGCGACAATCGAGCTTACGTGTGGGCTGTGTTGGCAGGCGATACGGCCATCAAACCCAGTAAGAACGCCGTACGGATTGATTCTTCAGAAATGCAATCATCACCGGCGGCTGAAACACTACCACTACCACCACCAACCAGGAGCGTTTATCCGATGGTTAAGTCAAACAGATTTCAAAGCCAAGCTGCCGACGTGACGGCTGCCAGCGAGACGGCCCATGTCAACGGCGACGGCGGCAATGGCAACGGCGGCAATGGCAATGGCACTGCGAACGGCAACGGCCATTCCAGCAGCTGCGAGCCGGCGGACCTGATCGAACAGGCCGAAACCCTGCGAAGCATGCTGCGCACGGCGCTGGGGCAAGTCAGCGATATGATCACGGCGCTCAAGCAGCAGAAGAAGACCGCCAAAAGCGTGCAAACGGCTCTGGCCACGCTGCGGCAATTGGATCGGGTCGCTCTGTAAGTCTGGCCGATTGGCAAAGAACGCAGATGACCCGGCTCCTTGACTCGTTTCGATTCATCGACGGCTTCCAGAAGCGAAGTCTCAGCGTCTGGCGGTGCGCTGCTCCAACCGGCCTCCGAGTCGCCTTACGAGGCCCGTTGTACCTCTGGAAGTAAAAAAGTAGGTATCTCCGTAGCCAAAAAACGACGACGGCCCTCCGAGTGGGCCGTTTCGTAAATCAATTCCTTAGGAAACATCCGGTTGAAAGGATTTTAACCTTCGACCTCTTGGTCCGAAAGAGAAAGGTCAATAGAGAAAACGTGGGAAAAACCGGGGGTCTTCGGAGTCCGCGGAGATACCTTTTTTGCACCGAATCTGGTAAAAAAGGTAGAGTCCACCGGCGCATCGCTGAAGAACAGCATGTTTGAGCGGGGTAGGATTTGTCGGAGGCGGGTTCGCATGTCGTCTGCATCCCAAGGGACGCGTCCGGGTATTGTCTGGAGGCAGCTAAGCACCAGTCGGTGGTGGTGCGGCTATCTGTGGGCCGCTGTGTTTACGGCGGTGGCTGTACTGGTACGCTGGGCCATACCAGAGGTGCTAGAGGGCACGTATCTAGTCTTCTACATTGCCGTCATCGCCGTCGCCGGGCTTTACGGAAGAGGGCCGGGCCTGCTGACGACCGTTCTCTCAGCCCTGTGCGTAGATCTTCTATTCGGCAGTTCACCGGGCTACATCAACTTTGGCGACATGGTTTCGCTTGGACGGGAGGCCATGTTTCTAGCGGGGGGCATCGGCATCAGCATTGTCGCCGGGATGCAGAAGGCGGCACATGCCCGGCTGCGCCAGCAGGCGGGTGAGTTAGCCAGCGTGGCACAGTTCCCCTCCGAAAACCCTCACCCAGTATTTCGGGTCGGAGGGGACGGACGGCTGCTCTATGCCAATCGAGTCGCCGAGGAATTCCTGGAAGGCGAGGGGTGGGTGTGCGGCGAGTTGGTCCCAACAGTAGTGCGCGAACCGGCAACATCCGCGCTCATCGACAATAGACGGTTTGAGTTCGAGTTCATTTGCCACGCCAAGCGTGTATTGGCATTCCTGTGCGTGCCGCTGCCGGACAAGGGCTACGTCAACCTATACGGGCGAGATGTGACAGACGCTCGGCTCGCAGAGGCGGCATTGCGGGAGAGCGAACAGCGATACCGCAGTCTCTTCACCAGCATGAACGAGGGATTTGCCCTGGGAGAGGTCATCCTCGACAAACGCGGTTTCCCCTGCAATTTCCGCTTCATCGAAGCCAATGAGGCTTTTGAGCGACAGACGGGCCTGGCTCGTCAAAAGGTGCTGGGGCGGCCGATTACCGAGGTGTTGCCGAATGTGGAGCCGCATTGGATCGACACCTATTGCGGGGTTGTTCTGACGGGCAAGCCGGTCCGCTTTGAGCACTACAATCAGGACACCCAGCGCCACTACAGCGTCTTCTGTTACCGCCCCGAGGAGAACCGTTTTGCGATCCTTTTCGCGGACGACACCAATCGCAAGCGGGCCGAGGAGGACCGCCGCCGCGCCGCCGAACTCCTGACGGGCATCATCGAGGGCACCCCGGACTTGGTGGCCGCCTTGGACCGCAACTTCCATTTCGTGGCGTTGAACCGCCGTTATCGCGAGGATTTCACTCACATCTTCGGGCGCGATATCGAACCGGGTGTAAGCATCGTCGAGGCGCTGGCACACCTGCCGGAAGAGCAGCAAAATGCGATGGAGCTTTGGGGACGGGCTTTGCGCGGCGAGACGTTTACGATTACCCGCGCGTTCGGCGACCCCAACCGGCAGCGCAAGATCTTCGACCTTCGATTCAGCCCCATCTGTGACAGCGAAGGCCGGGTCGTCGGGGCCGCCCATCTGGCCAGCGACGTAACCCAGCGTCAAGACGCCGAGGATGCCCTCCGCCATAGCGAAGCAACATATCGCGCGGTCTTCGAGCACGCGGCGATTGGCATGGGGCGGGTCCGCTTCGACGACGCGCGCTGGATCGACGTGAACGACGCCTTCTGTCACATGCTCGGCTATGGCCAGGAGGAAATGCTTGCCACGCCCTGGCCGGAAATTACGCACTCCGAGGACGTGGATCTGGACCTCGTCCCTTTCCGCCGTATGGCGGCCGGAGAACTGAACAGCTACTCGATAGTAAAGCGTTTCATCCACAAGCAAGGACACCACGTCTGGGCGCGGCTAACGCTCTCCCTGGTGCGCGATGCGCGTGACCAGCCCGACTACGAGATTGCGATCATCGAGAACATCACGGAGCGCAAGCAGGCCGCAGAGGAATTGGCTGCGGCCAGGCAATCCGCCGAGCGTGCCAGAGCCGCTGCCGAACAGGCCAATCACGCAAAGGACCATTTTCTGGCCGTCCTCAGCCACGAACTGCGCACGCCCCTGACGCCGGTGGTCATGGGCGTGTCCATGCTCCAGGACCGGGCCGACCTGGACGCGGGTGTGCACGAGTCACTGGAGATGATTCGCCGCAATGTCGAGATGGAAGCCCGGCTGATCGACGACCTTTTGGACGTCTCACGCATTGCGCGGGGGAAGATCGAGTTGCAGAAGCAACGTGTGGAACTCTGCACCATTATTGAGAGGGCAGTCGATGTATGCCGACCGGACATCGAGGCCCGCAGGCTGCACTTCGGCGTTGACATGGGGCACGCCGCTCCCTACTGGGTGGAGGCCGATCCAACGAGGCTGCAGCAGGTGTTCTGGAACCTGCTGAAGAATGCGATTAAGTTTACGCCGCACGATGGCTGCGTGGGTATCCGCTGCCGTCCAGACATCGACTACATCCAGGTCGAAGTGAACGACAGTGGGATTGGGATCGAGTCGGAGGCGCTATCGCGAGTCTTCAACGCGTTCGAGCAGGCGGAACGCTCGATCACGCAGCAGTTCGGCGGCTTGGGCTTGGGGTTGGCGATCAGCAAAGCCCTTGTGGAGATGCACGGAGGCCGCATCGAGGCACATAGTGAGGGACGCGACAAAGGGGCAACATTCCGCATCCGCCTGCCGCTGACCTCGCCCGCCAGTCAACCCGTATCGCCCGCGCCGAGCATAGCCCCGCCACGCCTGCACCGCCCCTTGCGGGTCTTGCTGGTCGAAGACCACGGTGTTACGGCGAAGATGATGAAAATGGTCCTGAACGCCGAAGGCCACACCGTGGACACTGCCGGGGATGTGGCGACTGCGTTAGAATTCGCCGGGCAGCAGGAGTTTGACCTGCTGCTGAGCGACCTCGGTTTGCCCGATGGCAGCGGGCACGACCTGATGCGCCAACTGCGCGAGCGCGGACACCGGTTCCCAGGGATTGCGCTCAGCGGGTACGGGCAAGAAGAAGACCTTCAGCGCAGCCGTCAAGCGGGATTCGATGCTCACCTGACCAAACCGGCTTCCCGCGAAAGCCTGCTGGATGTGATCGCCAGCGTCACATTCCCCTTGCGTGCGTGAGGCGAGCGATTCACGCAGGCTCCAGCACCGCGTGATCGATTTCGACGAATACTCCACGGCGTCGATCGACCGCGACAAGCACTCGGCCCTGGCCGCCTTGCCCCACAACCGTGCCATTCAGGTCTCGGAGCGCCCCAGCGTTGACCCGAATGAGGCAACCCTGCGCGAGACGAGGCTCGGCAGCCCCACGCGTCTGCGATTCGGCGCGAGCGTCCATTCCGCACAAATTCCTTAACGAATCGTCCAAGTCATTGGCGGGCCAAGTCGCGGCAGAGGTGGCTGGCAAACGTCATGGGCATCCTTGCTCGCGACGGAAAGTGGAACGCATCCGCACCATCCACGGATGTGCCGCTCGCGAGGCTGATTGACCAGCGGGACACATGGACTGCAATGCCGGGCATGACCCGTCCCGAGGAGGAGACCGCAGGGATGCCCGTCACATGTCCGCAGGCAGCTCGCAAGCTCAGCTTCAGACACGCGATCAGTTACTTGGTATTTCCCATTTTGATCTGAAACGTGAATTCGTTCACGTCGCGATCAATCATTAACAAGGAGACAATTCCCGTGCTCAAACTGAATATCGGCTTCAACCGCAAGGTGGGCGAAGTCAACTACGGTTCCCGCGGTGCCAGCGTGAACCTGGAAATCGAAGTCGAATCCGGCGTCGTTCGCGAACCGGAAAAGCTGCAGGCCAAGCTCGACTACTTGTTTAACTTGGCCAAAGCGTCTGTCGATGCCCAGCTGAACGGCACCAGCCAGCCGCCACAACCGCAGCCGGCCGCCAACAACGGCAGCAGCAACAACGGCAGCCATAACGGCGCGAACGGTAATGGCACCCACGCCAATGCCAACGCGAACCAGGCCAGCGGCAATGGCAATGGCAATGGCAATGGAAGCAGCAATGGCAATGGCCACGGCAGCTATGCCAACGGAAACGGCAATGGAAGCGTCAACGGAAACGGCAGCAGCAATGGCAATGGCAGTGGCCATCAGGCTTCGGAAAAGCAGATCAACTTCGCCACGCAACTGGCAAAGGGGATCCGCGGCCTCGGCACCCGCCGTCTGGAATCGCTGACCGGCCGCATGTTCGGAAAGCCGCTGGCCGGCCTGAGCAGCCTGGAGGCCAGCAGCCTGATCGACACGCTCAAAGCGATTAAGGAAGGCCGGGTGTCGCTGGATGCGGCGCTGAGCGAAGGGATGGCCGCATGAGCACGTCGTTGCTGGAAAATCCGCCGGCCGTTGAACCTCGCGGCGGTGCGTGGGATTACATCTCGCCCAGCCGCCTGAACCTCTGGCTGCGCTGTCCCTTGGCTTGGAAGCTCAAGTACATCGACGGCATCATTCCGCCGCCCACCCCCAGTTTGTTTGTTGGCAAACGGGTCCACGATGCTCTCGAGGTGTTTTACAGGCACCGGCACCTGGGCATCGTGGACTTCGGAGTCGAAGGGGCAGTGAAGCGTATTGTGGAAAGCTGGGAGCAAGCTGCCGAACTCGAATCCATGCGTTTCGATTCGGTCCAAGAGTGCGCCAAGCTCAAGCAGCAAACAATCGACCTGGTGACCGTGTACCTGCAATCAATGGTCGATGCCCGCGAATTCCCGCTGGCTGTGGAGGCCAGCATGGAAGAGCCATTGATTGACCCGGACACAGGCGAGGACCTGGGCATTCCGCTCACCGGGATTGTGGATCTTGTGCTGGACGATCGCGACGGCCCTTTGATCTGCGATTTCAAAACAGCCGCCAAGTCGGGTGCCGCGTTCGAGATTACCCACGAGATCCAGTTGTCGAGCTACGCGTACCTGTTTCGGCAGGCTACCGGATTGGAAGAAAGCGGCTTGGAGATCCGTTCGCTGATCAAAACCAAGGTGCCGAAGATCGAGTTCCACGGCTACAAGACCCGCAGCGAGATTCACTTCCGCCGGCTGTTTGCGGTGATCAGAGCGTACCTGGATGACCTGGACGCTGGCCGGTTTGTGTTCCGTCCCGGCTTCGGCTGTGTCATGTGCGACTATCGCGATGCCAGCTGCCGGAACTGGGGTGGTTGAGCTGGAACCGTAACCACACATCCATTGGAGATTGCTGTGCTTTGGGAGGGCGAAATCGCAATCTCGACATTCACAATGGCGGCCTATTGGCGGCAGCCGTTTTCAATCAACTACAGAAAGGAAACAAATATGTTCGATCTCATGGCAGGGGCGATCTTGCTTGGACTGGCCGCGTGGCTGGGCTACCAGGTCGGAAGGCAGGTCGGCTACGAGGAAGCCACCGCCCCCCGAAAATCCCGGCAGAATTCTCAATGACGCAAAAGGCAAGACGCCGCCGGACCGAGCTTCCGGTTGCGGCAAAACCCAATGTCGATGAAGAGGCAGTGCAAACCGGCGTGTATGCGGTGTTGGCAGCTGGAGCCCTGATGGCTGTCGTCACGGGATCATTGCTGCCGGTTATCGGCACAGCAGCCGCCGTAGGCATGGCCGCGTGGTACGTGCGGAACGGTCCCGGCAAATGGCTGAAGTAGCCGGGGCACCGCTGTGATTTCCCCCGAATCGCGTCAGTCAAACAATTCAGCAGAATGGCTGCTGGTGGGTTTGGTGACGCGGTTCGGGGGTGGATAACAGCTGAAGTCAGGTTCGCACCCGTTTTAGCTATCAGAGGACCGCGGCGACCAAATAGCGTTCGCACAATGGCGGAGCTTGTGAAATTGAACTGGTCGATGGCGATGGCAAAACAGGGCGTTGCAGAGACTGGTTATTCTACCCGCCACTGGCCAGAATCGGCTTAAAGCGTGTCTGGCCGATGGCGGGGTATAATCTGCCAGCAACAAGTCGTCACGATATTCGCCAGACACCATCTCGCCTGAGCTGCAAGCGGCCAAGTCCCGGAATGGATGGCCAAGTGCTGTTGGCCACCCATTCTGATTCAGGCGGGCGTGTGTTGCCAAGTTCTGCGATTCGATGTGCAACGTGAAACAGAAACGTCTTCTTGCCAACGCCGCCCTTGTTGTTGAAGAAGCTGATTGTGATTGGCATCTGACCCTCTCAGATGACATGGATGACACGTTATGTTTTTGGGTGTCTGATGTGCTAGTTGATGACGTCAAGGAGGATTTCGTCGAGTTCGTCTTGAGTGAGGAAGTCCCGTCTTAGGAGATGGTCAACAAGCAATGCCAAGAGTTTGGAGTTTCGGTGCGGCTGGAGGTCCTTGACGTCGTGGAGCGTGTAGAAGACACGCCGGACATCGTCCTCACACTGATCCTTGTACGTCTTCTCGCGAAGTAGGGCCTCTTTGGTGGGCACGTGTGGCTCCTTTTTGAGCGGAAAAGATTCCTGCGGTGTAATGCTCCCGGCATTATCCCGCCCCGAGTCCCGTGTTCTCCGGCCGGTCGGCTTCAATGCCGGGCTGTTCGAGCGATAGTTTACAGGTGCAAGGGGCGGCATTGCAAGGGTTTCTGGACATTTCTTGGGGGGGGGGCCACAAAAACCCGGCGGCATACCTCTCCAGCGGCATCCAGACGCCCGGCCTGCGCCAACCCGCCAAAATACACTGTGACAGGAAAAAAAGACGTTACGGCCAAACGCGGGTCCCGGTCGCCTCGAATCCGCAGCTGTTGGCATGGGAACGGCCGCCAGCTCAAAGCAGCCAAGCCACGATATTTGCCAGACGCCATGCTGCGTTCTACCTTGTCGCGGCAGATGCTAAACTGCGATGGTTTTCAATCCTGCAAGACAGGCTGTACAAAACGCTCAAATGGATGCCAAAGACGATTCTGATTCGATGGACCTGCTCAAGGACATTTTCCGCCAATACTGGCTGAACATGCTGGGCTTTGCCGTTTTCTTGGCCGCCGCCCTTCGTTACATTCGCTTGGCGGAATGGGAACAACGTCTGGTTCCGTTTGCCTTGGCAGCGTTCGGCTTCGTTTGCGTCATCGCCAGCGAAGAGGTCGCGGAATGGACTGGCCGGTATGGATGGACGCGGGAGCAGTGGTGGCAGTATCCGGGAAGTTTCGTTCGCTTGGCCGGAGGCGTGATATTGATTGTGGCGACGTTCGTTCTTTTCAGCAGGTAGAGGGATACTGGATGCCGTGCGGCAATCGCTCGGTATGAACAAAATCGATCCGCGAACGGTGACCGCCTTAGTCCGCGGCAGGCGTCACAAGCTGGTTCATCTTTTTTGAGTAACGTTCGGCCGTTGTCTTTATTCCGAAGTCGATGCCCTATCCCGCCACCGGCCAGAATCGGCTTAAAGCGTGTCTGGCCGATGGCGGGGCCGTGTAACAAAACCCAACGGAAACACGGCACCTCCATACATCCCACCCGTTTCTTATCTTTTGCCCGTCTCCTCTGCCAAAGCGGCAATTTCCATCGCCCACAAAACACCACGCTTCCGTAGCGTAATCCAAGGCCGAACCTACTTCGATTCGTGCCACCTACTGACACTGGGCAATGGCGGCCAAATGTCGGCACCGTCCTTATTTTGAGCTGACGGGTCGTTTCGCCATTTGGCCAGAAATCGCTGAAAGCGTACCTGGCCGCTGGCGAAAACAGGGTCCGTCAAACACCCAGTGCAACCCTTTTTTAGCTGCTGGCTGTTTTCGCAATTCCAATATCGCCGCCGACAATGCTAAAATCAGACGTCGTTGCCACCAGTTACGCGGTTAACGGACGGTGGTGCTAAAGACCGTGCCCAACATCAGGCGGGCAGAGCCGATGTGCGAAAATCCCTACGAATCGCCCCATCCCGAGCCGGCCGCTTCGATAACAACACCTTCGCCGCCAAACAGCCGCCGCATTCGCCTATCGGTCTTTTTTGCAAACTGCCTGTTGTTGGTGCTGTTTCCGCCTATCTGCTGTCCGTGCGGTTTCGGTCCGCTCGGCTTTCTTGTTATGCCATACATGATGCTGCTCGCCTTTCCCACCATCGTGTTCGGATTCCTTGCGCCGGATGTGATCGTAACGAATCGCGCGGGGTTCTTTGCGGCCTACATCGTCAACTACGTGGTGGTGTCCTATCTGATGGGCGAGCTTGCGGGGCGGGTTTATTGCCGGAAGCGAGCGTCACAATCAAACTCTGCATAATGAGCGGCTGCTGGCCCAACTGGTGCTCGAGAATAATGGTGGTCCCAGGGATCGGCGGTTTATATCCGCCACTGGCCAGAAATCGCTGTTAAAGCGTGTCTGGCCGGATGGCGGAAACAGGGTATGTCAAAACATCCAATAGCAGCTGTATACTTGGCCGTCTGTGGTTCTCTCTGATCGCATCATGGATTTTTCTCGGCCTTGTCTACGCTCTCTGGCATCTTCGCAGTTCTTTGATCATTCACGTTACTGGCCCAATCGCCGCCAGCATTATCGGCTCGATTGTTGTTGCGGTGGACGGTCTGCCGGCGTGGATCGGGCTGGCGGAAATGGGCATCCGCAGTCTGGCCGCAGGGTGCTCCGTCAGTACGATCATCAGTTTTCCGGTGACGATGTTGATACTGCTGGTGATCGCATTGAGACCGGCTCTACGGGTTTAAGGCGGAGTGGGGCGGAGTGTACCATCCTGTGGCCGCCGCTGGCCGACACTGTCCATCTCATGCCCGCCGCTGGCCGACACTGTCCATCCTGTGCCCGCGGCCGGCCGACACTGCTTTAAGCCTGATTGGCCGATGGCGGGGTTGGATGGGGTGAGCCTTCGATATCACGTTGCACAGATAAAGGGTGGGGCGTTGCAGGTGAGCGGTTACCGGCTCCAAAACAAAGAGCGACCAAACCGCCCGCACCCGATTGCTGGACTGGTCGCAAAGGGCTGATGAGCTTGGTAATCGGCTATAAAAGTGCATAGCCAACTGCCGCTGGCCACCCATTTTTGGTCCGAGTCTCGCGAAAGGACGTTTTTGCGGTTCCAGATGACGTGTAAACCAACGGGAAATCTCGGGGGGGCTGAGAGGTAAAAAGGCATCGGAGGTAGAAGGGTTTTCTGCAGGATATAGAGGGCCGGCGGCTGTTCGCCCCATCGAAGACGCCTTCCCCATATATAGGCAACTTTAATTGCCAGCTGTGAGGTAGCATATACCCGGTGTCTCCGTCCGAACACTCCAGAAAAAGCCCCAGAAAACGCCCCGTCGAACACCATAAAAGGCAGCGGACGGACGCAAAAATGCTTGCGTCTTCTGGCTGCAAAACGGGCAGGGAATCGGCAGCAAAGGACAGCCGAATCCGAGGCGAGTCGAAGGATACACTGTGACAGGAAAGGGTCCCATACCAAGCCTGCCGAGGGTCTCAGGGGCTCGCATCGAAGGTGCTGCCGTATATATTTTTGCCCCGCCAAAGCGTCCCACAAGTATCGCGGTTTCCAGACGCAATGGACGGCCTTGTGCGCGTTGTCTGCGCCGGCGCCCACACAAAATCAGGCGTCTACCTTCAGCGTGCGTTACGTGTATTCGTGCGGTGCCCAGGCTGCTTTCACAGTGCTCAGGTACTACGGCAAGGCGCGTTCGATCAGGAATGTGACCAAAGAACTGGGGACCACAACCGACGGTACTACCTCCGGCCAGCTCCGCCGCTTGTTTGAACGCAGGGGCCTTCGACCGGTCGTATTGAAAAAGCCCACGCTCAAATCGCTAAAGAAAGAAATCGACGCCGGCCACCCGCTGATCGTTTCGATGGATACGGACCACTGGGCGGTGGTCTATGGCTACGGCCGCAAAGCTGTTTTTGTAGCCGATTCAGCGATTCCTCGGGCTCTTCGTTGCCGACATTCGACAAAGCGGTTCCGAGCGCGGTGGGATAAGTGGGCAATGGCAATCAGGGTCTGAGTGGCGATTCTGCTGCGAGATCTCGAGAGGTTGGAAGGGGCTTGGCTCTGTGAAAACGAACGATGACATGGAGTTGCATACGTGACTATACGCTTCCAGCAGCTGATTCCTTATCCTCCAGTTCACGTGCCTTGGAAAGTGCCGATGCCACGAGCCCTGCGGGTACGGAGATGATCCCCAGGCCCGTTGCGAGAACGACAAACGTGAAAATCTTCCCGCCGGTCGTTACCGGGTAGACATCACCATACCCGACGGTGGTCAGTGTGCATACGGACCACCAGAGACTGTGAAATACCGAGGAAAACGCTTCCGGCTGAGCCTCGTTCTCAAAGTAGTAGATTCCTACAGCGGACAGGTATAGGACAAGAGCGGCGACGAGCCCAAAAAGGACGATTTCCTCTTTGGCGATTAGCAATGCGCGGTGAAATCTGCGAATGGCAGCACTGTACCGGACCACCTTCAGAATCCGAAAGAGGCGAAATAGGCGAACGGCTCGGATTGACCGGAGGTCCACGCAGGTGAAAACATAGAATGGCAAAATGGCGAACAGATCCACGAGCCCGAAAAAGCTGAAGATGAATGATAGTTTCCGATCAGCCACGTACAAGCGGAGCAGGTATTCCGCGGTGAAGATGATAACGGTGACGATCTCGGTGTACCGCAACACATCTCGTGTGGGTCGCGACAAATCCGGCAGCGTTTCTATGGAGAAGGTGACGAGGGATACGACGATTAGGAACTGGATGAACAAGTCAAAGCCGCGGCCCAGTCGCGTTTCGTTGTTCTCGATGACTTGTTTGAGCGTCGGCATTTGCGGTTCATGTGCATCGTGCTGGAGAACTTTGGCCGAATAACGTATTGCGATCTATTTCGGCGGTTCTCAGTGAGATAGATCGTGCGTTAAACTGAGCCGCTTCGCGGAGGATGAGCCGACGCGGATTCCATTGTCCGCCAAGCGGGTTCATCGCAAAACGAGCGGCGTCCAAGGTGGTTCTGGAGCAATCGGAACCCAGGTGTCGCCCGCTGCCGTGGCCGGAGCCGTCATATTGTAAGCTGCGCTGGATCGGCGATGGTGAGCGATGGTGCGCAGAACGAGATAAAGCTCCCATCGTTCCGCGTGACTTGGGTCATCGACGCTGTAAAATGGAGGATACTCCGAATAGTTTGCTGCGATTCCGGTCTCGATGCTTGTTCGAGTTCTGCCACTGTGCTCATCGACCAACATTCGGTTGGTGATGAAGTCTCGTATCGCCCATCCGGTCGTGTTCGTCGTGTTTGCCGAAACTACGACGAGTCGTTCGTTAGAGATGGATGGGATTAACGCGACCGTGACACTGTTGATGCCGTAAGTTCTGTAGTCGATTGGCACGGTGGACCTCCCAGGAAGACTTCACGACCTCTCCGCCGAACGGCACCGATAACCCAGCGGCGGCATTTAAACTTTGATTTCAGGAATCGCCCGATCCGCCGCTTGGGTTCATCGGTTTGTTATCAGCCGTCACGCTGAGCAATTCGGATTCAAGGAACCGATCCATGAATGCCGCGTTTAAGCTAATTCCATCACGTCCTCGCTGAGGAATACCCGCGGTGCGGGTGAAGTTGTGTAACCTTCGACTTATCTCTTTTACCTCCTCTGTCGTAGGTCCCTTCTTTCGCAAAGAAACAATATCCTCGGGCACGTAGCGGCTCTTGCCAAGCTTAAGACATACCCAAGCAAATGCTACAAAGTGAACCAAGCGTATTGGAGGTGACAGTAGCTGCGATTTCTTCTTGCGTTGTTGTAGGGCAAGCTCCACAGCACGAACAATTTCCAACGAGGCCAAGTAAACTGACAAGTTCCATTTGGGATTGAATACCTTCGAATACACGGCTTCGTCCCGGAGCGATTTTGCACGCTGCCTTGGCGAGTTCGCTGGGTCACCAAGTGCAACAGCACGGACTGCCGATGCGAGGTAAGTAACGGCAACAATTCGATCAGCTGATTTTCCTTGATTCTTAAAGAAGTTGCGGCGCCTATCGTAGAACCATCCATGATCTTCGAGATGCTGTTCAATGTCTTTTTGGATCTTATCCAATCCTCGTATCGACGATAGGTCAACAGTGCTTTGATAATTGGTTGCTTTGATTATTCTGGCCCGCATTGAATCTTCGTCGGCGACAATTACCTTTACCAGCAAGGCACGTTGATCGCTGGCAGGACGGCTTGCACTATAGACATTGAAAATCGTCTCTGTAGTTTGCAGCCCGTTTATTATTTGAACGTTTTCGATCGCCAAGGACTTTGCTGCGACCATCGCGCGTGTACAGAGAATAGTCACCCCATTGTTTAGCCACCAAAAATCCTCGTTGGATATATCCGTTGAAACTCTTTCAACGGTTTCAGCAATGTCTTTGTTTACCTGCCCCTGTCCGAGGTAATCGCGAACGTTGGATTCGAAGAGGTATCTGCGAAGCTGGCCAGTCTCGTCGGATATGAAGTCAAAGTAATCGGACAGTCGCGACAAGATGACAAAGTTCTTCCCCTCGCGAGAAATAAAAGATTCTGTGAAAGGAAGACGCAATGAATAGTCTGGTTGCTTTCTCGCGATCTGTAAAAGTTCCGTAGCTCCGACAAAAGAACAATGAACGTCAATCCGTCCAAACAATTTTCTTACAAGTTCTTCCAAAGCATCTGCTCTTGATCGTAGATTGGGGGCAATCTGCGATGCGTCTCCTCTTGAGCAATAGTCGATCGTGACCGTCAAAACGGGCTCACGTTCCACGAGCTCAAGATAGGCGGCCGTGAATCGTGCACGTTGGCGCAGGACGTCCGAGTTGTACGGGTACATGAGTTCGGCAGGCGTTTTCGTAAGATCAAGCAATTCAGAAAGGCTAGAGTGAAGGGAATCCAGCGGTTGTTGCTCGAAACGCGGGGAAGTGCGCGACGAAACTATTCTAACGTGGATTTGGGGACGCAACTTCGAGGCAATTGCAGCAGCATTACCCGTACACGGCCGTCCATCGAGGTACACAAAGAACCCGTCAATTCCTCCATCATTCCCACCATCAACCCAGCCAAGGCTAAGTTCGTCGTACGTCGGATCGAATTGCTTGAGCATTTGGTCGAAGCAGAAAAGCTCGAAGCGTTCGGGCGAAGATGCATCACTACCGTACCTAGGACCGACTCGTTGCAACAGACTGTCGAGCAAGACTACGTCGTTTGTTGCCAATGGAGTCTTCCTTTTTGAATTTGCTGATAACTATTGATTATCGAATTCGGTAAACAAACGTCCTCATTCCACGGTATCCGACTGTTGCAGTCAGATATTCCAGGACGCTCGCATGATGCAGTGAATGGCACAAGGTATTGGTTGTCAAGCGGTAGCGCGAAAAATTTGAAGTTTCTTGCTGCTGGCGATACGTGGGGAAAACGGGCGGTCCTTCACGCCAGACTGACGCAACGTGTTACCTTATAGCATGTTACGCTGGATTCGGTTAAGGCGGATTCTGGCGGATACGCTTGCGATCTTGGCGAGGTATCCCGGCTTTGGAATGTCCACTCTCGGGCGGTCCAGTGGGCTACCCACGCCTCGGCCACCGTGGATTCTTCGGCCGTCCGGCCTCAACCTCCAGAATACACTGTGACAGGAAAAAGGGACGTTACCGCCTGCCGTGGGGTCCCATCGCCTCTTATTGAAGCTGTTTGCACTGCGGTGACGTCTGTGGCTCAGCACGCCCAGCAGCCAGCCGGCATCAGCGAAAAAACGCAGGCAGCCCGCCTTTCGCTTACCTGCCACTGCGAGACGGCCGTGTTGGGTACCAGCGCCAAAACCAGCAGCGGCAGCGACCCGTGCCCTAATCCGGTACCCCCAAGCCCGCCTGCATCAAACCGTACAGCCGGCGGCAATCTCACCAGGGCTACGACCTACGAAAACCAGAACGGCATTTTTGACCACGAAGCGAGATTCTACGGACAGTCCGTAGAATCTCTGGTCTGCTGGAGCCGGTGCCAGAACGCTGAAGACACGTTCTTGGTGCGTGTAGCGGGGTGCGTGGTCTAATGGTTACATAAACAGCTCGACGCTAAAGCGTGCCAGTAAAATGCAGCACGCAATCGCCAACCCAACGCCCGGACATTGAACACCGTACTTGAGCCACAGCCTGGTTCCCAAGCAGATGGTGGCAAGCGTCGCCAGGCCGACGAGGGTTACGGCGGAGAACCAGATGACGAGGATCAGCAGCGCCTGCCAGTTGGGAGTCGCGGCAAACCCCCGGAGGTGCGGCGGAAAGAACGCCATTCCAAATAAGAACGCAGCGACGGTCCCAAATCCGGCCGTTCGTCGCGACCAAAGGTACGTCTGCTGCAACCAGTGCGGTGCCGTAGGGATCGTTGTCGACCGACCGCATGCAGGACAGGTCGTGTCGCCAGGTCTGACTTCCTCTCCGCAGCTCTGACAAGAACGGTCGCCCTCGTGCCCTGCCTGTGATTCCCGTTGTCGCTGTTCGTATTCTTCCAAAAACTTCAGTGCTCGTTCAGCGTTGCCCCGTTCCACAAAGACCTGCGGCTTGTTGATTCCCGACAGCGTCCCCCACGCACAAGTCCCGACATACGAAACATCTTCGATGGCGAAGGCTTCGATTCCGGCGTCGATCAGCAGCGTACGGACGAGTTGAGCTTCGAGGTTGGTGTCAGCGTCCAAGACTGGGACGGGGTCGTGGAGTGCCATGCGATTGCTCCTGGAGGTCTGGCTGGCTGGATGATCAATCAGACTGTCGTCTGCGAATTCTACCGCGGTGGGTGGTACTGAGAAAGAACCCAGACCGCTGAGATGGATAAGACGCCATACGTGCAAGAGACGTTGAGTGTCGCATGCACTGGGGCAGCGGCCAGCTACCGGGCCTTCGCAGACATGTGTACCGGTCTCAAGACTTTCTCAGCGCTGAGAAAATCTTGAGGCGGGGCTGAGAGGTAGAGATTGCCTGGCTGTTGTTGCGCGCTGGGAGCGATTCTGACGCGCCTTCCACTATCAGGTGGACCAACAGAGCCAGTCATGCCTCGGAAGCGTTAGGCGGCGCGTGAGAGCCCATTGCGGGCATTTCTACTTATTGGGAGCTATTTGCAGTCAGCCCAGCAGTTACCGAACTTCACATCGACATCCGGCGGCACA
>Ga0351891_1168_pt1 | contig 21816 bp, 12 predicted proteins | sample TotcelFGM3001K13_FD_206768 | JGI IMG/M metagenome (GOLD analysis project Ga0351891, IMG submission 206768) | Enriched cells from coal bed in the Powder River Basin, Montana, United States - Total cells FGM rep3 HSBNCT.FGM.300.1.K13 ... | reverse complement strand
TACAACAAACGGCCCCGTACAGGCGAACGCCTGACCGGCTGAAGTGTGTTTTATGACCCTGCGACATTGGCCTTAGCGCGGGCCATGCCATCGGCCCAAGCAATGGCGGCGGGACACGCGCGCCACAGCCGGAGCACAGGGTGGCACGCAGAGCAGCAGTCCCAGCCACGGCTGCGGTTCCGCAGGGCCGCCGCGCGGTTTCTGCGCATGGAAAATAGCCGATGTAGACCCGCACAGGTTTCAGATCAAGAAAGAGGAGCATATATCATGATTCAAGCGTTATACGACAGGCCCAGCCTTGACTTGAACGGCACCTGGAAATACAAGCTAGACCAGAACGATGTGGGCAAGCGCCAGAGCTATTATCTGGAGAGCAACAAGTTTGACGCGTGGCGCGATATCGCTGTGCCGCACAACTGGTACTTGGTGGACGACCATCTGGAACTGGTCAAGGCAATCGAACAGCGCAACAAGTCCGTGGTCACCTGCCTGAACCAGCGCCACATCCAACTGATGAAGGATACGCAGGTACTGATGCAGCAAATGGATTGAGCTTGCATTGGCTGAAACCAGATTGGCACGCGAAGCGGCCGTTTTGGTTGTGCACACAGAAATGGGCAGCACGCCAGCGACGGCAAAGCGTGTGGATGCACAGGCGCACCATCGGGCCGTTGGTGGGGGTTACAGGGTTGCGTGCTGCACGCGTTGCCGCCGGTCATTCTTCAGGATGCAACCGGATTCCCGTGTTTCATGGGACAAACGCCATACAGATACCCTTGCATGCATACCACGTTTACGAAAGAGATCAACTAAAACCCGTTGCCTGATGGGGGCAGCGGGTTTTAGTTGGCTCGATGCTTAATCATACGTTTATCCGTTTCAATTCATGAATGCACCTTCGCACGCGAGCGATGATGTGCTGTAGCAAGGCGCGGAAGCGAAGACGCACCCCGCTACGTGGCGCTTTATCGCCGAAGCCATGAGTCAGTGCGCCGTGAGTCGTGCGTGTTCATGCTTTGAACCGGTATCAGGCATCGCCCATCAGCCCTTACGCTGTGGGCGGCGGCGCGGGGGGTTCCGGCGTTGGCGCATCGGTGGGGGTTGGCGTCGGCTTCTCTGTCGGCTGCGGTTCGGTTATGGGCGGCTCCGTCGGTTGTACAGGTTCGGTAGGCGCGGGCGTTTCCTCAGGCGTGGGGGTAGGCTCCGGCAGCGGGGGCGTATCGCTTGGGGTCGGCGTCGCCTCCGGTTCCTCCGTCGCCGCGGGCATTTCCGTTGGCAGCGGCACATCCATGACGGTTAGGCGAATCGTTTCCACCACCGTGCCATCCGCGCGGGTGAGCGCAAGCACCGTGGCACCCGCCGCAAGCAGGCTCGTGCGGCCCAGTTCATCGACCTTCGCAACCGTTTCATCCTCAGCCAGCCAGCATTCGTCCGCGCCAGCCAGCAGGCGGAAGCCGTCGCCAACATGCGCCTGAATGCACTCGATGCGCGGCGTGTCGTCCACCAGCAGGGTCAACTGTTTCTCGCCGCACACAATCTGCGTTTCCCCCGCCGCCAGCGGTATCACCTGCGCGGAGGCGTCCACCGTAACGATGGTATCATCCTCGATGGTGCAATGCGCGTCCGCGAGGCAAAGGCGTATGGGCGTGGCGGCTGGCGGCGCTTGCGGTTCAACTGCTTCGGGCACAGGTTCGATGGAGGGTTGCGCTTCCTCGTCAACGGAGGGTTGCGCCGTATCGCTCGCCCCCGCCGTGGGCGCTTCCGCCTCGACGCCCTCCGTTTTTTCGGCTACCACACGCACTGTACAAACAGCTGTCAGCCCGTTGGGCGCTGTGGCGGTGATAATCGCGTTGCCAAGGGTTTTGGCGCTGACCAACCCCGAGGCGGTGACTGTCGCCACGGTGCGGTTGCTTGTTTTCCATGTCACCGCCGTGAGCGTCGCTTGCTCGTCCAACTGCAATGCCTCCATGGCGTTGAACGTTTCCATGGGCAGCAACTCCACCGCTGCGGGTCCGAAGGTCATGCTTTGCGGATAGCTACCCACGATGACAGTGCATCTGCCACTGATGCCACGGTCCGTGGTGGCGGTCACGGTGGCCGTACCGTTCGATACCGCTGACACCAGTCCTGCCTGTGTGACCGTGACCGCATCGTCGGTCACGCTCCAGCGGAGCGATTTCCAGCCCGCCCCCGAGGGTACTGCCGTGACAGAAAGCTGCGCGGAGGCAGCTTGCGCCGTGTGGTTCAGCGACAGCGACACGTTGGTTTTGTTGCATATCAGCCCTGTGGCGGGTTTGATGACCCTGATGGTGCATTTCACGGAAACGCCGCCGGCATCCTGTGCGCGCACCGTTAGGGTCAATGTTCCGTTTTTTATGAACGTCAGCGTTTCGCCAGTCAATGTTGCGATCCCTGCGGGGCTCAGCTTCCAGCTAAGCGCTCCGTTGTCCGGCTCGCCAAGGACGTACGCCTGCACGCGGTACACATCGCCCACGCTGGCCGTGCACGGCAGCGTGTCCGGCAGCAAGACGCCCTCCGCGTCGGTGATACGCAGCCGGATGCCTGTGGCAAGGCGGCTTGCCGTTACCACACACACCGCGCTTACGCCGCTGGGCGCGGTGGCCGTGATGCGCGCCGTGCCGCTGCCCGCGGCTGTTACCAATCCATCCGCCGAAACCGTCGCCACCTGTGGCCTGTCGCTGGCCCACGAAAGCGTGGCATCCGCGCCTGCGGGCGCTACGGTCGCTTTCAACCGCTGCGCCGTGCCAACGCCTACGGCCAGGGTTTTGGACAGCTTCACAACGGTTGCGTTTTTCCCAATACTGATCGTGAGGGAAGCGTTACCGGTTTCCGCCACCGCGGAAACGGTCACGGCTTTTGCCGTGGTGCCCGCCTTTACGATGCAGGAACCGTCCGCCTGCGGCAGCAGCTTGGCCAGCTTGGGCTGCTCCACACGCCATACCGCATCGGCCACCGCTTCCCCTGCCGCGTCCAGCGCCAACAGGCGCAGGCTTGCGCCGAAGGCCAGCTGTGTTGCGCCCTGCGGCTGGATGGCAAGCCCGTGTGCCTCGGCGGGCGCAACCGTGACCTGACAGGAGGCGCAGAGCGCGCCGTCCTCTGTGCGCACGGTGATCTGCGCGCTCCCCGCGTGCTGCGCGGTTACAATGCCCTCCGCCACGGCGGCGATATCCGCGTTGGACGTGCGCCAGATAAGGCCCGTATCGTCCGCTGTTTCCGGCGAGCGTGTGGCCTGCAACGTCCGGCTTTGCCCCTGCGGCAGCCAAAGCGTCGCCATGTCCAGCGTCAGGCTTTGCGACGCGACGTACACAACCACATCACAGGCGGCGCTCAGCCCGCCCGCCGTGGCGGTCAGCGTAGTGCGCCCAGCCAATAGGGCGGTCACCCTGCCACTGCCATCGACCGACGCGATGCTTTCGTCCGCTATCGACCAAGTCAGGTTCAGCCCGTCGGTTGCGACCTCGGGCATGACCAACGGCATCAGCGTGCGGGTTGCCCCCACCGCAAGGCGGTATTCCGGCTGGGCATACGCGAGCCCCTCCGCCTGCGCTTCCACCGTGATAGTGCAGGCCGCAATTTGACGGCGCGCATCGCAAACGGTTGCCGTAACCGTAGCCGTGCCCGCACGGTGCAAAGTGAGTGCGCCGCCGCCATCCACCGTCAGCACCGCGGGGTTGCTGCTGGCCCATGCCATCAGCGGCAGCGCGCCTTCCGGCTGCAATGCGGCGGTCAGCGAAGCGCTGTCAGTGGCTTGCAGGGTCAGCGCCCCGCCCGCAAGCGCGACGGGCTCGCCGTTTACCTGCGCGCCCAGCGCAACCTGCGTTGCCGCGGGCACGATATCAAAGGTATAATCCTCTTGCAGGGCAGGACTTGCCAACATGGCACGGAGCACGACATGCCCTGCGCGCGCGGCGGTCACGGTCAGCTTGCCGTTGCTGCCCACGGTCAGCCGCACAGCCTGCTCGCCTTCCAGAATGGCCCATTGCGGCTGCACCGCCGTTTTTTTATTGACCGCGAAGCGCAGCGACGCTTGCACAACGCCTGTCGCGTTGGGGTTGAGCGCCAGCCCGTCGCCGTTTGGCAGCCAGCCGCTGCCCGCGCCCAGCAGCAGGCGCTGCTCGTCCACAGTGACCGTCGCGCTTTGGGGAAGCGCACCCAGACCGTTGACAGGCTGGTTGAGCAGGCTGCGCGCCGCTACACCGATCACGCGAAACGTGAACGCCGTGCCGGTTTCCACATCAGGCACCGTAAAGGAAAGCGCGCCCAGCGTTGATTTTGTGGTGCGCGATGCCGCCAGCCCCGCGTTTACAAACAGCAGGCGCAGGGTTTGGGTGGCGTCGTCGCGTGCGGCAAACACAAAGCCCGCCGCCACCCTCGCATCGGGTATCGTCGCCAGCGTTTCGTGCGTTACAAGCGGGCCGAAAACGCTACTTTGCAAGTTGGCGTCATCAGGGCAGGCCAGCGCTACCGCCACCGCGGAAACCGCCGTCGCCTTGCCGCTGCCGACGAGGGGCAATGCCAGCGTTTCGCCCGTACGCACATACGCCGCGGGTGAGGTCACAGCCAATTGGCACGCACTGCCCGTTGAAGGCAACGCGAGGTTTGATATCAGCCTGTCCGAAAGCGTCAGCTCGTCCCGCACGGTGACCGCGCCATCGGCATTCACATCCGCCATGGCCAGCTGCGTGCCCGTCAGTTTGGTCAGGCGTTTCACGTGGCGGGCGATGGCCACGATGTCGCCAAGGTCGGTCTCGCCGTCCGCATTGATATCCAAAGGGTCAAACAGGGTAAGCGCAAAGCGTGCCGTGCCGCCCGCCAAGGCGTGTTGGTTGTCCGGCGCGATCTGCACCAGCACCTGCCACGCTCCGACCGCGTTAGGCAACCCGGTTGCCCAGTCGGGTTGGGCATCGCCCGCCGCACCGTGGTAGTAGGTCACGCCCAGTTTGTCAGGTTCGGTTCCGCTGATGTTGTAACGGCTGGAGATATTGGCGGTTTGCCCGTTTTGGGTCATGTACACACGCACCGCGAAGTCGCGCGCAGCCACAGGCACCGCACCGGAAGCATAGACTGGCGTGGCCGCCGCCTTCGCCTCCAGCGCAACGGCGGTTTCAAAGGCAACCAATGCGTTGTTGCCGCTGGGGTTCAACACCAGCGAGCCCCCGGGGGCGTCGCTCAACGCAGCGTAGGCAACATCCTCCGGCGTCAGAATATGGCCGTCCACGCCGCGCAGCACGGTTTGGCCGCCCTCCGCGCCGTGCAACGCGACGCGCACCGCACCTGTGAGCGCGGTATGCACGGCGATGGGGTTATCGCTTTGGAAGGTGTCCGCCGCGGCGACGCAGCGCATGGCCCCGCCGATGGAAAGCAGCGTGGCGCTCACAGCCCCGCCTGCCGCGCCGTTCTGGCTGAAACGGCAATCCGTCAGCCGGATGGGTTCGCCAGCCTGCGCCGTGTAATACACCGCCGTGCCGGCACGCTCCGCGCTGCCACCGGTCAGGCTGTTGCCTGTAAAGGCGCAGCGGGTCAGCGCATTCTGTGCATATTCGGTTGCGAGCACCCCGCCGCACAGCGTTGCGCTGTTGCCGATAAACGCCACATCGGTCAACGTGTTGCCGCTACTGTGGAGCGAAAGCGCACCACCTGTTTCAGCGCTGTTGCCTACGAACATCCCGCCCGTGGCGGTCAGCTGCGACGCAAAGCCGGTACAGATCGCCCCGCCCTCATGCGTCGCCGTGTTGCCGCGTAGCGAGCCGCCGCGCAGCGTCATCGCGGCGCTCTTCAGGTAGATCGCACCGCCGTCGGTCGCGCGGTTATTGGCGAACAGCCCGCCGTTGACCGTAAGCGACCCGTCGCAGTACACCGCGCCGCCTTTGTCCGCACAGGCGTTGTTGCGCAGCTGTACGCCGCCGTTTACTGTAAGCCCGCCATGCGCCACTACCAGGGGAGATGCCTCCGTCACACCGGACACGGCGCCGCCGTCCAGCACCAGCCGGATGGCCGCGTTGGGCGTAGCGCTGCCTTCGCCCAGTGTGCATTGGGCATCGGCGGAAACCACCACCAGCGGCCCCTGATACCCTTCCGCGCGGCGAAGGGTATGCACAGCCGTATAAGATACAATGGTGTAGCGACCGTTGTGCAGCGATAGCGGCGCGGCCAGCGCCGCGTCGGCTTTCAGGCTGATCCGCCACCCGGTTTCCGCGTTTCCTGTCCATGTGGCAACATCCGCGCCGCCCAGCGCGGCCACGAGCATCGCCCCGTCGCTGATCAGCGGCGACGGCTCGGTGTCCAGCCGCCCATCCGCTCGTAGGTAATACGGCGACGGCAAGCTTAATTGCGTGCTGGCATAGGCCATCGCTTCGCTGCCACCGCTTAGCACGGGCAAGCCTATCTCATATGTCAAAAAGCGCACTTCCACAGGCGCGGCAAACGATACGCCGTCCGCCACCGCGAGCGAACGCCCCGCAAACAGCGCATCGCCGGATACAAAGGCGCTCTCTCCGGCCAGCGCGCAAGCACTGACATACGCCGCCTCCGCCCCGCCCGTGTTGCCGGAGAATGAAACGCCGTCAAACGTTGTGGTCGCTACACGCCAGTTATCCGCATACGCGGCGTACAGCGCGCTGCCCTGCGCGTTTGCGGCGGTCACGGCGTTGCCGCCAAACACGCAGCCCTGCGCGCGGAAGCCATGGTACGCCGAATACAGCGCGCCGCCCTTGCGCGTTGCCCAGTTGTTGGTCAGTGTCACGTTGGTCATCAGCGGCGAAGCCCCGCCGTTGTAGTAAGCGCCGCCGCAGCCGTCCACACCGGTCGCCGCATTGTCGGCAAAGGTGGCATTGCTGATGGCCACCGCTTCGTTGGGGCTTGCGGTGTACAGCGCGCCGCCCGATTGGGCGCTGTTGCCGCTGAACACGCCGCCGGTGATCTGCGTTTGCGCCGTTTTCACATATACCGCGCCGCCGTTGCCCTGCGAGCGGTTGTTTTCAAGCAGGCCGCCTGTCTGTGTGTACGCGCTGCCCGCGCAGTGGTAGATCGCCGCGCCGTTTGCCGTACTGTCGCCGTTGCACAGCACAGCGCCCGCCTGCACCAAAAGCGCGCCTTCGGTATACACCATGGGCGCGGTCGCCGTGATGCCGGTGTTCTCTCCTGCTGCGCCCCACACCGCGCCGCCGTCCAGCACCAGTGTGGGCGCGCCGCCGCCGCCCAGCGTCAGCGAAGCGCCCGAGCCTACCAAGATCAGCCTGCCGGCAAAGCCCGCGGCTCGGGTCAGCGTGCGGGTCGACCCATCCCCCCGCAGCGTGTACTGGCCGGACACCAGCGCAAGCGGCGCCTGAAGCGATACGCTCGCCGTCAGCGTGACCACGTAGCCGCTCGCCGCGTCGCCGGTATAGCTGGCAAAACCGCTGCCGCCCAGGCGCGCCACAAAGCTTGCGCCGTCGGTGATCAGGTTGCCGGTCGTGCTGTCCACGCTGCCCAGCGACCCCACCACATAAGCCGTTTCCGTTGCAGGCAGTGTGAATTGGCCGTGCAACGCCGCCACCGCATCCCCCACCAGCACGCTTTGACCCAACTCATAGGCAGGCAGCCGCAGCGGGAGCGTGCCATCGATAGCAAGACCGCTGCCCAGTGTGGCGGGCATCATCATATACAGCGCGTTGCCCGCCGCAAACGCAAGCGTGCCGTACAGTTCGCAACGGAAGGCGCAGATGGCTTCGCTGCCGCCGGTGTTCCCTTCGCAGGTGACGCCGTCCAGCAAAAAACAGGTTGCCATGCCGTGATACAGATACGCGCAAACCGCGCTGCCGCGGCCATCGGCGGTACCGACAGCATTGTCGCGCAGCACACTGTCCCGCAGCGTAAGGGATTCATGCGCCACATAGACAGCGCCGCCGGAACCGTTGGCACGGTTGCCCTCGCACAGCACGCCCGTAAGCGTTGCCTCGGAGTATTCCAGATACACCGCGCCGCCGTCGCCGCTGGCTGCGCCGACATCAGCGAGATTGCCGCTGAACGTTACGCTACTTATGGAGGCCGTCCGGCTGGTTCCCACCATGTATACCGCGCCGCCGTTTTTGGCACGGTTGCCGCTGAAAACCCCGCCCGTCATGAGGATGTCCGCCTGCTGCACATACAGCGCGCCGCCGTTGTTCCCTGAGCGGTTTGCGGTGAATTCGCCGCCGTGGATAACAAGCGCGACCGTGCCCATCGCTTGGATGGCCGCGCCGTTGCCCGTGCTGTCGCAGTTGCGCACGGCCACACCACCGTTGACCGTCAGTTGCCCGTTGACCAACAGCAGCGGCGAAGCCGTGGTAACGCCCGCGTTGGCAAAATCCGCCCCCCACCGCGCGCCCCCGTCCAGCACCAGCGCTATGGGTGCGGCAGGCGGCCCTGCTTCGTCGCCCAGCGTGAGGCTGGCGCCCGCGTTCACCGCAAGCAGGCTCTGCATGTGCCCGGGTCCGCGATCCAGCGTGTGGGCCGTGCCGTTTGAAACCAGCGTATAGTTGCCGGAAACCAACGTTATTTTCCCGCGCAGGGTTACATCTTTGGCCAGCGTGACCGTCCAGCCGTCCGCAGCGTTGCCGCCAGCCACGGCAACGCCTTCGCCGCCCAGCGCTGCCGCGAAACTCGGCCCGTCGGTCACCAGCCCGCCGTTGCCCACCGCCTCATTCACCATCACTGTGCAGGTCGCGGCGTTGGTGGCATAATCCGTCGCCGTGATGGTGGTGCTACCCTTGGCAATGCCCGTTACGGTGCCGTATTCGTCTACCGTGGCGACGGCGGGGTTCGCGCTTTGCCATGTAACGCCGTTAACGGGCTTCGCATCAACGCCAAGCGTCAGGCTCTGATGGACCGCAAGCAGCACCACCTGCTGCGCAAGCGTAACGGTGTTGGCAGGCGGCTCTCCTTGCAGGGCAAGGTCATACACGCGGACATAGTCCACTTGCATCTCTCTGGGGCCTTTTGCAAACGTGGTTTCGTTGTTGCCGGTGGCAAAGTTGCCGCCAACCGCCAGGTTCAACAGCAGATAAAAGGGTTTGTCAAACGGGGCGGGGTAGGTGACGTTGGACGGGTTCCAGCCAGTGGCCCGATAGGTCAGCCGTCCGTCCACATACCAGCGCATGATCCCCATGGTCCATTCAACGGCATAGGTATTCCATTCCGAAAACGTGCTGTTGCCGCCATACCTGCCCTTGCCTTCGTTGCCGATCATGCGGTTGCCGCTTCTGTAAAAGTGCATAGTGTGCCAGAAGGCACGCGGCAGGCTACCCTTGCTCTCCCACACATCCAGCTCGCCGGTTTTGGGCCAGCCCGCGCCCGCCGTGACGGGCAGCATCCAGAATGCAGGCCAAAGCGTTTGCCCCACATCGCAGCGGATCCTCGCCTCGATGCGCCCGTAGGTGGTTGCGAATTTTCCCTTTGTGTGCATCCGGGCGGACGTATAGGCAAAGGTGCCCTGCACGGGGTCTGTGACCTTTTCCTTTTTCGCGGTGATGGTCAGGCAGCCTTGACGTACGGTGGCGTTACGCGCGAGGTAATACTCCTTCTCATTGTTGCCCCAGCCGGGGGACAGCAGTTTGCCGCTTGCATCGGTAATCCAGTTGCCGGTATCAAATTGCCAGCGGCTTTCGTCCACCGCTGTGCCGTTAAACTCGTCCGACCAGATCAGGTGCGTTACAGGTTCGTTCACAGGCGCGCGGCCGTTGCTGCGCGACATGCTGGTTGCACCGTTTTCTGCGCGGGCAATATGAATCTCGTCAACCGCTCTGTAGGCATCTGTCCAGTAATTTGTCGATACGCCTAAATCCGCCGGGATTAACAGCATATGGATCGTCTTGATGGCCGCGTCCGTAGGATAGGTATAGGTGAGCACCTCAAAGCTGCCGTCCGGCTTGAGCCGCGTGGTCGGATGGTCTGTCGTGGGTTTGACATAACTGTTCCATTGGTCGGTCACATAGGCCGTAACGACATAGGCATCCGTATCGACCGGCGCGCCGGAATCGTTGTAGGCGCGGCCATAGACGTAGGAAAGATCCGTGGCGCCATAGGGCGGCACATACTCCAGCTTGAGCAGGGGCAGCTCGTCAGCCAGCGCGTTGATCCCCAGCAACAGCAAAGCAGCAAACACAGCAAGCCATATCAAGCGTTTCATAGACTTTCCTCCGGTTGTCCTGCCTGTGTGGAACCCTTCTTGTTTACCATTATAAGGCAGAGCATAGGAAAGTCAAGCTACGCAACAGGCGGGCGGTCGCCCCTGCTCCGCCAAAGGCTTGTACCGTCAGGGAAAACGGAAAGCCAGCCGCAATCAGCATTGAAGGCGACGCGCAGGCAGCACCACGCCCGTATCGCATACGCGGCGCATGGACGGCATACGCAACGTGCAAACAGTAGCCATTGGCTGCGACCCGAACGCGGCACAGGCCAAGCGGGAGATCATCGCGTATTTACAGGAAAATGGGTATGCGCTGACCGATTTTGGCAGTGACGACCCCATCTACACCAACGTCGCCGTCAAGGTGGCGCAGGCGGTGGCTGACGGACAGTACGACCGGGGCATCCTCTTGTGCGGCACGGGCATCGGCGTATCGCTCGCGGCTAACAAGGTGAAGGTCGCTTATGCCTCACTGCTGACGGGCATTTACTCGGCGGAGCGCGCGCGCAAGAGCAAAGACGCCAACATCGCGTGCTTTGGCGCATTCACGCTGGGCATCGCCCACATGAAGCGGTTGGCTGAAGCGTTTTAAGCGCGGAGTACGAGCCGGACGGCCCGTCCCAGCCAAAGGTAGAACGTATCCGCTTCTTTGAAACGCGGTAGCCGGAGGGCTACCCCTTTGGGGATGTGCGACCGGTAGGGATAATGCGTTTATCCTTATGGATGCGGAAGGGCTTGCTCTGATTTTATGCGGCAATGTCGCATAAGTATCACGGCAAGCCCTTCCGCGTTGTTTATTTGAACGCAAATCAGCGACGGATTTTGGGACAACTGGGCTGGAGCCGCCGTTACCCAAGCGGATGCAGGCCGCGCTTTTACGTCGGCGCTTACGGAGGGGGTAAAAACCGTCGGCACGAACGCCCTGACGCCATCAAAAAGAAATCCCAGACCTCGCATGCAGGGAAAGGCGCGAAAAGCGGAAGTATAACATGCCCGTCCCATGCATCTGGCGCGGATACCCTTTATTCAACGCAGCGTATTCTGGTTTACCTGCTCATTCACACGCGAGTATTTCCCATGTCTCTTCATGCTCCGCCGTCTCGCCGGGCTTGATGGGCCGCTCGCCGCCAAATGTCTCCATCTCGGCCATCCAGTTACCCGCCCCAATGAACGCCGCGATGTTGCAGCCACCAAGCGGATAGTGCGCATCCGGCTGAAAGATGACCGTCTTGCGGAACACAGACGTATCGCCTCTGAGCTGCACAATACCTTTTTCCGCTCGCGCGCATCGCTTCACGCAGCGCCCTTTGGGGGTCAAAGTCAACACGTCGCCGCAGATGGTGACCGAGTCGTCATCCAGGCGGGTCACATTGCCCGCAAACACACGCGGCATGGCCATATAGACCACATCCCACGCCGTATCCGGCTCGGGGCAACCCAGCGGTATCTCGATAGGCCTGGTTGCCACCACGCAGGTGGGCGACCAAACACCGCCGGAGTAGAGCATCTCCCCCTCGTTTCGCAGGCAATTCGTCACGCGCACGCGGCCATCCGGCAAGGCGCGTATGCGCATACCGCGCGCGATGCGGTTGGGTTGCGCGGGCGGCGCAAATACATCCAGCCCGTTTTCCATGAGCGTGACACGGCAGGGGGCGTTATCCGGCAGATAGGTATCCTCACTCTCGTCGGCCATGGGGCGGGTCAGCCACACGCGGTGGCCGCCGTATAAGCGCCAAGCGCCGCGCCGGGCACCATTTATGTCCCAGTAGAGCAGGTTTTGGTCGCCGGGTCTGGAAAACCATGCGATGCGAGGGCCCGCGCCCGTCACCACCACCATCCGGCAGCAGTCGGTGGTCAGTTCCACCGCATCCAGCCCATCAAAGGTGATCTCGTGCACGTCCATGCGTCACCTCACAACGCCAGCTCGTAGATGCGTTTCGCCTCGGCGCGATCGATGGGCGGGATGCTTGCCAACTTTCCATCCGCCCCGAAAGACACGCTCACCAGCCCGTCGGTCAGCATGTCCAGATCGGCCTTGGTGCATCCGAACTGGCTGATGCGGCTCTCCACACCCACGCGCCGCACGAAGGCCTCCAGCGTGTCCGCAGCCTTATGCAAATCGTTCGTGCCAAACACAAGCGCGGCCAGTTTCACAAAACGCGCGCTGTCGGGCCGGTCCGCAAAAAACCGCATCCACGCCAGCATCATGCAGGCAAGCGTAGCCCCGTGCGTGGCGCGGAAGTGCGAGCTGAGCACATGCCCCATCTGATGCATGGGCGTCCAGCCCTGCACACCGCAGGTGAGCCAGCCATTCAGGCCCACGGTAGCGCTCCACTGCATCAATCCGCGCAGCTGGATATCGGCGGGGTGTGCCAGCACCTTCTCAACATTTTCGTAGATGGCGTGGATCACCCCGATCTGCATATGGTCGTGCAGGCTCAAGTTGCCAAATGTCGCCTCATCGCTGAAGAAGAACGGCTCCACAACATGGCTCATCGCGTCCAGCGCGCCGCAGGCTGTCTGGTAGGCGGGCAGCGTGACCGTCAGCGCCGGGTCCAAGATGGATACCTTGGGGTACAGGCAAGAGGGTTCCCACACGTAGCTCTTGCGCAGCGTCGTTTCATCGGTAATAACGGCGGTGGGGTTCATTTCGCTGGCGGTGGCAGGCAGTGTGGGCACCATGACCATCGGCAGCGCGTCCGTGGGGGGGATCTGGTAGCCGTCCTCGCTGTGCGTAAAGCGGATCATACGGCGCAGGTCGTGCGGGTAAAGAATGCCAGCCGCGATCACCTTCGCCAGGTCCATTGCGCTGCCTCCGCCAAGGCCGATCACTACATCCACGCCCTCCTGCCTGCCGATGGCCACGCCCTGCCGCGCCTCTGAAAGCTTTGGGTTGGCGGTTGCCAGAAACGCATCCGCGCAGGAAAGGCCGCATTCGGCCAGCCAGCCGTGAATACGCTGCGGCAAGTCGCCGTAAAACCCCACATCGGCATAGGATACCAGCAGCGCGCGCTTGCCGTAGCGCGCCGCCTCCACGCCCACACAGCGCACCTCTCCCGGCCCATACAGCACCTTGACGGGGTTGTAGAAGGTAAAGTTATTCATACTTCATCTTACTCCCTTTCGGTACGATTTTCCGGCGGTAGGCCGTAACCACCGCAACGCCCATAATCAGCAGCAGGCCCTTGATCACCTGCCCCACCGCGAAGCCGGAACCCAGCATGGTAAGCCCGCTGGTGAGCGCGCTTAACACCAGCGCGCCGATGAATGTGCCCACTACGTTCGCCTTGCCCAGCCGCAGCGCCATCGCACCCAGAAACACGATCGTAAAACCGTTGAGGAAGAACGACGAGCCCATGCTCGGCTGGCCGGATTTGTACACCGTGAGCACATACACAATGCCGCCAAACGCTGCGAAGAAACTCGATAACACGAACGTGGCCGTGATTACGCGACCCGTTTTGACGCCTGTCTCCTTTACGGCCTGCCGGTTTTCCGCCAGCGCGTACACATACTGGCCGTATCGCGTTTTCTCCTGCACCAGCAGCGCCAAGGCATACAACGCAACCGCGATCACAAACACAACGGGGAAGCCCAGCACGTCGCCTACAAAAAACTTGTAAAGCGCCGTCGAGTTCAGCCTTTTGATGGACAGCACCGAGCCATTGTAGAGGATGTTGGCCACAGCGCCGGCAATGGTCGACGTGGCAATGGTGGTGATGAGGGAATGGAACTGCAGCTTCACCACCAGCAGGCTGGTCAAAAGCCCAAAACCCACGCCCGCGAGCAGGCACAGGCCCGCCGCGAGCATCGGGTCCACGCGCGCATTCAGCATCACGGCAAACAGCATGCTTGCGCAGCTTGCCACCTCGGGGAAGGACGCGTCCATCTCGCTCATGCCAATCACCCACGTAAGGCCCAGCACCATGATGGCGATGGAACCCGCCGCTTTCAGGATGTTCATGAGGTTATAGACTTGGTAGAACGCCTTGCCGTTGAGGATGCTGAATAATGCCATCACCAGCAGCAACACACCCAGCAGCGCGAATTCCATGCCGAAAAGCCGCCTGAGCCAACGTTTGTGCCTCATTTCGCCTGCGCCTCCTTCGCCGCACACACGGCCGGCGTTTTCTCCCGCACGACGACTTTCGAGAGCAAAATCGCGAGGATCAGCACGAAACCCGTCACCAGATTGGACCAGAAGAAAGGAATGTTGATGGATGTGAAGCCCGTGGCGATGGCCGTGACCAGCAGCGCCCCCAGCGCTGTGCCCAGCACGCAGGGCCGCTTGAACACCGACATGCCAATGTACACCGCCGTGAAGCACGGCATCAGCAGGTTCATGCCAATTTTAACATTACCATAGCCCTGCCGCGCAGTCATGATGAGCGCGGCCAGCGCCGCAAAGGTACCGCAAAGCACATACGCCAGCACGATGGTGCGGTTGACGTTCACGCCACTGAGGTACGCCGCCCGCTCGGTTGCGCCCACGGCGTAAAACGCGCGACCAAAGCGTGAAAGCTCCAGCAGGTAGTAACTCACCAGCAGCACCGCTACCATGATATACACCGGCAACGGTATGCCCAGCACCAGGTACTGCGACAGATAGTGTGTTTTGGCCTCGATAAAGTTCTGCATGATGAAGGCGCCGTCCGAAAACACATAACCAAGCCCGAAAGCAATGGAGCCAATGGCGATGGTGGTGATGATATCCGGCAGCTTGAGCTTGCCCACAGCTATGCCAGATACCGTGCCCCACCCCGCGCCAGCCAGCACACCGCACAGCATGGCCGGTACGGGGTGCCAGCCTTGGCTCACCAACCAGGCCATCAGCACGCCGCAAAAGCAACTGGTCATGTAAAACGAGATGTCCGACCGCCCGATGGCGATGACGAATGTGAGGCCTACCGCCGCTATCACCGTCGTGGACACCGATTGAATCATGTTGATGATATTGGCGGAGGTCAGAAACGTAGGCTGAAGCACCTGAAACACGACCAGCACAATCAAAAACAACGCCGCGAACAGTACGATGGGCAGGCGCTCGGCAAGCAGTTTTTTCATCACGCGCACACCTCCCCGCTGGAAATGGCATGAACCAGCATTTCTTTGAGCGTGAGCCCTTCGGCGTCCTTTTGAAGCGTAGTCTCGCCCTTGTAGATGACCATCACCCGATCGGCGTTGCCCAGCGCCTCCTCCGGCTCTGATGTGATGATGATGACCGCCGCCCGTGCCGCCAGCTTGCGCATCATCTCATAGATGCCGCTCTTGGCGCCCACATCCACACCCACAGTGGGCTCGCAGAAGATGTACACATCCGCGTCCGCATACAGGCCCTTGCCGATGACCACCTTCTGCTGGTTGCCGCCGGAGAGCTCATTCACCTTCTTTAGCACCGTCGGGGTGGCAATGGAGAGTTTTTCCACCACTTCCTGCGCCGCCTTCGTTTCCAGCCGCCTGTCCACCATACCCAGCCGCCGCACAGCCTTTTCCAGCCGCGCAATGGTCACGTTGACCGCGATGGACAGGTTGTGCAGGTATCCTTCCGTTTTGCGGTTGCCCGGCACCAGAAACAGACCGCTACGGATGGCCGCGGCTGGGCTTTTCAGGCGCAAGGGCTTGCCGTCCTTTGCGATTTCGCCCGACGTTTGCGCCATCGCGCCTACGAGCACTTTGGACAGCTCGTCAATGCCCGAGCCCACCAGCCCGAACACGCCGAACACCTCGCCGCGGCGCGCCGCAAAGCTCAGGTTTTCAAAACGCCCCTCCAGTGAAAGGTTTTGAACCGACAGACAGACATCTGCGGACAGCGCTTTGGCGCGCGGGGGGTAGAGCTGGCTTAACCGCTCCCCCAGCATCAACTCCGCGATGTGCCCCGAATCCACCGCGCCGCCCACGATCTCCTCGCGACAAACACAGCGCCCGCCGCGGTAAACCGAAAAGCTGTCGCACACCTGCGCGACCTCGTCCAAGTGATGAGTGATATAAATGATCGAAACACCGCTTTGCTTGAGCGTGTGGATAAACGAAAACAGCGTGTGCTTCTCTTTCTCCGTCAGGATGGAAGTGGGCTCATCTAAAATGAGCAGCCTGCACTCCTTGGACAGCGCACGCAAAATGGCGATGATCTCGCGCTCCACGCTGCTCATCATGTACACGGGTTTTTCTACGTCAATATCAAAAGGATAACGAGCAACCAGCTCGCGCGCCATGTTCCGGAGGGCGCGACGGTTTATGCCCGCGAGCAGCGCCTCGCACGCGCCTTCATGCCCCAGATAGATATTCTCATACCCTGTGTAGGATTCCACCATCTGCGGGTCCTGATATACGGCGGAAATACCGCATGCAATCGCATCCTTGGGCGTAGCGATCTGCGCAGGCTCGCCGCACAGCAGTATCTCGCCGCTGTCGCGCGTATACACGCCGCTTAAAACTTTGATCATGGTGGATTTACCCGCGCCGTTGATGCCCAGCAGCGCGTGCGCCTCGCCCGCCTTGACGAGCAGGTCCGCCCCGTCCAGCGCCTTCAGGCCGGCGAAGTTTTTACAGATGCCCCGCATTTCCAAAATATAGCTCATTGGCAAGCCTCCGCAGGAAAAAATCGGGGACAAGGGCCTCCCCCTGTCCCCGTTTTGGTGCGCATCAGATGGAGGGCACCCAGAGGTTGTCGGTCAGGCTGTTCTCGGTCAGCGCCTGATTGAGCAGCTCGACATAGCCGGGCAGGTCGTAGCTGAGCAGCAGTTCCCACGCCGTTTTGTCGCCCACCTTGTAGTCGCGGATCGTGTTCACCTCACCGATCATCGTGCTGGTGACGGCATAACCCTCTACAAGCACCAGGCGCGGCACGGTCTTGCCCTCGTTGTAGTTCATGGCGTACTGCACGAGCAGCCGCGGCATGGTGTAGATGTTCTCGCCCGCGCTCATCACAAAGCTCTGCGGGTAGTTGATCATGTAGTTCCAGCACTCCTCGCCGCCGTCGCAGCCGGTGTACATGATCTCCGGCCGCGCCTCGCCGGTAAGCACGAGCCCTTCGAAGGCGGCGCCGTCCCACGCGCACCAGATACCGCGCAGCTCTTTGGCCGTATCGGCTGCCAGCCATGTGCTGATGGTGGAGGAGGGGGTCACCGCGCCGGTGGAATCCCACGACCAGGTGTAGGCAACCTCGATGTTGCCGTACTTCTCCAGCGCCAGCACATCTTCCGCGCCCAGGTCGCGCTGGTGCCAGCTCTCGTTGGAGGGCAGCATGATCATGCCGATCTTGATCGTATCGGTCGCGCCATACATGGCCTGCAACTGATCGCACAGGAAGGTCATGGTGGTCTTGCCGCAGGCGTAGTTGTCAAACAGTACGGTGCTGACCGCGTCGACCCCGCTCACAAACCCGTCGGAAAGGTACACGGGGATGCCCGCGTCGCAGGCTTCCTTTACGGCCTCCGCGATGCCGGTGGGGTCACTGGGGGTGATGAACAGCGCCTTGGGCCCCTTGGCGATGAACGCACGGATTTGTTCCGTCTGGCGTACGGGATCGTAGTTGGCATCCACGATGGAGAAGTTGGTGATGCCAAACTTCTCGAACGACTCCGTAAAGCCGGTCTTCTGGCGCTGGCCGGAGGCATTCTCCGCCCAGCCCAGCGATACGGCGTAGAAGTCATCCTCGGCGAAGGCCGCGGCGCTGAACGCGAACATACCGGCCAGCAAAGCGACAACCATGAGGAAGGACGTCAGTTTCTTCATAAGGTATCCCTCTTTTCGTTTATTACCAAAGCGCGTGCACCAGCGCTTCAGGTTCTGTGTTGGATCGCCTCCGCTTCATAAGGCGAGCTTTGTCAGCGCTTCGCCCAGCTGCGCCTGCATATCTGCGGCCAGCTGGAAGGTGGGCAGCAGGCGCTCGTACTGAGCCGCAGCCGGGGGCTCGGGCGTGATACGTTGCAGCGCGTGATGTGCGGTGCGCACATCGCTGAGGCTCTTCCATAGCCCCGTGCCTACTGCGGCGCAGGCCATGGCGCCTAAGCTGCCCGCATCCTGCCCCACATTGGTCGACAGAACATCCATTCCATAAGCATTGGCGATTATCTGCCGCCAAACACGGCTCTTGCCGCCGCCGCCCACCAGCAGCATGTCCTTTCCGATGGGGGTAATGGTGCGCAGCACATCCAGCGACAGCCGCAGGTTCAGCGCAACACCTTCCAGCGTGGCACGCAGCACATCAGCGCGGGTATGGGCAAGCGTGAGGCCCAGGAATGCCCCACGGATATTGGGTGATTTCTCCGTAGCGCTACCGCCCGCGAGGCTAGGGTTAAAGAGCAGGCGGTTCGCGCCCACGGGAGAGGTGGCGGCCAACGCGGTCATCAAGTCGTACACATCCAACTGTTCCAACTCTGCCTGAGCGACCAAATCGAGGCAGAGGTTGTTTTTAACCCAGCGCAGGCTGTTGCCTGCGGAAAAGATGCATGTGGCGCTGGCGAACATCCCGGGTATGCAGTGGGCGAACACATAGCTGCGCCGCGTGGGGTTCACAATGGGCGTGTGCGAGGTCACGGCGATCCACGCCGAGGTGCCCAGCGACGTGTAGGCATCCCCATCCGCAACGCAGGCCGCGCCCAACGCCATGCAGGCGTTATCCACCCCGCCGGCTACCACCGGCGTGCCCTGCAATAGCCCCAGTGCCGCAGCCGATGCCGCCGTGAGCTTGCCCACGATGTCCGCGGAAGCCATAAGAGGGGGCAACTTCGACGCATCCACGCCAGCCGCGCGAAGGTAATCCGTGCGGTAGACCATGTCTCGCAGGTCATACGCGCCGCTGCCGGAGGCATAGCTGTGGTCGGTGGCCATCACATTGGTCAGGCGGTAATTCACATAATCCTTGGTTCCCAAGAAGCATGCGGCTTTTTTATATAAATCAGGACTATTGTCCTTCAGCCACATGAGTTTGAACAGCGAATAGAGCGGTGCGGGAAAACCGTTGCCGGTAACCGTGTACCACTGAACCTCATCGACCGTTTCAAAAAAGCGCTTAGCCTGCGCGCCTGCCCTGCTGTCGGTCCAGATGGGCGTGAGTGAAGTGAGCAGCGAACCATCCGCGCCAAGCGGCGCGGCGGCCAAACTGTGGCCCGATACAGCCAACCCGGCAACCGTGTCCGGCGCAATGCCAGTCTTCGCCAACAGATTCTGCGTGCTCTGTACAACGCTCTGCCACCAATCCTCCGGCAGTTGCTCATGAAAGCCCTCGGGAGAAAAATGGGTATCCACAGAGATGAACGCGCTGGCCAGCGCCGCGCCGTGCGCATCATAAACCGATGCCTTGGTACCGCCCGTGCCCAAATCGTATGCGATCACATGCTCCAAGGCGATCCACTCTCCCTGCGGTTTTTCGATCTCTACGGTATCGGTTTGCATCGCCCTGCGTGGACGTCAGCCAGCGCAGAGGTTTACAAGTGCAGGCGCGTTATCAGTATGTATCGTCGCCCACAGCGGTTAAGGAGAACTCGTCCGTGCGGCCCAGACGGCCGTCCACTTCCTTCATGATGGAAATGATGCTGCGCAGGCCGATACCAAAGCGCGAGCAGCCTGCATCCACCATGGCGAGCATCGCATCCAGTGTGCGCACCCCCCCTGCGGCCTTGATGCGCGCCGCGTTGCCGATGGTCTGGCGGATGATGCGGATGGTCTCCACCGTGGTGGGCTTGCCTGCCCAACCAGTACCCGTTTTGACGAAAGCGACACCTGCGCGAACGGCCAGTTCCGCCCCGCGTCGTATCTCGTCGTCCGTTAGGTAAGCGATCTCCAAGATGCACTTGGTGGGCTTGCCTTCCGCAGCATCCACCACTGCGCGTATATCGTTATATACAAGCTCGTTCAAGCCGCTCTTCAACGCGCCGATGTTGATGACCATGTCCAACTCGTGAACGCCAGCGGCCAATTGCTCCCGCGTGCCAAACACCTTTTGCTGCGTCGTATCCGCGCCAGAGGGAAAGCCTACAGTGCCTCCTACCATGATATCCGGCTCATCGCGCAGCATCTCCACCAGCCGCGGTGTAAAGCAGGGCATGGCGAACGCGCAAATGAAGCGGTAGTGTTTGGCGGCGGCGACGATCTGGTTCAACTCACCAAGCGTCACATCTGCGCGTACCCCGCTGATATCGACCATGCGCGCGACGTTTTTGAGCAGTTCACTATCCATAAGCATCGTCCTTTCCTATTCGACGGATACATAATAACATCACTATCTTTCAAAGTCAACCCCCGATTTCCATTCTGTTGATATTTCCTTTGGATCCCATGTATTACTTTGCGGAGCAGCGTAAAGGGCGTGCGAAAGAGTATGATCTTTCGCACGCCCTTCTGCTGCCACCACGGGCTCGCTTTTCCCAGCTTTCATTTCGGCGGTCGCTGATACCGCCCATTCATGAAAACCTCAAACTCGTAGCGCCCGCCCACAAGGCTCACATGATCCACATCCACGGGCACGCCGTTTTGAAAGCAAATGCGCGACAGGTAGACCAGCGCGGTACCCACGGGCACATCAAGCATCTGCGCTTCCTCAAAGCTGGCGTTTTTGGCAGTGATACGGTCCTGTGCGGCGTCGATCGCCACACCGTAATAGTCCTGCAGGAAATCATACAGACGTGTGAACCTGCTGGTGTGGCTCTCGATCCCCGGCACCAGCGAGGCCTTCAGGTAGTTTTTCATAATGGCGATGGGCACGTCGTCTGCGGTCTGGATGCGCTGAACACGCACCACCTCGGTGCCCTCGCTCACGCCCAATTCGCGTGCCAATGTGGCCGAGGCCGCAACCCGATCAATGTACATATTTTTGGTGGCTACGTGGTAGCCGCGGCGCTCCAGTGTTTCAGATGTGGAGGTAACCACATTCAGGTTCTGGCTGGTGCGGTAGTCCAACACCTCGGTTCCCCTGCCCTGCTTTGTCTCCAAAAACCCTTCACGGGAAAGGATTTCAACCGCCTTGCGCACAGTGGTACGGCTGACATCAAAAATCTTCTCAAGCTCTGACTCCGTAGGCAAAAGCGATCCGATGGCATAGCTGCCTTCGAGGATCTGTTTCTTGAGAACGTTGTATACGCGCATATAGGCCTGCATTTTCGCCATACTGACACGCTCCTTACGGCGCTTGGAATTGATTCATCATTATATTATGATAAATTAGTACTGCCTGTCAAGTGTCGCGAGTGAATATCAGGCTTCCTGGCATAAGAGGTTGACAAGCAACGCCGTATAGGTAATAATGTTTTTACCCATTCATGCGTATAAACGAACAGATGCACACGATAGGTAGTGATGTTGTGAGGCGGGTGCGTGGAGCGTTCCATCTCCTCAGCAAAAGGATGATGCTGAGTCTGTGCTGGCTGGCATACACGGCAGCGTATCTGGCTCGCTCCGGTATATCAGCCGGTTACCCTACACTGGCGCTGCATTACGGTACAAACGAAGCATGGCTGGGGGCAGTTGGCTCCGCCTTTTTCGCTGCGTATGCGATCGGCCAACTGGTCAACGGTTTTCTGGGCGATCGCGTGAGCCCGGCTCGTTTCGTTCTGCTGTCGATGGTCGGCAGCACAGCCGTGTATGCGTTGATCCTGACTGTAGACAACGCCGCGATATTACCATGGCTCTGGGGGCTTAATGGCGTGTTCCTG
>Ga0351891_1164_pt1 | contig 23004 bp, 11 predicted proteins | sample TotcelFGM3001K13_FD_206768 | JGI IMG/M metagenome (GOLD analysis project Ga0351891, IMG submission 206768) | Enriched cells from coal bed in the Powder River Basin, Montana, United States - Total cells FGM rep3 HSBNCT.FGM.300.1.K13 ... | reverse complement strand
CGGCGTCTTCTTTCGCCGTGGGCGTGGCATCGGCCACGCGGGTCGCCTCGGCCGCCGGCTTTGTGCCTTTGCGCACCCACGCCGGCCACACGTCGCGCCGGTCGCCCGCGCGCAGCATGACCTCCTGGCTCCACGTCTCAAAACCGTCTCGCGCGGCGACGATTTCGTGCCGGCCCGGCTCGCAGGGGCAGACTAACGGCCCCGAGGCCGGCATGTTCACGCGCGTCTTGCCGACGAACAGGGTCACGCCTGGGCGCTGGTCGGACGGCCAATCGAAGACAAGTTCCGCGTGCGCGGCTTTCGGACGCGAGTGGCGGTGAGCCAGGACGGCGATCACGCAGATCGCCAAGACGACGCACAGCCCGCCGGTGGCGACGCACGCGATCATCGGCCACGTCCACCGGCGCTGGGCCACCTTGTCGGCAACGGCGTGTTCGCCTTCCTCGGCGCGGACCTGCTGCAGGAACTGGCCGAGGGTCAGCGACACGCCGCCCATTTGCTGGGCGTTGGCGACATCTTCATTGTGAAGCTGCATCGCCGCATGCAGATGCTGGTCGTATTTGGCCCGGTGCGGGGCGTTCAGCAAGCAAATCTTGGCGGCCTGCAACTCGTTCAGCAATTCCTGCGCAGCCGTCTTGTTCTTGATAGTGGCCTGAGTCTTGACGTACGCCATCCGCTGCTTGGCCGCATTGGCAATCGCCTCGGCGTTCTCCTCGAACGGCCGCAGCCCCAATAAACGGTAGTAATCGGGCGGCTGTTCCTCGGGTGGAATCGCCAGCCAGGAATAATAGGGATCGAATGCTTCCGACATGGTACACACCTCGCCTACAACGTGGGGATTAGGCGCCATTGTGGTTGACGAGTGAGTGTTCGGCAAGCGGGCTTTGTCCGGGGCCAACGCGCGAGAGGGATGAGCGGGTGCAAGGACCCTAAAAGATTCGCTGCTGGAAAAGAGATAAGATATTTTGGTTTTTTCTGCTCGTACTCGTCGTTCGTGACCGGATCGAGGACGGGCGCGGGCACGGTTCGGCTTCGGTTGGTGGGCCACGATCGTCCGATCCCAGGACTGGATCCTCGATAGCGTGCAGCAACAGGGGCCGACTTAGTCGGCTTCAGCCGACTCCCTGTCTGCCACCAGTTTCAACTGGTGGTTGGAAGGTCAAAAAGAACTTTGTTCTAGCCGGCTTCAGCCGGGCTTCTCGATCGAGGTTTCAACCGAGGGTCGCTTGGTGACGGGAATGTCTCAAGACATGACGAGAAGTCCGGCTCAAGCCGGCTCGAGAGGAAGTAGAGCAAACCTGCTTCCACCAGCTGAAGCTGGTGGCAAACAGGAGAGCCGGCTAAAGCCGGCTAAAAAATTCGCTGCTGGAAGTAATCGCTGGGCCGCAAGCTGGGGTCGGGCGTTCAAAATTCAATTTTGGCCGATAGATAGTCTAACGGTCGGGACCGATCGTCCTCGGCCAAAATTGAATTTTGAACGTCCGACCCCTTATCGCAGCATCTCGCGGATTTTGCTTTGGGCCGTGTCGAGAGCTTCGGGCATTTTTTCCGGATGCTTGCCGCCGGCTTGAGCCATATCGGGTTTGCCGCCTCCGCCGCCGCCGACCACGGGGGCCACGTCGCGGACCCAGTTGCCGGCGCTCAGGCCGCGTTGGACCAGGTCGCGGCTCAAGCCGGCGACCAGCAGGACCTTGTCTTCGCCGGTTGCGGCCATGAACAAGATGGCGGTGGAATCCGCCTTTTTCCGCAACTGGTCGATCAATTGCCGCAGTAGACTCACGTTGGCGCCGGGGATCTCGGCCACGATCACTTTGGTGTTCCCGATCGTCTCGGCTTGCTCCAGCAGGGCTGCGGCCGACATGCCGCCGGATTGGGTCAATTGCGACAATTGCTTCCGCAAGCCGTCGACGTCGGCCAGCAGCGCGGCCACCCGTTCCGGCACGTCGAACGGCGCGACGTTCAGCGTCCGCGCCGCATCGCGCAAGGCGGCTTTGATCTCCGGATACTCCGGCTCGCCGGCGCCGCTTGCCGCCACCTTGGCCGCGGCAGCCGGCGCCGCTGGTTGGGTGCCTGCGGCCACCTGCTTTTTCAACTCGCGGACGGTTTGTGTCAGCTCGCGAGCCGCCGCGGGGACGTCCTGCAGGCCGACGCCCAGTTGCGCGGCCGCCGCCTGCAACGCCGCCCGCGTCTGGTCGGCGTGCTGCTGCGCTTTGTCACCGGTGAGGGCCACGATCCGCCGCACGCCGGCCGCGACATTCTCCTCGCTGACGATTTCCAGCGTGCCCACTTCGCGCGTGTTGGTCAAGTGCGTCCCACCGCACAGTTCGCGGCTGAACTGGCCCATGCAGACCATGCGGACCGGGTCGGGATACTTCTCGCCGAACAGCATCATCGCGCCGGCGGCACGCGCTTCGGCCAAGGGCACGGTTTGGGCGACGACCGGCTCGGCCGCGGCAATCCGCTCGTTGGCATCGCGTTCGATCGCCGCCAGTTGTTCGGAGGCGACGGCGGACATATTGGTAAAGTCGAATCGCAGCCAGTCTTCGTCGACTTTCGAGCCTTGTTGACGGGCGTGCGAGCCGAGGTTCTTTTGCAGGGCATAGTGCAAGATATGGGTCGCCGAATGGGCGCGGCGGATGCCTTGCCGGCGCGTGGTCTCGACGCGGGCCGTAACCTTCTGGCCGGTCCGCAACTCGCCTTCGACCAGCTGCCCCAGGTGCAACAGCAGCCCGCCGTCCTTGTGCGTGTCGGTGACGCGGAAGCGGAACGACGGCCCCACGATCTCGCCGCTGTCGCCGACCTGGCCGCCGCTCTCGCCGTAAAATGGCGAGCGATCCAAGACCAGCGTGACGGGGCTCTCGTGGCCGACTTCGCGGACGTGATCGCACAGCCGATTTTGAGCCACGATGAACTTGAGTTCCGCCTCGGCTTCGGTCGTCTCGTAGCCCAAAAACGGCGTCTCGTGCAGCGCGCGTTTGATCGCATCCACCGGCCCGCGATCGCCCATCACGATCTGGACGGCGCCCCGCGACGTATCGCCGTGCTCGGTCATCGCGCGGCGGTAACCCTCCCAATCGAAGGCTAGGTTGCGCTCGGCGGCCATCGTCTCGAACGTTTCCGGAGGCACGCCGTACGTCTGGTACAGATCGGCGGCTTCCGCACCGCTGACCGTCGTGCGATTGGCCCGGGCCATGTCGGCAAAGATCGTTTCCGTCTTGGCCAGACCGGCGTCGATCGTCCCCAGGAAATTCGATTCTTCGTTCTTGATGACGTCCGCGACCCGCTGCGTGGTCTCGGCCAGTTCCGGGTACGCCGTCTGCATCATCTCGACCACGGCGGGAACCAGCTTGTACAGGAACGGCTCGCGCAGTCCCAGCTGGTGACCGTCCAGCACGGCTCGCCGCAGCAGACGCCGGATGACGTACTTTTCCTTTTGCGGTCCGGGGTAGACGTTTTCATGGATGGCCATCGTACAGGCGCGGACGTGGTCGGTGATCCGCCGCAGCCGCCGGCCGGTTTCCGAGCGGTATTCGTACGCGGCGCCGCACACCTGTGCAGCCGCCTCGACGATCGGCTTCAAAATGTCGATGTGAAAGTTGGTCGGCACGCCCTGCATGCATGCCGCCGCCCGCTCGAGGCCCATGCCGGTGTCGATGTTCTTGCTGGGCAGCGGACGCAGATTGTCCGGGGGATCGCCCACGCGATTAAACTGCGTAAAGACCAGGTTCCAGATCTCGACCGAGTCGCCGAAATCGTCGTGGTAAAAGATCTCGCTGCACGGCCCGCAGACGCCGTCCGGGCCTTGGCTGGGCGCTCCGGCCGGCCAGAAATTGTCGTGCTCGTCCATCCGCTCGATGCGGTCCGGTTGCACGCCGACGTCTTGCCGCCAAATCCCGGCCGCTTCGTCGTCATCCTTGTATACCGAGACGGTCAAACGCTCTGGAGCGATGCCCAGCCATTGCTTGTCGGTGAGGAACTCCCAGGCCCAATTGATCGCCTCGCGCTTGAAGTAGTCACCAAAGCTGAAATTGCCCAGCATCTCGAAGAACGTGTGGTGATAGGCGGTGCGGCCGACGTTGTCGATATCGCCCGTGCGGAGGCATTTTTGGCACGTGGTGGCGCGCGTAAAGGTCAGCTTGACTTTGCCCAGGAAATGGTCCTTGAACTGGTTCATCCCGGCGGGCGTAAACAGCACGGACGGGTCCCAGGTCGGAACCAGCACGTCACTGGGCTGGCGCGTATGGCCTTTGGATTGGAAAAACGCCAAGTAGCGTTCGCGGAGTTCGTCGGTTTTCATGGTCGTTGCGATAAAGGCGTTGAGGATAGACGTTTGAGCGCCACATGATACCCGCCCCAGCGGTTTTGTACATGCCCAAACGGAACCGGTGCCGGGAATCAAGATTTCCGCGTCAGTACTGGTCCGTCGTCCCCAGCGCGGTTTCGACCTGATCCGCCCAGCGGGCGATCTCCTGGATGCTGTGCTGGATCTCCTCGGGATCGCAGGTCGTGCGCGGAAAGCTGTTGGACATCACGAAGAACGGCTCGCCGCCGATGTCTTGAATCGCCAGCGCGCCGTGGCACAAGCGGGAGTTCAACTCCAGCGCCCGGCGATAATAGGCGGGGTCGGCCCGTCCACAGATGCTGAAGATCCGGATCAGCCGCTCGCGGCCGATTGGAGCCTGGCACTCTTCGACAGATACTTGCTGCGACCGCCCGCGCGGCTGCGGCACGCGGATGGTGACACGATGCTCTTCGTCACATCGCGTCACGACCATGTCGCGGAGCGCTGCGTCGACCAGCTTGCCCAGGCTGCAGGTGCCGCGGAGAATGGTCTGCAACCGGCGGTACACGCGTTCTCCGTCCGCCGGCCGTTCGGCCGGGGCTTTGGCCAAGCACTGCATTGTCAACTCGGCCGCTTCCTCGGGCACGCCGGGGACGACCGCGCGCGGATCGGGCACGGCGGCGCGAGCATGCTTGTCCGCCAAGAGACTGATGTCCCGATCGACGAACGGAAACTCGCCGGTCAATAGGTAATAGTAGGAAACGCCGACGGCATAGACGTCGCTGGTCTTGCCGGCCGCCCGCGAACGGAACAGTTCCGGCGCCATGAAGTACGGCGTCCCGGCCAACGGCTCGTGGGACGCATCGCCTCGCGCGACTTGTTTGGCCAAACCGAAATCGGCCAGTTTCGCCAGCCCGTTGCGATGGACCAGGATATTCGACGGCTTGAAATCCCGATGCACCACGCCGCCGCGATGCGCTTCGCCCAGTGCGGAACAGGCCTGCGACAACATCTCCGTGGCCGTATACGCGTCCAGCCGGCCCGCCGCGTGCACCATCTGCTGGAGCGTCTGGCCGGGCACATACTCCAGCTCGATGTAGTGCAGCCCGCCGCTGTGCCCGATGTTATGCACGGTGACGATGTGGGGGTGGACCAGCGCGGCGGCGGCGCGAGCCTCGGCCAAAAAAAGATCCACCATGTCGCCGTATCCGGGCCGCGGCGCGAGAATCTTGATCGCACAAGGCCGGTACAGCGTGTTGTGCGTGGCGCGGAACACCCACGCCATGCCGCCCTTGCCCAGGAATGAATCGATCATGTAAGCGTCGAACGGTTTGCCGATCAGCCCTTCGCTGGGCCCCGCCGCTTCCGGCCGCACCGGATGCTCGCCGCCGGCCAATGTCAGATCCAAGTCCAGGGTGACTGCCAGATCGTGTGCGGTCAGCTCCTCTCCGCACTGCGGACAGCGCGGATTCGAGGCCGGTACCGCGAACGATTCGTTACAGCCTCGGCAATACACCTTGTCTAACAACGTCGGCACCTTGTCGCTACTCCAACGTGGGCCACGCGATCTCGCCGCGCAACTGGGCTTCGCCACCCTCCCGCTCGTACACGCCGTAGAACATCGACGCACAGTCTAACCAGAGGGTCAGCCGATGCAATTCGTCGTCCGCCAATTTCACGTCATGATGGCCCTTTTGAAGCAGCTCGTACAGCTTCGAAGCTCGGGCGCCGAACCGGCCCGGCGTGGTCCGGTAGCTGTCGCCGTAGTCGGTAAAGCCGTACTTGGCGACCAGGTTCGCATAGGAGGCGTACCAGCGTCCCACCAGCGGTTCGCGGGCCAGATTCGGCGCTTCGTCGGCCTTCTCCGCATGGCACTGGACGCAGTGCTTGTCCAATACCGGCTGCACCAGCCGCGGATAGCTGAACGGATTCGAGCCGTCGACGCCCGGGACCAGCCGCGAAGGCGGGCGCGACAAGGCGGCCGGGATTCCGGCCATCGGCAGCGGCGAACGCGTCTTGGGTTCGTGACAGCCGGCGCATACCAGATGCTCGCCCGCCCGGACGTGCGTCGCCGAACGCATCGACTGGACAGCCAAACCCTGTTCGTCCAAGGCCTGGAAAAACAGTTCCTTGTTGGCCGGGACCGTGAAATGGGCGCTGCCGTCGTCCTCGACGGGCACCGTTCCCAACACGTACCGCACCGGGACGACGGAATCGCCGGCTCCCGCTTGGCGCATCGCCGTCTCGTGCGGCGGACCGCCCGACGGCACGCTCATCGGCAACACCTGCAGCACGCGCAGCTGTGTGATCCGAGTTCCTGCGGGCCACGGCTTGAGGCTCTCGTACACGTTGACCAGCGCCACCGTGCCTTCCGGTTCGATCGCGGTCGCCGACAGCGACGGCCGCTGGGCGGGATCGGTCTCGGGTCCGCGTTGCAGGACCAATTCCGGCGCGACGCGAGGCACGGGCCGAGTCCGTAACGGAATGGGGCTGAGGCATGCGATCTCCGGATCGCGGTACAGCAACTCCTTGTTGCCGAACGCATCCACCAGGTAGATCCCGTAGTTCCCCGGCACGAACTGGCCGCCTTGGACCCCGGCGCCCGGCTGCATCGCCGCGTCGTAAACGCACAGATAATAATCCTCGCTCAACGCCCAAGGCGTTCCGTACACCTGGGCTCCGCCCTGGCTCTCCGGAAAGCCGACCTCCGGCGTGATCCGCCGCACCGGGTCCATCCCGTCGTCGTCGGGGATTTTGGAATCGATCAGAATCAGCGATCCATACGACTGGCCGTGGTGCGGGGCGGCGGTTGCGATCAGCCGTTCCGAGCCCGGAATGGCGCGGCAGTCCACCTCCATGTCGGGACGCGTATTCCGCGGGGCGTAATTGCCGTGCACGGGACGCGGATCGCGGCCGTCCAGCGTGGTGAGCCAAGGCATGTGGGCCGTACAGCCGTGCCGGTCCACATAGTCCCAGCGGGTCCACACAATCAGACCGTCATTCGTCACGCTGGGATGCCATTCATTGGTCTCGTGGAAACTCAAGCATGTAATGTCGCTGCCGTCGGCGGACATATCGTACAGCGTGTACGTGGGACACACCCGTCCGCAGCGCAGATAGCCGCCGCGACGCTCGCTGATGAACGCGATCCGCCCGTTGGGCAGCCAGCAGGGATCGAAGTCGTTCCACGTGCCGTCGGTCAGCTGCTCCAGCCCGCTGCCGTCCACGTTGACCTTGAAGACGTGATAACAGCGGCCTTCGTGCCAATGCCCTTGGGCCGGGTCCGTATGGTGCCGGTGCTGGGTGTCGTTCCGGCATTCGACGTAGGCGAACGAGATCTGCCGGCCGTCGTAGGACAAGTCCGGCGACAGGAACGAGCCGCCCTGAGCCTCTGGACCGTGCAGGTTGCCCATCCCGTCGAACCGCAACGGCGGCGGCGGGGTCGGACCGCCGCTCAATTTCTGACCGGCCAGCCGTCCCCGTTGAACCACCGCGTCGGCCAGCACGTCGCGGACTTGGGGATTCGGCCCGAACGCTCCCTCCAGTACGTACAAGCCTCCGCCGGGCGTTGCCGCCATGCCGTAGTACTGGTCGCACATGTGATTGAACAGCGCCCGATGCCGCTTGATAAACACGATGTCCTGAAAGCCGAGCAGCGGATTCCGCAGCGCGATCTGCCGGCGAACGCGGCAGGCATGGGCGAACAGCACGAATCGCGCTTCGACGTTGCCGGTGTCCACGGCCGAACCGGCCGCCCGCAGTTCGTCCAGCTCTTGGGCGAGCCCTGCCAACTCGGGGTCGAAGGGCATCCGCCGCAGATCGGCCAACAGCGCGGCGGTCCGCCGCAACACGATGTCGACCGGGTCGCGGTCGGTGTCCGCGATCAGCGACTCGGGCCGATACGTTTCGGCGGCGACGCGGTTCAGTTGACTGCGGTTTCGCAGATCGTATCCCAGCGAGATGAACTGCTGGCTCCACTCGCGTTCCAGCCCGGCGTGCGCCGGTATGGCCAGGAACTCCGGCATTCCAATCAAGGCCAACAGCAGCGAACGCCGGAAAGCCTGGATTTCGCCGGCCAAGGCAGGAACCTGCTCCAGGGCCGCTTCGTCGCCGCGGGCGACGGCCGCCAATGCCGCTTGCCAGCGGCGCTGGTGCGTTTCGCACTGCGCCACCAGTTGCTCGGCACCCTGCATTCGGCCCGGGAGCGCCGTCCGAAGGTTTTCGATCGAAGCCGTCAGCGCGGACAGATCGACGGCCGTGCCGGCCGTCAGTGCCCCGTCGACGCGACGGACCAGCGATTGCATTTCGTCCCAGCGCGGGTCTTCGGCGGGCACCTGTGCGGACGTCAACTCGTTGAACCGGCTTTCCAACAGCCGCTGCAAGTCGGTGATCCAGATTCGTTCCAGGGCCGGGACATTTTCGCGATAGCGGCAAGCGCGGCGGTACAGGTCCAGCCAGCGGCGGTCGTCGCCCGGCGTCTTGCCGCGGTGCAGATCGTCGAACTGCCTTCGCAATTCGGCGCCTCGCGCGCCGATCGTCCCGAGCGCCCGTTGCACAATCGCCTGGTCGTACCGCGTCACCGCCGAGTCGTGGAACCAATTCACGTAGTCCTTGCCGCGGTTGCCCATGTCGTCGACGAACGCCGCACAAGCAGCCGGAAAGTCCGCCGCGATCTGCCGCCAGAATTCCGGGATCAAGTCGGGGTCTTCGAACAGCACCTTGAACCGCGCCACGCCGACCGCCCGCGCCGCGTCCATGCCGACCCAGGCCTCGAACCGCTCGTACTTGCCGTCCAGCGCGTAGCACACGTTGCTGTCGGAATGCACCCAAATGCCGCGCTCGAACTTGCGGTTGCCGATTTGCAGCGGCTGGTCTTGCCAGTTCTTATCGACCAGCAGCTGGCCCCAGCCCACGCGGATGAAGACCGGTTTCAGATCGCCCAGCCAAGTCACGCTGCCGTCGGCCGCAATCAGTTTCGCGTCGCCCCAGATATGGCAATTCCCGCCGCCCTGTTCCAAGACGGTCGCCAGCCGCAGCCAGCGGCAGCCCGCCACGCTGACGGAAATCTGCCGGCCCGGCCCGTCGCCGTGAATCGGATCGGAGACCAGCGGCTGGGCCTGTGCGGTTCCCGTTTTCTGCTGCTCGGTCCGCCGATACCGTAGATAGTTGGCCCGCGCGGCCAGCATCGTCTCGGTCCACGTGTCGTGCTTTTCGTACAGCAGCAATTCCGGCTCCGCCGCAGTCGTCGGGGCCGCGGCGAATCCTGCGGCGGCGCACGTCCAAGCCATTGCGAACCAAGCTGCGAACCAAGCTCGCGTGACGCACGAGTCGACAAGCTTCGTCATGTCTGGTCTCCGATCAAGGGAAAAAGCGGCGGATCGCTGGGCTGTTTCGAGCACGTTACTGGCGGACATTCTAGCCTACATGGCGGGTGCAAAAAAGATGAGAACGGGAATCTTCGGCGGTTGCGGGCAACACGCTCGCGCCGACGCCGGCTGTCTGCCGAGCTTGCCGTTCAGCCGGATGCCACCGAGTTTCTACCGCTGACGGTTGGCATTGGCTCGTTTAACCGCGACCAACGCGGAGCCCGTCGCCCTCGCCCTCCCCGTTGGGTCGCGGTCAAACGATGATCGACGAATGTGCCATCCTCAATCGCGCGCGGTACACCTCGGCGGAGGTTCACTCCTTGTCTTAACCCACACATCGGGACAGCCGCGAAAGGGCGACAGCAATCAGCGCCCTGCTGCCGCCGCTTCGCGGCTCGGCACCGTCTGTACCATCTTGATCTGCGGGCTGACGCCCGCAGCTATACGCTGACGTCGCTTCGCGACTATGAAGGATGTGGGCAGAAGACAAGGGTTCACTCTCCGCTTAGAAAGACGACCGCCCGACACCCCATCCGTTCCACCGCCGCCGCCGAGGCGGCGGCGGAAAGGTCAGTACCGCTCATTCTTTTCGCCAACTCTCCGGCCCATTCAGCCGGGCACCACGAACTGCCACTCCGGCGACGTGTCGTTTGCCCGCGTCAAGGTCGCCTCGGCCCTCAGAATTCGGCCCTCGAGTTCGATGGCGATTTCGTCACCGCTCCGCCGCCGCCATTGGAAGGTGCCGGCATCCCAGCGGGTGACGGTGCCGCGATCGCCGGAAACGGGGCCTTCATAGTCAAGATAAGCGGCACGATGGTTCGGCAGCGCCTCTGCCGCAATCGTTCGTCCGGCGACTGGCGGCTCGGCCAGCGCCCAGGTCAGCAACGTATCGCCGTCCTCCAGAAGAAGATCCCAGTGCAGCGGGCGCGAGCTGCCGGGCGGCGTTTCGTGGCGGAGGATGGCGAAGCGGGGCATGGGCTCATCCGGCGATGTTGACCGTCGTGCTGGCTTCGGATTCGACCGGCGCGGACGAGCGGAAGCTGTCCACTTGCACCTTGACGCTATGCACTCCGATCCGAGTCGCCTTGACCTCGACGTAGAACGGGTTCAGCATTTCGCCCGGCCGCATTTCCTTGATCGTTTCGATTTCGATCGTGCGCCCGTCCGGACTGATCGCCCGAGCGCCAACCGGACCGTTCAGCTTGACGTATTCCATGCCCGCCGGCAACAGCAGCTTGATCCGCACGTTTTTGTCTCCGACGTTGCGGCCGTTTTCGACGACGACGATGTACGAGACCGCCGAGTTGACCGTGACGGGGTTCTGGCGGCCCGCGATGGAGACTTTCAGCTCGCCGACGATCTTCTCCGGTGCCGGCTCGCGGGGCTCCTGAATCTTCGGCGGCGGCTCGGTCGGGCCGGACGGCGGCGGGGCCGCGGGCGCGGGCCGGATCGTCAGTTTGGCTTCCTGCACCGCCCGCACGTTCTCGGCCGCTTCGACAAAGACGCGGCACCAGGCGGTCGTCGAATCTTTGACACAGTCCAGCTCGGCTTGCCGCGTGAGGGTTTCGCCCGGCATCAGCCGCGGCGTGAACCACAACAGTTCTCCGCGCGTCAAAGCCTGGGGATCGTAGCCGCTGCTGGCCTGGCGGGGATACAAGCTGCGATCGTAGAAACCGATCATGCGAACGTTCGTCAGCGGGATGTTGCCCGTGTTGGCGACGCGCATCGTCACCGTGATCCGCTCGCCCACCTGGGCTTGTGCCGGGCATTCGATCGCGGCCTCGACGGCCGGGTTCGGCTCCGGACGCGGCGGTTCGACGACATTGACACACGCGCTGGCCGTGGCCGAATGCCCGCCGTCGGCGACGGCCTCCGCCGTGTGGCACAGGCGGCCGGCTTGTTTGGCCAGCAAGCTGACGGCGATCTTGCGGCTGGCGCCGGGCGGCAGGGGATCGCCCAAGGCCCGTTCGATGACGTTTCCGCGCTCCGAGGGATGCTCCAGTCCGGCGGGCAGCCGGTCGCGGAGAACCACGCGGTTCAGCGGCTCGGGGCCCGTGTTGATGATTTCTATTTCAAAGTCCGCCTGCTGGCCCAATTGAACGGTCTCCGGTCCGGTCATCCGCAGGCTTAAACTGGACGAGAACACACGCGTGGCGACGCACGCCTCGACGGCGGCTTTCTGACCGGCCGTGTCGCCCCCGTCCACGCGGACACAGAAACGAACCGAGCCATTCTGTTCGGGCCGGCACGAGATGGTCAAATCGCACATGGCTTTGGGAGGCAAATCGTTCAAATCCCATCGCAGTGTGTTGCCCACGATCTTGGCCGGCGGACTGCTGTTCAGGAACGTCATGTTGGCCGGCACGGTCGCCGTGGCGACGATCCGCCGCGCGACGATGTCGCCCGCGTTGCTGACCTCCGCCCGGTAGGTGACCGTCGAACCCACGCCGGCCGATTCGGGACCGTACAGCGTGACTTTGGGGTCCGGAGCGCTCCACGTGACCGACGCAAAGCCCTGGCCGAGCACCATCGGCGGCAGTTCGTCATACGGCAGTGACGGGCGCACGATACTGATCCGCACCTGGGTACTGCCGCTCTTGTTGGCCGGCACCAGATTGACGCTGGCCATCCCGTTTTCGTCCGTCTTGACATCGGCGACGTTCAACTGGTTGGGGCCGAACGAGGTGACGTTCGGGTCGAGGATTTCGTACCGCACGATCCAGCCGGTCAGCGGTTTGCCCGAACGGCGGCGGACGGCGGTGGTCAGCGTGTGCGGCTGGGCCGCCAGCACGACCGCCGGCGAAGGCAGAACCCATTGGACGTCGATCCAGTAAATCGTCGCGGTCTGCCGCCGCTGGTCCCAAATCTCGGCTTCGGGCGCCAAGACCGAAACGCGGCTGGCGCCCTCGGTCGGCGACGTGATGCTGATCCAGCTCTGGCCGCGTTGGACCGCAACGTCGTCCGACGGATCGGGCGTGCCGCGCGTCAAGAGACGATGCTGCGTCAGCGAACGCGTCACGGCATAATTTCCGTCACGCTTGCTGGCCGCTTCGTGAAACAGCGGCCGAAAGCAATCGCGTTCGTCGCCCGCCTCGACGATATGCCCGACGCTGTCCGGGGCCAAGGTCCATTCGAGCGGCTGCCGCGGGATGTACTCGCCTTGAGCGTCGGCCAATCCCGAGAGAATCACGACTTCGGATCCGACCGGCGACATCATCACGGCCGGCGCCAGAACCAGGCGGCCCAGCTTTTCGCGATGCGTGCCCAAGCGCGCCGGTTGCACGGGCACCGGCGGAGGCGCGGCCGCGATCGGAGACGGAGCGGCGCCGCAGGACGGGCCGACGGCACCGCACGAAGGACCCGCCGCCGCGCCGCACGAAGGTTCGGGCACTGCGCCCCACGAAGGCCCAACGGGCAAGGGCGGTGTTTCCGACGGGGGACACGGCGGGACGGGAGGCGGCGTTGTGAACGCAGGAGTCGGCACGAGAGGCACCGCGTGAGGCGGAACCAGTTCCGTATAGTTGCCGTGGGGCAGGAAAATCCGCTCGCCCGTCGGATCGATCCTCGGCACGCGAAGCGGCGCGCAGCCAAAGCCCAGCAAGGCCGCTGCTGCGAATAGCAGCAGCGTCCGACACAGGCTCCGGCTTGACCGATTCGCATCCACGGGGCATCCCAATCGTTACAGGTTCTCGACGCTTTCCTCCGGTAACGTACCATGCAGATTGCCCCCTGTTGCTTCTTGGCAACAGCGGCTGTCGCCAAAAGCCGACACTCGCGGACAAACCCTGGCGATTGCGCCGAAGATAACGGCGCGGGGGAAGGAACGGGCGGTCGGAAGAGGTTCGCGCAGCGAGCATAACCCAAAGCGGCCTCGCGGAAGGGGGCCGTCGCCGTGCCCGCTCGCTTGCATTCTGGGTTACTTGGCTTCCTCCGATCGCTTGTAGGACTGGAGGTAATCCCGATAGGCGGCGACCGCCCGTTCGTCGTTCAAATCGCGGGCGATTACCAGCCGCGCCCGCCCGGTGGCCGCTTGGCCCGCTTTGACGTCGTGCCCCAGCAGGCCCAAATACAGCGAGCCGTGACCGTCCTCGCCGTAGGGCGTATAGACCGCAAAACAGTCGTCCGGCGGGGACATGAGCAAAGCCGTCAGCCCAAGCTCCGGATGGCGCCGGATCGCCAGCGGACCGGCCAAGGGGTCGCGAACCGTCCACGTGACCGGATGCGGCGGATGCTGCCAGCGACCGTCGCTGACCAGCTTGGCCAATGCGCCGTCCCGCGGGAATACCTGCCAAACGCCGTCGGATTTCAACGCTGGAACGAATTTCGGCTGGCCGGAGGCGGCATCTTGCGCGTACACCAACGCTTCGGTAAAGCCTTCGAAGTACGAGGCGACGAAGATCTCGAACTGGGGCAAGTCTTTCCGCGGAACGGCCGTGATTACCACGTCCGCCACGTTCGCTGTGGTCCACCGGTAAACGGCGGTCAGCTCCAGCGGATACGTTTCGTCGGCCGCCCAACGGACTTCGACAGCTCCGTCCGGCAATCGCCTGGTCTCGCTGGGCCAGTACCAGGCGGCGATGCCGTGCTGGGTACCGGCCGACAGGATGCGATACGGCGAAAGGCACCCCATGCCCTTGGTCAGCACTTTGCCCGTCACTGTGTCGGACATGGGCGCCAATCCCGTCGATCGCCCGCCGGCGTGCAGCAGGCCTTGCAGCACGCCGGTGTCAAACCGGTACTCGCCGTTCTCCAGGCCGATGAAGCTCAGCGGATCCGCCTCCGCGGCATTCGAGTTTCGGTGAGCCGTCACAGCGCAACCCACCGCGAGCCACAAAACGAGAGGAATGAAGTTGAAAACACAGGCGTGCTGGAATCGGCAGCTGACCATTGCTTCCTCCGGGAAGTGAATTGACTTGCTCGTGTTCAGGCTTGTTCAACGCTCATGGTAACATTTCGCCGAGCGTCGGGAAACAACGCGGGCCACGCCGGAGATCAATCCGTCGCGCATGGTGCATTGGGCGGCTGGTGAACACGAAAAACCGCTGCCTCGTCCCTTCCCACGCGGCGACCATCGCGGTTACAATCGCCACGTTTCGAGGACAACGATGATTCTGCTGTCGGTTCGCGATTTGCACAAGCGTTATGGACCCGATCCGGTATTGGCCGGGGTCACGTTCGACGTGCGCGCGGGCGAGCGGCTGACGCTGGTCGGGCCGAACGGTTCGGGCAAGACGACGGTTCTGAAAGTCCTGGCCCGGCGCGAAGAGCCGGACGCCGGGACGATCGAACTGGCGGGATCGGCGTGCGTGGGGTTCCTCGAACAACAGCCGCAATTCCCCGCCGGGCACACGGTCTGGGACGAGGCACACGACGCGCTGCGAGATTTGGTCTCCTTGGCCCGCGATGCCGAACGCTTGGCGTCGGCACTGGCCGAAGCCGAGGACGACGTTGAACGGCGCCGCTTGGGCGAGCGTTTCGACCACCTGCAGCACGAACTGCACCATCGCGACGCCTATAATTTGGACCACAAGATCGCACGCGTCTTGGACGGATTGGGGTTCGCCGCGGCGACGTTTCATCAGCGCGTGGAACAATTGAGCGGCGGCCAGCAGAATCGGCTGCTGTTGGCCAAACTGCTGTTGGCCGAGCCCGATTTGTTGCTGTTGGACGAGCCGTCCAATCATCTGGACATCGACGCGACCGAGTGGCTGGAAGGTTATCTGATCGAGTCCAACCAGGCCTTGATCCTGGTCAGCCACGACCGCTACTTTTTGGACAAGGTAGCCGACCGCACGCTCGAATTGTTTGGCGGGACCGTGGATTCCTATGCGGGCAACTACACGGCGTACCAGCGGCAAAAGGCGGAGCGATTGGAGGTCCAGCAGCGGACGTTTGACAAGCAGCAGACGGAAATCGCCAAGATGGAGGATTTCGTCCGGCGGAATCTGTACGGACAGAAACACGCCCAGGCCGAGGATCGCCGCAAGAAGCTGGAGCGGATCGAGCGCGTCGAGCCGCCGCGCGAGATCGCGTCTCCGCGGATGGGGTTTCCCGAAGCGACCCGGACCGGCGATATCGTGCTGCGCGTCGAACACCTGGCCAAGGCGTACAGCCAGCCGCTGTTTCGAGACCTGAGCTTCGATATCTTGCGCGGCGAGAAGTGGGGCGTCCTGGGACCCAACGGTTCGGGCAAGACGACCCTGTTGCGGTGCATCCTGGGACACTGCCAGCCGGACGCGGGTCGGCTGATCCTGGGCGCCGGCGTCAGGCCGGCCTACTTCGACCAACTGCTGGAGTGCCTGGACGACGAAACGCCGGTGCTCGAAGCGATCCGCCCGCCGCACAAAGAGTTCGTCGATCAGCAGCGGCGGGATCTGCTGGCCCGCTTTGGGATCACCGGCGAATTGGTGTTTCAAAAAGTCGCCAGTCTCAGCGGAGGCGAACGCAACCGCGTTGCCTTGGCGCGCTTGTCCGCCCAAGATCCCAACTTTTTGATTCTGGACGAGCCGACGAATCACCTCGACTTATGGGCTCGCGAAGCGCTGGAACGAGCGATCCGGCAATTCTCGGGCAGCGTGCTGTTCGTCAGCCACGATCGGTATTTCCTGAACCGCGTGGCCGATCACGTGCTGGTGGTCGAGACCGATCGGTTTCGGGTGATCGACGGCAACTACAACACGTACCTGCACCTGGTTCGCCAGGGACTCGCCGCCGGTGACCGGGGGGAAGCAAAGGCCGGCGGCCCCGAACCGGCGGAATCGGCCCGGCCGCGCGACGATCGCAAAGCCAATCGCCGCAAGCGCAAGTTCCCGTATCGCAAGTCGGCCGAAATCGAAGCCGAAATCGCGCAGCGCGAGGCGCGGATTCAGGAATTGCATGCGGCGCTGGCCGATCCGCAGGTCCTCCGCGACGGCCAGCAGGTCAAGCAGATCAAGACCGAATTGGAGCAGCAACATGCCGCCTTGCCACCGCTGTACGAACATTGGGAGGAAGCGGCCGAGTTGAACGGATAAATCGTCGTGCAGCTGGCCGACATTCCGGCGATGGGGCTGGCGGCTCTCGACGGCCGCTCGGCCAGGCTTCAACCGTCCTCGAACTGGCGGATCCGTTCCAACAGAGAATCGCGGATTTTGGTCAGTTGCTGTTCGTCGTCGATCTTTTGGCCCGCGGTGTCGGTGACGTAGAACACGTCCACGACCTGGTCCAGGTGCGAACCGATGCGGGCTTTGTGAACGGACGCCCCCAATTCGTACAGCCGGCGCGTGATGGTGTACAGCAAGCCCATGCGATCCAGGGCGAAGACGTCCAGAATCGTAAAGCGGTCGGACGTGGCGTTGTCGACGCGGACTTGCGGCGGCGGCCGATGGGCTTTGGGGCCGCGCGCCGCGACGCCGGCGCCCCATAACGACGGAAATTTGGGCGATTGTTCCGTGGGGTGGCGCAGCGATTCGGTCAGTTTGGCGCAGACGTCGTCCAGCCGGCCGGCCGGCGGTTGGCCGGCGAAATCGCGGTCGCGGACGTGAAAGCGGTCCAGGACCAGGCCGTCGGCCAAGGTATGGATTTCGGCCGACAAGATCTCCAGCCGCTGGCTGGTCAACACGCCGGTCAGCCGGTGCACGATGCCCGGCGTAATGTCCTCGTAAGTGCCGATCGTGTACTCGACGGTCCCGCGATCCGGCAGGTACCGGCCCCAAGCCGCCGCGTCCTGCCGCGCCAATTGGCGCAGGCACGCCAAGCGTTCGACGATCTCGCGCAAGGCGCCGGCAAACAGATAAACGGGCGGCAAGGCAGCCACTTGATCCCGCCACCAATCATCGATCGGGCGCGTTTCCCGGGCCGCCGTCAGCAACTGCTCGCGACGCTCCGCCTGTTCCGCTTCGGCAGCGCCGCCGGAAATCTCGCCGGTCAACTGACGCCGAACGTTGAAGTACAGCTGCGTCAGCAAATCGAGCTTCCAATCGGTCAGCACGCCGGGGCCGACTGCCGCCCAATCGGCGGCGGTCATCACGTACAGCATCTGCAGGACTTCGGGCGAGCCGACTTCGACGGCCAGATCCACGACGACGTCCGGGTCGTAAATATCACGCAATTGGGCCAGTTCCGACATCATCAGGTGCCGGCGGACCAGAAAACGCAACACCTCGGCCTCGCGTTCGGACAGGCGCAGCCGCCGCGCCGTTTCGCCCGCCAGCTGGGCCCCGACTTCGCTGTGATCCTCCGGATTGCCTTTGCCCAAGTCGTGGATCAGCAGGGCGAGGTGCAATAGCCGCTTGTTGGCCAGCCCCCGGTATGCTTCGCCCACCGGCCGGGGATCGTCAAAAAAACGCACCGCTTCCTCGACGGCCCGGAACGAGTGCTCGTCGACCGTGTACTTATGGAATTCGTTGAACTGCAACAGGCCGCGGGCATGGCTCATCCCCGGGATGATCTGCTCCAGGACCCGCAACTCGTGCAGGCGGCGGAGCAAGTCCCCCAGCCGGCCCGGCTGCGAGATCAGCGACAAGAACCGCTCCGCGACTTGGGGCGTCAGCGCGATCGTCGCCCGCTTCTGGGCGGCCTCGCGAATCGCCTCCCACGTGCGGTGCTCGATCATCTTGTCGTACAAGTTGGCCAGGTCCATCAAGCGCAACACGTGGACCAGATCGCTGCGCAGCTTGGTCAAGCCGCGTTGCGTGGCGCTGATGTAGATCGGTCCCACGCGGAAATCGCCTTCCACATTGTGGCTGAGCACCGAGTTGAACACGCTGCGCACGCCCACGCGGGCTTTGGCCCGGGCCAGGAAATGCGTCACGGCATGCTTCACTTCGCTCGTGTGGTGGAAGTATTCGCGCATGAACTGCTCGACCGGCAACAGCGCGTCGTCGCCGCGATAACCGTACCGCTTGGCCAGCCGCACTTGCTCCTGCCGCTCCAGCACGTCCTGGGCGCGGCCCGCGTGAAAGTGCAGCTCATTCCTCAGCCGCAGGAGGAATTCCTGGGCGCGGCGCAGCCGCCTGCGGTCCTCCGGAAGGATCGCGTCCAGGCCTTCCAAAACTTCGGGGGACGTGTTGCCGTACCTGGCAAAGCCGATCCATCGGACCAGCTGGATGTCCCGCAAACCGCCCAGCGAGCGCTTGATATTCGGCATCAGCAGAAAATTCGTCTCGCCGTAGCTCTGCCGTTCGTCCAGGCGGGACCGTTCGATCGAATCGATCAGGCGGCGGCAATGGCGGGCCGCCAGACGGCGCAGACGGTCCAGAAACCGCGCAAACAGCGGCTCGTGGCCGGCCAGGAAGCGGGATTCGGCCAGCGAGGTGAGTACCGTGGCGTCGGCCAAGGCCAGCTGGCAAGCGTCGGCCGGCGTCCGCAAGCTGAATCCAAGCGTCAGCCCGGCGTCGCAGATGTCCACCGTCAGACGCTGGGCGACGGGACGAACCAGTGCTTCGCTGCCGGGATCCAACAACAACATCAAATCGACGTCGGAAAACGGCGCCATATCCCGCCGCCCGTAGCCTCCGTGAGCGACCAATGCCAAGTGCGGCTCGCGCGGGCCTCGGCCCAGGTCCGCCATCGCCGTCTCGTACAGTTCGAGACAGATCCCGTCGACCAGATCGGTCAGGTACGTGCTGACTTGAATCCCCGGCGCCCCGCCGGCGTGCAAGTTTTTCAGTTTTTCCCTCCCCTGGCGCAGCTTTTCTCGAGCGGCCAAGACGGCGGGGCGTAAATGCGGAACAGCCATAGTATGTTGCGTGCCTCGTCGTCCGACTAGCGGAAGATGTATCCTTCTTCCCCATGCTGGCTGGAGTCGATTCCGTGCGCCTCTTGCTCCTGGCCGACGCGCAATCCCCACACGGCGTCCACGATGCGCAGCAGCACCAGCGTCGCCACGGCCACGAAAACGTACGTCACGACCACGGCGACGATCTGCCCCAGGAGAATCCGGAACTGGCCTTCGATCAGCCCCAGCGGGCGTCCGCCGTCGATGTTCCAGCACGCCCGCGTGGCGAACACGCCGGTCAGAATCGCGCCCACCGTTCCCCCGACGCCATGCACACCGAATGCATCCAGGGAATCGTCGTAACCCATTTGCCGCTTCAGGGTTGTGCACGCGAAATAGCACGCGCCGCCGGCGGCGACTCCGAAAAAAAGAGCCGAGATGGGACTGACGAATCCCGCCGCCGGCGTGATGCAGACCAAACCGGCAATCGTTCCCGTACAGGTTCCCAGGATACTGGGCTTGCCGCGCCGGCGCCACTCGATCGCCGCCCAAGTCACCGCTCCCGCAGAGGCCGACAGATGCGTGGCGGCGAACACACTGGAGGTCAATTCGTCGCAGACCAGCGTGCTGCCGGCGTTAAATCCCAGCCAGCCCACCCACAGCATCGCCGCGCCAACCGCCGTATACGTCAAGTTGTGGGGCGGCATCGGCTCGCGACCATACCCCAATCGCTTGCCGATCACCAGCGCCACGACCAGCGCTGCGACGCCCGAACTGAGGTGCACGACCGTGCCGCCCGCAAAATCCAGAGCGCCGCCCGCCAAGCCGTTGCCGGCTTCTCCGGTTCTGACAAACGACAGCAGGCCGCCGTCCCAGACCCAATGGCACAACGGGCAATAAACGAACGTGCCCCAGAGGACCATGAACGCGGCCATCGCGCTGAATTTCATCCGCTCGGCAAACGCGCCGCAAATCAAGGCCGGCGTAAAGATGAAAAACATGCCTCGGAACATCATGTGGGTCAGCCGTGGGAGCGGACCTTCCATCGGAGTCGACGGGGCATCGGCTTGCGGGTCCCAAACCCGCGCCACGTCCCGCAGAAAGAAATAATCCGCATTTCCCAACCAGCGGCCGCTGCCTCCAAAGGCCAGTGAATATCCCCACAGGGCCCAGACAATCGACATCAGAGCCATCAGAAAAATGCACTGCATCATCACGCCCAGCACGTTCTTCTTGCGCACCAAGCCGCTGTAAAACAGGGCCAATCCGGGCGCCGTCATGAACAGCACCAGCATCGAACAGGTCAGGACCCACGCATTGTGCGCCGCAGCAGCGGCGGCGTCCGCCGGCTGTTCCACCCGCTGCAACGCGGCCGCGTCGACGCCGGCTTCCGGCGCACGCGCTTCTGCTGCTGAGACAGGCGGCGCGATGCCGCAAACCGCCACTAGCGACAGCCAAATAATCGACACGCGGAGGGCATTCATACGGACCTGGGAAAAAAAATTGGATTTGCCGCACCTTGCTTGATATAACGTAGCGTGCCAAGGCAAGGTAGTAAAGAACGACGAGATCGGCTAGAATCTGGGGAGGAGTAGTTGACGATCGGCCTGCGAGTTGTCGATACTCTTGAGTTAAACCGTTTTGATTTTCGGACACAGCGCAGACGAAACGCGGCCGGTGCGGTGCCGGTCAGCGGCTCGGATGCGAGGTTTCTAGCATGAAAGGGCAGCAGCAATAGATCGCATTCAGAACAGGGTCAACGAGCAGATCCGTATTTCTCCTGTGCGGGTCATCTCGGACAGCGGCGAACAGTTGGGGATTCTGTCCACGTCGGACGCAATCGAACGAGCGCGGAACACAGGTCTCGATCTGGTCGAGGTCGCTCCCAACGAAAAACCTCCGGTTTGCCGGATCATGGATTTCGGCAAATACAAGTACGAAAAGAAAAAGCGAGCCGGACACAACGCGCACCAAATTAAGACCAAAGAAATTCGGTTGCGTCCCAAGACCGGCGAGCACGATATTGACTTTAAGATCAAAAACGCCGTGAAGTTCCTGCAGCAGAAGGACAAGGTGCAGGTGACCGTCGTGTTTCGCGGCCGAGAAATGGCCCATATTGAAGAGGGCCGCAAGGTGATGACGGAGGTTCTGCAGCAGTTGGAGGAATTCGGCAAGATCGAGTCGTCTCCCGCTCAGCATGCTCGCCGTATCATCTGTACGGTGGCACCCAAGTAAACCAAGTCGCGCCATAGGTCCATCTTTGCACGCCACCCTTTGACGCGCCGCAGGTTTCGGCGTACAAACAAGGGATTCTGGGTGACGGCGTCCGTCGAAGTGCGTCCCTCGCAAGGGGGAACCGTGAATCTGGTCAGGCCGTAACAGGAGCAGCCATAAGCGGCGTACTCTTGTGCGGGGGGCGCTCTTCGGCGGACGCGTTTTATCTTGCGGACGCGTTCATCTTGCGGACGGCGGTGATCACAAGCCATGCCCACCCACAGCGACGACGACCATGCCTCCCGCGACGCGGCTGCAGCGGGCCAACACGTAGCGGGCGAACACGCGGACAGCGAGTACGTCGTGGTGGCGCGCCGCTACCGGCCGAAGACGTTCGGCGAACTGGTCGGACAGAACCAGGTGGCCCAGGCACTGGGCAACGCGATAACCACCCATCGCGTGGGACATGCGTACCTATTCACCGGCGCTCGCGGGGTGGGCAAGACGTCCACGGCCCGCATTTTTGCCAAATGCCTGAACTGTCAGGACGGCCCGACGCCGACCCCCTGCGGCCACTGTGACGCTTGTCTCAGCATCGCCTCGGGCGACGACGTCGACGTGCTCGAAATCGACGGAGCCAGCAATCGGCGCATCGAGGAGATCCGCCAATTACGTTCCAACGTCAACATCCGCCCCAGCCGCTCGCGGTTCAAGGTCTACATCATCGACGAAGTCCACATGTTGACGACCGAGGCGTTCAACGCTTTGCTGAAGACGTTGGAAGAGCCGCCGGAGCATGTCAAGTTCATCTTCTGTACGACCAATCCCGAAAAGATCCCGATCACGGTCCTGTCTCGCTGCCAGCAATTCGATTTCGCCCCGGTGCCCACGGACTCGATCCTCGAGCGGTTGCGGTTCATTGTCCAGACCGAAGGCGTTCAGGCCGACGACGAGGCGTTGCGGCTGCTGGCCCGCCGCGCCGCCGGTTCGATGCGGGACAGCCAATCGCTGCTGGAGCAGTTGCTGTCGTTTTCCGGGCCGCGGATCACGGAAAACGACGTGCATGCGATGCTGGGAACCGCGCACAGCGGGCGGCTGCATGCCATCGTTCTCCATCTGATCGCCCGCGACGCGGCGCAGGCTTTGCAGCAACTGGACGCCGCGGTGCGTGAAGGCGTGGACGTCGGACAGTTGGCCGAACAGCTGTTGGGCTACTTGCGAGACGTGGCGGCGGCGTTGGTCGGATGCCAAGCCGACCTGATGCTGCACGTGTCGGCGGCCGATTTCGCCGCCGTCCGCGATGCGGGCCAGCAGTGGGGGTTGGAGACCGCGTTGGCCGCCTTGCAGATCTTGGATCAGGCGTTGACCCGCATGCGGCAGACGACCCAGGTTCGCACCCTGGTCGAAATCGCCTTGGTGCGAATCTGCAAGCTAGAGGACTTGGA